>Ga0137302_10171_pt1 | contig 45874 bp, 28 predicted proteins | sample Ramsor2O_GlcNAcB_FD_97184 | JGI IMG/M metagenome (GOLD analysis project Ga0137302, IMG submission 97184) | Mouse cecal microbial communities from Vienna, Austria - N-Acetylglucosamine amended with D2O_GlcNAcB | ecosystem: Host-associated > Mammals > Digestive system > Large intestine > Cecum... | reverse complement strand
CGGTTTATTCATATTTGAAAATGCCGACTCCTTAGCCAACACAGTCAAGATTACAATGATCGGCTACGAAGATATGGTGCTGCCGATCCCTGAAGACGGCAACTATAACACCATTTCTCTAAAACCTTCCACAATCATGTTGGGAGAGGTTGTCGTAAAAGGTGATTTGCCGTCAACACGAATCAAAGGAAACGCTTTTGTCACAAGGGTAGAAAACAGCATACTTTCCACCACCGGGTCTGCCAACGATGTATTGAAAAACATCCCAATGGCGACAGGTACAGACGGCAAATTCAGTGTATTCGGGCGCGGAGATGCAATCATATATGTCAATGGCAGACTTGTCCGTAGCTCCGATGAAGTCGGGCAACTTTCCTCCGGCGACATAAAGGAAATTCAGGTCATCAACAATCCCGGCGCACAATACGGTGCAAATGTCAATGCAGTCATTCGCATAGTGACCAAGAAGCCCGTTGGCGAGGGATTCAGCATTTCCGCTTATACCGATAACATCTATAACAAGTGGTTCACTACAAAGGAACAGCTTAATCTCAAATACAGAACAGGCGGTCTGGAAATCTTCGGCATGGGCTATTTCAGACATGGAAAAACATACGATGAAGAATACACCCTAACCACAAGTTATGGCAAGTCTTTACTTGAAATGATTTCTGACCAGTCTGTTTCAACAACACAATCAGACATTACCGGCAAAATTGGATTCAACTATCAGTTAAATGAGAATCATAGCCTTGGGGCATACTATCAGCATGACTATAACAGAGGCCATCATTTCGGTCATTACCTGAATGATATCAAGGAGAACGGTGAACTGTCCGAATCAAGCGTTTCCGACCTCAAAGGCTGGTTCAAGGCTTTACCCTGTAACAGCGCCAACATTTATTACAACGGCACGATAGGGAAATTCACTGTCGATGTCAACGCTGATTATATGCAGACAAAAGACAATGACCGTTCATATCAGTACGAACAAAACGAGTCTTCCGATAACCGAAAGGTAACTACCTTCAACACAACCCGAGACCGTCTCTTTGCCGAAAAAGCATCCATATCATACGAATTACCTAAAGGCAACATTCTAATCGGAGAAGAATACACCAATTCCCGAAGCCGCAATGACTTCAGAAATCCCGAAAACATACTCAACTCGGAACTTACAGATGTAAGGGAGAGCAATATGGGCGTTTTTGCAGAAGTGAGCCAGACCTTCGGAAAGTTCAGCGCCACAGCCGGCGCACGCTACGAACACGTCAAATCAGATTACCGCCTGAACGGCAGATTCGTTGACGGCCAAAGCAAGACTTATAGCAATCTCTTTCCATCAGCCAACCTAACTTAGAGCTTGTTTAAAAACAAATGTGAAAACCGGAGTCCATTCTCTTGAGGTGGATTTCGGGATGAATTGAAGGAGCAATGCTGTAGCATTGTGACTGAAATTCAGCACGAAAGGCATCCAAGAGAATGGATGCAGACAAGTATTTATCCAGCCTCAATAATAAAGGTTAAAATGTATAATAACGATAACAAAAGTTACAATCTGCTGCATGGATGTCTTTTTGGCTCCCCTGTCCCTAATCTTCAGTCACAACCTTTAGCTCGCCGACCGCAGGGGAGGCAATGCCACAGCATTGCTCCTTCAGATTATGAACAGGATAGCTCAATCCATCCACTCCGGTTTCACATTTGTTTTTAAACAACCTCTAAAGCATGTCTCCGCGGAATCGCCCCGTTTATCGATTCGAGAAAACTTTTATCAGTCAACGACTTTTTTCGCCAGATTACCGCTGACATCTTCCAGATGCTCGCGCCCCCATTCCGACAGCTCGTTGAGAATGGGAATCAGCGTCATGCCCAGCTCCGTCAAATCATATTCCACCCTCGGAGGAACCTCGGCATAAAGTACACGCCTGACGAGACCAATCGCCTCAAGGGTTTTCAGATGCCCCGAAAGCACCTTGGGCGATATGTCAGGGATAGCCCTTGACAATTCATTGAAACGCATCACACCGAACTCATCGAGAATAACAAGTAACAGCATCGACCACTTATTGGCGAAATGCGCTATGACGTTACGCATAGGGCAAGTGGCCACACACGAATATTTTTCTGATTTTTTTACATTTTCCATCTGCCTGACATTTAACAACAGTTCGGTAATTTTTGAGCAGACATAGCTGTATCGCACTGATACACAATAGTTTGCATTGATATTGAATTGTTGTTGCATCTTATTGATATTCAATTGAATATGCAAATTTTACCGAACTATTGATTTAACAACAGTGAGTTTAAAGTAAGCGGCTACTTCCAAGGTAACCTCTTGTATGATAACTTTTTGATATATACTTTTGCAGCCGGTTTCGGCAGCGTATCCTATCCGGCTATCAGTCGACATGCGTGCCAATCACCACCCGTAAATGGCCATTTTACGCTATCAAAAAGATAGTTGCTATCTATCTTGCAAAATTAACAAAACATTATCAAATCACAAATTATGACAGAAACTACCATCAATATCCCCGCAAACTCCCGCCCATCCGGCAAAGCCTCGTTCGTAATGCTCGGCACAGGCTTTGATGAAATAGAAGCCCTCGCCACAGTCGATGTCATGCGCAGAGGCGGCATTGAGACATATACCGTCTCAATGACCGACGACCGTCTCGTAAAAGGAGCGACAGGCAACCTTGTCGTCGCCGACATGTCAATAACCGACCTGAACCCGGAATTCATTGACTGGCTGATTTTTCCCGGCGCAGACAAAGGCCAAGTCGCCGTGAACCCTGACAGACACCTCCAGAAAATCATAACGGATCATTGGAACAACGGCGGAAACATAGCTGCAATCTGCGCCGCACCCGCACTCATACTCGGGCCTCTTGGAATCATAAAAGGAATCGAGGCCACAGGCTACCCATTCCTGAAAGACGATTTCGAAAAACACGGAGGCATCTATTCCGGCAGCCCAATAGTCGCAAACGGTCATCTCATCACATCCAAAGGACCGGGGACAACCCTTGAATTTGCACTCGCAATTGTCCGCAAGGCAAAAGGAAAAGAAACAGAGACAGCTTTAAGGGAAGGAATGCTCATCACCGAGAGCAACCACTCCGAATGCTGCTGCAACTGACAGACCCAAGTCACATAATCCAACGGAGGGGCGAACCCGGTTCGCTCCTCCGATAATTTATAATAAGTATCCGATCAACCCTACCCCCACCGAAAAGCATCTTGAAAGACCGCCTTGAACCTATCCCGCATCTGTCTGGCCATACGAACAGACAATGGAGAAAATTTATGCTTTAAAACATAAAATCAACATACGGACAAAGTACAATAAGTGATTTAAGTGTCGTTTTTACACTTTTTATTCTAAAAAAGATTTGCTTTTGCAAAAAAATGTATATCTTTGCATCGGGTTATGAGTCTTTAAGTCAAAGTATATCATCAAAAATATGCTTGCCTTCGCAAAACCCGCCGATGTCAGTGTGCGCCCGTAATCATCCTCAGTAAACCAGGGCGGACAAAACGTGTAAATAGCAACAATAACTCAATTACAAATACACCTTAAGTCCAAAGAAATGACCTCCAAACGTCTGCTCAGTCTACTACTGGCCACGATGCTGGTATTACCTGTCTTTGCACAAGAGAAGAAATGTGACCACCGCTACAAAGTGGCCGCATGCGACTGGATGATGCTGAAACGCCAGAAAATCGGCTCATTTAAATTAATGAAAGAACTAAAAGGCGACGGTGTCGAAATGGATGCCGGCGGTCTTGGTGCGCGTGACACATTTGACAACAAATTCCATCAGCAACATTTCCGTGTGCTCTTCCGCCACACCGCCGACAGTCTCGGCATTGAAGTCCCCTCTGTGGCCATGTCAGGATTTTTCGGACAATCATTCATTGAAAAGAAAACCTATGCCGAACTGATCGACGACTGTCTCTCTACGATGGAGGCCATGAATGCCAAGGTAGCCTTCCTGCCTTTAGGCGGCATAAAGGAAGACTGGACAGTCAAAGGCCCGGCACGCAACGAACTCGTGAAGCGACTCCGCGAATCAGGCGAGAAAGCCAAAGCAAAGGGGATGGTAATCGGAATCCGCGTCCCCTTGCCTGCGAAAGATGCTAAAAAACTGCTAAAGGAAATCGATTCCGACGGCATTAAAATCTATTTCAATCTACAGGACGTTCTCGATGCCGGACGCAACCCCGTCAAAGAACTGAAGACCATTGGTAGAGACAACATCTGTCAGATCCACCTCAGCAACACCGACGGATTCAATCTCAAAGATGATCCGCAAGTCGACCTTCCGGCCATAAAGAAAGTTCTTGACAAAATGGGATGGAGCGGCTGGCTGGTGGTCGAGCGTTCGAGAGACAAAGACCATGTTAGAGACGTCAAACACAACTTTGGTAACAACATACGATATATAAAAGAGGTGTTTCAGGCAGGTGACTGTATCTGATGTTTCCACCGCTAGCTCTTTCACTTCATTATTTACGTCGAAACTATTTTAACGAAATAATTTTCATTTTATAACCATAACCAAAACTATTGATCAAGAACCATGAACCACAGAATCAAATGGCTCAGTAGTATTTGCTATGCCCCGATGATGCTGGCCCTTGTGACATCGTGCGCTGAAGGTGTCGATGACAACGAGCGTTTCAGTGCCGGAGTAAGCAATGCCCAGTTGGAGTCACCGGAACTTGACCCGACTAAATTCAAGACCCAGATCAACTCTGACGGGTCGGAAAGTGTCGAAGTAACATGGCCTGTAGTCTTCGGTGCAGGAGGCTATCTCGCCAACGTGCAGGATGTGACAAATCCGGCCAACCCGGTCTACATCATCAAGGACAGTGTGATCGATGGCTGCCGATTCTCATTCCCGCGCTTGGTCGACACCAAGTATGAAGTGAGTGTCAGCACACTCGGAAACGAGAAGCTTAACAATGCTGCTTCTCTTACTCCCAGCATCGCTGCCTACAGCACATTCCTTCCCGCAACCATCATTCCGGAAGGAGTTGAAATTTCTCAGTTCATCGCTGAAAACCTCGTCGAGTCTGCCGAAGAAGTTGCTTTCGAGCTTGAAGCCGGCAAGACATATCAGCTTTCAGGTGCAGTCGACTTCAATCTTACCCCCGTAACTCTGCGTGGCGACAAATACAACCGTCCCATCGTTGTTATCTCAGGGAAAGAAGGCTACATCACAACTCAAGCCGGTCTTAAGCTCAAGAATATCAACTTTGACATGTCAGCTGCCGAAGCACAGAGCTTCATCACTCTAAGCGGAACTCCGAGCGAAAGCATCACCACAGAAGCTCTCGGATTCAAGGAACTCGGTGCAAACCAGAACAGCTACGTCATCATGGGACAGGTTTCTGTCGAATCCTGCAACTTCCGCAACATGCCGGGCAGCTTTATCTGGGGCAACAAGCAACCCTATAGCCTGAATGACTTCCGCATCACCGACTGCATCGTTCAGCTCAACAACTCTTCGTCAGCAACATTTATCAACTTTGCTGATGCAGGTACAGGGTGTATCAAGAGCCTCACCCTTAAGAACAGCACTTTCTACAACCTTGTAGAAAATAATTCAGCCTACTTCATCCGCTACTCACATCCCTCAAACGCTGACCCGCAGAAGATTTTCGGTACAGGTGCCACGGCGCTCCACACCCTCGACCATTGCACGCTTGACCGCACATTCTCCGGCAAGGATTTCGCCAACAACATGACGACTGTCGATAGATTCAATGTAGTCATGAAGGGCAACATATTCTATGACGTATTCCGTCTCTACCAGTACATCAGAAGCAACAACGTCAAAGTCACTACCGAAAACAACGTCGTATGGGGCAACTTCGCCGGTATTCCTAACAACAACGACCTCAAATATGCCGAAAACATCAATCCGGAATTCGCAGGTCCGACCATTCAGGAGTTTAACCTTGACGAAGCCAAGGGAGGAGTCAACTACCGTCCGCAGAACGCCACATGCGTCGACAACAAGATCGGCGACCCCCGCTGGTATGAATAAAAATCTTAAATTACAACATTCATGAAACACTATATAGCAAAAATCAGCCTTGTTCTCCTGGCTATTCTGCTGACCGTACCGACATTCGCACAGGATGTCCTCTATCAAGGTACAGTCGTTGATTCTCAGGACGAACCTCTGATCGGCGCGACAGTGCGCGTGCCCGACACAAAAATAGTAACGATAACCGATATTGACGGAAATTTCTCAATCAGAGTCCCGAAAGGCAAGAGTGTTGAAATTTCATACATCGGCTATCTCCCTGTAACCGTCACAAACTTCAACGAGACCAAAATCGTCCTTAAGGAAGATTCCGAATCGCTCGACGAAGTCGTTGTCGTAGGCTACGGCACTCAGAAGAAAGCCCACCTCACAGGTGCGATTTCGACAGTGCCGATGGACGACATCAAGGACCTTGCCGACGGCAATCTCGCCTCTTCACTCAGCGGTCTTGTCAACGGTCTTAGCGTAGTCGGCGGCGATTCGCGTCCTGGCGACCCCGCTTCTGTCTACGTGCGTGGTGTCCGCAGCCTCGGCGATGTCGGCTCTACAGTTCAGCAGCCCCTCTTCGTTATCGACGGAGTAGTCTATAACAACGATGTCAAGGTCGGCAACATCACCACCAATCCCGGTGCCGACGCCTTCAACAACCTTGACCCCAACGACGTTGAGAGCATCACCGTCCTCAAGGACGCATCGGCGGCTGTCTACGGTTCGCGTGCGGCAAACGGCGTTATCCTCGTGACCACCAAGAAAGGCAAGCTTGGCGAACCCGTCATCAGCTACAGCGGCACATTCGGTTTCACCGACGCTGTCTCAAACCCCAAGATGCTCAACGCCTATGACTATGGCCGTCTCTACAACGCCATTGCAGCAGCCGACCCCACCAACACTACTCTCAACCGCCTCAACGACCTCTTTCAGGCCGACGAACTTCAGGCAATGCGCCGTCTCAACTACGACCTGCTCGACGACTACTGGAAGACAGGTTTCACAATGAAGCACAATGTAGGCATCAGCGGTGCTACCGAAAAAGCCAACTACTATGCAAGCATCGGCTACTACGATCAGGACGGCAACCTCGGCAAGCTCGAATATAACCGCTGGAACTACCGTGCAGGTGTCGACCTTACACTCAAGAAGTGGGTAAAGGCAAGTGTCCAGATTTCAGGTGACTACGGCGACAAGAACAATCCTCTTGTGAAAGTAGGCGGAACAAACGCTGAAAAACAGTACAATCTGCTTCTCACTCATCCCCGCTACATCCCCGAATATGTCAACGGACATCCAATGGCTGTTTATGGTCCGACAAACACACGTGTAAACGCCGATCAGGACTACTCTTTCTCTGTTCTTCAGAACTCAGGCGACTACAGCAAGAACAAGACTTCGAATCTCCAGATCAACACAGGTCTCGAACTCGACTTCGGATTCGTCCCCGCTCTCAAAGGTCTTAAGGCCCGTTTCAACTATGCCAAGAGCATCAACACATCCAAGACCAACCAGTTCGGTTCTGCATATAACATCTATTATATGAGCGAACGCGCCGGTTCAGGCTCACACCTCTACACCCCAATCGCCGGTGAAGAGGCAGCCTACGAAGCTCTCATGACTCCGGGCAACTTCCTCCTCGGCAACAACGGTGTGCCTGTGGCCAACGGCCCCGAAGGAGGCTTCCTCAACCGCACAATGGACCGCTCTGACAGCTATCAGATGAACTTCACCGTCAACTACAACCGTGATTTCGGCCCCCACTCTGTCGGCGCACTCTTCTCGATCGAAAAGAGCGAGTTTGAGAACGAATATCTCGAAGGTCAGGTGACCTATCCCTACGAATTCGGAACAGGCCAGTCAAACTCTGTCGGCAAGGACTCTCAGGCCACCACAGTCTTCACCCGTTCGGAAGCCGGCAGCCTCTCATACATCTTCCGTGCAAACTACGCCTACAGCAACAAATATCTCTTTGAAGCGCTCCTCCGTATCGACTCGTCGACCAAGTTCGCTCCCGAGAACTACTGGGGCACATTCCCCTCTGTTTCGCTCGGCTGGGTCATCTCTGAAGAAGACTTCTTCAAGGACATCACTTGGATTGACTTCCTCAAAATCCGCGCCTCATACGGTCTCACCGGCCGCGACAACACCCTCGCATGGCAGTGGCTTCAGACCTACGGCACCGACAAGGACAAAGGTCCGGTATTCGGCACAGGCAACGACAACCAGTCAGGCAGCCACATTTCAATGAACGACAAATCGTCTGTCAACCGCAACGCACACTGGGACAAGAGCCACAAATTCAATGCCGGTATCGACATGAACGTGATCCACAGCCACCTCAACCTTGCTATTGACGGCTACTATACATGGGACCGCGAAATGCTCATGCCTTTCAAAGCCTCTGTCCCCGGAACTATCGGCATACAATCTGCCCCGATGAACTACGGTAAGATGAACCAGTATGGCGTTGAACTTTCTGTCAACTGGCGCAGCAACATCGGCAAGGACTTCCGCTACAAAATCGGACTCAACACCGGTCTTTCCGACAACAAGGTGCTTCTCATGGACTGGGAAACCAACTACATCTACCGTCAAATCACACACGGCCACCGCTCCGACATGGGCACATGGGGAATGCAGTGTCTCGGTATGTTCCGCAGCTTCCAGGACATCGACGAATACTTCGCCAAGTATAACATCACCTCTTACATGGGCATGACAAAAGACCAAGTTCGTCCCGGTATGCTTATCTATAAGGATGTCCGCGGTCCTCAGCAGCCCGACGGCACTTATGCAGCTCCCGACGGCATCGTCGACCGCGACAATGACCAAGTCCAGCTCTCAAGCCGTTCGAATCCCTACGGCATGACACTCAACCTCAACGCTGAGTATAAGAACTTCTCAATCACCGCTCAGCTCAGCGGCCAGTGGGGAGGATACACCACAGTTCCTTCTGCCGCTCTCAAGCCCGGCGACTCGATCGAGTATACCAACATGCCTTCGTTCTGGAATCCTGACAATATGTTTGTCTACAACGACATCTATGATGCCCAGAACCGTCTGCTCCTTGAATCGAACCGCGACGCTTACTATCCGAACCTCGCTTATTCAAGCGTCAACAGCGTTAGCTCGACATTCTGGCGCGTAAGCGCGGCATCGGTCCGTCTGACCCGTCTGACCCTCGCTTACTCTATTCCTTCGAAATTCACAAAGATGGTAGGCATCAACTCGGCACGCTTCAACGTCACCGGCCAGAACCTTCTTAACTTCCTCAATCCTTATCCCGATAAATTCATGAGCCCGATGGCAGGCAACTACGGCAGCTACCCCAACCTCCGCAGATTCACCGTCGGTGTCAACCTCTCATTCTAATAACCACACAAGATGAAATTCAAGACATATTCAATAGCTGCAATGGCTTGTCTGGCTCTTTCGTCATGTTCCGACGACTTCCTCAAGGACATGAAGAACTATGAATCGACAACCCCGGAAGCATACAATTATTATTCAGGAGCACTCGGCCGTCTCGCCGATGTCTATGCCCTCGCCCTCCCCTACGGCAACAGCAGCAGTGTTCCCATATGGCAAGTACCGAGCAACGGACGCGCCGACGACGAATCTAAATCGACTGAGGAATACAGCGGTTTCGGTTGCTACGTCAACGGAGAGATAACACTGTCGTCAACATCGCAGACCAACTCAGTCCCCGACTATTTCCAAGGACAGGCACGCAAGGTGCGCAACTCCACATGGGGCCGCATCCGCAACGTCAATGATGTCATCGCCGGAATCTCCGGAAGCACTCTGACAGAGGAACAGAAAAACGAGCTTCTCGGTCAGGCTTACTTCCTCCGCGCTTGGTGCTACTACCTCATGTTCAAGTGGTATGGCGGTGTGCCCATCATCACTGAAGTGCAGAATCCTGTCCCCGGCAAGAGCACAGCCCGCTCGACCACCAAGGAGACATTCGATTTCATCTGCGAAGACCTTGACCGCGCTGCCGAACTCCTCGCCCCCTTCACTGCAAACGGCGGCTGGACATCGACCGACTACGGACGCGCTACAACAGCGGCAGCCCTCGCACTCAAGGGACGCATGATGGTGCTATACGCAAGCCCCCTCTTCAACCGCGCCAACGACAAGTCGCGCTGGGAGGCAGCCTACAAGTTCTTTCAGGAAGCAATCCCTGAAATCAACAAGTGTGGAAACCACCTCGCATATGAAGGCAATCCCGGCGATAACGCATCAAACTGGGCCAAGATGTTTATCGAAGACGGAATCAACCCCGAAGCAATCTACGTAGCTCTCTACAATCAGATTGCGACAGGCGGTACCCCCGACTACGCCAAGAACAATGACTGGGAACAGGGCATACGTCCATCCAACACTCTCGGCAGCGGCGGCAAAGTCCCCTCGGCGGCGATAATCGACCTTTTCCCGATGAAAGACGGCAAGCGTCCTTCAAGCTACAACAGCTACACCGTTCTCAGCCCGTCAGCCATCGAGTATAACCCCGATCTGCCATTCCTTGACCGCGATCCGCGTTTCTACCGCACCTTCGCTTTCCCCGGTGTATGCTGGGCGTTCAACGGAAATCCGATGAATGATGAAAACCACAATGCTTACAACGGTCCGGACTATCAGCTCTGGAACTATGTGTGGTATTCTGACGCTTCAGACCGTGGCAATATAGAGAGCGGCAACACATACGGTCCTGACGGACTTATGGGCAATGTCAAGGGAATGTATGTCCGCAAGCGTACCGACGACCTCCATGTCAACACCTCGGCCCGCTATGCCTACACTCAGGGCACAGGCTTCAAGTACTCGGCAGCTCCCTACATGGAAATCCGCTATACCGAAGTGCTTCTCAACTATGCCGAGGCAGCCTGCCAGTCAGGCCACAGTGACGTAGCCGTCGATCAACTCAAGCGCATCCGCGGCCGTGTCGGCTACACAGCTGAAAACAACTACGGTCTCCAGACCGGTCTTGAAGGTAACGAAGCCGCATGTATGGCAGCTATCCTCTACGAGCGTCAGATCGAGTTTGCTTACGAAGGCAAGCGTTTCGACGACCTCCGTCGCTGGATGCTCTTCGACGGCGGCACACAGACCGTCCCCGGAGCACCCTCGACGTGGAAACTCACAGGATGGGGTGGCAACACCTGCCAGTATCTCGGCTTCGAGCCTCTCAACGGAACCCGCCGCGAAAACATGGAATTCCGTGTGCAGGACAAGTATAATGGCGGTCTTGGCGGTGACAAATGGGTCATCGGCGGCAAGAACCCCGACCCGCTGGCTGACGTAAGCCGTCCGGCAGCTGTCGACTACCGCAGCGAGCTTGAGCCTCAGCTCAAGAATCTTGCCGACTTCTACACCACGTACCTTGAGCGTGCGGTGAAGAAGGGCGACAACTACAACTCGGCTCATGCGCAGCTCTACATGAACTACCAGCCGCAATATTATTTCCCCGGCTTTGCCTATGGTGTATCTGTCAACAACGAAGGTCTCGAACAGACTATCGGATGGATGGATGCCTCGACAAATGCCACTGGAACATTCGACCCACTTGCAGAAACCGTTACTGAAAAGTAATTACAAAGATTAGATAGATAAATCGTGGGGAACGGATGGTGATTTCAACCATATTCCCCACGATTTTTTAACAATCTTTGAATTTTTCGTCCGTTAAACTTTTTCCTTGCAGGGCAATCTAACAATCTGTATATTAACAATCCGATTTATCACAATTCTAACTGTTTTAACATCTGAGAAATAATGAACCGTCAACTCACAATGTGGACTGTGGCTGCAATGATGGCAATTCCCTCTGCCATGATGGCACAGTATCCGCAGCTAACACCTGAAGCTAAGGAGTATTATCAGAAAATGATTACTTCGGCTCGCGAACACGCCGACTCAGCGTGGGCTGTCGCAAAGCCGATTGTCGAAAAGGAAGCCCGCGAAGGCCGTCCCTATGTGCCTTGGGCGTCTCGTCCTGATGATCTGGTGAAAGCTACAATCCCGGCATTCCCCGGAGCGGAAGGCGGAGGCATGTACACTCCCGGTGGACGCGGAGGCAAAGTCATCACTGTCACAAATCTCAACGACAGCGGCCCCGGCTCATTCCGTGAGGCTTGTGAAACCGGCGGCGCACGCATCATTGTCTTCAATGTGGCAGGTGTCATAAACCTCAAGACTCCACTCTACGTGCGTGCCCCCTATGTCACAATTGCCGGACAGACCGCACCGGGCGATGGTATCTGCATCGCAGGCGAGTCATTCCAAGTCGACACACATGACGTGATTGTACGTCACATGCGTTTCCGCCGAGGTGACACACGTGTGCATAACCGCGAAGACTCTTTCGGAGGAAACCCAGTCGGAAATATCATGATCGACCACTGCTCGGCCGAATGGGGTCTTGATGAAAACATTTCGTTCTACCGTCACATGTACGACCCAAGCGAAGGCCAGTATAAGACAACCGAACTGAAACTCCCCACCGTCAATGTCACCATTCAGAACACTATTTCTGCAAAGGCTCTTGACACCTACAACCACGCTTTCGGCTCGACACTCGGAGGTGAAAACTGTATGTTTACCCGCAACCTCTGGGCAAGCAACTCTGGCCGTAACCCGTCAATCGGCTGGAACGGTGTGTTTAACTTCGTAAACAACGTTGTCTATAACTGGGTACACCGTTCATCGGACGGCGGCGACTACACAGCGAAGTTCAACATGATCAACAACTACTACAAACCCGGTCCTGCGACTCCGAAAGAAGGCAACATCGGTCATCGAATCCTCAAGCCCGAAGCCGGCAGAAGCAAACTTGACCACAAGGTATATGGCCGCGTATATGCCGAAGGCAACATCATGGAGGGCTATCCCGAAATCTCTGCCGACAACTGGGCAGGAGGTATCCAGATCGAAACTGACCCGAACACAGGAGAATTTACCGATTATATGCGTGCAAAGACTCCGTTTGAGATGCCTTACGTCCGCGTCACTTCTGCCGAGGATGCCTATGACTTCATACTGAAGAACGTCGGCGCTACAATCCCGACACGCGACATCATTGACGAACGCATCATCGAGGAAGTCCGCACAGGTGTCCCCTACTACGACAAGAAACTTGCCAAGAATTACAACGGTGACACTTCGGGACTCGCTGAAAAATCAAGAGCCGAAGACGGTTCGTTCAAATATCGCCGTCTGCCGAAAGATTCTTATAAAGTTGGTATCATCACCGATCCGATGCAGATGGGCGGTTATCCGGAATACAAGGGTACTCCATACGTCGATTCCGACAACGACGGCATGCCCGATGAATGGGAAATCGCCAACGGTCTGAATCCCCACGACCCGTCTGACGCAAACGGCGACATCACCGGCGACGGATATACCAACATCGAGAAGTATATCAATGGTATCAGCACCAAGACATACATCGACTGGAAGGATCTCCGCAACAACTACGATACCCTTGCAGCCAAAGGCAAACTCATGTAATCTGAAAAATCCATCAACGTTATCATGATTTACAAATCCTGTATAATCGGTCTTTTGCTTTCGGCTGTCGCCTTGCATGCAGAGGCCGTAGAGCTAAACAAGGAAGGCCGTGATCCGGCTTACGTAGAGTCAATCGTCAACCGCTCCAAGAAAATCGTCGACAAGCTCGGCATTTCCGACCAGAAAAAGGCCGACGATGTGACCACCATCATTGCCAACCGCTATTTCAAGCTCAACGACATCTACACCGCCCGCGATGAAAAGGTGAAAGCAGCTAAGGAAACCCTCACCGGCGACGCGAAGAACGAAGCTGTCCAAGCCGCACAAAACGAGAAAGACGCTGCCCTCTACCGCAGTCACTTCGAATTTCCGGCAGACCTTTCGCTCTATCTCACACCCGAACAGATTGATGCCGTGAAAGACGGCATGACTTACGGTGTGGTCAAGGTGACCTACGACTCGCATCTCGACATGATTCCCACCCTCACCGACGAGGAGAAGGCCCAGATCATGGCTTGGCTCATCGAGGCACGCGAACTTGCGATGGATGCCAAATCCTGTATAATCGGTCTTTTGCTTTCGGCTGTCGCTTTGAATGCAGAGGCCGTAGAGCTAAACAAGGAAGGCCGTGATCCGGCTTACGTAGAGTCAATCGTCAACCGCTCCAAGAAAATAGTCGACAAGCTCGGCATTTCCGACCAGAAAAAGGCCGACGATGTGACCACCATCATTGCCAACCGCTATTTCAAGCTCAACGACATCTACACCGCCCGCGATGAAAAGGTGAAAGCAGCTAAGGAAACCCTCACCGGCGACGCGAAGAACGAAGCTGTCCAAGCCGCACAAAACGAGAAAGACGCTGCCCTCTACCGCAGTCACTTCGAATTTCCGGCAGACCTTTCGCTCTATCTCACACCCGAACAGATTGATGCCGTGAAAGACGGCATGACTTACGGTGTGGTCAAGGTGACCTACGACTCGCATCTCGACATGATTCCCACCCTCACCGACGAGGAGAAGGCCCAGATCATGGCTTGGCTCATCGAGGCACGCGAACTTGCGATGGATGCCGAGACTTCAAATAAAAAACACGAGGTCTTCGGTAAATACAAAGGACGCATAAACAACTATCTCGCCAAGCGCGGATATGATCTCAAAAAGGAACGCGAGGCATGGTATGAACGTATCAAGGCTCGCGGAGGCACTATCTGATGCCTCTTCCGTGAAATGATCGGTGCTGAAATCACGTTGCTGATATACAAGGCGCGTCGGTTTCAGCACCTGATTATATAATTATTACCCATAATCTGACAGAGTGTCGTTTTTTTCAGCTACCTTTATGCCCCTCTCGACACTTTGTCAAAACCTTAAAATCATGAACAATAAATTTCTGTCTGTTACCTTGGCCGGAGTCATTGCATTCGGCTTGCAGGCGCGGGAATTTCCGCTTGCAGTGAAGGATGGCAAGGTCAGCTATATAGCCGATGAGCTTGGCAACCGCGTGCTCGATTTCTCGACATGCGGTTATCGGAATTCATCGCAGCCAATACCCGATGTCAACACCGTGGTGTTCGTTCCTTGGAAAGCGGGCGACAACACTGCACGCATACAGCGGGCCATCGACTATGCCGCATCGCTTCCAACCGGCAAAGACGGCTTCCGTGGCGCAGTGCTGCTTGACAAAGGCGAATTTGAAATCAGCGAAAGCCTCCGCATCTGCGCGTCGGGAATAGTGCTTCGCGGAAGCGGCGAAACTGCGACAACAATCAAAAAAAACGGAGTCGACCGAGGCGCACTGCTCTACATCGAAGGTATCTACAATCCTGTCGTGACCGACACACTCCGTCTTGACGCCTCCTATATCCCGGTCAACTCCACTACCCTGCCGGTAAAATCCATCGGAAAGCTGAAGGATGGCGACCGTGTGTTTGTCACCCGTAATTCCACGGCCGAATGGATTCAGTCGGTCGGCTGTGACATTTTCGGCGGTGCGATCAGCGCCCTCGGATGGAAACCCGGCGACCTTGACATGAACTGGGACAGAAGCATAAGCTCTACCGCTCCCGGCTCACTGACAATCGACGCACCACTGACCGTCGCTCTTGACAGCAAATGGGGCGAGACACTTGTACTTCCCTACACATGGACAGGCCGTATCTCTGACATAGGCATAGAAAACCTGTCAATGGTATCATCGTATGACTCACGATATGCAAAAGATGAAGACCACTGCTGGGACGGCATCTCGATTGCCAACGCCGAAAACTGCTGGGTGCGTCAGGTTGATTTCAAATACTTCGCCGGAAGCGCTGTCATAGTGCAAGGCTCTGCATCGAAAGTGACTGTCGAGGACTGTATCGCAACCGACCCGGTGTCAGAAATCGGAGGTATGCGCCGCTCGACTTTCCTCACACTCGGACAGCAGACACTGTTTCAGCGCTGTCTGTCACGTCACGGCATTCATGATTTCGCCGCAGGATTCCTCGCTCCCGGACCTAACGCATTTGTCCAGTGTGAGGCCGAAGAGGCTCTTGGCTTCAGCGGTGCGATTGACGCATGGGCACCGGGTCTGCTCTTTGACATCGTGAACATCGACGGCAACAACCTTACATTTAAAAATCTCGGACAGGACAAGAACGGAGCCGGATGGAACACGGCCAATTCTGTTTTCTGGCAGTGTACGGCCTCAGAAATCGAGAACTATTCACCCGCTCCCGATGCAATCAACGTCGCGTTCGGATGCTGGGCTCAATTTTCAGGCGATGGCGAGTGGGCACAGTCCAACAACCATGTGCAGCCCCGCAGCCTTTTCTACTCACAGCTCTCAGACCGTCTCGGTCATGACGTTGATTCCACACAGTCGCGCATTCTGCCGAGAGCCACAAACGCCACCAGCAGCCCGACTGTCGAAGCGGCCATGCAGCTCGCAAAGGAAGCCTACATTCCACGTCTCACGCTTAAGAAATGGATTGAAGACGCTCCGTTCACAGCCTCTACCTCTCCCGAAGGAATCAAAAGCATTGACGACATCAAGTTCAAGGAAACCTCTATGGCCCGGACCGAAGGCCACAGCTATGATATAATCAACGGACGCATGGCTATCGACGGCGCTGTCATGACAGGCGGCCGCCATGAAGTGCCTTGGTGGAACGGTAAGATCAAATACAGCTATCTTCCCAAAGCCAAGCCACATGTCACACGCTTCGTACCCGGACGTGAGGGACTCGGTCTGACCGACCGCATCGACTCAACGCTTACTTATATGGTCGACAACAACATCACCGTCCTTGACCACAACTACGGACTCTGGTATGAACGCCGACGCGATGACCATGAACGCATCCGCCGTCGCGACGGCGACGTATGGGCACCGTTCTACGAGCAACCGTTCGCCCGAAGCGGAGAAGGAACGGCATGGGACGGACTGAGCAAATATGACCTCACCCGCCCGAACGCATGGTACTGGAACCGACTCAACCGGTTCGCTGAAAAAGGTGCAGGTCTCGGCAAGCTTCTTTTCAACGAACACTATTTCCAGCACAACATCCTCGAAGCCGGTGCCCACTGGGTGGATTCGCCTTGGCGCTCGGCCAACAACATCAATGCCACCGACTTCCCTGAGCCGGTGCCGTTCGCAGGGGACAAGCGTATCTTTGTCGCCGACATGTTCTATGACGTCAACCATCCCGTGCGTCGCAACCTCCATCGCAATTTCATCCGCATGAATCTTGATAATTTTGCCGATAATCCGAATGTGGTTCATCTTATCAGCGCCGAGTTCACAGGTCCTCAGCATTTTGTGGAATTCTGGCTTGACATTATTGACGAATGGGAAAAGGAGACCGGCAAGAAAGCCAACGTAGCTCTCAGCACTACAAAAGATGTGCAGGATGCCATTCTTGCCAACCCGAAATACCGCAACATCGTCGACATTATCGACATCCGCTACTGGCACTACAAGACCGACGGCATCTATGCCCCGGAAGGAGGCAAGAATCTTGCACCACGCCAGCACGCGCGCAAGATGAAAGTCGGGAAAGTGACATTCAAGGAAGCATATAAGGCTGTGAGCGAATATCGCAGCAAATATCCCGAGAAAGCCGTCACATATTATGCCCAGAACTACCCTGATATGGCTTGGGCTGTATTTATGGCCGGAGGTTCTCTCGCTGGAATCCCGGTGAAAGATGCAGATTTCCTCAAGGATGCAACCGGAATGAATATCATCGATTCGGCAAGCGATGATTTCAAGCTGCTTGGCAACAAGGACGGCTGCATAATCTATTCGCAGGGAGCAAACAGCATTCCTCTTGAGCTCACATCCGGAAAATATCGCGTCACATCCTTCAATCCCAAGACCGGTGAAGAGACCGTGGTCAACAAGAGTCTGAAACTCAAAGCGCCCTACACTTTTGAAACATCTGACACCAATGCGGTCTACTGGTTCAAGAAAATTTAAACAACTGCCACGATTGAAAAGCTGACTTCACGTTACTACATAGGGTCAGAGAAAATAAAGTCAATATAAAAGACAAGGCCACGAAAAATTTCGTGGCCTTGTCTTTTATATTGACTTCTTCAGATCTTATATATGATAGTATGGCAGACAGAAAACGGCAGTCTAATCCTTCAGCCAGTTCCAGCGCTCAGCCCAATCCGAAAGCACATCTTCACGCCATTTCTCTACAGTTGCAGCACCCTGCCACTTATCACGAAAAAGAGACTTGTCAGAGCTATCCGACCACCAGTTTCCACCGAGTGCATAGCTATCCTTTAGCTTTTCACCGGGCCATTGCGGAGAAACAACTATGCTGCCACGCAGACCGTCCATCGCAGGAATCAGAGGGGCAGAGAGTCGATATTCAAATGTGCCGGGAGCTTTCGGGGCATATCTTACAGCATACTCCCATCCCCCGAGATAGACACCATCCCAACTCTGACCGTCGATTGTCATTTTGAAAGCGACAGCGCCTATAGGCACAACACCGGCTATACCCTTAAAGCGGAACTCAGCGATTGAATATACGGGGACAGTATCGCGGGTAGTTGTCATATATGTGAAAACCGTGCGCGGACTGTGGGTTATTCGCTCAAATTGGCCACCCCACGACTCGGCATCGGGACGCGAGGAATCTCCGTTCATCATGTAAAGCAGCGAAGGAGTATCGCCCATCTTGACATTTCCGTCGTAATATGATTTGAAATCCTCGCCAAGCGCACCTGCCCCACTGATAGTCCGGTCGTAATAAAGCTTGTTGAAGCGGTCGTCGCGTTTAGCATCGCTGATAAATCCGCGATACGACGCATTGTTTTCAATCATCCATAAGTCCGGGAAATTCTCCGCGATATAGCAGTAAGCGTTAGCACCCCACTTCTTGTTCGGACCGCCAATCCAGTAGACACGGATTTTAGACATGATATCGGGAGCATCGTGAAGCGCCTGAGCCACATCTTCGAGCGCACCCCATACGAGCACATAGAGAGGTCGTGAGTCCTGCCGTCTGGCAGCCTCTACAATAGCCGTCGATCCATCGGTCGGAGTGCTGAATCCACAGTAAGGAGCCATGCTATCCGCTCCCTGACTGCAAAGCGAACGGAGCGAGTCAGGGCTGAGCAGACCGGGCGCACGGGAAGAAAGCCGTGGATAGTCCTTCTCATAGACATCAATCATCCTCAGAATCTCCGACTTCGAACCGCTGCCGAAAGATGGAGTCGAGACAAGAGCCTCAATGTCAAAAAGATCGTTATACATCAGAAGATGAGCCATAGACTGGTTATCATCGGCATCCGTACCTCCTATATCCGTAGTGACAAGAATGCGGTGGCGCTCAGCAGCAACTGCCCCCGAATACGACACAAGCGACAGAAAAATGGATAGAACCAGACTGGTGATTGATTTGCGATTCATTTCGTTTCTATATTGCATTTAGTTTTAATATGGTATTGAAATTAACCTGCAATTGCACATTTCCGTGCAATATACTGTGTGCATGGAGTCTGTACAAAATTACGAAAAAATCATTATTTTCAAAAACTGCAAAACTCATTGGGCCATTCCTATAATTATATTGTATTATCCATGTGAACAAGCTTATTAACGCTAAAGCATGACTATAAATCAGCATCAGATTATCGCATTTTTAATGTCACCATTTTCTATGGTTTTGTAAATTGTGTAACTTTGTGCCTGATATGAAATACTTAACCTTGATTATACTTACATTGGTTGTCGGCATGGTTTCATGCACACGTTCAACCGACCATAAACAAATCCTTGCAGAAGCTGAAAGGATTGCATATACCTTACCAGACAGTGCGTTAGCATTGGTAAACGTCATCGAGCCGTCTGATTTAAAGGAGGATTCACTGAGAGCGTTGTATCATCTCGTAACAGCTTCGGCACATAAGGCCAAGGAAAGCTCAATGGTGTCGGACTCTCTAATCCGTTTTTCTTTCGAGTATTATAGAGATCGCGACAATAACCGTTTCTTGCAAAGCGGCGACCTTTATGCCTTGTATCTTTTCTGGGCAGGTGACGGAAAAAGGGCCTTGGGATTGCTTGACTCCATAGTTGCGCTTCCTGATATACCACAAAGACTAATGATACAATTACTCCAATCAAGAATCGGAATCGGTGGAGCTGAATTTGACAGCAAAAACAATCTCAGATACATAAAACGATTACTGGAATTGGACAATGATTCGGCCAATCAGATTGAATACACGTATCAGCTATGTGAAAATTATCAGTACGCCGGACATGGCGATTCCGCATTGATTATAATTGACAGGTTGATTGATCACGCCCGCATGAATCATCTCGGAAATGAGCATTTTAAGTATACCTATGAGAAAATCGGCATTTTAGAAGAAATCGGGCGATATGACGAGAGCAATGCTCAGGTGGATTATATACTGCAACATGCCCCTCACAATTCTGCAATACCCTACCTACATTTATGGAAAGCTTTGAATTATTTCAATACGGGAGCATTCGCCAAGGCAACACACGAATTGGCGATAGCCGACAGCTGCGCCAAAGACAGAATCGATGTGGACAATAATTATTACGAAAGTTTTGTCGGTCCTCTCAGAGAATTTCTTGAGTACAGAAAAAATGGCAGGATAAAACTAATCCAGCTGGCGACACTGAACAATAGCCAGCGCGACCGTTTCAACCGGATGGAATCAACACGATGGGAGACCGAACAAAACGCACTGCTACAAGAAAACCGTGCGTTGACATTGAAGGCACAGAATGAACGCAACACCACAATCCTGATTATTGTCCTGCTTGCATCAATAATCATAAGCCTTGGAGCTGTATGGAACATACAGAAACGCAAACGAAAGACAATCGAAGCCGAAGAAAGAGCAGAAACCTTGCAAAAGATGGTGGACGAGCTGAGCGCTCCGGCCACGCCGTCAAACGGACATGAATCATTGCGCCGCGCCATGCTCCAGCAACTCGGAATCATCAAAATGGTCGCTGAGACACCAACGGAACAGAACCGTGAGATGCTTAGGAAAATATCGTCAATCGGCAGCGACACCAACGGAGCACTTGTCAACTGGAAAAACGTATATGAAATAATCGACAACCTGTATTCAGGATTCTACTCACTGCTTCATGAGAGGTATGGAAATCTGCTGACCGAAAAAGAAGAACAGATCATAGTCCTTATGATAGCCGGATTCTCGACTAAAGAAATCAGTGTCATCACTTCGCAGACGACAGCCACTATCTACGTCCGAAAATCATCGGTAAGGAAAAAGCTCGGAGTCCCCGAAAAGGAGGATATCGTAGCTTTTCTCCGACATGAGGCTTCTGTTTAGAACCATTTGGATACTTCAAGATAGCATTAAGACTTTTAAGACAGACACATACTGATATTCAATATGTTACAAAAAGTCTATTAAGACTTTTAGCTTTGGCGTTAAGATAGGTTTGGATATAATTTTGCGGTATGAAATCATTTAAATCATATCGCAATATGTCAACGACAATCTTTAACAAAATCATTATTGCTGTGGCCGCAACAGCCATCCCTGCCATAGCAATCGCACAGGAGGCAGTGGACTCTATCCCCGCACATGAACTAAACGAAGTCGTAGTCCAAGCACCCAAAGTCATCCGCAAGGCCGATATGGATGTCTACTATCCGTCGCGAAGCGCCATTGAGAATTCCCGCAACGGCATGCAGCTCCTCACCAACCTCATGATTCCATCGCTGACTGTAACAGATGCGCTCGGAACAATAACAGCTGCCGGTCAGTCCGTACAGATACGCATCAACGGACGTGCATCTTCAGTCGATGAGGTCAAAGCCCTGTTGCCGGAGACCATAAAACGCGTCGAGTGGATCGACAATCCGGGATTGCGTTACAACGGTGCGAACTATGTGTTGAACTTCATCGTTGCAAATCCCACACTCGGCGGTTCACTTCAGGCTGAGGGTCGGCAGGCTCTGAATTCCGCATGGGGCGACTATTTCGCCGACAGTAAGTTCAACAACGATCGTTCACAATTTGAAGTCGGCGGCATTTTCAAACTGACCGATAATGTCAAATCTCACCGTGATTACAAGGAGACTTTCACATATCCCGACGGAAATTCTTTGACAAGAACGGAATCTCCGCTTGGCGGACACGTTGACAATACATTCGGCCGTCTGTGGAGTTCTTACAGCTATATCAAGCCTGACACCACGACATTTTATGTCTCCGCGAGCGTAGCTCCTACATTCAGCGACAACTGGATGTCAAACGGACTCTTATCACTCAGTGACGGCACAGACGACATAATCCTCACCGACTCACATGGCTCCAAGGGAACAACACCAAAATTCTCGGCATATCTCGAACATCATTTTGCCGGTAAGCACACCATCGTGGTGGATTTCAACAGCTCTCTCTACTTCGGCAAATCCTATTCCGATTATATTGAGCAGCTTCCTGACCATTCTGACTTCCTGACAGACATCCACACCATGATCAAGGACCAAAATCAGGCTTACGGCTTAGAGGCAAACTATATCCGGAAGTGGAGAAACTCACGTCTGACCACAGGCGCATCATATACTGCAAACCGAAACCGCTCAACTTATGAGAATCTTGGAGGCGAAATTTTCCATCAGCGTCAGGATAAAGTCTACTTCTTTACCGAATATTTCCAACGGATAAACAATGTCACCGTCACTGCCGGACTTGGCGCTCAGTATACCGACTATCTGTTTAAAGAGACTAACCAAGGCAGCCATTCATGGAATCTCCGGCCGCAAGCCACTGTGTCCTATCGTCTTAATCAAGACCACCAGTTTAGACTAAGCTTTCAGTCATGGCAATCAACGCCTTCTCTTTCAGAATCAAATATAGCGCCACAACAGATTGACGGATTCCAATGGCGCATCGGTAACCCCAATCTGAAAACCGCAAGTTCCTACATGCTGACATTTCGCTATAATTTCAACCTTCCGCACGTTGCCGGGACATTCGGAGTACGCGCCTTCAACAGCCCGAATGCGATCACTCCATATCTTTACTGGGATGAAAACAAACTCATCACATCATACGAAAACAGCCAAGGTCTGCAGAATCTCACATTTTTCCTGTCGCCACAAATCGAAATCATCCCTGACTGGATGATGGCAAGCGGACATATCCAGTATCGTATTGAACGCATGAAAGGCTCCGGCTACAGACTTTACAATCATAATTGGAGTGGCAACGCCAACATCATGCTGTCTCACTGGGGTTTTGAACTTATCGGCCAATATGTCCGCGCGCAACACGATCTCTGGGGTGAAAAAATCAGTTGGGGAGAGAACCTGTCAATCATACAGCTTTCATATAATTGGAAAAGCTGGCAGTTCGGCACAGGAATAATAATGCCATTCGGGAAATATGATCAAGGCTCAAAAATGCTGAGCAAATGGAACACAAACGAACAGCACATGCGCCTCGACATGAGAATGCCATATATAAGTGTCAGCTACAATTTCCAATGGGGACGTCAGAAACGCGGAGCACATAAACTTATAAACGCCGATGCTGATGTCAATATATCAACAGCAGGCGGCAGATAACATATAGGAGATAATATATATGCAGATAATCATGGACAAAAGTCCTACCATCATTGTCCGGCAAAATCTGCGCAAACATACGGAATGAATCTAAAAAACAAAATGGTCACTCGATGAGTGACCATTTTGTGATCCGGATGCGACTCGAACGCATGACCGTCTGCTTAGAAGGCAGATGTATTAATTTATAATGCGCATTAAATCAGCATTTTACAGAAGTTAAATTTTGTGCTGAAACATTGCTGAAACATTGATGAAACAAAGGCAGGTGAATGTCAATGCCATGCCCGGCAAATTAACATTCGTTTACAACCACAGATTTCGCCCTATTGCGCATGAAATTTTATCGCTGTACTTTTGTGGCAACATCAAGGGCAAAAAACATTATGGAAAATATCACAGCGACATGAAACCTCGCTGTTCTGAGAGAAACCAATCGAATGCCCTTGATGTGGTTTCTCTCTTTTTATCGCCCCAAGCGAACGAACTGCGGACGGGGATAGGAGGGGAAGAACCAAAGAGGCGGAAGCCTCGACTTCTATGCTCGGCGCGTACCGAATCCAAAGGAAGGCAGTAGGGGCATAGTCGCAGAACCGGAATACTATGGGCAGCGTGTCACACACCGGGCGCATTGGACGAAAGGAAGAAGCGCGACACGGACGGATGAATCGTCAAAGCCTCCAAGCGGGACTTATCATCGACACCCCGCCCGGCATACCATACGGCTTTATACCGATGCGGTTTGACGGTAGTCCGCGAGGTTTCCACGACCTAATAGGCGGACTATGCTCAGCCCCTCCAGCATTACCCGATATGGCTTGGATTGATTAAAAACTACAATGGTGTTGTAGAAAATATTTGCCAAATAAAAATAAATCATTACATTTGCAGCATGAAACAAACGACGCAAAGTCGAAGCTGCGTTAATGATAAAGACATACAGACATCTCCGTGTGCGGTTGCTTCGACCTTTGACCCACACGGGGGTGTTCTTGTTTTTGACGGCAAATATACAAAAATATAAATATATGAATGACATCCAAATCTTCAACAATCCCAATTTCGGGGAAATCCGAACAGTAATAAACGAGAATGGCGAACCGATGTTCTGTCTTGTCGATGTGTGCGCAGCCTTAGAGCTAACGCCAAAAGGTGTTAAGCAGCGCCTTGGAGATGAGGTAATTTCAAATTACCCCATAATTGACACTCTCGGTCGTGAGCAACAAGCACTTTTCGTAAACGAGGATGGCTTGTATGATACAGTATTAGAGAGCCGAAAACCTAAAGCGAGGGAGTTTCGCAAATGGGTGACATCCGAAGTACTACCCTCAATTCGCAAAACAGGGCAATATGCAACCAAGCCCCTCACTCCGGCACAGCAGCTACTTGCCAACGCTCAGATGCTTGTTGAGATCGAACAACGACAGATGGCGCAGGAAAGGCGGCAGATTGAAGTTGAGAACAAGGTTGCCTTGATTGAGGACAGAATACGCGACAATGGATATATGGCAGTGGCCGGATTCGCCAACGTGTACAAAGTCAAACTTTCAGATACCATGAAGAAGAAACTTGGCAAGCTCGCCTCGTCATGGTGCCGGCGTATGGGAGTTTTACCAGAAAAGATAAAACATGAACGCTGGGGTTTTGTCAACACCTACCCTATGCAAGCACTTCGCGATGTGTTCAAAGCGACATTCCCAGATAAGTCTGCCATGTTTGACGTCCCGACATATTGGGGTTAAAGGCAAACAAAAAATCAGCGGACAGCCGATTAATTTTGGCTGTCCGTAATTTCCTTTAATGATCTTTCAAAGTATTCCTTGCCACGGATATTCTTATGCAGAGACCTTGGTTTTTCCTCCACCACTTCAATGCTCCTTATCCACCTCTCCACCGCCTTGATTCTCGCCTCGGCATGGAGGTTACCGTCAACCATATTCGCGACCTCTCGCAAAAGATTCAGTGCATCATCAGCCGATTTGCACACGAAGTCATTCCGGGGCGGACACTTGCGATAGGCTTCAAGTTCCCGCTTGGCGTATTCGAGCGAATATCCCTTATCGCGCAGAAGATGCTTTATGAGCTTGCACACCTCGATATTCTCCGGCGTGTAGCGTCTATGCCCCGACGAAGTCTTGTCGGGTTCAAGTTGCTCAAAAGTGTCTTCCCAGAAGCGCAACGTGCTTGCGGGTATATTGAGCATGGCGACAACCTCGCGTATGCGGTAGTAGGTCTTGGGGGTGGGCATTAGCGGTTGATGAATTTTGTTACTTTGTTGCCTTCTTTTTTTATTATGATTTGGCCTTTGGCATCTTGGTCGGTTTTCATACCTTGCATATTATAGAAAGACGCATTTCCTGTCGCACGTTCAGCCTCGATGTTTTCAATTCCACTTTCATTTGAGCGCAATTCAAGAACAAGTGCATATACCCGACCTCCAGCTTGTGATACGAATGGTATGTATAAATACCTATAGTCTGACCTATAAAATACCATTGAATAATCTATTTTACCTGAAAAATCGGATTTTTCTTCAAGGGATTGCCACATTTGAAAGAATGGCATATTATCCCAACCATCAAAAGTGGGCAAATTTACGGACGGAATCATACCTTCGTAGAATCCAAGGGAGAGGAACTTATTGTCAACCAATATTGTAGCTATCGCAGGCATAAACGGCCCCATGCCTACTGACCAATTCACCTCTTCCCCTCCATTATTTTTGAGAGTTTCAAGCATAGATATGTCCGACCATGAGGCAAAGGATACATTGATTTCAGAGCTTTTGTACAGTTGTGCTTTTGCCGACATGGAGACAAAAACTACGAGCATCATTGCCAGTAACTTTTTCATTTTGTTGTAGGTTTTAGTTGTTATTTGGTTTATTTTTAGCATCTTTGAATTATGAAACACGAAGATTTCAATTGGCGCGCCCAGTACATAGTCAATTCAGAAAACTTCGCATTATTGCTACGCTTTCGGCCTCGTGCGGCGGGTTTTGCCCCAAGTGTCCTTAATGCTTTATTGGTGGCAGCTCCAAATGACTCTGGCAGCTTCCAACGCTCGTTAAGCATCAATAAATTTTCAGATCCTTTGTATTTCCGAATAATATCCAGTGCTTCAGGCTCGACTTTGATGGAATATGGCTTATGTGTTTTTGCCCGCCGGTAGTCAACTCTTCCATGCGATGATATATTTTTCAGTCGGAAAAGGTCAACCGGATTTATACCGATAAGCATAAACGACAGTTTGAACATATCACGGTAAATTTCTGCATAAGGCAGAACCTCCATCGTGAATACCTCGCGCAGCTCCTCAATAGTTAAAGACCGCTTTTCCGTCTGTTCCGTTTTGAGTCGCATTCTGTCGAACGGATTCCGAATGTCAAGATCATGTCGTAGGGCATATTTGAACACAGCCCGGATATTGCGCAGGTGGTGGTTCCGTGAGTTTAGCTTGCATGTTGACGAAAGAAACTTGTCAAAATCCTCAAGCCAGCCAACGGTGATGTCGGCAAAACCAAGGGACGCCAACTGAGGATCAAACGATTTAAGCTTTGATAAGGTGTGATAATAATCTTTCCTTGTCCGGGTGTTGGGCGAATTATGGGTGTCGGCAAACTTACAAAACCACGACACAAACTGACCAGATGGTTCTGTTTGTTCAACAGTCACCTGCTCTCCGAAAATCGCAGAAGAAACGATCCCTTTGATTTCTTTTACATCCATATCCGATTTATGCTGTCTCACAAGGTCTATCTTCAAATCCTCTATTATCGCCTGCCAATGGCTCAACAAAGACTTGTAGCGAAGATTTTTTGGTTTAGGCTTATCCGACATTGCGTTAGCAAGAGTTTCTTCGTCCATCTGAAACCCCATAGACAGTTCCACTTTTTTACGATTGTTGATAATTCGGACCATTAAGGCATTGTTTCTCTTGGTGTCGACATAAAACTTGGATGTAAACATAGTGTTAATTATTGTTCTGTATTGTTAAACAACGTTTATAACGTGTGTTTTGGTTGCTGAAACATTGCTGAAACATTTTGCGACAAAGGTAGAAAAAACGCGACAAAATGCGATAAAAACAAGGATAAAAGAGCCTAAATTTCACTAATAGATACAAATAAAGTGTTGAGAATAAACTTTAATTAGCTTATTTTCAATACTTTATATTTTGTGATCCGGATGCGACTCGAACGCATGACCGTCTGCTTAGAAGGCAGATGCTCTATCCAGCTGAGCTACCGGACCAAATATCTTGAAAATCCAAACGGAATAATCGAAATTTGTCCATAGAAAAACGCCTCGGCATGGCCGCTCGGCTTTTCTGCGTGCAAAGGTAAGGATTTTTATCGAGTTTTCCAAAACTATACTCACATTGAAACAATCACACCACAAAATTTATTTCTGTCATTGCCTTTTAACGAATCTGAAATGTCATCCCCGACAGAGATTCCAACCTATATGAAAAGATCTACTTCTGACAAAAATCACTAATATCGTACTTACCTGTTGGTTCTGCATTGTTTCAAAAATTCAGTCCTGACAGAATTTACACTGCAAAATAAACCTCCGTTCAAAAAATTAGCACTACCTTTGCACCTTCGTAACAGGATTATCTGATTTTTTGGCCTGACTGCCTTGAAAACATCAAAACAATATAGCATCTGCCAAATCATCATCCGTCACCTCTCCCTCATAAATGCGACAGCAAAAAACACATTCCTGCTGTCCACCAAGAGACCGAAAAAAATCTGATTTTAAATTATGTGGGTTACACTTGCAATTGTTTCCGCCCTGTGCCTCGGGTTCTATGATGTGATGAAAAAGCTATCGCTCGACGGCAATAACGTACTCGGCGTATTGTTTCTAAACACAGTATTCAGTTCCATTCTGATGCTGCCGATAATAATCATAGGCGTATCTCAAGGCAACTACGGACTCGGAAACAGCCTCGAAGGTCATGGCGCTATACTGATTAAATCAGGAATCGTATTGACCTCATGGCTATTAGGCTATGCGAGCATCAAGCATCTTCCCCTGACTATCGCCGGACCTGTAAACGCCTCACGTCCGGTCCTCGTGCTCGTCGGAGCTTTGCTCATATTCGGCGAAAGACTCAACCTCTGGCAATGGGCCGGTGTGATACTCGGATTCTGGTCATTGTTTTTCATCAGCCGCGTAGGCGGCAAAGAAGGATTCTCCCTTAAATCAAGCAAATGGGTATGGATGGCCATCGGCGCTACAGCAATGGGTGCGGTCAGTGCGCTCTACGACAAATACCTGTTGACCCGCTACGAACCGCTTGAGGTACAGGCTTGGTATTCGCTCTACCAAATGGTCATAATGGGCATCACAATCGGTCTGATACTCAGGAATAACCACGGAGCTACCCCGCTCCGCTGGCGATGGACCATCCCCCTCATCTCGGTCTTTCTTACCGTGGCAGACATAGCATACTTCTACAGCCTTTCCATCGAGGGGTCAATGATTGCCGTGGTGTCGATGATCAGACGTGGAAGTGTAATCGTGTCATTCTTCTATGGTGTAATAGCCCTCCACGAAAAAAATATCAGACTCAAGCTTATAGACCTTACCCTCTTGCTCATAGGCCTTACCTTCCTCGTCATAGGCAGCATGTAGAGCGTCTGATAGATTTCATTTCCTTACCGGTGGCATTTTAGAAAACCGCAATGTCGTCTTCAACAACGGAAACGACAGGGTGAGGATAGCATTGTCTGTCACCGACGCATGAATGTCCCTATCAATTGTCTCAAAAGTCGCATCGGTCCATTCAAGATCATAATGGTCAATGAAGACCGTAGGCTTCAGACGGCCTTTGACCATCATCGGCATCCATTGGTCGCGCCGGGTCTCAGCCCCGTCCACATAGATTATATCATAACCGTCACCGTTCCCGACAAGCGCAAGGAGATAACGCCCTCCCGGACGGGCATAGACCGGATCGTTTTCACGGTCAAGATAGCGCCAGTAGCCCTCAATCTCATCGTCAGACTGTGACAGATATTCCGTCAGCTTATCTGCTGTCCATGAAGAAGCAAACGCATGCTGTGGACTCATGACACTCTCCACCGAGAACGACGACAGAGTAAGATGTCCCCTGCCCCACACAATCAGCCGCTCCGGATTGTCGGCCGAAGCCAACGGCACACTGAATATATCATCCACGCTTTTCCCTCCGCCGGCCACATTCAGCACCCCGCTACGCCTGTCAATCTCAACACGCAGGGTATTATAGACTCCCGACGAAGATTCAAACCGGCTCACATCTTTCTCAGCGACAGGCAATCCGTTCCTGTACAATGAAATGATATTCTGCCGACGGTCAAGAATATCGCCGAAAGCACTGTTGCCATGACGCAACGTCAGCCTCAGCGTATCATTGCCTGCCACCATGTCAATACCCCAATAGGCAGGTGCAAGTCCGGGACGTTCGCCTATCCCCTCCATCGCACCGCGGACATCAATCATCGTCGAGCTGATTCCTTCGCCACATTCTATGCCGACCGACACTGACGAATCACACAACACTACAGGGGTATCCACATAAAAACGTTTGGTCAACGTCCGCCCGCAGGCAGACATTGACCAAAATAAAATCATTAACGATGTCAGAATTCCGGAAAGTCCAACCGGAGGGAGAGAGGTGGTGTGTTTCATCGTTTATCGGTATTGCCTTCGTAAAAATTGATATATGCACGGTTGACCAGACGGATTCCACCCGGCGTCGGATAATCGCCGGAGAAATACCAGTCGCCGGGACAATCGGGAATGGCCTCGCGAAGACCGTCGAGCGTCTGATAGATAATATCGACTTCCGCGTTTATCGACCCGTCGGCAGTAAGCATCTCCACAATCTTGCGCGAAATCTCTTCCTGCGTGAATGGAGCGTAGATAGCCTTCACACAATTGCGCAGTTCGATGTCAAGCACACCTTCCATTTCTTTGCAACGGCGGTAGGTGTCGTCAAGCACATAATCCATACCTCTGTCCTTCAGCAATTCGACAGCCGCACGGAAGGCAATGAACTCACCCATTCTCGACATGTCGATTCCATAGTAGTCAGGATAGCGCACCTGAGGCGATGATGACACCACTACAATCTTGCGCGGATGCAGACGGTCGAGCATTTTGAGAATCGACTGTTTGAGTGTCGTACCGCGCACGATACTGTCGTCAATCACCACGAGATTGTCCACATTGTTCTCCACAATACCGTAGGTCACATCGTAGACATGGGCGGCAAGGTCGTTGCGCGACTCACCTTCAGCTATAAACGTACGCAACTTTATGTCCTTGATAGCGACCTTTTCGACCCGCAGGTCACGGCGCATGATTTCTGACAGAAGTTCAGGTGTGAGTGTCCCTGCATCCTGAGCGTCGAGAATCTCGCGCTCCTTTCTCTTGTCGAGTTCCCGCATAAGCCCTCCGACCATACCGATAAACGCGACTTCCGCAGTATTCGGGATAAACGAGAACACCGAATGGCCTAAATCTCCGTCGATACTCTTCATGATTGCCGGAACGACATTCCATCCAAGCTGTTTGCGCTCACGATAGATATCCGCATCGCTGCCTCGCGAAAAATATATACGCTCGAACGAGCAGCGACGGTTTTCTCCTTCACCGAGAATATCAGAAACCTTCATCTGTCCGCCCTTGGTGACTATGAGCGCCTTTCCGGGCATAAGTTCATGCACATCGCGACGGGCGACATTGAATACGGTCTGTATAACAGGACGCTCCGAAGCAAGCACCACCACCTCATCATCATGATAGTAGAATGCAGGGCGGATGCCGTGGCGGTCACGCAGGGCAAACATGTCTCCCGAACCTGTAGCACCACAAATCACAAATCCACCGTCCCACTGCGGAGCGGTCGATGACAGCACACGCTGCATGTCGAGATTGTCCTCTATGGTCCGGCTCAGTTTCTGACCTTCCATTGAATCTCGATACTGACGATAGATGCGATGGTTCTCTTTGTCGAGTGAGTCGCCAAGCTGCTCGAGAAGCACCACCGTATCACTATAGATGCGTGGGTGCTGACCGCACGCAACCACGCCGTCAAACACCTGATCGACGTTTGTCATATTGAAATTGCCACACATCAGCAGATTTCGCGAACGCCAGTTGTTGCGACGCAGGAACGGATGACAGTATGACAGTCCGCTCTTGCCAGTGGTCGAATAGCGCAGATGTCCCATGTAGATTTCTCCGAGGAAAGGGGCATACCTCTCGACCCATTCAGCATCGCGGTCAACGATTCCGGCCTTCTCGACCTTATCCTTTACGGTTTCGAAAATCTCCTGTATGGCATCCTTACCGAGAGCGCGTTCGCGAAACACGTATTCATTCCCGGGAACGGAGTGCATCTTCACGACTCCGATTCCCGCACCTTCCTGCCCGCGGTTGTGTTGCTTCTCCATGAGAAGATAAAGCTTGCTTATACCGTAGGCATAAGATCCGTATTTCTTTTTATAATATTCAAGAGGCTTGAGCAGACGCACCATCGCCACTCCGCACTCGTGTTTAAGTATCTCCATATTCCGGGTATAGATAGAAGATTAAATTAATAAATGCAAATATAGAAATTTTTTCCTGAAACTCTTTATTCAGCTTAGCCAAAACAGCCGCTCTCCGGCCATCGTCGCCACATCGGAGACATCCGGACAGAGAGCGGATAGTGTGCTGTAATTGCTGTCACTTGTATAAAACCAATGTGTGGCGCAATGTCACTTGCACCACACATTTTTTGATTTAACGAATGAAAAGCAGTTCGCGATACTTAGGCAAAGGCCACATTTCGTTATCGACAAGAAGCTCAAGCTTATCTATATGATAGCGGATAACTTCCAGGCAAGGGGCTACATCGTGAGAATAAGCAAGCGCCTTTTCTCTCTCTGTCTCAATCTGGTTCGCTTCCTTTCGGGCGTTGACCATCTTGGCGACCTCTTCCTTGATAACAGAGCAGTGACGCATGATCTTCTCTACCGTAACCGCATCCTGCGAAGAAAGCTCCTCACCCTTGTTGCCGGGGAACAGAGTGCGAATCTTCACCATATTGTCAAGAAGGATAGACAGATAGCGGGTGGCTACGGGGATAATGTGATTTATGGCAAGATCACCGAGCACACGGGCTTCAATCTGAATCTTTTTGGTATACATCTCCCATTTAACCTCGTTGCGGGCTTCGAGTTCCACATGGTTCATGACACCTGTCTTACGGAACATCTCAACCGACGACGGACGCAGGTAGGCATCGAAAATAAGTGCGGGATTAGTCTCGCAGTCAAGACCTCGGCGGGCAGCCTCTTCCTTCCACTCATCCGAATAACCGTTGCCGTCGAAATGGATCGGTTCTGAATAGAGAAGCAAAGCCTTGATTTCGGCAAGGAGCGCATGCTGGAGTTCTTCGCCTGCGTCAAGACGTGAATCAACCTTCTGTTTGAAATCGGCCAGCTGCTCAGCCATAGCCGCATTCAGGGCAATCATTGCCGAAGCACAGTTAGCGCTCGAACCGACAGCACGGAACTCAAAACGGTTTCCTGTAAAGGCGAATGGCGAGGTACGGTTACGGTCAGTGTTGTCAATCATAATTTCGGGAATCTGAGCCACTCCGAGGTTGAGCTCTTCTTTTCCTGCGAGAGCAATCAGATCATCCTTATCCGAATTCTTGATTTTGTTTATGATTTCCGAAAGCTGGCTTCCGGCGAAAATCGAGATGATTGCAGGGGGCGCTTCATTGGCACCGAGACGATGGCTGTTTGTAGCCGACATAATTGAAGCCTTAAGAAGTGCGTTGTGACGGTGCACGGCAGCCATGACATTGGCAACAAACGTGATGAACTGAAGGTTTTCCTTCGGGGTCTTGCCGGGTGCGAAAAGGAGCGTGCCGGTATCAGTACCGAGACTCCAGTTATTGTGCTTTCCTGAACCGTTGATTCCGGCAAATGGCTTTTCGTGGAGAAGGACACGGAAATTATGACGACGCGCAACCTCGCTCATAAGCGACATGATGAGCATGTTGTGGTCATTGGCAAGGTTGGTTTCCTCAAAAATCGGAGCAAGCTCAAACTGGTTTGGAGCAACCTCGTTGTGGCGGGTCTTGGCCGGAATACCAAGTTTGTGAGCCTCGATCTCAAGATCGAGCATGAAAGCCTCGACACGCGAAGGAATAGCACCGAAATAGTGATCCTCAAGCTGCTGGTTCTTCGCCGACTCATGGCCCATGAGCGTACGGCCTGTCAACACAAGGTCAGGACGCGCAGCATAGAGAGCCTCGTCAACGAGGAAATATTCCTGCTCCCAGCCGAGATTTGAAATGACATGGTTTACTTTCGGGTCGAAATAGCGGGCAACGGCCGTACCGGCTTTGTCGACAGCGGAAAGCGCGCGCAGAAGCGGAGTCTTATAGTCGAGCGACTCTCCTGTATATGAAATGAAGATTGTCGGGATACAAAGTGTGTTGTCCATCAGAAAGGCAGGCGACGAAATATCCCATGCTGAATATCCGCGGGCCTCGAAAGTGTTACGGATACCGCCATTGGGGAAGCTTGACGCGTCCGGTTCCTGCTGGACAAGGAGTTTACCTGAAAATTCCTCCACCATGCCACCTTTGCCGTCATGCTCCACGAAGCCGTCATGTTTCTCGGCTGTGGTCTCGGTCAGAGGCTGAAACCAGTGGGTGTAGTGACGGGCACCATTGTCGATGGCCCAGCGTTTCATACCTTCGGCCACACTGTCGGCTACCTTGCGCGACAGCGGCTCTTTGTTGTCAATGGCGTTGATGAGGGCTTTATAGGTATCAATCGGAAGATACTCATACATCTTGGCACGGTTGAACACTTTGCTTGCATAGTACTCTTGCGGACGTGCTTTAGGAATATCAACAGGAACTGCTTTGCGGTTGGAAGCCTCTTCAACAACTTTGAACCTTAAACTTGACATAATGTGTTGGGATTAAGAAATTATGGTAACTTTTACTTATTTGCTTTATATATTCTTATGATTTTCCTGTGAGACGGTCGACACAACGGCGCGTATTTTCGTGGGTATTGAATGCCGTCAGACGGAAATAGCCTTCACCCGAAGGTCCGAAACCGCTGCCGGGAGTGCCTACTATATGATAGCGTTCAAGCAGATGATCAAAAAATTCCCACGACGACATGCCGTCAGGAGTCTTTAGCCATACATAGGGGGAATTTACACCGCCAACGACCTCATAGCCGGCCTCTGCCAGTCCGACGCGAAGCATCCGGGCGTTTTCAAGGTAATAATCAATACTTTCCTTAACCTGTCGCTGACCTTCTGGAGTGTAAAGCGCTTCAGCGCCACGCTGTGTGAGATAACTCGCACCGTTGAATTTTGTTGTCTGCCGACGACGCCAGAGAACGTTGAGCGCAACTGACTGTCCTGATTCGTCCACACCCTTGAGCTCTTTCGGCACTACGGTGTAACCGAGACGGATGCCTGTGAATCCGGCTGTCTTTGAATAGCTGCGGAATTCTATGGCCACTTCCTTCGCTCCTTCGATTTCATAGATTGAATGGGGCACGTCGTCTTCACGGATATAAGCCTCATAGGCCGCATCAAACAGCAGCAACGCTCCGTGTTCACGGCAATAATCGACCCAGACCTTCAGCTGTGCACGTGTCAGGGTAGTTCCCGTGGGATTATTCGGATAACACAGATAGATGACATCAGGATTGTTCACCGGGAGAGCAGGGACAAATGAATTTTCAGCCGTGCAAGGGAGGTATTCAATCTTGCTCCAACGGCCGTCCTCTCCAAGCTCTCCTGCACGGCCACCCATTACATTGGTATCGACATAGACGGGATAGACAGGGTCGGTCACTGCGACACGGTTGGCAGTAGAAAGTATGTCTCCGATATTACCGGTATCACTCTTGGCACCGTCGCTTATAAAAATTTCATCTGTGCCGATGTCTATGCCGCGACTTCTATAGTCAAACTCGGCAATTTTCTCACTGAGAAAGCAATAACCCTGTTCAGGACCATAGCCATGAAAACTTTCACCTTTCGCCTCTTCATCGACAGCTGCGTGAAGAGCCTCTACGACGGACGGACATAACGGACGGGTAACATCACCTATGCCCATTCTTATTATATCCGTACCCGGATTTGATTCGGTGTATACTTTTACACGCCGGGCCACCTCACTGAAAAGATATGAAGCCGGAAGCTTGGTGAAATTGTCATTAATCCTGAACATTACCTTATATTTTGAATTCTTATTTTTTGCTTTTTGATCAACAGATTTGAAATATCGCGGAAAAGCTGGACACCGGTATATGAAAATTCCAAATGCAAAGATACGCTTTATCGAAGACAAATCAATGTTGTCGGTAATAAATACCGTCAAACACCTCTGTCGCGCCCCCTGTCATCATGACATGACCGTCCTCTCCCCACTCTACCGCAAGGTCTCCGCCACGCAGATGTATGGTCACTTTTCGGTCGCAACGCCCTGTGAGGGCAGCAGCCACAGCCGATGCGCATGCGCCGGTTCCACAAGCGAGTGTCTCACCTGTACCACGCTCCCAGACCCTCATTCTGGCCTCGGAACGGGAAATCACTTCAAGAAACTCGATATTGGCACGATCAGGCCAGATAGCATGAGATTCAAGTTCCGGGCCCAAGACATCGAAATCCACATCTTCTATACGGTCCACGAATATGACACCGTGAGGATTACCCATTGAGACAGCCGTGACTTTGATTTCGCCTTGTGAAGTTTTAACAACTTCCTCAACCATTCGTCCGGATTCGGTGTGAACAGGTATCAGCTCCGGGCGAAATTCCGGCTCTCCCATGTCTACAGTCACACTTTCAACCTCTCCGTCACCGCTCATATTAAGCGACAAAACCTTGATACCCGACAGGGTTTCAAGGCTTATGCGTTTGCGGTCAGTGAGACCGTGGTCGTGGACATATCGGGCGATGCAACGGGAGGCGTTGCCACACATGCGAGCCTCCGATCCATCATTGTTAAACATTCTCATTTTGAAATCCGCGACTTCAGAAGGACATATCAGAACTATGCCGTCGCCTCCTACACCGAAATGGCGGTCGCTCATTTCGATGGCCAGCTCAGGCAGCCGGTCCGGAGTAGATTCCATACAATTTATATATATGTAATCATTGCCGATGCCGTGCATTTTGGTGAACCTAATCACCTCGGCGGCTTTTTTTGCAGATGAGGTCATAACTTTTAGATTTCTTTTTCATTATTTTTCAGAAACCGATGCAAAGTTAAGCATTTTGCTACAACAACAAGCCTTTTACTCTCATTTTTTTGTAAAAATATATCAATTTAAAGTATTTTAACACAAAACGTTAATTTTCACTACTACACTTTTATCCGCTTTAATCCTGACTTTTCATCATCCGAAGCCATTTGCGAAAGCCAAGCAGGGCGACAATGGTATAAATCCCATAAAGTATACAATAGAAATTTATACCTTTATAATAATATAGAGCGCAACACACAATGTCAACGACAAACCATGCCAGCCACTGCTCGACATATTTTCTTGCCAGCATCCACAGACCGACGATAGAGAGCGACGTGGTAAAAGCATCGGCCACAGGTACGGTCGAATCCGTAAATGTCACCAATATCCACCAGATAAACCACCACAATAACAGTGTGGCACAGACTGCGGCCACGCCTGTCAGCCATCCGATATGAGTTATCCTAAGTGACCCGTCCTTACTTTTTGATGAGCCGCGTGTCCATGACACAAAGCCATAGACTGCTATAAGAAGATAGTAGATATTTATTCCAAAATCTGCATACAGACCTTTGGAATAGTAGATCCACATCGAAATAGCCGGCATCACAACCGAGGCAATCCACACCTTGGCATCCGCATGGTATTCCCACCAAAGATACAGCAGCCCGATTGTAAAGCCCAAAATTTCAAGTACGAGATCAAATGTCATATAGCAAACAGTCTATTATTATCAGAAACGAAGAGTGGCGGTGGCCATTACATGGGTCGGCGCTTGAGCAGCATAGCCCGCATAGCGGTAAATCACCTTTTCACCATCGACAACCGTATATCCGGCACCGGCATAACCATTATTGAAATATTTCTTGTCAAAAAGATTATAGACAGAAAATCCTATGCGCATCTCCCTCACACCATGAAAATTCCTGAACGTGTAGCCAAGATGGAGATCCGACACGAAATAAGAATCGTGTTTCGCTTCCTCACTGCGAGCATTGTTCATGTATTGCTCTCCGACATAACGGCTCTGGAGAGAGGCATCAGCTCCGCGATAGTTGAAATTAAACGCATTATTAAAGATAATGTCGGGCGAAAAGGCTATTGGCGTGTCGCCGAGAGAGAACGAAATAGGATTTGTCCACTCATCCTCATAAATGTATTCCACAAAATCCTTTATGCGGTTGCGCGAAAGGGTGAGATTGCAAGTCCAGTCAAACCATACGCAAGGCTTGAAAGCTCCCTGTAGCTCCACTCCCGCCCGATATGAATCAGGAACGTTGACGCTGATCGGATTGCCTGTGTCGGAGAGTTCGCCTGTCGCCACAAGCTGGTCCTTATATAACATGTAATACAGGTTGATTCCTACAGAAAACAACTTGCGGTTAAAGGTATAGCCAAGCTCGAAATCGTTCATCCGCTCCGACTCGGGACGATGAACCGGATCGCCGTCGGTAAAGTTATCGCGCGTAGGTTCTTTCTGAGCGACAGCCCACGACGCAAACGCACGGTGACTGCCGGAAGTGAAGTTCACTCCGAGTTTCGGATTAAAGAAATCCCACCGACGGTTGACATCAAGCACTGCCGGAGCGGCGATGTTCCAGTCCCAGTTGTCAGATTCACCTTTTATAGTATAATGTATATGGCGATACTGCAAGTCGGCGTATGCCGAAAACCGGCTGTCGATCTCATAGTTTGCCCGAAGGAATAGATTGGAATCAAATTTACGGCCGCGATTGTCGTAATACTTCTGCAACGGATCAATCGGCCCGATGTAGTTACGCACCCATTTCACCTGCCCGAAATGATGTCCGTCAAAATCAGTGACAGCACCGCCAAGCAAAAGATTCAAGCCGTCGCGGAGATAATTAAGGCTCAGCTGTCCTCCATAAAAATCATTCACATTGTTTTTCAGACGGATCAGGTCGGACTTGCTGACGGTGTTGCCTTCAGCATCGACAAAAGGCTTCAGCCCATACTCCTCAAGCGTGCGCCGGGTCTTGTACTGGTCGTAATACCCGTTGTCGGCAGTATAGTGAAGAGCCGCATTGAGATGAAGATAGCTTCCTAAACGCTGATGAAGCAACAGTTGGAAATGATGCTGGATATAATTGTCGTACTGGTCGGGATAGTAGGCCCGCTGACCGTTGTCATCGGTATATTCGCCACACGGATTGTAGCGTCGCCCGAACTCTTCCATCTGCTCCTTCGAGGCATAATCCCAAGCCATATAAGTCCTCTCCTTGCCACCGAACGCAAGCAGCCGGACAGTGGTATTATAGGAAGAATAGGCGGCCTGCCCAAAATAGCTCCACAGCTCCGAAGAAGCACGCTCGATATAGCCGTCAGATCCGAGATGACTGAGCCGCGCATCGAAGCTCCAGTGGTTTCCTACCAGACCCGACCCTACTCGAAAAGTCTCACGGTTGGTATTGTATGCGCCGTATGCGCCTGACAGTTCCGCATAAGCATCCTCCGATGGAGCATCTGTAACCATATTGACACTCGCGCCGAACGCACCAGCACCGTTTGTCGATGTTCCAGCTCCGCGCTGAATCTGGACATCCCGTAACGACGAAGCAAGGTCTGGCATATTGACCCAATAGACATTGTGGCTTTCAGGATTGTTGATAGGAATACCATTGGCTGTCACATTTATTCGCGAACCATCCGTTCCACGGATACGCATTGACGTGTAGCCGACACCTCCGCCCGCATCGGAAGTTGTAGTGACCGAAGGGGTCATCTGTAGAAGGTAAGTCATGTCGCGACCGTCATTGTTGCGCATCAGCTCACGTTTGCCGACATTCGTAAACGCTACAGGCGTTTTGGCTGTAGCGCGGTTGGCCACAACTTCAACATGGTCAAGCACAAGACTCAAAGAATCATCCTCCACGCCGGCTTCCTGAGCGGCCGCGGAGGAATGAAGGCTGATAGTCCCTGTAAGGACCATCGCCGGGAAAAGCAATTTTTTCATAATTTTTCTCTACGCCGGTATTACCCGGATCAGGTTCAAAGGGTATAATCTCAGACCTGTCTGCCTGATGCGGCAAAACGCATCCAGCCAAGACGGACACCCCTAAATCTATTAAAATAATCTATGTAATCGTACTCTTACGGATAGATGCGCCTCTCAAGGCTGAAACCGTGAGCAGAAACCGTCGCAACGGCCTCTTCCTGAATTTCACTGCAAAGGTAGTAATTTACGCCGTTATTCCACAATAAATTCACTCTGACAATCACATTTACCCGACATTTACAACGAGCCAAATCAAAATCAGGCTCTTTTATCGGCAATCAGTGTAAAAATCTCATTGTTTTTAACTAAATTTGCGACACATAAGTAACTTAACCATATTTATCCAATCAGCCATGACCGACGACGAAGCACTAAGCCAACTCTACTTCAAGGATACGGCTTTCGAGAATCTCATGCAGAAACGCATATTCAATGTCCTGCTTATAGCATCGGCCTACGATGCGTTCATGATGGAGGAAGACGGCCGTGTCGAGGAGCAGCTCTATTTCGAGTACACAGCCCTCAACCTCTCCTCCCCGCCACGAGTGACACGCGCGTTAAATTCGACCGAGGGAATCGAAATTATGAAAACAAAGAATTTCGATCTGGTCATCATGATGCCGGGCAATGACGTAAGCGAGACTTTTGCCGGAGCGCGACGCATACGCGAGCTCTATCCCGAAATGCCCATCATCGTGCTTACACCTTTCTCAAAAGAGGTTTCACGCAGACTTTCCAACGAAGACTTCACAGGAATCGACTATGTGTTCTCATGGCTCGGCAACGTGGATCTGCTGCTCGCCATAATCAAGCTGCTTGAGGACAAGATGAACGCCGACAATGACATAAACGGAGTCGGGGTGCAGATGATTCTGCTTGTCGAGGACTCGGTAAGATTCTATTCGTCGGTACTTCCGATTGTCTACAAATTCATACTAAAGCAATCGCGCGAATTCTCCACCGAGGCGCTTAACGAGCATGAACAGATGCTCCGTATGCGAGGCCGTCCAAAAGTGATGCTTGCCCGCGACTACGAGGAAGCTCTTGAGCTATATGACCGCTACAGCGACCATATATTAGGTGTGATCAGCGATGTCTCATTCATGCGCGAAGGCAAAAAAGATCCGAAAGCCGGTATCAGGCTTGCCCGCGAGCTACGCGAACGCGACCCCTATCTGCCACTGATCATCGAAAGCTCTGAAAACGAGAATGCACACGATGTCTCGGAGATTGGAGGAACATTCATTGATAAAAATTCAAAGAAATTCCCGGTAGACCTCGGAAAAGCAATCATCAACAATTTCGGGTTCGGCGATTTCGTCATCCGTAACCCCGAAAGCGGCGAAGAAATATTTCGGATAAAGTCGCTCAAAGACCTTCAGAAAAACATTTTCGACATCCCGGCCGAAGCGCTCTACTGGCATGCGTCGTTCAACGACATCTCCCGCTGGCTCTATTCACGCGCCATGTTTCCGATCGCCGAAGTCATAAAGCACCACCGCTTCCGCGACCTTAAAGACGCACCCCAAGTGCGCAAGCTGTTCTTCGACCTCATCGTGAAATACCGCAAGATGAAAAACCGTGGTGTGGTCGCTATCTTCCAGAAAGAACGTTTTGACCGTTACTCAAACTTCGCACGCATCGGACAAGGCTCGCTCGGAGGCAAAGGCCGCGGTCTGGCATTCATCGACTCCATAATCAAGAAAAATCCTGTCTGCGACAACTTCGACGGCATTTCCATAACAATTCCGCGCACAGTGGTGCTCTGTACCGATATCTTCGACGAGTTCATGGAGAGCAACAAGCTCTATCCCATCGCACTGAGCGATGCTCCCGACGAAGAAATCCTCGACCATTTCCTCAAAGGCAAACTGCCACGGAGGATCAAGGACGATCTGCTTGCTCTCTTCGAAGTTGTCGACACACCGATAGCCGTCAGAAGCTCAAGCCTTCTTGAAGATTCCCACTATCAGCCATTTGCCGGAATCTATTCGACATATATGGTGCCCAAGGTAAGCGATCCGGGAGAAATGCTGCGGATGGTCACAAGCGCCATCAAAGGTGTCTATGCCTCTGTGTTCTATTCCGACTCGAAGGCATATATGACCGCCACATCCAATGTCATCGACCAAGAAAAAATGGCCGTGATTCTGCAGGAAGTCGTCGGACGTGAAGTCGAAGGCTATTATTTCCCCTCATTCTCTGGCGTAGGGCGTTCGCTCAACTACTACCCTCTCAACGATGAAAAGCCTGAGGACGGAGTGGCCGAGGTTGCAGTCGGTCTTGGAAAATATATAGTCGACGGCGGTCTTGCGCTCCGTTTTTCTCCACGCCACCCTGAAAACGTACTGCAGACATCGGAACTGTCGCTCGCCCTGCGCGACACACAGACACGCATGTATGCGCTCGACATGAAAGGCGATGCCAGAGAGACAAGCATTTCAGGTCAGAAAATCGACAAACCGGCATCAGCGCCCTCGCTCAGTGTCGATGACGGTTACAATGTGGCAAAACTCAGGGTGCAGGATGTTGCGGAAAAAGGCGCGCTCAAATACATGGTGTCGACATTCGATTTCCGCGACAACGTTATCCGCGACAGTGATTTCGGCGAAGGCCGACGAGTCGTCACATTCAACAACGTTCTGAAGCACAAAGCTTATCCACTTGCCGAATCTGTAGATTTCATGCTGACGACCGGGCAGGAAGCAATGCAACGCCCCGTCGAAATCGAATTTGCAGGCATGATAGGTCCAGACCCAAAGATGATCGGCCCGGGCGAAAAGCACAAAGGTCGTCTGTACTGGCTGCAGATCAGACCTATAGTCGACCGTAAGGAAACCGTCGACGAGGCTCTCATGGCTACACCCGACGAGAAGTTGCTGCTGAAATCAGGCACGGCGCTCGGACACGGCAACATCGAAGGGGTTAACACAGTGGTCTATGTACGGCCGGAAAAATTCTCATCGTCAAACAATTCTCTCATCGCACGCGAAATCGAGAAAATCAACCGTGGATTTCTCGACCGCGAAGAGCGCTACATTCTAATCGGACCCGGCAGATGGGGTTCGTCGGACACATCGCTCGGCATCCCGGTGAAATGGCCCGCAATATCGGCCGCTCGACTGATTGTCGAGTCTTCTCTGCCAAACTACCGCATCGAACCAAGCCAAGGCACTCATTTCTTCCAGAATCTCACATCGTTCGGAGTGGCATATTTCACCATCGACACCAACGCACGCAAAAAAGAGGGTGACCCCGTCACCGATCTCTACGATGTGGAATTCCTGAACTCCCAGCCGGCAGTCTACGAAAGTGATTTTGTCAGAATAGTCACATTCCAGACACCGCTTGCCATAGGTGTCAACGGACTGAAAGGCACAGGAGTGGTAGTGAAACCGGAAGTCTGAACCTATCATTCCGAAATCAATGAAAATAGACATGGGTATGTGTCGCAAAGCAAGCGGGCACGTACCCATGTCTATTTATATATAATGTGTTTATTTCTGTTGGAAAAGCATCAGAAAATATACCCGAACCCTACGTTAAGGTAGATTGGATACATATTGAATGAAACCGTCTTGAACGAGCGCTCGAAAATATCATTCAGTCCCCATGTGAGATTGGCGTTTACCGACAGCCGCTTCAACACATGCCATGAGCCTCCAAGCTGCAGTCCCCACTGGAACTTGCGCAATTCACTGCCAAAATCATAAGTGGCCTTGGCATCGTCTTCAAACGAAACCTTGTTTCCCGTCGGATCACCCTCACGGAGATAGCCGTCATGGACATATCCGTCGAATTCGTTACTGAAAGCATAGGCAAGATACGGGCCGAAATTCAATTTCCATCGGTCATTTATCCTATAGACAGCAGTAATCGGTATAGTCAGCTGCTGGGTATGATATTTTGTCTGTACCTTGCCTGTCCACTTTCCGCTTAGCTTTTTTCCGTCCTGAATAATCTCCATGCCATAGTTTTTCACGTTGGCATTCGTCTCCATGCCTTTTGTCTCAAAGCGGAATCCGCTGGCCACGCCCCATTTTTTGTCCTGTCCGAACCATTTTGTGACAGTTGTACCAATCTGCAGATTCAGATGCGGGCTATAGGAGTTTATCTGACGGATTTCAGCCGGAAGTGGCATGGGCGATGCACCACCGATATTCACACCGGCATTAACCTCATATTCAAGTCCGAGAATCACCGACTTGTAGATGTCGCCCGGACGGTCGGATTGAGTGAAATCCTCCTTGTTTACATCTGACCGGGCAAAGCCGTGGAGCGAAGCGCAAACCGTTACAGCAAGGCAAATATATTTCCTGATATTCATAATTATATACATTTTTAAGCATCGGGAGCAGTCTTCCCGTCAATCACATTTGAGTTCAAGTTCGTCCACACAGAGTGTGCTGCCTACAGCTCCCGAGAAATAGTCACCGTCAATACTTGATGTCATGACTATTGTTATGCTGTAGATACCGTTTTCAAGCTTGTCGGGGTCGATAGTCTTACCGTCACGGAACACGAATGGAAGATGGAAGTAAGTCCATTCCTCTGTTGCCTGACGCTGTTCGTCCGACAGGCGGGCCACTGCAATAATATTGGGATTGTCATCGGAAAGCACATTAGAACCGTCGAGCCACTCCATTTCAGGAGTCGATTCGTAGAACACGGCATAAATGTTACACTCATCCACCTTACCCTCAACAGGCTCAAGCTTGTTTGACTCGTTCAACCGCTGGTAGACCTCTCCGGGCTTATATTTATAATAACCGCTGAAGTAGCGCGGTACGCTTGAAAACGGTGTTCCGAACTGAGTAGCCTTCAATGGGGTGGCAACCGCTATCGTCACGTTGAACTTGCCTATGAACAGGTTGCCGGCGGCAATAGGCTTGTTGACCATCGCCCCCCAAGCACCGGTCGAACGTGTGACCATTTCCACACATTTTCCAACATAGCCATCATTAGCCTGAAATGTCGGATAGGTTTCAGGAGGCTTCGTTCCGTTGGTCATGGCAAACCCGGCATTGCCGCTCGCCCATATCATGGTGTCGCGCTGATGGGTTGATTCATTGATGCTGACATCAAGGAACTCATCATACTTTCCACCCTGCATCGAATTGACGATTCTCACATCCTCAAATCCATATTTCAGGTTTATAGCATTGTTGCGCTGCACGGTGACTGTGTAAGCCTTGCTCCATTCACCGTCCTCCGAAGTCACAACGTAGGTCTGCGGCTCGGTGAAATCACGCTCTGTACCGCTCGCGGGCTGAATGGTAGCTCCCGGCGTAAGCTCGAACTCAGGTGCAAGCTCTGTTATGTTGACATAATTTTTCACAATAAGTGTGACACGGTCATTCTCGATGATAGGCGTACGGTTAAGCGCATCATCGGGCAACACGACACCGACGATATCACACTCAGCATTGAGGGGCTCTTTTTTTATGCACGATGCCATAGCCAACATCATGCCAAGCACTAAAAGCCAGTTGATTAATTTCATATTCTGATTGGATTTTATTCGAGCCGGACACCGCAAAACCGACACGACCCGCATTCCAGACACCGGCAGGGCCGCAATAAACACAAAAGATGGTCGACGATTTCCGATAGTTCGGCAATATCGTCACAAAATTACGAAAAAACACATATAGATATGCAATTTGTGCCATTTTTTCATCATAAATTGGGCATTTCCGCCAAAAAATTATCAAAAAAATATCTAATTTTAGGGAGAATTGTAAATAATCATTAACTTTGCAGCGGAAATTTATTAAATCTGATTCATTTCCATATAGTACACATTTCTTGAATGTCTGATTTTTACGCAATACATTTCTCCCACAGTGTCCGTAAAATCTCTCTTGTTTCCAACTCTTAATACAATGATTCGGTAAAAATTACCGAAGTAGTTGAAACT
>Ga0137302_10170_pt1 | contig 45887 bp, 35 predicted proteins | sample Ramsor2O_GlcNAcB_FD_97184 | JGI IMG/M metagenome (GOLD analysis project Ga0137302, IMG submission 97184) | Mouse cecal microbial communities from Vienna, Austria - N-Acetylglucosamine amended with D2O_GlcNAcB | ecosystem: Host-associated > Mammals > Digestive system > Large intestine > Cecum... | reverse complement strand
ATTCTGTTATCAATATGACTCCAAGTGATTTTAAGATTACCACCTATCAGATTACGAACGATGGAAAGGTAGAGACAATCGACAACACATTTACAATCCATAAGACGGTATCAGGAAGATAGGAAAAAAGAATGGTACAGCTTAAAAAACAGTATGTGAGATATATCATTGCAGCCGTAATCCTGGCGGCTGCGGTGCTCTGGGTATTCCGTTTGAACAGTATCACCAGGACACAGCTTATTAACCGCACCGGCCAGAGTTTTGAGACCGGTGTGGTTGTCCGCATATTACAGGACAATATACAGGAGGACGGAATGCGCATTGGCCAGCAGACGGTTGTGGTGCGCATGACGAGCGGTGAGAAAAAGGGAGAGGAGCTGACCACTACCAGCAGTGCGGGTTATCTGTTTGGAGCCGCGTGTACTGTGGGTATGAGGGTAGTGGTGATGCAGAGCATAGCCGGCGATTCTGTGATTACCAGTGTCTATTCCATGGACCGCAAGGAAGTGATAATAGGATTTGCCGTGCTGTATCTGGGGACTCTCTGTGTCATAGGAGGAAAAAAAGGAATCAGGGGCGCCCTGGGGCTGGTGTTTACATTTGTGGCGATTATCTATGTGTACCTGCCTCTCGTATATCAGGGACACTCGCCTTTTATGTCGGCAGTCTTTATATGTGCGGTAACAGCGGCGGTCACTCTGTACCTGATAGGAGGGGCTGGGAAAAAGACGGTGTGCGCCACGGCCGGGACTTTGGCGGGCGTTGTGATAGCAGGGGTGGCTGCCGCCATATTTTCCAGACTTTCCGGCATTACGGGATGGAATGTGTCGGATATTGAGAGCCTGCTTACCCTGTGGCAGACCAATAATATTCAGGTGGGAGGACTGTTGTTTTCCGGTCTTCTCATCAGCTCTCTGGGCGCGGTGATGGATGTGGCCATGTCCATTTCCAGCTCCATGCAGGAGCTCTGCAGCCAGAATCAGGAGATATCCCGCCTGGAGCTTATGAGAGCAGGAATGCGGGTGGGCCGCGATATGATGGGAACAGATTCCAATACCCTGATACTTGCGTTTGCGGGAACCAGTCTGTCCATGCTGGTGCTGGACTACGCCTATGAGCTTCCCTATCTCCAGATCATAAACTCCAATAACATAGGGATTGCGGTGATGCAGGGGCTGTCCGGCAGCTTTGGCGTGGTTTTGACCGTGCCGGCCACGGTACTGATGGCTGCATACATTTATAAAGGTGAAAATGGATAATGAAAAGCGGACTCCGAAGAGTCCGCTGCCTGTTGTTAGTGGTAAAGCTTCTTATGCTCATATACCGGCTCAGAGGTGAGCTGCACACCCAGCTTGCTGAAAACCTTAATATCTACGTCGGACAACATGACGGAGGTGTGGACCTGGCAGCCCCGAAGTTTAGGAAGCTGTGCCAGGGCTTTTTTTGCGGTTTCATCGGTGGCTGCGCTCATGCTCAGGGCGATAAGTACCTCGTCGGTGTGGAGACGGGGGTTTTTGCTGCCCATGTATTTGGTCTTTAAGGTCTGGATGGGCTCGATGGCCGACGGCGCAATGAGGTGTACATTGTGCGGGATGTCTCCCAGGACCTTGATAGCGTTTAACAGGAGAGCGGCAGAGGCTCCTAACAGACTGCTGGTCTTGCCTGTGACAATGGTGCCGTCATCTAATTCCATGGCCGCGGCAGGACCGCCGGATACCTTGGCCCGCTCCAGACAGGGAGCGATGACAGGGCGCATGGTGGAGTCGATTTTTGCCTTGTTCATCAGAAGGTTGATTTTGTAGACTTCGTCGGAAGTCCCTTCTTCTTTTGCCAGACGGTTGAGGGCATGGTAGTAGCGGCGGATGATTTCCTGCTTCGATGCCCCGCAGCAGGCTTCGTCGTCCATGATGCAGAATCCGGCCATGTTTACACCCATGTTCGTGGGAGACTTGTAGGGGCTTTCTCCGTATATGCCTTCAAAGATTGCGTTTAATACAGGGAAAATGTCTACATCCCGATTGTAGTTCACCGTGGTTACGTCGTAGGCTTCCAGGTGGTAGGGGTCTATCATATTCACATCGTTTAAATCAGCGGTGGCCGCCTCGTAGGCCAGGTTTACCGGATGCTTTAAAGGAAGGTTCCAGATGGGGAAGGTCTCGAATTTGGCGTATCCGGCCTTGATGCCGCGCTTGTTCTCGTGGTAGAGCTGGGAGAGACAGGTGGCCATCTTGCCGCTGCCCGGGCCGGGAGCCGTGATGATTACCAGGGGACGGGTCGTCTCGATGTAATCGTTCTTGCCGTAGCCTTCGTCGCTGACAATGAGAGGCACATTGCTGGGATAGCCTTCGATGCAGTAATGGCGGTACACCTTGATATTGCGGTGCTCCAGCTTGACCTTGAACTGGTCGGCGCCGCTCTGGCCGCTGTACTGGGTGATGACAACGCTTCCCACATAGAGACCCTTGTCCCTGAATTCCTGAATCAGACGGAGGACATCCTCGTCGTAGGTGATGCCCAGGTCATGGCGGACCTTGTTCTTTTCGATGTCAGCCGCATTGATGGCAATGAGGATTTCGGCCTGGTCAGCCATTTGAAGGAGCATACGAAGCTTGCTGTCCGGCGCAAAGCCGGGCAGGACTCTGGAGGCATGGTAGTCGTCAAAAAGCTTGCCTCCGAATTCCAGATACAGCTTATCTCCGAATTCCCCAATACGCTGTTTGATGTGCTCTGACTGCATGGTTAGATACTTTTCATTATCAAATCCGATTTTCATTTCTTCTGTAATCTCCCGGTTTTTTATAATCACATACTTTTTTAGTATAGCACAACTTTCTGGCCTCCGCTACAAGGAGTTTTGAAGGGATTGTTGAAATATTTATAAGTACTGCATATAACGATGATTAAATATATTAATTTTACTAATTTATTATGTTTGTGTTATGATAGGAGCAGATAAAAGGACAAAGGTTCTTTTTGCGTTGTGTTCTAATAAAAAGGTCATGATGAGAGCAGGAGGTTGCTAAATGAGCGTAAGACGAATATTTGTGGAGAAGAAGCCAGCTTATGCAGTAAAGGCAGGGGAGCTTCGTGAAGAACTGGAACATTATCTGGGCATCAGCAATGTGAAGAATGTGCGGGTTTTAATCCGCTATGATATTGAGAACCTGTCAGAGGAAACCTATCGGAAGGCGCTGGTGACTATTTTCTCAGAGCCGCCGGTGGACCTGGTTTACGAGGAAGAATTTACCAGGAATCCGGGAGACCTGGTATTTTCCGTGGAATACCTGCCGGGACAGTTTGACCAGAGGGCGGATTCGGCAGAGCAGTGCGTGAAGCTTCTTAAGGAGGATGAGGAGCCGGTTATCCGGTCCGCCACCACCTATGTGGTCACCGCGCCTCTGACAGCAGAACAGGAGGAGGCGATCAAGAGCTTCTGCATCAATCCGGTGGACAGCCGTCAGGCGGACGAGGAGAAGCCGGAGACACTGGTGACGGAATTCGAGGTTCCGGCGGACATACTGTATTTTGACGGATTCGCGGATTCTTCAGAGGAGGAGTTAAAGGCTCTTTACGGCACCCTGAACCTGGCCATGACTTTTAAGGATTTCCTCCACATACAGAACTATTATAAGAAGGAAGAGCGCAGGGATCCGTCTGTGACGGAAATCCGTGTGCTGGATACCTATTGGTCAGACCACTGCCGCCATACCACCTTTTCCACAGAGCTTAAGCATGTAAACTTCACGAACGGCGATTACAGGGAGCCCATGGAGGAGACCTATAAGCAGTATCTGGCTGACCGGGAAGTGATTTATAAGGGAAGGGACGATAAGTACGTGTGCCTCATGGACCTGGCTCTTATGGCTATGAAGAAGCTGAGAAGCGAGGGTAAGCTGGCGGATATGGAAGTTTCCGATGAAATCAACGCCTGCAGCATCGTGGTGCCTGTAGAGATTGACGGGGTGACAGAAGAGTGGCTGGTGAATTTCAAGAATGAGACCCACAACCATCCCACAGAGATTGAGCCTTTCGGCGGCGCCGCCACCTGTCTGGGCGGAGCCATCCGCGACCCGCTGTCAGGGCGTACCTATGTGTACCAGGCCATGCGCGTCACCGGCGCGGCTGACCCCACCAGGCCCCTTGGGGAGACGCTTAAGGGCAAGCTGCCCCAGAGAAAGATAGTAAACAGCGCGGCACACGGATACTCCTCCTACGGCAACCAGATCGGTCTGGCAACCGGCTATGTGAAGGAAATCTATCATCCCGGTTATGTTGCAAAGAGAATGGAAATCGGTGCTGTCATGGGCGCTGCTCCCAGGAAGGATGTTATCCGCGAGACCTCTGATCCGGGGGATATCATCATCCTTTTGGGCGGGCGTACGGGCCGGGATGGAATCGGCGGAGCCACCGGTTCATCCAAGGTTCATACCACTTCCTCCATTGAGGTGTGCGGAGCCGAGGTGCAGAAGGGAAACGCGCCCACAGAGCGCAAGATTCAGAGAATGTTCCGCAGGCCTGAGGTCAGCAGAATCATCAAGAAGTGCAATGATTTCGGCGCAGGCGGCGTATCGGTAGCCATCGGAGAGCTGTCCGCGGGCCTTAAGATTGATTTGGACAAGGTTCCCAAGAAATATGCGGGCCTGGACGGCACGGAGATTGCCATTTCCGAGTCCCAGGAGCGTATGGCAGTGGTGGTGGATCCAAAGGATGTGGACCAGTTCCTTGCATATGCCGCAGAGGAAAACCTGGAGGCAGTGACCGTGGCAGTGGTCACAGAGGAGCCCAGGCTTAAGATGGACTGGCGCGGCAAGACCATTGTGGACCTGAGCAGGGCCTTCCTGGACACCAACGGGGCGCATCAGGAGGCGAACGTGACCCTGGAGGTTCCTAACCGGGCGGGAAACCTCTTTGATAAGGCTGATGTGGCTGACGTCAGGGGAAAATGGCTGGGCATGCTTTCCGACCTGAACGTGTGCTCACAGAAGGGGCTGGTGGAGCGTTTTGACGGATCCATCGGTGCTGGTTCCGTGTTCATGCCTTACGGCGGCAGATACCAGCTTACCGAGACCCAGGCCATGGTGGCAAAGCTTCCCGTGCTGAAAGGCCATACCGATACCGTTACCATGATGAGCTACGGCTTTGATCCCAGGCTTTCCAGCTGGAGCCCGTACCACGGCGCGGTGTATGCAGTGGTTTCCTCCGTTGCAAAGATTGTGGCGGCCGGCGGCGATTACAGCGGGATCCGCTTCACCTTCCAGGAGTATTTCCGCAGGATGAACGAAAATCCATCCAGGTGGAGCCAGCCCTTCTCCGCCCTTCTGGGCGCCTACAGCGCGCAGCTGGGCTTTGGCCTGCCCTCCATCGGCGGAAAGGACAGCATGTCCGGAACCTTTGACACGGAGGACGGTGAAATCAATGTTCCGCCCACCCTGGTTTCCTTTGCCGTGGATGTGAACAGTTATAAGAATGTGATTACCCCTGAGTTCAAGCGTCCGGGCAGCAAGATTGCCTTGTTCCGGATTGCGAAGAACCAGTATGACCTGCCGGACTACAGCCAGGTTATGGACGGGTATGGAAAGATATTTGAGGACATAAAGGCAGGGCGCATTATATCCGCCTATGCCGTGGAGGGCAATGGCCTTGCGGAGGCAGTGAGCAAGATGGCATTCGGCAACAAGCTGGGTGTGAAGATTGAACACAATGTGGATCCAAGGGATTTCTTTGCTGCTGCATGGGGCGATATCGTATGCGAGGTGCCGGAGGTCATGGTGGGACAGCTGTCCATATCCTATACCGTTATCGGTGAAGTGACTGACAGGGGTGCATTTGAGTACGGCAATGTGTCCATTACCATGGATGAGGCATTAGACGCGTGGATGACTCCTCTGGAGGATGTGTTCCCAACTGCCGCCGGCAGGGAGGCAAAGGGGGAAGAGGCTGCGCTGGAAGAAAAGCTGTATCACAGCGGCGCGGTGTATGTGTGCGACCATAAAATCGGGCAGCCGACCGTATTTATTCCGGTATTCCCGGGAACCAACTGCGAGTATGACAGCGCCAGGGCCTTTGAGCGGGCAGGCGCCAAAGTGGTTACCAGGGTGCTGCGCAACATGAGCGCCGAGGATATCCGCCAGTCCGTGGAGGAATACAGAAAGGAGATTGCAAAGGCCCAGATCGTTATGTTCCCGGGCGGTTTCTCAGCAGGCGATGAGCCGGAGGGCTCTGCCAAGTTCTTTGCCACTGTGTTCCGCAATGCGGTGATGAAGGAGGAGATCGAGAAGCTCTTAGGAGAGAGAGACGGACTGATGCTGGGCATCTGCAACGGCTTCCAGGCCCTGATTAAGCTGGGCCTTCTGCCGGAGGGTGAAATCAAGGAGCAGGGGCCGGAATCCCCCACCCTTGCCATGAACACCATTGGCCGCCATGTCTCCAAGATGGTATATACCAAGGTGGTATCGGATAAATCCCCATGGCTGGCCGGCGCCGGACTGGGCAGTGTATACTGCAATCCTGCATCCCACGGCGAGGGTCGTTTTGTGGCCAATGAATCATGGCTGCACAGACTTTTTGCCAACGGACAGGTGGCAACCCAGTATGTGGATGACCAGGGCAGATGCACCATGGATGAGTACTGGAATCCCAATGGATCCTATATGGCCATAGAGGGCATCACCAGCCCGGACGGACGGATTCTGGGCAAGATGGCCCATTCCGAGCGCCGGGGCGAGGCGGTAGCCATGAATATTTATGGGGAGCAGGATATGAAGATATTTGAGTCGGGTGTGAGGTATTTTGAGGTGTAGATGTAACGCGGACGCGCGTGGGGAGCCGCGTCCGTGAGAGTCGGGGACACAGTCCGGGAGGTGGCAGTTTCCGCAGCGGGAAATCATCAATCATCTTCAAGCTTTTCCGGGTCGTCCATTTCAATCCTCCGCAAGGCTGGGAGCGCCGCGAGGAACCGACCGCGCCAGGTGGCAACATTATTATAATGAAGCCCGGCCTGCGGCGCAATATTCTGGTTGAGTTCCCCCTGTGACGCAGGCAGGACAATGCTGGCTCTTTTGACCAGTCCTGACGGAAGGGAGCGGCTTTTTGAAAAAGCAGATAATATGTTTTTCATGGCATCAGATAAAACCGGGATAGTATCAATTGTTTTCCTTCGCATAATAATACATCCATTCTTTAGTGATAGAATTATTATGCACCGACTACAATACATTGAAAATGGTCTAATAGCACTGGACACACTTTTCCGAAAAGGGAGTTGTTTTTCTGTGGCTGATAGAGCCGTATACTGGTTCCTTTAATATGATCATAACAAAACTGGGATTTGGAAAATACCCATTCCTCTCCAGCCTGACCACAGCCATGCTCTCTCTTGTTCTGGTTCTGGTATGGAAAAGCGATGAGTATTATGTACTTATTGTAATGGCGGATCTTCAGACTGTACCGGTCAGCATTTATGAAGCTAAAGAGCCGATTCTTCAGAATTCAGAAAGTATTCCAAATTACCGGACATGACAATCTCCAGTTTGGAGTAATATTTTTTCTGAGAGATTGGTTTACCATAGCACATATATTCAAACAGCAGACTGCAGGCCAGATAAGATTGCGCCTGCAGGTCCTGAAAGATGACGGCATTGATCGTGCGGTCTTTCAAAAAGGGTACAATTGCCGGGAAAAGATCCATGCCCACCAATGTTATATCGGTTCGGTTTTCACGATGAAGGACACGGGAAATCGTGTCCAGACGGTAGGTAAGATCATAAATGGCAGTGGGCTGCTCTTCTATGAGAATCCGCGTCAAATGTTCATCGACCATGCAGGAATCTTTCTGATGTCTGACGATCGGAAGAATCCGGACAGATGGGAAAAAATGATTCATCTGATCCAGAAATCCACATAGGTTATTCTGAGTAACCGTCATATTGGAACTGGATTCTTCTGCAACAAGGATCTGGACACTTCCATTTACAGGCTGCATCTTTCCCAGAACTTCAGCAGCTAACTGGCCAGACTTATAGGCGTCGACACCGATGAATGGATAAAAGGGAATATCAGGAACATCTTTGCTGAGCAGAATCACGGTGCAACCTGCCTCTGCCAGTTTTATCAGAGCAGTATGCATCTGTGCAGGATCTGCTGCAGAGATGACAAAATGCCGGATGCCGGATTGAAATGCTTTTTTCAGATCCAGAAGCTGCTGTTTGGGCTGATGGATTGGAGCTGTATAATGATAGACTTCCAGTCCGTGATCTCCGTATTCCTGAATGGCCTGCCGGATCCCCTGCTCGATCATGGGGGCAAAATAGGCAGCATCCGGAGATTCAAAGTCAATAAAACCGATAATGTAGTTTTTATTCAATGCAAGATTTCTTGCATTGTTATTCGGTACATAATCATAACGCTTCAGTGCATCCAGAACAGTCTGTCTGGTTTGTTCACTGACGGTTCCTTTCTGATTCAGAACCTTGTAAATTGTAGTTCTTGATATGTGGATCTCTTTTGCGATATCTTCTAGAGTCAGTCTGGAATGTGTTTTTTTCATGGTAGTTCTTCCTCTATATTTCTCGTAATTTCAATTTATTATAACACAGATGTTGTGAAAAATTTATAAGCAATTGACAGATTGATAAAAAGTTGATATTTTATAGTTAACACGTGTTAAATAAAAGAAGAAGGAGAGGTAATGGTCAATTGCTTTATCAGGAGGGAAAAAAACTTTTTCGTCGGTTTGACAAAGAGCTTTTGTGTATTGATTCTTATGGAGCAGATGGATTCCGGATCAGAGCAACACAGTTAAGAGGTTTTCAGGATGATGTGTTATCTGCATTGATCAGGCCGGAGAAAGAGAGCATAGATTCTGATATATGGATCAATGGAGATTCTGCTGTGATCCGCAATGGAAAGCTGAAGTGCGAAGTGCTTTGCACGGGGAAACTGAAGTTTTATAATCAGAGGGGTGAGCTTCTGGTGGAGGAATACGATCACAATCGCTTCCGCCCCAATGCACCTGGAGAATCAGACAGTGCTCTGGAGATCACTCCGCGGATGTTTACCCCGCATTGGGGAACAGACAGTTATAAGCTTTCTGTTCGTTTTGAGGCAAAAGAAGGGGAAAGATTTTATGGAATGGGTCAATATTCACAGCCTTTTCTGAACCTGAAAGGATGTGTACTGGAACTTTCACAGAGAAATTCCCAGATTTCTGTGCCTTCCACAATTTCCAGCAGAGGATACGGATTTCTCTGGAATAATCCGGCTATTGGGAAAGCTGCCTTTGGACGGAATGTGACAGAATGGACGGCGGATTCTACCCGACAGATGGATTATTGGATCACCGCCGGAGATGATCCGGCACAGATTGAGGAAGCCTATGCCGATGTAACAGGAAAGGTGCCCATGATGCCGAACTATGGAACGGGTTTCTGGCAGTGTAAACTGCGTTATCGAACTCAGGAGGAACTTCTCTCCGTAGCCCGGGAATACAAGCGCCGCGGCTTGCCGATCTCTGTGATTGTTATAGATTTCTTTCACTGGACTGCACAGGGCGATTTTCAGTTCGATCCGGAATTCTGGCCGGATCCGGAGAAGATGGTGAAAGAACTGAAAGAGATGGGAATCGAGTTGATGGTCTCTGTCTGGCCTACGGTGGAAGAAATCAGTGAAAACTTCCGTGATATGGAGGAGATGGGATATCTGATCCGCACGGAAATGGGGCCGCGTATGGGAGTGAAGAATAAGGATACCTATATGGATGCGACCAACCCGGAGGCAAGAGCATTTGTCTGGGAGAAGCTGAAAAAGAACTATTATGATAAGGGTATCCGCCTGTTCTGGCTGGATGAATGCGAGCCAGAGCTGACAAAATATGAATACGACAATTACCGGTTCTTTCTGGGAACACAAAAAGAAGCAGGCAACATTTATCCGAAGGAATTTGCGAGAATGGCCTACGAAGGTCTTGAGGCAGAGGGCGAGGAAAATATTCTGAGTCTGGTGCGCTGTGCATGGGCAGGATCTCAGCGATATGGAGCGCTGGTATGGACCGGAGATGTGGCATCTGATTTTGCTATATTGAAAAATCAGGTAACCGCAGGCATGAATATGGGGCTGTCCGGTTTCCCGTGGTGGACTACGGATATCGGAGGATTTCATGGAGGCAATATTTACTCGGAAGAATTTAAAGAATGTTTTATTCGCTGGTTTCAGTTTGGAGCATTTTGCCCGGTTTTTCGACTGCATGGTTTCCGGGAACCCAGAGTTGTAGAACCGGGACAGACTGGATTTCAGGGAGGGAATGCAGAAGGCTGGAAGTACACCAGCGGATCACCCAATGAGGTTTGGTCTTACGGGGAAAAGGTTTATGAAATATGCAAAAAATATATGTTCATAAGAGAGCAGATGCGTCCTTATCTAAAGGAACAAATGCGTATGGCTCATGAAAAAGGAACACCGGTCATGCGCCCTCTGTTTTATGATTATTCGGAAGATAAGAAAGCCTGGGAAGTCGAAGATGAATATCTTCTGGGCGCAGATGTTCTGGTAGCTCCGATTACGGAAAAAGATGTCAGAGAACGCGGCCTCTATCTTCCGGAGGGTTCCTGGGTAAACCTGGATTCCAAAGAGGTGCTTCAGGGAGGACAGAACATTACATGTAGAGCAGAATTGGATACGATCCCTGTATTTATCAGGGATGGAAAGTTTGATCAAGTAATACAGAAGTGAAGGGAGATTAAGATGGGTAAATTTGGTGTGATTAACTGCATCGTTTTGAACGTTTATTTTGCAGCTATGCTGTATCTTGGTACCAGTGTAGGAAAGAGTAATAGCAGTACAGAATCCTATTTCCTTGGAAGCCGCAAGATTCCCTGGTGGGCAATAGGCCTGTCCGTGATGGCAACGCAGTGTTCAGCCGTATCTTTCATCGGTATGCCAGGATGGGGATATACCAGCGGTTTGGCGAGACTGACCTATACCTTCCAGTTCCCGCTGGTTATGCTGATTCTGATGACAACATTTGTACCGTTTTTTTATAATACAAAAGTGGTCAGTGTTTATGAATATCTGGAAAAGCGATTCGGAGCAAAATCCCGCGGTTTGATGGCATTCATTTTCCTGCTGTCCCGCGGTCTGCAGACGGCAGTTGTTCTGTATGCGCCGGCACTTGCCCTGTCCCTGATCACAGGTACAGATCCTAAGGCGGCAATTTTGATTATGGGTGTGTTCTCTATTGTTTATACCGTGTTTGGCGGAATTGCAGCAGTTATCTGGACCGATGTAGCACAGATGTTTGTGATCTGGCTGGGTGTGATACTGGCAATACTGATTCCGATATTTACCGTGGATGGTGGCCTTGGAAGCATTATTTCATATGCAGTTTCCAATAATATGATCGTTGGACTGGACTTTACGCCTGGTATCAGTAATCCATATTCGTTCTGGGGCGGTCTTCTGGGTTCTGGTTTCCTGTATCTGACGTATCTGGGAACCGATCAGAGTCAGGTGCAGAGAGTTCTGACCGCAAAATCTCTGAGGGAAACAAAACTTTCTTTGTCGCTGGCCGGTTTTGTAGTACCGATTCAGACGCTGCTGTTCCTGATCTCAGGTATCTGTCTGTTTACTGCATTTGGCGGTCAGGCATTTGAAAATTCTGATTATGTCATGCTGACTTTCATTACCCAGTATCTTCCGGTTGGAATGGGAGGTCTGGTAACCGCCGGTGTGTTTGCTGCAGGTATGTCCAGTGTGGATTCTGCTTTGAATGCTCTGGCAACGGTAACTGTAAACGATTTCTATAAAAAATGTAAGCCGGAAGCCAGTGATGATCAGTGTTTAAAGGTATCAAAGCTTATGTCCCTGTTCTGGGGCGTATTCGCTACGGTGTTTGCATTGTTTCTCGGCGGACTTGGTACGGTTCTGGATCTGATCAATGTAATCGGACCGATGTTCTATCCATGTATGCTCAGTGCATTTGCCCTGGCTGTTTTTTGTAAAAAAGGTAATGAAAAAGGCTGTATTGCAGCTATTATTACCGGCCTGGCGGTTGATCTGTATATGTGGAAATGTACTTCCATCGGTTCTCTGTGGTGGAGCTTTTTCGGGTTCCTTGTGGCTTTTGCAGTTGGATATGTGGTCAGTGTGTTGACAAACAAAGAAAAAGATCGGGAAATCAACGAAGATTTCTGCTATGAAACTGCCACAGGCAGTGATCTGACAATCAGCAATGTAGTGAAGCTGGCAGTTGCAGGCAAGATTGCAGAGAAAGATGAGGATGGCTATTATGTAGTTCCGGGTAAAATTGATAAGATCGGATATGCATTGCTCATATTCTTTGTGGTACAGTGTGTGATCTTGGCATTTATTTAGAGAAAGGCGGATTCTTATGAACATGGAATGTCTGATTCAGACCAATGGAATTGCTCCGATGGAAATTCTGGCAAATTTTCTGAAAACTTTTGGGGCAGTGATGAAATACGGGCATACGACTCTCTATGAAGGAGACTGTTATTACATTCCCTATTATATGATGACTTATCAGGTAGAGGAAACTGGAGAAAGCTATGCTTTCCTGAACAGTCAGCTGAGTGAAGATATTTCCATGTTTCCCATGGGAGGAAGCGTGTCATTGAAGTTGGAACAGAAAGAGGTAGATGCATGTTTTCTGCTGAATGGGGAGAAAGAAGAATCCGAAGCCAGACAGCAGATCCGAAAGAAGCTGCAGATGAACAGGCAGCTTCGGAAGCTGTATTCCAGATATCACCTGATGGAGCAGTCCTGGAAGAAGGTTTATATCCAGGAACAGAGTTTCTACGCGAAAGGAAAGAGTGAATATCTGTTTCTGGTAGATGGATTTCTAGGAAAAGTGGATTTTAAACATCTGGGGCAGTAGAACGAAGATTTGCTGAAAATTATATAAAAAATAAATGATGGAAAAACGAGAAGGGCTGTTGCAAAATAAATGAGTAATCTATGGAGCAGCAGCTTCTTTTTTGCCTAATAACAGAAAAGCAGGCTCCGAAGAACCTGCCATTCATGGTATAATTTCTAAGGAAAGTATCTCTTTCTAAGCAGTGAAAAAGAGCAGTTCTCGAATAAGCCAGAGCTGCTTTGAAAGTAATTCTTTCCAATTGTACCAAGTTGCGGAAGTTTAGCCAGTGTTTATATGGAGATAGTACTGTTTCGGTATTGCCAAAAATCGTATATTCATTTTAAAATCAGGTGAAAACCATGGAGATTTTGTTTACTTAAATGTTTTCGGGCATACTTCTAAGACCTCCCACTGACAGGTCTTGAAAAAACAATATAAAAATCAACAGAATTAGATTGGTGCATAACACCTTCCAAGCTGTCTCATGGAACTGCGTCCGCATTCCAGTTTTCCTTCCTCGTATAGAGAATTCAGGAGAGAATGATATATTCCTTTGAACTTATCGCGCAAGACATACCCAGGGATAAAAAAGTTTTTGGACGATTTTCTTATCTTTTGTACCTTTGTTAGACCGCCGCCAGATACGATGCGGTGGATGCACATGGTAGTCCAGTTCCTGATTCCAGGTATGAAGAACCTGAATAATCCCCGGTGTTGCTCCGAGATACTTCTTATCCGAAGATAACTTTTAATACAGCCTGTCCATGTTTGCTTTGCTCCGGGCGCCCTGCGCCCTGCGCAACCCCGGCTTTTCCCGCCCCCATCCCACTCACGGACGGAACCACCTATGCCCCTCACCATATTCAAATCACCTTTTGATACCCCACCCTCAAATCGCCTGCTTCGCTTCCCTCTGTGAGGACAAGCGTGCCGCAGCAGATGTAGCCGCTTTTTGCCAGGGCGCGCTGCATGGCCTGATTGTCAGGATGGGTGTCGATGCGGATATTGCGGACGCCTGTTTTCAGGACATACTTTTCTGCTTCCGAGAACAGCCTGGCAGCCAGTCCGCGGCCTTTCATGGATTCTTCCACACATACCCGGTGGAATGCAAAGTAAGGCTCCTGGTTCAGCCAGGCTCCGTCTATGGAGGCATAGCTGGCTTCCGGTCCGGGGACAATGGTAATCATCCCAACGACCTGTCCCGTGTCCTCAAGCACATGAAGCTGGGACCGGAGGATGGAAGCCTCCATTACCTGGCGGTTGGGCTCCCACTTCTGCCACTGGTCAATGTTCTTTGCTTTAAATGATTTCTTGGCCTGGTCCGACATGGCCACGAGCCTGTCCAGGTCTTCTGCGGTTGCTAAACCAGGGGCCGGGCCGCTATTGCATTTTAAACTCCGGCTGTTTATAATTGTGATATCATATGATTTCATACAGAGGAAAGGAGATTAAGCAAGATGAAAACAGCAATGACAAGGGAGACGGCCTTAGAGGCCCTGAAAAAATATAATAAGGAACCGTTCCACATCCTTCACGCCCTTACCGTGGAAGGCGTGATGCGTTGGTTTGCCCAGGACCAGGGATATGGGGAGGAGGAGGATTTTTGGGGAATCGCCGGCCTGCTGCACGATATTGACTTTGAGATGTATCCGGAGCAGCACTGCGGCAAGGCGCCGGAGCTTCTGAGGGAAGCAGGGGCGGAGGATGAGCTCATCCATGCCGTGTGCAGCCATGGATATGGTCTTGTCTCGGATGTGAAGCCGGAGCACCAGATGGAAAAGATACTGTTTGCGTCGGACGAGCTTACGGGCCTGATTGGGGCCGCGGCCAGGATGCGTCCGTCTGGGAGCGTCATGGACATGGAGGTGTCCAGTCTTAAGAAGAAGTTTAAGGACAAGCGCTTTGCGGCCGGATGTTCCAGGGATGTAATCAGAGAAGGGGCCGAGGGACTGGGCTGGAACCTGGAGGAGCTTATGGACAAGACTATCCGGGCCATGCGATCCTGCGAAGCCGCTGTCGGTGAAGAGATGAAAGCATACGAGGCATAACACCTGACTCACTGGCACCTGCACCTTCTGCGATACCATGAGCCGGTGTATGGACATTCCCTGAGAAAAGGTCCGCCGCAGAAAAACAAATGTCTCCTGTACGCAAATTTTTTCCTTTAAAAGTATTGACATACATAACAAAGTAGGGTATTATTTGCACTTGTAACGCCATACATATAAAGTGGCATTTATTTTATGAAATACGTTCCATATCCGGCGCATAGAATGAAACAAGGGAGATAGACAAGATGAAAAAAGTGGTGAAGTTCGGCGGAAGTTCATTGGCCAGTGCAAGACAGTTCAAGAAAGTAGCGGATATCATTAAATCTGATAAGTCCAGAAGGTATGTGGTCCCTTCCGCACCAGGCAAGCGAAGCGATAAGGATGAGAAGGTGACGGACCTGCTCTATGCCTGTTACGACGCAGTGGCAGAAGGAAGGTCCTATAAGAAAATCCTGGAAAAGATTAAGAGCAGATATATGGATATCATCGACGGCCTGGATTTAAACCTGAACCTGGACCACGAGTTTGACAGGATAGAGGAGAATTTTCTGGCAAAGGCGGGACGGGATTACGCAGCTTCCCGCGGGGAATACTTAAACGGCATCGTGGCAGCCAACTTCCTGGGATTTGAATTTGTGGATGCGGCGGAAGTCATCTTCTTTGACGAAAACGGAAATTTTGAGTCAGAGCACACCAACCGGGAGCTGTCTGAGCGCCTGGAGCATGTGGAGAAGGCTGTCATCCCTGGTTTTTATGGTTTAAGGCCGGACGGGACCATCAAAACATTTTCCAGAGGCGGTTCAGATGTCACCGGCTCCATCGTGGCCAAGGCCATCCACGCGGATATGTACGAGAACTGGACGGATGTGTCTGGTGTTCTGGTGACAGACCCCAGAATCGTGGAGAATCCGGAAGTCATTGAGACCATTACATACAAGGAACTGAGGGAACTTTCCTACATGGGAGCCAGCGTTCTTCACGAGGACGCCATTTTCCCGGTGCGCAAGGAAGGTATCCCCATCAATATCAGGAATACCAACCGGCCTGAGGACAAGGGAACTCTCATTGTGGAGAGTACCTGCCGCAAGCCGCGTTACACCATCACCGGAATTGCGGGCAAAAAGGGATTCTGCTCCATTAACATAGAGAAGGCCATGATGAATGCCGAGGTTGGGTTTGGGAGAAAGGTGCTCAGTGTGTTTGAGCAGTACGGCATCTCCTTTGAGCACATGCCCTCCGGCATCGACACCATGACCATCTATGTGCACCAGTCGGAATTCGAGGAGTTTGAACAGTCCGTCATAGCCGGCATCCACAGGGCTGTGGAGCCGGACACCGTGGAACTGGAGTCAGATCTGGCTCTGATTGCAGTGGTGGGACGGGGCATGCGCTCCACCAGAGGAACAGCCGGCCGCATCTTTTCAGCCCTGGCCCATGCAAGGGTCAATGTGAAGATGATCGACCAGGGCTCCAGTGAGTGGAACATCATTATCGGAGTGGAGAACGATGATTTTGAGACGGCAATCAGGGCCATCTATGATATATTTGTAACCACGGAACTGTAGGCAGTCTGGCTATTATACCGTTTGCAGGAAGCTTCGCGGGGGGATGATTCCCCGCGGGGCTTTTTCTGAGGTGAGGCAGAGCGGGCCGTCTGTGTCCCGGCCGTCTGTGCCCGGGCTTTCAGTGTTCAGGCTTCTCCGCCCAGCCTTCCCCGGCCTAATTTTTCATTTTATTATATGTTGAAAGTGTGATATACTGGATAAAATAGTAAACAGGAAGAGAAGGAGGGGAACATATGCTTGAAAAGATTGATTTAAGTAAAAAAGTTGACAAGAAAACTTACCGCAGGGTCATGGACGAGGCGGAGGAGAAGCTGGGGCTTTTGCAGAGGGAGTGTAAGGATGCGGGAATTCCGGTCATTCTGGTGTTCGAGGGAATGGGAGCTGCCGGCAAGGGAGTGCAGATTAACCGGCTCATACAGGCACTGGATCCCAGGGGCTTTGATGTCTATGCCTGCGACCGCCCCACGGAGGACGAGCAGATGCGGCCCTTCCTGTGGCGCTACTGGACAAAGACGCCTGCAAAGGGCGGGATCGCTGTCTTTGACCGTTCCTGGTACCGCAGTGTCCAGGTGGACCGTTTTGACGGCCTTACCCCGGAGGATAAGCTTGGGGATGCGTACCAGGATATCCTGTCCTTCGAGAAACAGCTGTGTGATGACGGCACTGTCATCATGAAGTTTTTCCTGTATATAGACAAGGATGAGCAGAAGAAGCGCTTTAAGAAGCTGGAGGGGTCCAAGGAGACCTCCTGGCGGGTGACAGACGAGGACTGGAACAGGAATAAGGATTTCGGCCGGTATCTGAAGATGAATGAGGAGATGCTGGAGAAAACAGATACAGACTATGCGCCCTGGGTCATCATAGAAGCAGTGGACAAGGATTATGCAGCCCTTAAAATTGCCAGCACGGTTATGGACCGCCTGGAATATGAGCTGGAGCATAGCAGGCCGGAAGAAGAAAAAACGGCGCAGGGGCAGGAAGCCAAGATCCGGGAGCGGTTTAAGAACGGCGTGCTCTCCGGCATCGACCTCTCAAAGAGCCTTACGGAGGAGGAGTATAAGACCCGTCTGAAAAAGCTTCAGAAGCGTCTGGCGGAGCTTCACAGCGAACTTTACCGTCTCAGGATTCCGGTAGTCATCGGTTTTGAGGGATGGGATGCCGGAGGCAAGGGCGGAGCCATCAAACGTCTGACCAGCAATCTGGATCCAAGAGGATACAGGGTAAATCCGACGGCGGCCCCCAATGACATTGAAAAGGTACACCACTATCTGTGGCGGTTTTGGAACAATGTGCCAAAGGCAGGCCATATCGCCGTCTTTGACCGCACCTGGTATGGAAGGGTCATGGTGGAGCGGATTGAAGGATTCTGTTCGGAAGCCCAGTGGAGGCGGGCCTACCAGGAAATCAACGAGATGGAATCCCATATGGCCAATGCCGGAGCAGTGGTTCTTAAATTCTGGCTCCACATTGACAAGGATGAGCAGGAGCGCAGGTTCAGGGAGCGCCAGGCCAATCCTGCCAAGCAGTGGAAGATTACGGACGAGGACTGGCGCAACCGTGAGAAATGGGACCAGTATGAGGAAGCGGTCAACGAGATGCTCATACGCACTTCCACCACCTACGCACCATGGATTGTGGTGGAGGGAAATGACAAACGATATGCCAGGGTAAAGGTCCTCCAGACCGTGGTGGATGCCCTGGAAAAGAAAATAAAGAAAGTAAAGACAGACAAATGAGTGAGACGAACCATGTAATTGTAATTGGCGCAGGGGCGGCCGGCATGCTGGCCGCCATAGCTGCAGCCGGTGAAGGCGCTGAGGTGGAGCTGTGGGAGCAGAACGAAAAGCCGGGCAAAAAGCTGTTTATCACAGGAAAGGGCCGGTGTAATGTGACCAATGCCTGCGATATGGAGGAGCTGCTGGGCTCCGTGGTAAGCAATTCCAAATTCCTGTACAGCAGTTTTTACGGTTTTACAAACCAGGACATGATGGATTTGCTGGAACAGGCAGGGCTTCGCCTGAAGGTGGAGCGGGGCAACCGGGTATTTCCCCAGTCCGACAAGTCGTCAGACGTCATCAGCACCCTGTCCGGCCTTATGAGACAGGAGGGAGTCAAGGTGCGCCTGAATCAGAAGGCGGACGGACTGGCGGTGGAGGACGGCGTGTGTAAAGGCGTACGGTACGGCGGCAGGATACAGGCAGCCGACCGCGTCATCGTGGCTACCGGCGGCCTGTCCTATCCCACCACCGGATCCACAGGGGACGGCCTAAAATGGGCCCTGGACAGCGGCCACAGACTTACGGAGCTGTCGCCAGCTCTGGTTCCCTTTGAGGTGAAGGAGACAGAGACCGTTAAGGAGCTGCAGGGCCTCTCACTTAAAAATGTGGAGGCTGCTGTATATGACGGAAAAAGAGAGCTGTACCGGGAGTTTGGAGAAATGCTGTTCACCCATTTCGGGGTAAGCGGACCCGTACTCTTAAGCGCCAGCTCCTTCTGCGCCAGGGCCATAAGGAAGAAGCACCTGCGCCTGGTGATTGATTTGAAGCCGGCCTTGTCATGGGAACAGCTGGACGAGCGCATCCTCAGGGACTTTTCAGACAGCAGGAACAGGCTGTTTAAGAATGCCCTGAACCACCTCTATCCGGCAAAGCTGATTCCGGTTATCATTGCCCGCAGCGGCGTGGACCCGGATAAGAAGGTGAATGAGGTCACCAGGGAGGAACGGCGCGGACTGGCAGAGGCAACCAAGTCCCTGGAGTTTACCCTGACCGGACTCCGAGGCTATAAGGAAGCCATCATAACCCAGGGCGGTATATCCGTAAAGGATGTAAATCCCTCCACCATGGAGTCAAAGAAAGTCCGGGGCCTGTATTTTGCGGGGGAGATATTGGATCTGGACGCGGTGACAGGCGGCTTTAATCTTCAGATTGCATGGTCCACGGGCTGGGCGGCCGGAAAGGCTGCGGCGTCATAACGCCGGAAACACAAGGGCTTCCTGGCACGGCAGAATACATGAGTACAATAAAATTACATGAGCACAGGACAGGAGAGAATGCAACACATGGAGTATTTCAATATTGCCATTGATGGTCCGGCAGGCGCCGGTAAAAGCACCATCGCGAAGCTGGCTGCTGAAAAGCTGGGATTTGTATATGTGGATACGGGAGCCATGTACCGTTCCATGGCCCTGTATTTTATCAGGCAGGGCATATCGCCGGAGGATGAGGAGGCTATAGCCAGGGCCTGCTCTCAGGTGGAGGTCGCCATCCGCTATGCGGACGGAGCCCAGCAGGTCATTTTAAACGGGGAGGATGTATCAGGACTGATTCGTTCAGAGGAAGTGGGACGCATGGCGTCCGCCACGTCTGTGTACGGGCCTGTCAGGCAGAAACTGGTGCAGCTCCAGAAGCAGCTGGCCAGGGAAGCAGATGTAATCATGGACGGACGGGATATCGGCACCTGCGTGCTGCCGGACGCTCCGGCTAAGATTTACCTGACCGCCTCTGTGGAAACCCGCGCCAGACGCCGCTTCAGGGAACTGGAGGAAAGGGGGGAGGTCTGCGATATCAGGGAAATCGAGAAGGATATAGAGGAAAGGGACTACCGGGACATGCACCGGGAGAACTCGCCTTTAAGGCAGGCGGAAGACGCGGTGCTCCTGGATTCCTCCCACATGACCATCGGCCAGGCAGTGGATTCCATCATACGCATAGCCAGGGAGCGGGGGTATGAGGGATAGCCATGGACAGGAAAGTCACAGTAGCAAAGAGCGCCGGCTTCTGCTTTGGCGTGGAACGGGCAGTGGACCAGGTCTATGAACAGATCGAGGCCTTGAAGAGCAAAAAGACATCCGGTCCCATCTACACCTACGGCCCCATTATCCACAATGAGGAAGTGGTAAAGGATTTGTCGGATAAGGGTGTCATGGTTCTGGAGACAGAGGATGAGCTGAGGGCGCTTCCCAAAAACCAGGGAACGGTCATCATCCGGTCCCACGGCGTCAGCAGGCATGTGTATGAGATCCTGAAGGAGCGGAACGTGGCCGTGGTGGATGCCACCTGCCCCTTTGTGAAGAAAATACACCGCATTGTGGCGGAGCACTCCGCGGCCGGGGAGGCAGTGGTAATCATCGGAAGCCCGGACCATCCTGAGGTGGAAGGAATTAAGGGATGGGGGAATGAACATACTACGGTTATAAAGGATGGGGAGGGGGTGGATAACTACCGTCTGCCCGAGGGCCGAAAGTTATGTATCGTGTCCCAAACGACATTTAATTACAACAAATTTAAAGAATTAGTTGAAAAATTTTTAAAAAAGGGTTATGATAGTAGTGTTTTAAATACGATTTGCAATGCAACACAGGAAAGACAAGTGGAGGCAGCAAGAATTGCTTCGCAGGTGGACGCTATGATTGTGATTGGCGGCAGGCATTCTTCCAACACCCAGAAGCTTTACGAGATATGCCTCAAGGAGTGTAAAGACACCTTTTACATTCAGACACTCGGCGATTTAGATCCTGACAGTGTATCTTCTGTGCGCAGCGTAGGTATTACAGCTGGGGCATCCACCCCAAGAAAAATTATTGAGGAGGTTCATACCAGAATGGCAGAGCAGAGTTTTGCAGAGTTATTAAAGGAAGAGGAAGAATCAACCAAACCAATACGTACAGGAGAGATAGTCACCGGTCAGGTCATCGAAGTCAGCAAAGATGAGATAATACTGAGTATTGCAGGTAATAAGTCCGAGGGAGTTATCACACGTGACGAATACAGCAACGACAGCAACGTGGATTTGACCACAAAAGTACAGATTGGCGAAGAAATGGAGGCCAAGGTCATTAAGCTTAATGACGGCGTAGGCATGGTTTCCTTATCCTATAAGCGTATGGCAGCTGACAGGGGCAATAAGCGTCTGGAAGAAGCATTTGAGAACCAGGAGGTTCTGACAGCAAAGGTAGCACAGGTATTAGACGGCGGCTTAAGCGTTGAGGTTGAGGGCGCAAGGGTATTTATCCCGGCCAGCCTTGTATCTGACAGCTACGAGAAGGATCTGTCCAGGTATGCGGGACAGGATATTGATTTTGTTATCACAGAATTCAATCCTAAGAGAAGAAGAATCATCGGCGACAGGAAACAGCTTCTGGTTGCACAGAAGGCGAAGCTGAAAGAAGAACTGTTCGCAAGAATCCAGCCAGGCGATACGGTTGACGGAACAGTTAAGAACGTAACTGACTTTGGCGCGTTTATCGATTTGGGCGGCGCAGACGGACTTCTTCATATTTCCGAGATGAGCTGGGGCCGTGTTGAGAATCCTAAGAAGGTATTCAGGGCAGGGGAACAGGTAAGGGTACTGATTAAGGATATCCAGGGAGAGAAGATTGCCCTGAGCCTTAAGTTCCCTGAGGCTAATCCATGGGTTAACGCAGCTGACAAGTATGCGGTTGGCAACGTGGTATACGGCCGTGTGGCACGCATGACTGATTTCGGCGCGTTTGTTGAGCTGGAGCCAGGTGTGGACGCACTGCTTCACGTATCCCAGATTTCCAGGGAGCATGTAGAAAAGCCTGCTGATGTTTTAAGGATTGGCCAGGAGATCGAGGCTAAGGTAGTGGACTTTAACGAGGCTGACCACAAAATCAGCTTAAGCATCAAGGCTATGCTGGCGCCTGCAGCACAGGACGCTGACGTGGACATCGATGCCATGTCACAGTACACAGAAGAATAAGAATTGGATTCATGAGGACTGGTTATGGGCTTTGGCCCATAGCCAGTTTTTAGGTTTGCCGGGAGAAGCTACTTCATGGCAGGGTTCAGAAGCAGGGATGCCTCGAAAATCCCGTTACTGTAATCGAATTTCAATATGCCGTGATACCGTTCCACCAGATACCGCACAGAGGTGGTGCCGGTTCCCAATCCCGTTTGGATGAGAGGAAACGTCCGTCCTTCATCCGTATGTGATGGGAATAGGTGTTCTGTATGGAAAGGGCGATCATGGATTCGCCGGTCTGACCGATGTTGATGGTGATGGAGGGCGTTCCCTGAGTCTGCCTTTGACATGCCTCCACCGCGTTGGAGAGAAGGTTGCCCGGGATGGTGCAGAAGTCTATCTCCGGGACAGGGAGGCTCTGAGGCAGGGAGATGGAGGAGTTCACCGCGATTTCCTGGGTCTGGGCGGTCTGTATGTAGTAATTGAGCAGCGCATTGGAGGAAGGGTTCTGACAGTACCGGGTGGTTTTCAGAGTCGCGTAGGAGCCCAGATAGTCATTGATATACTCCAGGGCAAAGTCTGTCTCCTCCTGCTCCAACAGTCCCTTGATTGTGATGAGATGATGTCGGTAATCATGGCGGTCCTTCTTGAATTGTTCCAGATTATACTGGAGCGTGGCCATCTGGGATTTCTGTACGCTGGCCAGCAGCCGGATGGTCCGGTACTGCTCCTTGACCGCGTAGCTTTCAGCCAGCCGGGACAGAATCCTCAGACTCACATAGTGGACCGTGTAGATACAGGCAAACCAGCAGACAGCAAAAAAAGCCATGTCAGGATGGTGCTGGAGCATGCGGGAAGGGGACAGGGAGCGGATTGCCAGCCGGAACATGATGAAAAAGAGCACCGGAATGGCAGCCAGATAGTTCCAGACCGGAAGAAGCCTTGTGTATTCCACTGCCTTGGTCAGATATTTGTGCAGAATATAATAGGCTGCCCAGACCATGAGAAACAGAAAAATAAGATTGCCCAGCAATTCATCCCTGGTTATAAGGAAACTGCTCTCATAAAGGGAGGCCGAAGCATTGGACAGGTCCGCGCAGTACGCGGCGGTATCCGTGAAGTTCTTAAAAAGGAAAAGGGAATAGATGTTCACAGGCCAGTCCGTCCGCACCATCCATTTACAGACCAATATGTTGGTCGTCATGGTGGTACAGGCCCACGCCATCTCCAGCCAGGGCCGGTTCAGGAAATGCCGGAAGCATGTCAAGCCCAATAGGCATACAAAAAACAGGTATCCCATAAGAATACCTGCGGTTTTTGACATGGTATACCGCCACTCCCCGCGGAATACCGCCAAAAAGGGAACGATGATGAATATGATTTTAGCCAAAATCACACATATCAGCTGTATCTGTGCAAAGTTCATCAGATGCATCCATTTAGTTTGGAGAACTGGTAATCTGCATACTGCTGATGAATCTGCGACCGCATGGTCCTGGTAATAGGCAGATGTTCTCCGGTTGTCAAAATGAACTCTGATTTCTCCATGGAGAATACCTTGTCCATGTTGATGATGCAATTCCGGTAGCAGCATATAAACTGGGAGTAGATAAGGAGCATGCCGGAAAACTCTTCAAACCGCATATAAGTGCGGACCGTCTTGTCCGGAAGATGGATTTGTATGTAGTGGTTTGAATAATCTGTGTAAAGGATGGAGTCAATGGGAATCTTAAGCATAATGCGGCTTTCCTTTACCTCTATATAATGACTCTGCTTCCTGCGGGACACAGACATAAAATACTCCATGGTCTGACAGAGCTTCTCATAGCGGATGGGCTTTATCATGTAATCCAGGGCCCGGACCTCATAACCCTTCAGGGCAAAATCCGTACTGCTGGTGGTGAACACGATGGTACAGAAATCATCATCCTTACGGACCCTTTCAGCGATTCGGATGCCGGAAGTCTCATTGCGGAGAAAAATATCCATGAATATAAGGTCAAAGCTGCCTCTTTGCCAGCAGCGAAGGAAGTCGGCGGCGGTATTGTAGATGGTCGTCTGCTGGCAGGTATGTGTGTCAGAACAATAGGCGGATATAAAGCCGGCTAACTGACGAGCCTCATCTATCGAGTCGTCGATGACTGCAATGTTCACGGTGCCCTTCCTTTCTTTCGTATATCAACAGGGTAACAAAAGCCATACAAATTATCCTGTGACGGTATGCTATGAAACAATCCATATAGGTTCAGTATAATATACAACAATTTAAATTGCAAGGGCAATTGGAATAAGTTGTAAGAACGGTATAGGCAGGCCCCTGCCTGGGTATAATCCATTTGTACTTATTTTGTATCAGCAAGAAAGGAGCAAGAACCTGCATGGGAAAGTCTAAAAAGAATGAGGCATTTGATCCCCATAACCTGAGTGCCCAGGACCAGCTTAAGTTTGAGATTGCCCAGGAACTGGGGCTGGACGCAAAGGTCATGGAGGGCGGATGGAGAAGCCTGACAGCCAAGGAAAGCGGCAAGATAGGGGGGCTTATCACAAAGCGCAAACGGGAACTTAAGAAAGAGGCATTGCAGCAGGAATGATTTTCCGATATACTGTTTTATATCTTTAATCAGGAATGATACAAAGGAGACGGGAATGAAGATAGGAATGATCTGTTTTACGGCGAGAGGCGCCGGAATATGCCGCCTGCTGTGCGGCCGGTTCAGGGATACGGGAACTGAGTGCCGGGGATATGTGCCGCGGCGCTTCTGGAAGCCGGAATGGGAGGCGGAGGGAATTCTGCCTCAGGACAGGTCCCTTTCGGAATGGACCGGATCCATGTTTGGACAGAAGAGGGCGCTGGTGTTCATCGGTGCGGCCGGTATTGCGGTCAGGGCCATTGCGCCCTATGTCCGGGATAAGATGACAGACCCTCCTGTGGTGGCGGCTGATGAGGCGGGACATTTCTGCATTCCCCTGTTGTCAGGCCATGTGGGGGGAGCCAATGAGCTGGCTGAAAGAATGGCGGGCTGGCTTAATGGCATACCGGTCATAACCACGGCAACAGATGTCAACGGTGTGTTTGCAGTGGATGTCTTCGCGGCTCGAAACGGTCTTTGCATCACAGACAGAAAAGAGGCCAAAGAGATTTCCGCCTGGCTGCTGGATGGCGGGGAGGTGGGCTTTTTCTGCGATTCGGAGTGCCATGGGGCGGAGGGCGCCAGGGACATATGCAGGCATAATATATGCATGAATAGGGTGTGCGGGCATAACATATGGATTACATTCCGAAACAGTGAAAGACCCTCCTTCCTCCGCCTGGTTCCAAAGATGGTTGTGGTGGGCGTGGGCTGCAGGAAGGGAACACAGCCGGATGTCCTGGAACGCCGCGTTCTGGAAGCGCTGGAGGACAGCGGTATTGACCCGGCGGCGGTAAAGGCACTGTCCACCATTGATATTAAGGCCGGGGAGGCAGCTGTGTCGCAATTGGCCGGCAGGTACGGGTGGGAGCTCCGCACATTTACAGCCGGGGAACTGCTGGCTGTAAAAGGAGAGTTTGAGGAATCCGAGTTTGTAAGAACCGCGGTGGGCGTGGGCAATGTCTGCGAAAGGTCCTGTACGGCCGGGGGAGGAATCCTTCTGATACATAAGCGGGCCGGAGAAGGAGTGACGGTGGCGGCGGCCATAGAGCCGGTCGCAAGAGCCAATCACAGCCAGTAACAGCCAGTCACAGGTAAATTAGACATTGAGAAATGCAGTCGGATATGATATACTTTTCCATAGTTTAAGTCAGATGTTGGACAGCAGGTGAGACTATGGGAGATTCGTACATCTATAAGAATCAGAAAAAGTTGAGATGGGGATACACCACAGGTACTTGTGCGGCAGCAGCTTCCTTGGCAGCTGCCGTTATGTTGTTGCAGGGCAGGAGAATGGAGCAGGTATCCCTGACAACGCCAAAGGGAATCCGTTTGGACCTGGAGGTGGAGGAGATGGATCCGGGTGAGAACAGCGTATCCTGCGGCGTCAGAAAGGATGCAGGCGACGACCCGGATGTGACGGACGGGCTTATGGTGTATTCACAGATCCGGCTGCCGGGTGCGGACAGCGGTGATGCCGGCTGTGCCGGTGGGGATTATGTGTATGAAAAAGACGGATTGCGGCTGTACTTATCCGGAGGAGTGGGAGTGGGAAGGGTAACTCAGTGCGGTTTGAGCTGTGAAGTGGGAAAGGCTGCTATTAACCCGGTTCCCAGGAAGATGATATTTGAACAGGTGGCCGGTGTGTGCCGGGAATCCGGTTTTAAAGGTGTGCTTTCCATTGAAATCCGTGTACCGGGAGCGTTTGAGGTAGCGCATAGGACATTTAACAGCCGTCTGGGAATCCGGGGAGGCATATCCATACTGGGGACCAGCGGAATAGTGGAGCCCATGAGCGAGACAGCGCTTCTTGACACCATACGGCTGGAGCTGAGGCAGAGGATCCGCAAGGGGGAGAAGAACCTTTTGGTGACACCGGGAAATTACGGTGAGAGCTTTGTGGGCAATGTACTTGGACTTGGCCTGGGACAGGCTGTGAAATGCAGCAACTTCATAGGCAGTACCATTGACATGGCGGTGGAAGAAGGGGCGGAGTCCATACTGCTCATAGGCCATGGCGGTAAGCTGATCAAACTGGCAGCAGGTATCATGAATACCCATTCCTCCTGGGCGGACGGGAGAATGGAAATCCTGGCAGCCCACGGAGCTGCCTGCGGCGCAAAAAGGGAGCTGGTGGAACAGATTCTGGAAGCAGTGACCGTGGACGAGGGGCTGCGCCTCCTGGAGACAGAGGATGGCCTGCGTGAACAGGTGATGAAGCGGGTGATGGGGCGGCTGGAACAGCATGTGAAACGGCGGGCCGGTGAAGGTCTGAGGGCAGAGGCCATTGTATTTACCAATGAACGCGGAATACTGGGCGCGACCACCGGAGCAGATGATTTGCTTATGTACTTTACGGACAGAATGAGGAACAGATGAAAGGCGGAATAAGATGATACATATAGTAGGAGCAGGTCCAGGTGCGGTTGATTTGATTACGGTCAGGGGGCAGAGACTCTTGTCGGAGGCAGATGTGGTTATATACGCGGGTTCCCTGGTCAGCCGGGAGCTTTTGGACTGGGCCAGGCAGGATGCCAGAATTTATGACAGCGCCACCATGGACCTGGAGCAGGTCCTGGAAGTGATGGAACAGGCGGAACGGGACGGTCTTACCACGGTGCGCCTTCACACCGGAGATCCCTGCCTCTACGGTGCCATACGGGAACAGATGGACGGTCTGGACGCCAGGGGGATAGGATATGATATATGTCCCGGAGTCAGCTCCTTCTGCGGAGCCGCGGCGGCGCTTGGGATGGAATATACCCTGCCCGGTATCAGCCAGAGCGTAGTCATAACCAGGATGGCCGGAAGGACTCCTGTGCCGGACCGGGAATCCATAGGGAAATTTGCCGCCCACGGCAGCACCATGGTGATATTCCTCAGCGCCGGCATGACGGGGGAACTGTCAGAGGAGCTGATGAAGGGCGGATATCCGGGGGATACGCCCGCAGCCATTGTATATAAGGCAACCTGGCCGGACGAGAAGGTGGTCCGGTGTACGCTAGCCGCCTTAAAGGAGACAGCAGACAGGGAAGGAATCCATAAAACCGCGCTTATTGTGGTGGGAAATACCGTGTCCCAGACCGGCTATGAGCGATCAAAGCTTTACGACCCTGCCTTTACCACCGGATTCCGTGTGGGCCGTGAAGATGCCCGGGGGAAACACAAGCCCGGAACACTCTATGTGGTGGGAATGGGACCAGGAGAAAAACAGCAGATGACGGGACAGGCCCTGGAAGTGATGGAGCAGTGCCAGGTCATAGCCGGCTACACGGTCTATGTGGACCTGGTAAGGGGATTGTTCCCCCATAAGGAATTCCTGACCACTGCCATGACCAGGGAAGAGGAACGGTGCCGGAAGGCCTTTGATTGCTGTATGGAGGGAAAGAATACAGCCATGATATGCAGCGGGGACGCAGGGGTTTATGGAATGGCGGGCCTCATACTGGAACTGGCAGAGCAGTATCCAGGTGTCAGCGTCAGGACCGTGCCGGGAATCACCGCTGCCTGCGCGGGGGCGGCGGTTCTGGGAGCCCCGCTGATGCACGATTTTGCCGTCATAAGCTTAAGCGACCGGCTTACGCCCCTGGAAGTCATATGGAACCGGGTGGAGGCCGCGGCCCAGGCGGATTTTGTCATATGTCTGTACAACCCGGCCAGCAGGGGACGGCCTGACTATTTCCGGCAGGCATGCAGCCGTATTCTCAAGTACAGGCCGGGGCATACCGTGTGCGGGCTGGCTGTGAACATCGGCAGGGAAGGGGAAGGGATGGAGGTCCTTGCCCTGGAGGACCTGAAGGAACGCCGGGTGGACATGTTCACCACGGTTTACATCGGCAATTCCCATACCAGGCAGATTGGCCCCTATATGGTCACGCCGAGAGGTTACCGGTATGAAGGAAATTAAGAAGAATATCGTACTGTTTGCCGGGACCACGGAGGGGAGGCTGCTGGCTGAATACCTTCAGGAGCTTAACCAGCCCTTTGTAATCTGTGTGGCTACCGGATATGGAAGGAATTTGCTGGAGGATATATGCAGGCCGGACCATGCCGGATGCATGGAGATACGCCAGGGGCGTCTGGATGTCACGGAAATGGAGCAGATGTTTGATGAGCTGCGGCCGGGATTTGTCATTGACGCCACCCATCCATATGCGGTGGAAGTAACCCGTAACATAAGGATTGCCTGTTCCGGAAGAAAGGGACTGCGGCTTATAAGGTGCCTGCGCGAGCCGGGGATCGGGTACAGCCGGCCGGGGGTAGTCCATATTCCGGATGTGGGGGTGGTCCATATGCCGGATGTGGAGACGGCAGTCACATGGCTGTCCTCTGTGACGGGAAATATTCTGGTGACAACGGGCAGCAAGGAGTTGAGCTCGTACACAAGGATAAGGGATTATGAGCAGAGAATTTATGCCAGGGTCCTGCCCTCGGAGGAGGCCGTGGCCCGGTGCAGGAGTCTGGGATTTGAGGGCCGCCATATCATCGCCATGCAGGGACCTTTTTCAGAGGAAATGAATCTGGCACAGCTCAGGGAATACGGATGCGCTTATCTGGTGACCAAGGACGGCGGCGCGGCCGGAGGCTTTTCGGAAAAGATAAAGGCAGCGCGCAGGGCCGGCGCTGCGGCAGTGGTGATTGACCGGACTGGCAGCGGGGAAGGCATATCCTTAGATGAGATAAAGGGACAGCTGAAGGAGTGGATGGACCATGAAAAGAAAGGAAGCATATATGGATGATTTAAGGCCAATCGTATATCTGGTGGGCATAGGAATGGGGGGAGAGGACCAGCTGACGGGCCGGGCAATGGATTGCCTGGAGGCGGCCCAGGTGGTGATGGGTGCGGACCGGATGCTGGACAGCGTCAGCGCGTACACCGATAAGAAGCGGATATTTTCAGCCTATAAGCCAAGTGAGATGGTTCAGTGGCTGGGCAGCTTCCGGTGGGATGAGGCAGCCCTGGTGCTGTCGGGAGACACCGGCTTTTACAGCGGGGCTGAGGCGGCGGCCAAGGCATTTGTGCGTGAAGGATGGGACGTGGAATTTGTGCCGGGTGTGTCCAGCCTGTCCTATTTCTGCGCCAGGCTGGGAAAGAGCTGGCAGAATGTCCATCCTGTCAGCAGCCATGGACGGGACTGCGATGTGGTTGCCCATATCCGCAGCTTTAGGAGCTGTTTTATCCTGCTGGGCGGAGCCGGCAGCGTGCCGGATTTGTGCCGTCAGCTGGTCAGCAGCGGAATGAGCAGCGTGACCATATGGGCCGGAGAAAATTTTTCATATGAGGATGAACGCATTGCCTGGGAAATGACTCCTGCCGAGCTTCTGATGGAGGATGAGCGCCTTCCCTTTGGCAGCCTGGCCTGTGTTCTGGTGGAGAATACAGAGGCGGCGGAAGGACAGCTTTATCCCCAGCCCGGTCCCGGGGATGACGACTATATCCGGGGGCAGGTGCCTATGACAAAAAAGGAGGTACGGAGGATATCCCTGGAGAAGCTGTGTATCGGCGCCCAGGCCGTGTGCTATGATATCGGGGCCGGCACCGGCTCCGTGGCGGTAGAAATGGGAATGGAGATTCGCAAGCGGGGCGGAAGCGGTCAGGTGTATGCCATTGAGCGGAACCGGGAAGCCCTGCAGCTGATTGAATCCAACTGCCAGAAGTTCCACGGAAGCTGGATGGGATTTCACATTGTGGAAGGCGAAGCGCCTGAGGCCATGGAGGGACTGGAGCCGCCCACCCACGCGTTCCTCGGCGGAAGCGGCGGCCATATGCGTGAAATCGTGGCAGCCCTACTTGACGCCAATCCCCATGTGAGAATCGTGGCCAATGCCATTACACTGGAGACAGTGGGCGAGATTCTGGCATGTATGAAGGAATTTGAATTCGCCACAGGAGAGATAACCCAGATATGGGCGGCTCCTGTGGATACGGTGGGAAGCTATCATATGCCAAAGGCGCAGAACCCGGTATATGTGGCCGTCATGCAGGACCCAAAGGACGACGGGGGAGAGATGTAATGGCAGGAGTTATGATAGCGGCTCCGGGAAGCGGAAGCGGCAAGACCATGGTAACCTGCGGCCTGCTGACCCTTCTTAAGAGAAAGGGATATAATCCGGCTGCATTTAAGTGCGGACCGGACTATATTGACGGCCTGTTCCACCGCAGGGTGCTGGGAGTGGAAAATGGAAACCTGGACAGTTTCTTTGAGACCGGGACACATATGAGACAGAAGCTGTCCCGGAGCATGAAAGACCATTTTGTGGTAGCGGAAGGGGTCATGGGATATTTTGACGGTCTGGGGGGCGTGTCCCTTCGGGGGAGTTCCTTTGAGATTGGAAATATTCTTGGACTTCCGGCTATTCTGGTGGTGGATGGAAGAGGAGCCAGCTTATCGCTGATGGCTTTGATTCAGGGATTTTTGGAGTATGATGTGACGGCGGATGCAGAAAATGAGAAAAAAACTCGCAACATAAGGGGCATCTTTTTCAACCGTATGTCCTCCATGATATATAACCGTCTAAAACTCATGGTGGAGGAACGGTTTCAGATTCCGGTCATAGGATATCTGCCTGAACTGAAATTCCTTCAGGTGGGAAGCCGTCATCTGGGACTGGTGCTTCCGGACGAGATAGATGGAATCAGGGGACAGCTGGAACAGCTGGCAGACCAGATGGATGACAATTTGGAGTGGGAATCGCTTTTGAGGATTGCCGCTGCCGCGGACGGCTGTGACAGGGAGGCGCCGGTCCGGCCGGAGGCAGGAATGGCACCACATTTTCGTCTGGGGATTGCCAGGGATGAGGCTTTTTGTTTTTATTATGAGGACAATCTAAGGGCTATGGAACAGGCCGGAGCCGAGCTTGTATATTTTAGTCCGCTCCATCAGAAGGAACTGCCTAAGAGACTGGACGGGCTGATTCTGGGGGGAGGTTATCCTGAAAACCATGGGGAGGCCCTGGCAGCCAACGCAACCATGCGGGATTCGGTGGCTGCAGCAGCCGGTTCCGGGATGCCCATTCTAGCAGAGTGCGGCGGATACCTCTATCTGCTGGACCGTCTGGAGGGGGCTGACGGAACGGATTATCCCATGGCAGGTGTTTTGAGGGGCCATGGATACAGGGCCGGAAAAACCGGCAGGTTTGGATACATAACCCTGCGGCCCAATCGCAGCCTTCCCTTTCTTCAGGAGGGGGCAGAGATAAAAGGCCATGAATTTCATTACTGGGACTGCGGGTGCGGGAAGGATGAATTTTGCATGACGGCGGTCAAGCCAAACGGCGGCCGTTACTGGTCCTGCATGAGAACGGTGAAACGGGTGATGGCCGGATTCCCCCACCTCTATTATCCTTCCTGCCCCGAACTGGTTCAAAGCTTTGCCGGACAGTGCGTGGTATATGGAAAGGAACGAGACAAGGAATAAGGCAAGGAATAAGATGAAGAACAAGACGGAAAGGAACATGAGCTATGACATTGAAGGAAGCAATGAAGAGCATTAAGCCCGCCCGCCAGGCCATCAGGCGTCAGGCAGAGCGGCGCTGGGACCAGGTGGCCAAGCCTTTGGGAAGCCTGGGAGTCCTGGAGGAGGATATCATACGCATAGCCGCCGCATCCGGCAGCCTGGCAGTCAGCCTGCACCCCAGGGCTATTGTGGTCATGTGCGGGGATAACGGCATTGTAAAGGAAGGCGTGACCCAGACCGGACAGGAGGTTACCGCCATTGTGGCAGGGAACATGGCTCAGGGAAATTCATGTGTATGCCTTATGGCCCGTCAGGCAGGGGCTGACGTAATTCCTGTGGATGTGGGCATGGCCTGCCGTGACGCGGTTCCCGGCGTGGTGAACCGGAAAGTGGCATATGGGACAAAGGATTTCCTGGAGGCTCCTGCCATGACCAGGGAGGAAACGGTGAAGGCCATGGAGGCAGGAGCAGATATGGCCGTGGAGCTGAAAGAAAGGGGCTATGTGCTGGCCGGCTCCGGAGAAATGGGAATCGGCAATACCACTACCAGCAGCGCCCTTCTTTCCGTACTTTTGGATATGGACCCCGAACGGGTGACGGGCCGGGGGGCCGGTCTGACCACGGCTGGTTACAACCGCAAGGTGCAGGTCATAAGGGAAGGAATCCGCATTCACAGGCCGTCCGGAGAGGATCCGGTGGACGCGCTGTCCAAAGTGGGCGGTTTGGATTTGGCGGCCCTGACCGGCTTTTACATTGGATGCGCGGCCTGCGGCCTGCCGGTGGTGCTGGACGGACTCATAACAGGGGCGGCCGCTCTGGCAGCCGTCCGAATCAGCCCGGATGTAAAAGAGTATCTGCTGGCCTCCCACATTTCAGCCGAGCCTGCCGGGGCAATGGTCCTGGATGCCCTTGGCCTTAAGCCCGCTATTTCCGCGGGAATGTGTCTGGGGGAGGGCACCGGCGCAGCGGCCCTGCTTCCGCTTTTAGATATGGCGGCGTCTGTGTACACCCGGATGAGCAGCTTTGATGAGATCCATGTGGATGCCTATGAGCATCTGGTGTGATTGGGATTAACAGGATATCATGAAGATAGGAGACCAAGGATGATTACTCTGGTGACAGGCGGAAGCGGCAGCGGAAAATCAGAATATGCAGAAGGGCTTATTCTGGACTCCTCCTGTTCCCGCCGTTTTTATGTAGCTACCATGATTGCATATGGAAAAGAGGGAAGGGATAAGGTGGAGCGCCACCGTATGCTCCGGCAGGGAAAGGGCTTCATCACCATCGAAAAGCCCCGGGATGTGGGAAGGGTGATGTTTGAAGAACATGAGGCCGGTTCAGGCGCTTCATCCCGGGCAGACCGGGCTCTTTTGCTGGAGTGCGTATCCAACCTGGCGGCCAATGAGATGTTTAAGGATGAGGAGACAGGGGAAGCGGAGGCAGGAGAGCAGCAGGGCAGTCCGATCCAATGCCTGTCCCATAAGATTGCGGGGGACATCATTTCCTTGGCCGGACAGGTTCGGGATATGGTGATTGTTACCAATGAAGTGGACCGGGATGGAATCTGTTACGGACCTGAAACAATGGAGTATATCCGTCTCATGGGCTGTCTGAATCAGAAGCTGGCATCTGCCGCGGACCGGGTGGTGGAGGTGGTTCACGGCATTCCCGTGCTCTGGAAGCCCATCTCAGGACAGGCAGCGGTTGGGGCTGACTTGACAAGAAGGGAGTGTCAGGGAGAATGAACGGACTTTATTCCTGTATCATAGCAGTTTCCATGTATTCCAAGATACCCATGCCCAACGTGGAGTGGACCGGGGAGCGCATGCGCTATGTCATGTGCTTTTTTCCTCTGGTGGGGCTTGCTCAGGGGGCGGTCCTGGGCCTTTGGCTCCATCTTGCCCTGGATGTGCTGAATCTGTCCGCGGCCGTTTCGGCTCTCGTGGGGGCAGCCGTTCCCCTGCTGGTAACCGGAGGAATTCATATGGACGGTTTTCTGGATACCATGGATGCCGTTCATTCCTATGGTGACAGAAGCAGAAAGCTGGAGATCCTGAAAGACCCCCATCTGGGAGCTTTTGCGGTCATTTCCTTTGGCGTTTACATGATGCTCTATCTGGGGGTTTTTCATGAATACCTGTCCCTTGTCCTGAGGGAGGAAATGAGGGACAGATATTTTCTTTATGCGGTTCCCTGCCTTGTGTTTGTGATGGAGCGGGCCTTCAGCGGCCTTTCCGTGGTCACATTTCCCCAGGCCAAAAAGCAGGGCCTGGCAGCCGGATTTGGCGGGGCAGCGAAAAAAAAGACGGATAGCCTGGTTCTGCTTCTGTGGATGCTTATTTGCCTGGTAACAGGCGCTGCAGCCGCTCGGATGGGCTGTCGCGGGGCGGGGGTACTGGCAGTAGTCCTGCTTATGACCCACCTGGCCGTGTTTATATGGTATTACAGGATGTCTGTGAAACAGTTTGGCGGAGTGACGGGGGATTTGGCCGGATGCTTTCTGCAGGTTTGCGAACTGGCCGGTCTGGCGGCGGCCACAGTCCTTTTAAAAGCAGGCTTGATGGGAGGAATGTAGGAATGATTTTAGTAACAGGGGGAAGCTCCCAGGGAAAGAGGGAGTTCGTCAGGCAGTACCTGGGAGGACAGGATACAGAACCCGTTGTTTGGACAGAGGGCGCGGAGGCTTCCTGGGAGGAATTTATGGACGGCAGGTTCTGCCGTGATTTCCAGCTCTTTGTCAGGCGGGTGATGGAGGGCAGCGTGGTACCCTGCGGCCATGAACCTGAGGGGCCGGTCACGGAACAGCTTTTGGAGGAGCTGTTTGCCGGACCAGAGGACCGTGTTCTGGTGACAGACGAGACAGGCTGCGGCATCGTGCCCGCAGATGCCTTTGAACGCCTGTACCGGGAGGAGACGGGGCGGTTGTGCTGCCGGATTGCAGGGGAGGCGGAGGAAGTGTGGCGGGTGTGCTGCGGGATAGGGATGCGGATTAAATGACGAGGTAGGTAGACATGGATATGACGTGGCTGGATTTATGGAAATTTCACGGTGCGGCCCTGCTGGCGGGATGTGTGATTGACTGGATCATAGGGGATCCTCTGTGGCTTCCCCATCCGGTGCGCCTTATGGGAACCATGATTGCCGGGATGGAACAGCGGCTCGGAAGATGGACAGAGGGAACGGGAAGGAAAGGGCAGTCCCGGGCAGGGGCCATCCTTGCCGCCTCCATGTGTATGATATGGTGGTGTATTCCATGGGCAATCGTTCACGCGGCGGAACTTCTGTGGCCTGCCTGGGCCTGGGCCGCACTTCTGCTGGCAGAGGGGTTCCTGTGCAGTTTCATGCTGGCTGCCAGGGGACTGTATACAGAAAGCATGAAGGTGTGCCGCAGCCTGGAGGCAGGCCGCACAGAGGAGGCCAGATACAACGTATCCATGATTGTGGGAAGGGATACCTCGGTGCTGGATGAGGGCGGAATTGCCAGGGCAGCAGTGGAGACAGTGGCTGAAAATGCCTCTGACGGTGTCATTGCCCCCTTTTTGTTCATGGCTTTTCTGGGACCGGCAGGAGGCACGCTGTACAAGGCTGTCAACACCATGGATTCCATGGTGGGATACAAAAATGAAAGGTACCTGTATTTCGGGCGCTGTGCAGCCAGGCTGGATGACCTGCTTAATCTGGCGCCGGCCAGGCTGACCGGTATACTGATGGTTTTGGGTGCATGGGTTTTGCCGGGCATGGACGGGGCTCATGCCTGCAAGGTGTTCTTTCGGGATAGGAAACGCCATGCCAGCCCTAATTCTGCCCACGGTGAGGCTGCCTGCGCAGGCGCCCTTCATCTGCGTCTGGCCGGGGATGCCTGGTATTTCGGAACCCTTCATAAAAAGCCGTATATCGGGGATGATCACAGGAAAATTGAACCGTCGGACATAAGGCGTGCAAACCATCTCATGTTTTTTGCGGAGGGGATGATGGTCTTTGGGCTGGCTGTGATGATTTTGCTTTTGTGATATCGGCCGGTGCGTGTTTGGAATGACAGATGTAAAAAGGACATACGGAGGTTATTATGGAATATCAACACGGCGGGGACATATACAGCCAGGACATACAGATGGATTATTCTGCCAATATCAATCCCCTTGGCATGCCGGAGGCGGTCAGGCAGGCTCTGAGGGACTGCCTGGAGAGGGAAGTCTGCAGCCTGTACCCGGACAGCCGGTGCAAAAAGCTGAGACAGGCCCTGGGCAGGTATCATGGGGTGGAGGAACAATGGATTATCTGCGGAAACGGGGCAGCTGATTTGATATTCGGCCTGGCAGCCGCGCTGCGCCCTGTGCGCGGGCTGGTGACAGCCCCGGCCTTTTCCGAGTATGAGCAGGCGCTGAGGTCGGTGGGATGCAAGACCGACTATTATTATCTCAGGTGGGATGCGGGATTTGCCCTGGATGCGGCGGGGATGCGCGGCTGTGTCCGGGAGGCGGCAGAGAGAGGCGAGCCCTACGATGTGGTGTTCCTGTGCAATCCCAACAATCCCACAGGAATACCCGTGAAAAAGGAAGAGGTTGAGCAGCTGGCAGATACCTGTGAGCGTCTGGGGGCTTATCTGGCAGTGGACGAATGCTTCTGCGATTTCCTGGATGCTTCAGAATCATATTCCGTCATACCCGGCCTGGCCCGGTTTAAGCATCTGTTTGTGCTGAAGGCATTTACAAAGCTGTACGCCATGGCCGGGCTGCGGCTGGGCTACGGCCTGTGCAGCGACGAAAGCCTGCTGGAGCGGCTCCGGGCAGTGCGCCAGCCCTGGTCCGTGTCGGGGCCGGCCCAGTGCGCCGGCGTGGCGGCCCTTGGAGAGACGGATTTTGTGGAGCACACGAAAGAGGTGATTAAGGGGGAACGGGAGAGGCTTTCAGGCGCCCTCCATGACCTGGGCTTTCAGGTATATCCCTCACAGGCCAATTATCTGTTTTTTCGGGACCGGAAAGAGGACGGGACTCTGGAAAAAGGCCGTCTTTACCAGGAACTGCTGCGCCGCCGCATACTGATTCGCAGCTGTGCCAATTATCCGGGGCTGGACTCATCCTTTTACCGTATCTGTGTTAAACTGAGACAGGACAATGAACAGCTTATCCGGGAAATGGCCCGGGTGCTTGAGAGGAGGAAACCATGTCTGAACATACGAAGCCAATTATGATTCAGGGAACCATGTCCAATGCGGGAAAGAGCATCCTGGCAGCCGGTCTGTGCCGTATTTTTCACCAGGACGGCTACAGGACAGCGCCCTTTAAATCCCAGAACATGGCCCTTAATTCCTACATAACCCCGGAAGGGCTGGAGATGGGACGAGCCCAGGCCGTACAGGCGGAGGCGGCTGGAATTGTTCCCCATGCGGACATGAATCCCATTCTTTTAAAACCTACCACAGATGTGGGAAGCCAGGTTATCGTCCATGGGATTTCCAGGGGCAATATGAAGGCCAGGGATTATTTCGCCTGTAAGAAATCGCTGGTGCCGGATATCATGGCCTCCTACCGGCGGCTGGAGGAACAGTACGATGTCATCGTCATAGAGGGCGCCGGAAGCCCGGCCGAGATTAACCTGAAATCCGATGATATCGTGAACATGGGTATGGCGGACATGGCGGACGCCCCGGTGCTTCTGGTGGGGGACATTGACAGAGGCGGTGTCTTTGCCCAGCTCTATGGCACGGTGTCCCTGCTGACAGAGGAGGAGAGGAAGCGGGTAAAAGGATTGATCATCAATAAATTCAGAGGCGACAGGTCCATACTGGAGCCCGGAATTTCCATGCTGGAGGAGCTGTGCCATATACCGGTGGTGGGAGTGATACCCTACATGGATGTGGACATTGAGGATGAGGACAGCCTGAGCAGCCGGCTGGAGACAGGTAAGAGCAAATCCCCTGCCGCGGTGGATTTGGCAGTGATTCGTTTTCCGCGTATATCCAATTTTACGGATTTTAATGTGTTTTCAGGAATCCCGGGGGTGTCGCTGCGCTATGTCACAAAGGCCTGTGACCTTGGCAGCCCCGACATGGTTATCCTTCCCGGCACCAAGAACACCATCCATGACTTGCTTTGGATGCGCCAGAACGGTCTGGAGGCTGCAATCCTTAAACTGGCGGACCGTCAGGTGCCTGTGTGGGGAATCTGCGGCGGCTACCAGATGATGGGAGAGGTGCTGGAGGATGCAATGGGGGTGGAGTCAGACCTCCCTTCCCGGACAGCCGGAATGGGCCTTCTTCCCCTTAAGACGGAGTTTGAGGAAGAAAAGATAAGGACCCGGGTGGAAGGCGCGTTCGGCGAGTTGGACGGCTGTCTTTGCGGACTGTCCGGAAAATCCATTGAGGGATATGAGATTCATATGGGCCGCACGTACATTGACCGGGAAGAGGGGGCCGCGGACACGGCCAGAATCGTTTCCTGGCGCAGGGAACCGGAAATATGCCGCCCTATGGGCTATGTGATGGAGACGGGAAAGGACAGGATTTTATCCAGACAGGCCAGGACGGATGGGTGGAACAGGGGAAATATCTACGGCACCTATATCCACGGAATCTTTGACAGCCCCCAAATAGCCAGGACAGTGGCAGAAGCCCTGGCCGCGGCAAAGGGCCTATGCCTGGAACAGGCGGCGGATATGGATTACCGCGCTTACAGGGAACAGCAGTATGATAAGCTGGCGGAATCGCTCAGGGAACATCTGGACATGGATGCCGTGTACAGAATCATGGGCATCAGCCCAAAAGAAAAAGGAGAGGAGAAGCCGGATGACGGATATACAGTTGGAACAGGTATTGCCGGGAGATATTGAGAGGCGCAGTTTTGAGCTCATACAGGAGGAACTGTCCTTACAGGGCATACATCTGAAGCCTGAAAATGAAATGGTTATCAAGAGGGCCATCCACACCACGGCGGATTTTGACTATGCACAAAACCTGATATTTTCCGGTCAGGCAGTGAAAAAGGGGATAGATGCCTTAAAAGCCGGCGCTGTCATTGTCACGGATACCAATATGGGGCTGTCCGGGATCAATAAAAAAAGGCTGTCCGCCCTGGGCGGGGAAGCCCTCTGTTTCATGGCAGATGAGGATGTGGCGTTACAGGCAAAGGAACAGGGCACCACCAGGGCTGTGGCCAGCATGGAAAAGGCGGCCAGGCTCTATGGTTTGCAGGAGCGTCCGCTGATTTTTGCCGTGGGCAATGCGCCCACGGCCCTGGTCCGCATTTATGAGCTCATAGAGGAAGGACTGGCCGCCCCCGCCCTTGTCATCGGCGTGCCGGTGGGATTCGTGAATGTGGTCCAGTCAAAGGAACTGATTCTGACACTGGAGGATACGCCGTATATTGTGGCAGGGGGAAGAAAAGGCGGCAGTAATGTTGCCGCCGCCATCTGTAACGCTCTGTTATACCAGATTCCCGTGTAAAGTCTTTCTATTTCCGGCCGCTCCAGCAGTAGGTGCAGAGCTTGCAGGGGGAGATACCGATGGATTTCACCAGGTCATCCAGCCCGTGGTAACGCAGGGTGGTGAATCCCAGGCGCTTGCGGATTTCCTCAATCATCTCTTTGTAATTGGCGCTATCCGGGTCCGTGTAGGTGTTCAGAACATCCCGGGACACATCGTCGCCCTCCCTGTCCCGTATGATGCGTCTGGTAATCAGGTCCAGCTCTGAGGTGGAACGGGAGAAGTTAAGATAGGGGCATCCGAACATAAGGGGAGGGCAGGCCGGACGTATGTGGACTTCCTTTGCACCGCTCTGGTACAGGAATTCCGTTGTCTCACCCAGCTGGGTGCCCCGCACGATGGAGTCGTCGATGAGCAGCAGCTTCTTTCCGCGGATCAGAGCGTCCACAGGAATCAGCTTCATGCGGGCGATCAGGTTTCTCTGTCCCTGGTTCTGGGGCATGAAGGAGCGCGGCCAGGTGGGGGTGTATTTGATGAAGGGACGGGCAAATGGAATGCCGGATTCATTGGCATACCCGATGGCGTGGGCGATGCCTGAGTCAGGAACGCCCGCAACCACTTCGGGCTGCGCGTCATCCCTCTTTGCCAGCAGCTTTCCGCACTCGTAGCGCATGCTCTCCACATTAATGCCCTCGTAGCTGGATGTGGGATAGCCGTAGTATACCCACAGGAAGGAGCATATCTTCATTTCTTCCCTGGGAGGGCTGACCGTCTCCGCGCTCTCAGGCGTCATATATACGATCTCGCCGGGCCCCAGTTCTTTGTAGTCCGTATATCCCAGATTGATGTAAGCAAAGCTTTCAAAGGAGGCGCAGTAGGCGTCCTCCTTGCGCCCGATGACAATGGGGGTCCTTCCGAATTTATCCCTGGACGCATAGATTCCTTCCGGGGTCAGTAACAGGATGGACATGGAGCCCTCTATTTTTTCCTGGGCATAAAGAAGCCCCTCCACCAAGGTGGATTTCTGGTTGATAAGGGCAGCCGCCAGCTCTGTTGCGTTGATGCGACCGTGACTCATTTCCATAAAATGAATGTGGCCGTTTTCATAGGCTGATGCCACCAGCTCCGCCTCGTTGTTGATTTTTCCCACTGTGGTTATGGCAAAGCTGCCCAGGTGGGACTGTATCAGAAGGGGCTGGGGTTCGGTGTCGGAAATACATCCGATTCCCAATGTTCCCTCAAGCTCGTCCAAATCCCCGTCAAACTTCGTACGGAAGGGAGTGTTTTCAATATTGTGGATGGATCTTGTAAAGCCCTGGCTGCCGTATACGGCCATTCCGCCTCTTTTTGTCCCCAGATGGGAGTGATAATCCACTCCGAAAAACAAGTCCAGGGTACAGCTGTTTTTTGATGCAACACCAAATATTCCGCCCATATGTCATACCTCTTTTATCTATGTGTTTGCTTTACGTCTTCACGATTGATTACGGCTCTGTCTGCCGGTTACGGACTTATCATAACATATATTAGTGGTACAGGACAATATTATTGATATATTATTTATACTTATGAAAAACTATAAGCATGCCAGGAAGAGTTTTCCGGTGAATATTCACTTGCGCACCGGGATGACAATTCCATGCATTTGAGGTATACTTGTGATAAATCTTCAGGAGCTTTCAGATGTACTTCGGAGAGGAGGCTTGTAAATGACAGAATCAGATGGACAGAATGAACAGGAGATACGGGCCATCCGCCTGACAGTGGCGCAGGATGGCAGCGGTGACTATGATACGGTAGGCGCGGCCCTGGCGGCCTTGGGAGACAAGGAGGGACCGCCGGCCCGTATTTATATAAAAAAGGGCGTGTACAGAGAACGGCTGGAAATTAAAAGGCCGGGAATCACATTGGAGGGCCAGACAGCCGGCGGCACCGTCATTACCTGCGGACTGTCTGCCGGGATGACCATGGAGGACGGCAGCAAGCGGGGAACCTTCCGCACCTACAGTGTGCTGGTGGACACCCACGATTTTACCGCAAGGAACCTGACCATTGAAAACAGCGCCGGTCCGGGCGAAGCGGCGGGACAGGCGCTGGCCCTGTATGCGGACGGAGACCGGATACTGTTTAAGGGATGCAGGCTGCTGGGAGGCCAGGACACACTTTTCACGGGCCCTCTTCCCCCGAAAGAGATACAAAAGAACGGATTCATCGGACCAAAACAGTTTTCACCCAGGATAAACGGGCGCCACTGCTACCGGGACTGCTTTATACGCGGGGATATAGACTTTATATTTGGAAGCGCCACAGCCTATTTTGACAGGTGTGAGCTGTACTCTGCCGGCCGGGATACAGAGAGAAAGGGGTATGTGACCGCCGCGTCCACCCCCAGGGGCCAGAAATACGGGTATGTGTTCCGAAACTGCCGGTTTACAGGAAACAGCTCCCGTGAAAGCGTCTACCTGGGCAGGCCCTGGAGGGATTACGCCAGGACGGTGCTCATTGACTGCTATCTGGGGCCCCACATATGCCGTGAGGGATGGCATGACTGGGATAAAAAGGACGCGCGGTCCACATTGTTTTACGGGGAATACGGAAGCTATGGACCGGGGGCGGCGGGCCGGGAGGCATCGGAACAGGGTAAAAGGGACCGGGGGACATCAAGGCCGGACTGGGTTTCCATGCTTACCCGTGATCAGATACAGGACTACACCATGGAACGGGTACTGGGCGGAACGGACGGGTGGAATCCCGGGCATATATTGTAAGAAGGAAGGGATAAACGCATGGAATTATACCGTATCATACTGGTGGACGACGAGGAAGAGGTCAGGCAGAGTATCATCAGGAAAATTGACTGGAGGGGAGCCGGTTTCTGCGTGGTTGGGGATGCGGAAAACGGGGAGGAGGCCCTGGAGAAAGTGGAGGCCCTGGAGCCGGACCTGATACTGACGGACATCAGGATGCCCTTTATGGACGGCCTTTCCCTGGCTGAACGGGTGAGGCAGAAATATCCCTCGGTTAAAATCGTGATTTTTTCAGGCTACGATGATTTTGAGTATGCCAAGCAGGCCATAAAGCTGAATGTGACGGAGTACATCCTGAAGCCTGTGAATGTGGAGGAGCTGACTGCCATCTTAAAGCGCATCAAATCCAACCTGGACGATGAGATCGAGCAGAAAAGGAATGTGAGCCTGCTGCGTGAAAATTATATTCGCAGCCTTCCTATTCTCAGGGACCAGTTTTTAAACGAGCTGGTTGGAAGCACTGTGCCCGGAAATGTACTTAAGGAAAAGCTGGCTGAGTATGATATCCCGCTGGCAGGAGCCAAGAAGTGGGTGGCCGCGGCCATTGACATAGAGCCGGAGGAGATCCGGGAGGGGAATATGCTGCCTCTCCACAAGGAGAGGGACCTGATTCCCATTTCCGTCATGCAGATAGTGGAGGAGAAGCTGGGGAACTATTGCCGTTCTTCCGTATTCACTTCCTCCAGGACCTCCTGGTCTGAGCTGGCCCTTATTGCTGCCGTTGATGAGGATAACAGCCAGACAGGACTGATTGACGTGCTGGGGGATATCTGCAAGGAGACAAAGAAGATTCTGGAGGTGCCCATCACCATTGGCATCGGCCACAGCTGCCAGGACCTGGGGGAGATCAGCGGCTCCTATAAGGCGGCCGTGGACGCCCTTGGCTATAAGGCCATCGTGGGAGCGGGAAGCACCATCTACATCAATGACGTGGAGCCTGTAAGCGGGGGAAAGCTGAGTTTTGACAGCAAGGACGAAGCGGAACTCATTGCGGCCATCAAGTTCGGCCCCAGGGAGAAGATAGAGGAAGCAGTACAGGCGGTCATGGATAAAATGAGCGATGCAAAGGTGCATTTCAGGCAGTGCCAGGCATATATGCTCAGCGTGTCCAGCTCCATTGTCCAGCTGATTCAGCAGTATGACCTGGACCTGGAACAGCTGACGGAGGAGGGGGAGGAGCAGGGGGATACCTTTGCCGTCATACCCAGGATGATGAAAAAGGAGGACTTTGCCCACTGGCTTCTCTCGGCCGCCCTCAGGATGAACCAGGCCATGAACCGGGAGCGGGATAATACCATGAAGCAGGTCATCCAGAAGGCCAGGGAATATATTATTGACAATTACCAGGACCCGGATTTATCCGTGGAGAAGATATGCCGTCAGCTGCACATGAGCCCGGCCTATTTCTCCACCATGTTCAAGAAGGAGACAGGGCAGGCATATACCGCCTACCTGACCCAGGTCCGCCTGGACAAGGCAGTGGAGCTTCTCAACAAGACCGATGACAAGACCTATGTCATAGCGGCCAAGGTGGGATACCAGGAGCAGAATTATTTCAGCTATGTGTTTAAGAAGCGTTTCGGGGTCTCGCCCACCAAGTTCAGAGGGGCAAAATAGATACAACAGGCCTGCGGTGCCGCTTATGGCGGGAAGGGGCAGGCAGCGTAAAGGAGCAGGGGACATGTTGTTTGAAAAGCAGAGGATTAAGCAGCAGAAGGCCAGTATACGGTATATCATATTCATCTACTTTACGCTGACGGCCCTGGCCGCCAGTATATTCATAGGCATTTCCCTGTATTCCAGGCTGTCGGGCCAGATGTCCGCCACCATCCGGGAGGAGAACCAGATACTGATTAATCAGATCACCCGGTCCATGGAGGATTACCTGCGGACCGTGATGAAGCTGTCTGATTCCCTGTACTACGGGGTGGTCAAGAACGCGGACCTGGCCAGCGGATCCATCGGAAGCGAGATGACCCTTCTCTATGACAACAACAAGGACAATGTGGAGAATATTGCCCTTTTGTCCAAGGAAGGAAAGCTGCTGGAAGCCGTGCCTGCTGCCCGCCTTAAGACTAATGTGGATGTCACCGGGGAAAACTGGTTTACCTCCACCCTGGAGAAAACGGAGAATATGCATTTCTCCACGCCCCATGTCCAGTACATCTTTGACGGCAGCGAGAACCAATACCGGTGGGTCATTTCCCTGTCAAGAGCAGTGGAAATTACCCAGGGACCTTCCACGGACCAGGGAGTCCTGCTGATTGACATACGCTACAGCAGTCTGGAGCAGCTCTTTGACGGGGTGAATCTGGGAAACGGAGGCTATGTCTACTTAATCAGCAGCAGCGGGGAAATCATATACCACCCACAGGCCCAGCTGATTGATTCTGGAATCGTCCGGGAGAACAGCCTGGAGGTATCCGGACTCAGGGACGGCAATTACCGGCAGACCGTGGACGGGGAGGAACGGACCGTCACGGTTAAGACCGTGGGATACACAGGCTGGAAGGTGGTGGGGGTGACGCCTCTTGACGGCGTGTCCCTCAACAATATCAAGACAAAGCTTCTGGTGGTTTTCATGATTGCCTTTGTCCTTTTTATCATGACCATTATCAATTCTTATATCTCCACCAGGATAACCGACCCCATCAAGGAGCTGGAGAAATCCGTCAATGAAATTGAGGCTGGCAATCTGGAGACAGAGGTCAGGAGCGGCGGCTCCTACGAGATACAGCATCTGGGCAATTCCATACAAAACATGGCCCGGCAGATACGGAGGCTTATGGACGATATTGTGGCGGAGCATGAATCCAAGCGGAAGAGCGAGTTCGACACCCTCCAGGCGCAGATTAACCCCCATTTCCTGTATAACACCCTGGATATCATTGTGTGGATGATTGAAAATGAGAACCTGACCGACGCGGTGCGTGTCGTGACGGCCCTGGCCAGGTTTTTCCGCATCAGCCTCAGCAGGGGGAAGAGCATTATAACGGTCAGGGATGAGCTGGAGCATGTGCGCAACTACCTTATGATTCAGCACATGCGCTATAAAAACAAGTTTACTTATACCGTGGACGCGGAGGATGAGGTCCTTGACCTGGCCAGTCTCAAGCTTATCCTCCAGCCCCTGGTGGAAAATTCCATCTATCACGGCATGGAATTCATGGACGGCGACGGGGAAATCCGTATCCGGGCATGGCGTCAGGACAAGGATTTATTCATGAGTGTATCGGACAACGGCCTGGGGATGACACGGGAGCAGGTGAAACGGCTGTTCGGGGACACGGACCATGTGCCGTCGGGCAGGGGATCCGGTATCGGAGTGAAGAATGTCCACCAGCGTATCCGTCTGTATTTTGGAAATGGCTACGGACTGGAAA
>Ga0137302_10167_pt1 | contig 46566 bp, 49 predicted proteins | sample Ramsor2O_GlcNAcB_FD_97184 | JGI IMG/M metagenome (GOLD analysis project Ga0137302, IMG submission 97184) | Mouse cecal microbial communities from Vienna, Austria - N-Acetylglucosamine amended with D2O_GlcNAcB | ecosystem: Host-associated > Mammals > Digestive system > Large intestine > Cecum... | reverse complement strand
GCAGATGGATGATATCATTCATGAGGGAGTTATTGCAATCATGAAAGGTATTGACCGATATGATCCGGAACGGGACAGTAAATTTGAGACATTTATTTCGCGGCGCATACGGGGAACAGTGATAGATCTTATCCGCAAAAATAACTGGATACCAAGAAATTATCACAAGAACCGTCAGTCTATTGAAAATGCAAGGCAGTATTTGTATGAAAAGCAGGGGCATATACCTTCCGATGAAGAGATAGCAGGGTATTTGAAGATGAATCTAAGAAAATATCAGCGGATTCAGAGGATGAGCACCATGATGAATGTACTTTCATTGGATATGATTACACGGGGGGATGAAAACGGGCAGGCGATTCAGGTGCCAAGCGATGATATTGAGGGACAGCCGGAGGACATTTTTTTTAAGGGAGAAACGGTAAAAACACTGGTTGAGGCAGTTGAAAAGCTGAAAGAAAAGGAAAAGCTGGTTATCTCTCTTTATTATGTAGAGGAATTGAGCATGACGCAGGTGGCTCAGGTCTTAAATGTGAGCGAGCCAAGGATTTCCCAAATCCACAGCGAGGCGATTCGAAAGCTGAAAGCATACATGAAATCACATATTGGATAATAAAAAGGAGGATGAAGCAAAAATGTATCAGGGTTTTTATAATCTGGCTTCTGGAATGCTTACCCAGAGCCGGAACTTAAATGTTATCAGCAATAATATGGTAAACCTTCAAACCGCTGGTTATAAGCGGGATAAAATGGTTTCCAGCACCTTTCAGGAGGAGATGCTATACCGTACAGGAAGGCGCGGTAAAGGAACAGCTGAACCGCTGGCCTCCACATCAAAGATTCGTACAGCTTCCAGGACTTATGTGAATTATGAGCAGGGAAGCTATGAGCCTACGGAAGGTATATATGATTTTGCAATTGGAGGAAAGGGTTTTTTCTGTATACAGACGCCAAATGGGATTCAGTATACCAGAAACGGTTCCTTTGCCGTGGATTCTGAAGGATATCTTGTACTGGGGGAAAATGGCAGGGTGCTGTCAGCCGGGGGCCAGCCCATTCGGATTCAGAATGAAAATTTTACAGTGGATGATAAAGGGCGCATTACAGCCTTTGAACAGACGGACGCAAACGCGGAACAGATGGATTTGGGGACGCTTCAGATTGTGGATTTTGGGGATTACGGACAGCTTCATAAGGAGGATAACGGGCTGTTCTCCGCAAACCAGGCAGGGGCGCAGGTAAGCGGGGAAGAAACGCAGATTCTCTGGAAGACACTTGAGAAATCAAACGTTGACATGGTGGATGAAATGACTGCAATGATGTCTTCCCAAAGAGCGCTCCAGAGCGCGGCCCAGGTATTAAGAATGTACGATCAGATCATGGGGAAATCTGCATCTGACGTAGGAAGGGTATAAGGAGGAAGGAATATGAACCAGTCATTTTATGTGGGAGCCGTTGGCGCCGGAAGCTGCACGGAAAAGCTCAGCGTCATTGCAAATAATCTTGCCAATGTAAATAACAATGGATTTAAGCCTAAGACAGCTGTTTTTTCCGACCTGATTAACTACAATCTCAATGATTCCCCAGGCGCGGTGACACAGCTGCAGGCAGGAGCCGGTTCACGTGTTGAAAGGACATATACCAGCTTTGACAGCGCGGGAATTACTCAGACCGGGGAGCAGTATGATTACGCAATTTTAGAGCCCAACGCATTCTTTAAGGTCCAGGACCCGGGAACCGGGGCAGTCAGTTATACCAGAAACGGACACTTTCATCGGGCGGAGCGGGAGGATGGCTTTTATCTGATGACAGATGCCGGAAAGCTGGTTTTGGACCAAAACAGCCAGCCGCTTAAACTGGAAGTGACGGATGTGGAAGAGCTGCGGGCGGAGATGGAAGAAGGGTATGAGAGGGATGAGGAAGTAACGGATGAGGACGAGAAGCCAAAGGTCAGTCTATATACGTTTCAGAATCCCAGCAGGCTTGTGAGCACAGGCAGCCAGGAGTATGTTCCCAGGGACGGGGGCGTGGAAGCGGTCCTGATAGAAAAACCGGCCCTGGCACAGGGGGCCCTGGAAGCATCGGGAACAGATATGGCCAAAGAGATGACCAGACTAATTGAATGCCAGCGGGCATTTTCCTATGCACTGCGCATGGTAATTACATCAGATGAAATTGAGGGGACCATTAACTCTCTGCGGGGATAGGAAAAATAATGAATAAGCGGTAAAGGTGGGATGGACATGAAGATTAATGATTACGGAGAGCTGAAGCTGCAGGAACTGGATGTGATGCGGGAAATCAGCAGTATTGGCACCAGCCATGCGGCCACGGCTCTTTCCAAACTTCTTCAAAAGGAAATACGCATTACCCTTCCCCAGGTCAATGTCCTGGGATATGAGGACGCGGTGAACCGAATTGGCAATATTGAGGAAATCGTAGCAGCGACCCTGGTTAAAATGAGCGGGGACGTGGAAGGGCTGATGCTGTTTCTGTTTAACATGGAATTTGCCAATACGCTGTTGGAAAAGCTTCTGGGAAAACGCTTCTCCAGTTTTGAAGAACTGGACGATCTGGCTTATTCCGCATTGGAAGAGGTGGGAAACATCGCGATTTGTTCTTATATAAATGCCTTTGCGCAGCTGGTGAAGATGGATATACGGCTTTCAGTGCCCAGCTCCACCGTAAATATGCTGGGCGGCATATTGACGGTTCCTATGGCGGAATACGGATATGAGACAGATAAGCTGATGTATTTTAACTCGGATTTTATTATGGATGAAACGCGGCTTTCAGACTGGCTTTTAATGCTTCCTGATATGAAGTCTTTAAATGATATTTTAGAGAAGTTAGGAGTCTTATAATGCAGGAGAGGGAACTGAGGGTAGGAATTGGAGATATGAAATTTACCAGAGGCACCGGGAAGATTATTACATATGCTCTGGGCTCCTGCATCGGAATCTCGTTTTGGGACCCCTTTTTACATCTGGGAGCTCTTCTTCATATTATGCTTCCTGAACGCCATGACGCGGAGGAGGGGAATATTTATAAATACGCTGATTCCGGTATCCATGAGACAATCCGGAAATTAAGCGCTTTCGGCATGGTAAAATCCAGAACCGTGGTTAAAATCGCCGGAGGCGCGAAGATGTTTGAAATCCGGGGAAATGCGGAGTTTGGAAATATTGGCTCCAGGAATATTTTTATGGTAAAAAAGATACTGCAGGAAGAGAATATGAGGATTTCGGCAGAGGATACCGGCGGCGCCTTTGCAAGGACCATGATATTGGATATTGAAAGCGGTGATGTTGCAATCCGCACAATGGGAAAGCCTGAGCGGCATTTTTAGAGGAGGTAACTGATGAAAAGAGAAAAGGAAGGAATTTTGCTTGAATCCGGAACAAATGAAATTGAAATCATGAAATTTACAATCCAGAATGAGTTTTACGGCATTAATGTGGCAAAGGTCAAGGAAATTATGATGAGTCAGAAGGTAAAATCCATGCCCCATGCCAATCCGTCCGTAGAGGGAATCTTTAAACCAAGGGATACGCTGATTACAGTGATTGACTTGGCATGCTATCTTTCGGGAGCGCAGGTGGAAAAAGGGGCCAGGGATTTATTTATTGTGACCAACTTTAATAAGATGACAGTGGCGTTCCGGGTTCAGGGGATTGAGGGAATCAGCCGCATATCCTGGGGAGATATCCAGAAACCGGATAAGACCATAGCCAATGGGGATGAAAGCATAGCCACAGGGATTGCCCAGTGCGACGGGCAGCTGGTTACTATTTTGGATTTTGAGAAAATCGTGGCGGAGCTTGCTCCGGAAACCACCATTCAGGTTTCAGAGGTAGATGCCATGGGGGACCGGACTTTGAACGAGGCGCCCATTGTGATTGCGGAAGATTCTGTTCTGCTCAGGAAAATGATTGACGATTCACTGGAACGGGCAGGCTTTACCAACATACATAATTTTGGAAACGGAAAGGAAGCCTGGGATTATCTGTCATCCATTAAGGATGAACCTGATTTATATGAGAGAGTCAAGCTTATAATAACAGATATTGAGATGCCCCAGATGGACGGGCACCGTCTCACAAAGCTTATTAAGGATGATTCCAGGCTTAAGAAGATTCCTGTTATTATCTTTTCATCTCTGATTGACGACCAGATGCGGAGAAAAGGAAAGGAACTGGGAGCCGATGACCAGCTGGCAAAACCGGAGATCGGGCGTCTGGTGGCGACGATGGATAAGCTTCTCAATGAATATGAAGAGACAAGGGCAAAGGCAAGAGGGTAGTATGAATATGGAGAAGGGGAAGCGCGCCATATTCCGGATGCTGCCAGCTGTGGCTGCTTTTTCCCTGCTCTCCCCCTTACATTCCCTGGCCGCAAAGGGGACCTGGGAACTTCAGGAGGATGGAAAACAGTGGAAATACATGTATTCTCCCGGAGAACCTGCTGTGGACCAATGGATTGAGGACCAGGGAAAGGAATACTATGTGGATTCCAATGGATATATGCGCACAGGTTGGGTAACTGACAGGAAAGACAAGCAGCGTTATTACATGGGGGAAGACGGAGCGAAATGTTTTAATCTCTTTACCCCGGATAACCATTATGTGGGGCCGGAAGGAGTCATACTGGAGGAGTTTGACACTTACCGCAGGAAGGTATCAAAGCAGCTGAATGCATTTGTTGATAAAAAGGCGGCGGATATGGAACAGCCCGGTTTTCTGCTGGCGGATTTAAATGGGGACGGATACAGGGATATTGCGGTATTTGACAATGCAATATTGCCTGAACGTGTTTTGCTGGCAGCAGTGTGGATGCCCGAGGATGAAGAACTGGCCGTCTCATCAAAGTCGGACCCCGATGCGGCGGAGCTATCCTTCCTCACCTATAATGCGGAACAGCAATTAACCTATCTTACAATCGTGGAGAACAATGGGGGAAGAAATTATTTTTCCCTGAAGGAAGGAAGCTGCGATTTTGAGAATATATGGAGCCTGGAGCTGGAACAGGATGACTGGGGAGAGACTGTGTATTATGTTAACGGGGATGAGGCGGATGCAGAGGAATGGGAGGACGTGGCTGAAATGGCGCAGACCCAGGCTGGGGCGCCGTTTTCTGAATACCTGCTGCCGGTAAATGAGGAGAATATAAAACGGAAGGTGGATTGCAGTCCTTCTGAGAATGAGCTTGCCCTGTGGCAGCGTTAAAATGTATCTGAAAACAGTCCGGCGATTTTGATATGAACATATACGAAAGAAGAGGGAGGGAATATTTTGGCTATTATCATAACTGTTTCTAATCAGAAAGGCGGTGTCGGGAAAACCACTACCTCAGCCGCATTGGCTACAGGAATATCTTTCAGGGGCAGGCGGGTGCTGGGGATTGATTTGGATCCTCAGGGAAATCTGGGTTTCTGTCTTGGGCTTGGTTCCTCTGATATGTCCACAGTGCTGGATGCCTTAAAAGGTAAGATTCCAATACAGGAAGCCATCATACGGACAGAATACTGCGATATCCTGCCCTCTGATATTACACTCAGCAGCAGCGGCCTGGAGCAGGGAAATTCCGGAAGAAAAGAATATCTTATGCGCGATGTCCTGATGCCCGTAATGGAGAAATACGATTATATTATTATCGATACACCGCCGGCGCTGAACCTCCTCACAGTGAATGCTTATGTGGTATCTGATTTTTTAATCATTCCCATGGCGTCCGATATCCTTAGTCTGGTGGGGCTGTCACAATTAAAGGAAACCATAGAATCCGTGCAGGAAAATCTAAACCCTGAATTAAATGTGCTGGGGATTTTATTAACCCGTTTTAACAGGCGGACGCTTCTTTCAAGGGATGTGCTGGAAATGGCGCAGCAGCTGGCCAGGCAGATGAAAACAACTGTATTTGGCACGAAAATACGAAGCGGGGTTGCAATTGCTGAAGCGCCGGCCCATGGGGAAAGCATTTTTGATTATAATCCCCGTTCAGCAGCGGTAAAAGATTATCAGGAGTTGATTGATGAGATTGCAGAGAGGATTCACTTAAAGGAGGCGGCGGGATATGCCAAAGAAAACGAATAAGACATCTCATGTATTGAGCCTGCTTACCAATGGCGCAGACCCGGAGGAAATTTCCGGACAGGATTTGTCCGGAGAAAGAGACACTAAAAAGCAGGAAAAGGCGGGGACGGAAGCAGCCCCCATGGACTCCGTGCAAAAGGTATCTTCCTCGGGAGATAAGATGGTAGTTGTGGTGGATGATCAGGAGGAGAATATATCAAACAAGATTTTTGATGATTTGGCAAAGCAGTTGGAGAACCAGGAAGCGCAGGACAGAGTTCAGGAACCTCAGGACGGAGGGCAGGAACCGCGGGATGGGGACCATGATTCCGGAAAGGAGGCATGCCACATTGAAAATGTTATGGAAAATATCATTACGCGTATGGATTTAAAAAAATATATGGAGCAGTACGGTGTGTGCAGATGCAGCCGCTGCTGCGCGGATGTAAAAGCATTGATTTTAACCAGGCTTCCGTCCAAATATGTTGTGGTCCATGAGGATTCGGTGGCTCCAATGATAGGATTTTATGAGAATAAATTTAAAGTCAGGATTTTCACTGAGATTCTGAAAGCCTGCCTGCAGGTCAAGGAGAAGCCGAGACACGGTTTATAAGCTGAAGTAAACCGTGCATGGGGCTGCCCGGTCAGGGCAGCACAGAAGTAATACATAAGATAAAGAAGAGTTCCAGGGGAGTGAACCCAATGTTGAAAAAGCGTTTTGGTATAAAATCATGGTTTTTGACTGGTATTCAATGCAGTGTGGGAGTAGCGGTAATTGTAATTAGTGTTCTGGCAGCTGTGGTTACCAGTAATGGCGATACGGAAACGGCAGGAGAGGATTTAACAGCAATTGTACCATTAGAGAAAGATGTAATCGCATCCGTTTCGGGTGAACGCCAAGAGACAACTTCTTTGATAGCTGAGGAAGAAGAGACAGAAGAATATCTGGGAGAGATGGAGATAGCTGCTTACTGCAGCTGCGAAATCTGTATAAAGAAGTCCGACGGCTATCTTACCTATTCCGGGCAGAGGCCTGTACAGGGGATTACTGTGGCTGCCAATCTTGAAGTTTTCCAGATAGGAGATAAGTTAAGGATTGGAGGACATGTATACGAAGTGCAGGATAAGCTGTCGGCCAGGGCCAGAGAAACCCTGAGTCTGTTTTTTGACAGCCATGAGGCAGCCCTGGCCTTTGGAAGGGCAAGGCTTCCGGTATATATATTCCACCAGAAGGAAATTCATGAAGGGATGCTGTTAGGGGTATTTGATATCACCGGTTACTGCGGCTGCGAAGTGTGCTGCGGAAAGAAGGAGAAATATTTAACAAAAACAGAGACCATACCAAGAGCCGGATATACTGTGGCGGCAGATCCAAGCATTCTGGAAATGGGTACAAAGGTGGAAATCGGTGGGATTGTCTATACAGTAGAGGATACAGGGGAGAGTGTGACAGGCAATGTGATTGACATTTATTTTGATACCCATGAGGAGGCAGTCAGATTCGGAAGGCAGAGAAAGGAAGTTTATTTAGTTCAATAATAGGAGATATTTATGGAACGATTAATCTACGAAGGCCGTTTTCTTGTCAATACAGTAGGCGGGATTATGCGTCAGGATGATTTGCGGGTAATGTACGGCAGGGTAAATTGGGAAAAAATGTTTCGGGAAGCGGATTACCATAAAATTGCTAATATCATATATTTAGCTTCATTGGGAAACGGCGACAAAATACCGGAGCGGTGGAGGGAACGGTTTTTTGAACGATATCAGAAAGCTTTGGTTTTTGGGGATGTATACAGGGAGGCTCAGAGGGAAGTTCTGATGATGATGGAAATGATGAATCTTCCCTGTTTTGTTATTTCTTCCTGTGCTATCCGTGAATTATACCCGGTTCCGGAGATGGCGGCCTGCGGTCTGCTTAAACTTTTGGTGGATGAAAAGAGTTATGTGCTGGCCAAGGGGTATATGGTGGATTTGGGTTATGAGACAGACTATTCTTATAAGGGATATGGAGAACATATGAAGAATGCAGCCGGCTTTGATATGGAGATTTATTATAAGCTGCCTTTACGCACCAGGCTGTATGATAAAAATATGAAGCTTATGCTGGAGACCGCGCCTTTTTGGGGCAGATATAAATATGTGAGGGGCTTTTCGCTTGAAAATCAATTTGTATATATGCTGGCAAGCGCGGCTTACGCATATGTAACAGATGCGCTTTTAATTCGCAATGTATTGGATTTGTATGTGTTTCACAGGATGTGGAAAGAAAAAATGAATATAGAATCCATTGAGAAACGGATGGAGGGCTTTCGGGTTGATGAATTGGGAAAGAAAATCCTTCATATTGCATATATGTGGTTTGGGAGCAAAGGTGAAAAGGCATCTGACGGCCTGCCTGAGGATATAAAAGTATACGATATTCTGGAGAATCGGATTTTGAGCAGAGGTGTTCTGAACAATGAGACGGACCAGCAGGCATTAAAACTGGAGCGTTTAGTCCAACGGGAAATTAATAGGGAACAGTTCCGGGAAAAGAGGGCTGCTTTCACTGAAAAGTGGAGAAAGAGACGGAAAAACACAGGACGGATGTTGAGATGGGTATTTCCGGAATATAAATATATGTGCGTTATCTATCCCATACTGGAGGATTTTTCAATTCTTTTGCCAATCTGCTGGATATGGAGGGGAATTCGGCAGTTAAAGGGATTGCTCATAAGCAATCTGTTTAAAAAGAAGAAGCCGGATTGATATTATTCCCGAACTTCCTTTCTGTGCTGCTCCAATATCTCCTGCAGGGAATGGATGGAACGGATGGAAGGCAGAAGAGATGCTTCGTTTGTTTTGGCTGCAATGGCCAGCTCCTCCCGCATGATTTTAATATCTTTGGGGGCGTCAATCGCCAGACGAACCCCCATAGATGAAGTCTCAATCACTGTAATTCTGATATGCTCTCCTATTAAAATACTTTCATTTGTTTTCCGGTGCAGTATCAGCATGGCAATTACTCCTGTCTTGTGTTTTTTTTTGTAATGCTGGAAAAGGTATTCAGCTTATGGCGGTATCCGTAATCGGTATTTTCTAAAATTACCTGACGGGCCGCTTTTGTTTTAGGATTGATAGCCAGCGGGCATTTGAGGTTTACAGTGTCCTCAAGGTAGTTGTCTTTTATAACACATACTGCATAATAGGAAAGCTCATTGCAGTCATCTGTATCCAGTGCGGACAAATCTTCCTCTGTAAGGACAGGGGAATAATCCGGGCATAGAATGGTTGGCGCGATGACTACAAAAGCAACCTGGGAGTTTTCAACGGACTGCATTAAAAGCAGGGAGTCATTATCCTCATCCAGGCGGAGAGGAAGAAATTGTTTAAGTTCAGGGAAGCCAAAGAATCCTTCTGCCACCACAATTAAATCGGACGGATTATATTCGGTTTCTCCATAATAGCCGGTTTGCGTTTTCATGAAAAGTCTGCCTTTCTTTGATGCTGTTTATGCTTGTATATCAATCGTACTTCCCATGGCGTTCTTACGGGGAGGCACATAGTTAAATTCACCGGTGTACTCAAAACGAATTTCAGGGTACTGTGTCACAATTGTTACAGACAGGGGCGGGATGTAAGAAAGGTCGCCTTTTGCTATGCGGAATTCAAAAGCTTCTCTTTGGACCAGGTATTCTGAAACGGTCTCCATGGAGGCTGTCCCAGGCGCTGCGGACTCCCCAGCATCAATTGAAGTAAAGCTTGTCATTGAGACAGAAGGATAGCCGGATGCAGACGCTGTGCCGGAACCCAGGCTGTTTTTTTGATTAACAGCCTGGAAGAAGGCTGCCCCCTGGGGTAATCCGGTACCCTGTGACGGGACGGGCGCAGGGGAGCCGGAAGGGAAGGCCTGCCTGACCTGACTTATAAAATCAAAACCGGAGTAACTCCCCCTGCCGCGGTATTGGTGCTGGTACGCACGATGAAGGGACAATGCCTTCTGCCGTTCTGCCGCCACCCTATCAGATGGAACCAAACGGGCATTCTGTGTAAAACGAATGGATTCAAAGGGTATCGAAGTAACCTTGATAAGCGTTCCCATGATATCACCTCCAGTTCGAACATGGGAATCAGCGCATAAAATCAAATAATGATGTTCCTATCATATAGGAACCAACCTTTAGCGCGGCTTGGTAGGATTGCTGATAGGAATACATTTCAATGATTGAATCATAGGGATCCGCCCCCAGCTTGTTTTTGTATTGCTCTGTCAGGCTTACCTTGTCTGTTGTCAGCTTATCCTCCACATTTTCCAAAATGGCATATTTGCTGCCCAAATCACTATATACCGTGCTGAGCCGGTGCTCGGACACAGTCATTGTATCCATGATTGCCCCAAGGGATTCTGAAAATTCCGTTTTGCTCCCGCCGTCCATGTAGCCGTTTACTGTCTGCACGGCCTGCCCCACTAATCCAATGGGGCTGTTGTTTAGAAGATCCTTTATTTGACTTCGCAGGCCAATCGGATCCGATTGGTCCATTGCCCTTACAGCATCGGAGGACAGGCCGGTGATAGCGTTCAGGCCGCCTGTATAGGTATCCATCAGGGTTTCGCGGTCAGAGATTGTTCCATAACCTATATCCATCCTTCCCTGTTCTTTCATGGAGCGGACAATGGCATCAAGCGTCTGGTCTTCATCCAGGGCAGCAGACCCTTTGCTGCCGCTGAATTCATACTTATAACTTCCGTCCGCCTGTTTTGTCAGGGTCATCTCCATTTTAGTCACTTCCGTATCACCGGAAAATTTGTGGGTATAGGTCAGGGTTTTTCCGTCCGCGCTGAGGGAGAAGGGAGCAGTGGACACATCATTCCCTCCATAAATGTAAAAGTCCTGATACTGGGCATTTAAATCATTGGCCATGGTCTGCTGAAAGGCCAGAAGCTCATCCCTGGTAGTCTGCACCAAGCCGGGGTCGGCATTGTTTGTATCGTTAAGGATATATTCTACGCGGCCCTTTGCTTTTGATAACCGTGACTGAATATCCCTGATGCCCAGCTCCTGCTGATACAGGCGGTTTTTTACATCGGGTATCAGGTTCAATTTACTCAGTGTATCCAGATACTGGTTGTCAATCTTTTTTCCCTCATAGTAAGCAAGGGGGTTATCAGCAGCTTTTTCATAAGCCTTTCCACTTGATATTTTATTCATGCTTTTATTCAGACGGCTGTGGACATCGTTAACAGAACCACTGAAATTACGATAAGCCGCAGTAGTTGTAACACGCATAATAAAAGTACCTCCTTTTCTATATTATCTTCCCACCAAGCCGGTATTGTTGATTAATGTATCAAGGGCCTCGTCTAATACTGTCATCAGCCGTGACGCCGCATTGTATGCAGAAATGTAGGACATCATATTGGCTCCTTCCTCGTCCATGCTGACGCCGGAAATGGAATCCCTGGAATTCTGAATGCCGTTTAACACGGTAACGTCTGTTTTCAGGGTATTGGAGTTATAACGGGAATCATTGGCCAAGACTGTGGAAATATTATTCATATAATCAACAAATGATTTGTTATCCAAATCCGCATATGTATCCGTCATGGAATTGAGCATATCCAGAATGGTGTCTGTGGGATTATCCCTCATTTCGTTAATATGGGCTTTGCCGCTGATCCAATCCTCACTTATACCGATATTAAGAGCCGTAATATCTGCCGTGGAGTTGTTCTGCTTATTGGCAAGAAGAACTCCGCCGCCTTTGCCGCCTGGTGCAAAATCGTTTTTATCATTAATTCCATTTATGGTATCGGCAAAGGTTTTAGCCAGGGTATCCAGCCTGTTCATATAATATTGATAACCTCTTACATCATCAATAACAGCGGTTTGGTTAATCGGATTACCGGTACCGGTTTTTCCAAGCATATCAAGACTGGCCTGAATGGAGCCTCCGGACAGCTGGACCCCGGATGCGGAAGCGGATGCAGACTGCGTCCCGCTTGAAACGGCTGCCGTAAATTTCACAGATGCATTTGTGGGATCATCCTGACTCCCCCCGTCAATGGAAAGAGAACCGTAATTTTCGCCTTTTATGCCCTCTGTTCCGTTGACAAGTGTGAGACGCTGCTGACTGCCGTCAGCAGCTGTATAAAGGAGCTCCACCTTCAGGTCGTCCGGCCAGTCCTTTCTTCCTATAATATTGCCGTAGTGGTCGTATTCATATAACTCCTCCGGAGCGTTTTCCATGGTAACGCCGTCCGCGCCCAGTTTAACGCCGTCATGGTCACTGTCTTTAAAATAAGAAACCTCAATGGGGATATAGCTGGAAAGGGTATCCAGAAGATTGTTCCTCTCATCCTGCAGCTCCAGGCTTTGCTGTCCGAGAATCTGGTTTTGTTTAATCTGCCGGTTTAAATCCCCAATCTGCTGCAGAATCTGGTTGACCGTGTCGACAGCGCCATTCTCGCTGGTGCCTTTACCGTCCAGCTTTGAAAATTCCGATTTTTCAGCAGACTCAATCTGCCGCGCAGCATCATTTAAAAGATTGGTGAGTTCGTTCATGCGGGAACGAAGGTCGCTTTCATATACTGCGTCATGAAATTTGTCTAAATCCTGCATGTCAGTGAGAACGGCCTGAATATCGTCAATGGCTGTGCGGATTCCATCAATATTACTTTCATCAAACGGCCTTGAAAGAACGTCCAGGGAGGTCTGCATGGATTCAGCGTAGCCGGCCTTTTTCATCTGAGTCCTGTACTGGGCGTCCAGATACGGGTCACGTATTTGGGAAACCTTGTCCATATGGACGCCGAAACCCACGGCTATCTCAGAACCGTTCATATAATGGGCAATGGGCTTTGTATAATTCAGGCTGGAGGTTTCCAGCTGCTGGCGGGTATATCCCGCCGTATTCATGTTTGACAGATTCTGTCCGACTATATCCAGCCGCTTCTGATTCGCCTGCAGGGCGGAAAGAGCAGTGGAAAAACCGGCAAATGTAGCTCGTACCATATATCATGCTTTCCTTTCAAATAGTTGGTTTGACTGTCCCCGTTTCAAAAGGGCCTGCTGAAACTCAGCCAGACGGAGGGTAATGATCCGCTGCGCGCTGTCCTTGGCATCCAGCAGAAGCCCAAGCTCCCTGTCCAGGTCTGTAAACAATGGAAGCAGGCGTTCCTTTTGCGCTTTGGGTAATCCGGAGAGTATCTCGCGGAACGTAAGGTCTTTCCAGCCCATGGCTTCCATACAGCGAAGCCTGCTCTGCTCCAGGCCCCGCAGTCTGAGAAGAAATACCTGTTCCTGTTTTAAAAATCCATCCATTTTATCGTGCCGCCCTTCCGAAGCGGAAATTGCTTTCTGCTCTTCAATCTGCCGGAGTTCCTTCACGGCATCCGTAATCAGAGTGATGGAACAGGCGAATTCATTCAGCGTGTTATCCATATTCCCTCCATTTTTGTTACCGGTAGCCAAGCATATGTTCGGCTATGCGCCTGGAATCCGGCCTATAAGTCCCGGCCTCGATTTGCTGCTTTAAAGAGAGAATCCGTTCCCTGCCTGCGCCTGCTTCGAGCTTGACAGCTGTTTCATGGGCCAGGGCGCGGGCAAAGGATGCGTCATCCGGAGAATGAGAGGATTCCTTAAGGGATACCCTGTCAAAATCACATGTCAGGCGCCCCGCAGATGCTCTGGACGGATTTGCAGAAGAAGCGGGAGAAACGTAATCTAATCCTCCGGCTCTGTTTATATATGGTTTAATATTCATAAAAACCTCCTTCCCTTTATGGATGAATCCATTATCTCACAGACAAAACCAGATGTTTTGCCAGAATGAAGCTTCCGCATGCTTATTATATCGGCTCTTTTTTGCAGATAATAAGGCCTGAGTGAAAAACTATCTAAATATTTTTTAAATATAGTGCTAATGGAAAATGAAAATATGCCGATATTAAAATAGGAATAGAATGGTCTTTATTCATGGAGGTATTATGGCAAATATTTTGCAGGTAAGCAATATCCCTGTCAGGCCTGACAGAAATATGCCGGACGGACAGAAAACCGGAGGCTATGAGGAAAGCCAGCAGGTTCACAATCCGGTGGATATATCCCGTGTTGTACGGGCGGACGGACAGGAAACAGAGGACGCAGGGAATACGGCATCAGGGAACAGTTACAGCGTTATAGACTATGAAAGCAATTACGGAGCTTTTATTAAAAAAATCGGAGAAGGGGTTCAGACATCCAGGCTGTTGGAACAGCTGTTTGCCCGAGAGGGGACCGGTCTTTTATCAGGGGATGCAGCCGGGGTGGGAGAACTTGTGGAACAGATGATGGCCTCAGTCCGGCTGGAGACGCCGGAAGAGCTTTTATCCTTTTTTAAAGAACAGCAGTCTGTGCAGGCAAAGTTTTCAGGTGCCTTTTTTGACGGGCTGAGGAGTATCCTGGGACAAGGGGCGTCTGACAGCTTAAGGGAAGCCGTCCTTTCCTTTTTAAAAGTTTATAATGATTTTTCATCAGGGGAGCATTTTCTCCATCAAATGCGGTCCATTGCGGAGGATATAAACCAGCTGATGTTTCGGGGCTTTAGAGATGAGTTTGAACAGATACTGGATGGCATGGAGTGGGGGGCTGAAAATGGGGATACGGCTGCTAATACAGCGGTTTTAAATAACAGCCTGATTCCTTTTTTATCTAATTACATATCCAGGACCCATGACTATGGGGCGGTCAGAGATGCAATTATGCTGTTTGTTTTCCATGCCGTGCGGTATGAGAACGGAAGCAGGGACAGGCTGGCTCAGCTATATGAGCGCATGACCGGAAACCGTGAATATGAGCGTTTTGACAAAAACGGAGGGGATCAGGATCTGTCCCGGATTTTGGAGACCCTGAAGCAATCAGAAAGAGAAAGGGCTTTTTCCGACGCGTTTGCTGCCCTTCTTTTAAAGGGGGCAAAGGGACAGGGGGGATTGGAGAATGTCCAGCAGTTTCATAACGCGCTGGACGGAATGCTTTTGAATGAGAGCGTGTATATGCCTGTTTTGCATTTGCTGCTCCCTTTCAGGTTCAGGGAAAAGGACGTCATGTCGGAATTATGGATTAATCCGGATTCAGAAAAAGAGGGGGATATGGGGGGACGCAGGATTAAACTGCTGCTGAAATTTGATGTGCAGGATTTAGGGGGATTTCAGCTGTTTTTGTCCCTTCAGGACAGGAAGGTGGACATGCAGCTGGATGTTCCGGAAATTTTGGTTAAAAAGCAGGATGTAATCCAGAAAGGCATTGCCGAGATTTTTAAGAAAAACGGTATGGGAGTAAACCGTTTTCTGGTAAAGGGAAAAGACAGGGATATAGAAATCCAGGATGCTTTTCCGGAAATAAGAGAGAGGGGGCATGGAGTCAATGTCAGAATTTGATAACCTGATTAAAAAAAGAGCGGTTGCTTTAAAATACGATTCAAAGAATAACCGGGCGCCGATTATTGTAGCTTCCGGAATGGGGTATCTGGCGGAGAGAATTACGGAAGCCGCCGCTGAGGCGGGAGTACCTGTATACGAGGATGATTCCCTGGCAGTCCTGCTGAGTCAGATGAAACTGGGTTCAGCCATACCGGAGGAACTGTATCAGGCGGTGGTGGAAATATATTTGTATTTTTTGGATTATAAACCGGAGGAGGGGCTATGAAAATACGGCGGATAGGAATGGCTCTGGCCATATGTTTTCTGATGCTGGGAATGCCGTCAGAGGCAGAGGCGGCAGCCAGGCCCATCCATACTGTCAGCGTGAAAGTGAATTCCAAACTGGAACCGGGAGGGCGTCTGCCTTCAATCGGGATTGGGACCCGGAGCCTGAAGGACGGGGAAATAAGCGTTTCGGGCAGCAACAGTAAATATCATGTGACGGAAGCTGAGTGGGTGGACAAGGGGGATAAGGTAATCAAAGCCGCGGATGAACCGCGGATGAAGGTGACTCTTGAACCTGCTGATGTGGGTGAGGACTACTTTCTGGCAAGCTATAAGAAATCAGACGTAAAAGTCAGCGGAGGAACATTTGTATCGGCAAGGCGCGATGGAGACGCCTTGGTTGTAACCATTCGGGTAAACGGCGTAAAGGGAGAGTATGACCCGCCCCCTGATGCATTCTGGCATGAAGATAACCTGGGGGAAGCCAGGTGGGAGAAGCCGGAAAATACCTCGGGATATTATGAGGCGCAGCTTCTGAGGGATGGCAGGACAGTTTATAAACTGGCAAAAGTATCGGGCCTGCGCTATAACTTTTACCCCTACATGACGGAAAAGGGCATGTACAGTTTTAAAATCAGGACCATACCGGAGACAGAGGCACAGGTAAAGTACGGGAAGAAAAGTGAATGGATTGAATCAGGCGAGCTGGAGATTACGGACCGTTATGTTTCAGATGGAAAAGGACAGCAAAACAAAGAAAGCACAGTGGTAAAAGGAACAATGGACACCGTTGGCTGGACAGAAGAGAACGGTGTCTGGAGGTACCGTTATCCCAGCGGAGAATTGTGCCGTGGAAGATGGGCTGAAATAAACAGGTACTGGTACTATTTTAATGTGGACGGCATTATGCTTACGGGCTGGCAGCAGATTGGAGGCAGGTATTATTACTTATATCCCAATGGACAGATGGCGGTGGGCTGGGCCAGGCTGGACGGACTTTGGTATTTCTTCTGCACGGAACAGGAAGGAGAGAACCCGTTAGGCAGTATGGCGGCGGGAGGCTGGAGAGTCATAGGGCCGTATTATTATTATTTCAATGATGACGGCTCCCTTTACACTGGCTGGCTGTTTAAGGATGGACATTGGTATTATCTGAATACAGTGGATAACAGCCTTCTGGGAGCTATGTTTACCGGATGGATTAAGAGGGATGGAAAAACATACTTTGCGGATTCAAACGGAGAAATGGCTGAAGGATGGTGCCAGATTGACGGAGCCTGGCATTATTTTTATCCGGGCTCCGGGGAAATGGCGCATAATGCAGAGATAAACGGATTCCTTGTAGATGAGGACGGTATCTGGAGATAAGGAGGCAGGGATGAAAAGAAGATATGGTCTGATGCTGGCATTTGCAGCGGCATGTATGGTTACGGCAAAGCCGTGTATTTACGCGGAGGGAGCCCAGTCCAGCGTGATTGAGAAGGTTTCGGTAAATCTGAAAACTGACTACGGGGAAGCGGGAGTAATTCCGGAGCCGGTAATCACTGTAAGCACAAAGGGCTGCACCCTGGAGGATATTCAGTACAGGACAGACTATGAAAAATGGAAACCGGGAAAAAAGGTGAGGATAGAAATCACGGTAAATGCAGATGACGGGAAATATTTTCCTGTTTCCCTTAACCGCTCTGAATGTAAGGTAACGGGAGCCGATTTTGTGTCGGCCCGCGCCCTGGAGGACGCGAGACTGCAGATAAAGGTGGATTACAGACCTGTTTCCGTATTGGGAGAGACAGAACGGGCGGGCTGGAGCAGCAGTTCCAAAAAGAAGGCGGTATGGAAATCAGTGGAGTATGCCCCAGGGTACACGGTAACGCTCTATGGGGATAATAAGGTAGTAAAACGGATGACAGTGGAATCCAACAGCGCTAATCTTGCGGAATTTATGGAAGATATGGATAAGACATATTATTATGAGGTCAAGGCTGTTCCGATTACTGCGGATGAAAAGAAGTATCTGAAGGAAGGGCAGTATGTATCCTCCACATCCCAGGAGTTTGACTGGGATGACTATGAGGAGGAAGAAATAAGGACACAGAGACCGGACGATGGAGGGGAATTTAAGGGGGATTCCTACATTATGCCTGATGGAAGCAGGGCGTCCAATACCTGGAAAAAGGTTTCAGGCAAGTGGTATTTCTTTGACAGCAGCGGAATCCGGGTCAAGGGCTGGGTGCAGACAGGAGGCAGATGGTATTACATGGACCAGAACGGCGCCATGTGCACGGGCTGGGTTTCACCTGACAGCCATACCTGGTATTATCTGAATGAAAATGGAGAAATGCAGACGGGCTGGGTGCAGCCCTCCCCCGGTTCCTGGTACTATTTGAGGGAAGACGGCCTGATGAAGACAGGATGGCTGTTAGACGGGGAACGCTGGTATTATCTAAGAGAAGATGGAACCATGGCTGTGGATACAACTGTGGATGGATGGCAGATAGGGGCGGACGGCGCAGCATACTTGAATCCCTAAGGACCACCGGAAAGCATAAATATCATAGAGAGGAGGACTGATTTACCATGGGATTAATTTCAACCGTGGCGGAAGCGGAGTCATTGCGTTTAAGGACAGGCGAAAGCGGGAAGCGGGAAAAGAACAGCTGTGAATTTGGAAATATATTAAAGAACAGCGCAAAAAACATGGCAATGGACGCTATTTTTGAACAGGCTGGAAAAACATTTGGACTGTCGCCGGAGCTTCTGCGGGCAGTGGCCAAAACAGAATCTGATTTTAACCCGAATGCAAGGTCGAAAGCAGGGGCAATGGGCGTTATGCAGCTGATGCCGGGCACGGCCAAAAGCCTGGGAGTTACGGACCCATATGACGCATGGCAGAATATTATGGGAGGAGCAAAATATTTGAAAGAAAACCTGTATCGCTTTAAGGATGTGAAGCTGGCGCTGGCCGCTTACAACGCAGGTCCGGGAAGCGTGCAGAAATATGGGGGCATACCTCCTTATGAGGAGACACAGAATTATGTAAAAAAGGTAATGGGATATATGGGGGAAACCCTGACAGCTGACCGGGATGTCAGCAGTCCGTATAAGGGAATAGATGGGAACGGGATGGCGGGGAACAGCAGTTTCCTGGCAGGCTCTGACGTGTACAGAGGCTGGGGCGGAAACAGCCTGACAAACACACCAGGGGTATTTGAAAACCTGTCTTTCCGGCAGCAGGGGGACGAGATTGTTATGGATAAAGAGAGCTTTACCAGCCTGATTCAGATTCTTCGCATACAGATGATGATGAATGCAGGAAGGGAAATTGGAGTCATGGAGATTTGAATTAAATGGAAATAAATGAAAGAGATGCGGTTTTAAAAAGTTGCAGCCGTTGTGCTGTATATAATCATAAAGGAAAACGTCTTGCTGAAGCCAGGGTGGTACATACAAATAATAAAATCTCCCTTTTTTTCACCGAATATGGGCTTTCAGACGGACGTTTTAGAACAAGAGTGGATTTTTTTGATGAAAGACGCGGGATGATTATAACGCTGAGCGAGGTTATCATACACAGGAATCCATCCTTTCCTGAGGAGGCGGAACCCTGGGCTGCGGAGTGCGTTATACTGGATGTAAAGCAGGTGGTGCAGCGCCAAGAGGATATCCGTGTAAAAATAAAGATAGATATTAAATTCAGGAAATGCAGCGATGGGTCTGCCTTTTTCGGGACAGTCCGGAATTTATCTGCCGGCGGTCTCTATATGACAACCAAAAAGCCGCTGTTAAAAGGAGAGAAGATTGCTTTTTCCTATAACTTCCGGACACTGGAACGCCCCTTTGAACTTGAGGTTATACGGGTGGAACAGGCCGGAGGAAAAGGGTATGGGTATGGCTGCCGTTTTGTAGGGCTGACAGACGGCGGAGAAGCAGCGATTCGAGGCTTTGTATACAAGAAACAGAGGGAAAAGGGCTCTGAGAAGATATGAAAATCAATCTTGTGATGATTGTGAAAAATGAGGAGCGTTCTTTGGGACAATGCCTGGAGCAGGCCGGAGGGCTTGTGGATGAGATTGTGATAGCCGACACAGGCTCAACGGACCGTTCAGTGGAAATTGCCAGAAAATATGGAGCAAAAGTGTGGGAATATGAGTGGAAAGACGATTTTGCGGCAGCCAGGAATTTTGCCCTCAGGCATTCGGACGCGGAGTGGAATCTGATATTGGATGCGGATGAGTATCTGCTGCCTTGCAGCAGAGAAAAACTGGAGCGGCAGATTTATGATTATTCCGCCAGATATGGTGGAAGATGGATCGGCGGCCTACTGCGCAGGGACTTTTGGAAGGAGGAGGGGAGGACAGAAAGCAGTCTTACTTATCTCCCAAGACTTCTTCCAAGAAGGGCCTGCTATTTTGGCATTATCCACGAGCAGCCGGAAGAGACAGGCCCCTTTTTAAAGCTTCCCCTGGAAGCGGAGCACGATGGATACCTATATACGGATAAAAGCAGGCGCAATCTGGAATATTTAAAGAAAGCGGTCCGGTACTATCCGGAAGATATGTATTATAGGTTTCAAATGGCAGTTACACTGCGAAACGCAAACATGTCTCAGGAAAGCCTTTTCTGGTTTCGGGAATTTTATAATAATGCATCAAGGAAATCCGGGTATTGGTCAGAAGGTGTGGTTTCCTATCTGTACGCTTTGCTGGAGACCGGAACACAATCCGGTTTGTCCGAGGCTTTCGCGGTTGTAAAAAGGGAACAGTCATATATGCAGGACCAGGCGGATTTCTGGTTTGTATGCGGTTTGTTTTATATGAAGCTGGTGCTTTCAGATGTTTCATTATATATTGAGTTTCTGCCCAGGATTGAGGACAGCTTCCTGGAATGTCTTCGGATTGGCGAACGCCCGGGCGGCGTGACTGGCACCGGCTCTTTTAAGGCGGCATACAACCTGGCTTTATGGTATGAAGTATCAGGTCAGACAGAAAAGGCGGTAAAATATTATAAGGACGCGGCTGTCAGCTTTGAACCTGCCGGAGAACGGCTTAAGATGCTTATTTTTTAAAAATACTTATGTTTTTAACGAATATGCCGATATTAAAACATATGGAATATAGAACAAAGCAGAAAGGTGGAAGGACAGATGCGGATACAGAACAACATAGCATCAATAAATTCGGCCAGAAACCAGGGTATAGCAAAAGGAAAAATCAATAAAACTCTGGAACAGCTGTCATCCGGTTATCGGATTAACCGTGCCGGAGATGATGCGGCAGGACTGGCTATATCGGAACTGATGCGCAGCCAGATTGCAGGGCTGGACCAGGCCATGCGCAATAACAACGATGGTATCAGTATGACCAACACTGGAGAGGGAGCGCTTCAGGAGGTTCATTCCATGCTTCAGAGAATGAAGACTTTGGCTGTCCAGGCAGCCAATGGTACATATGATTCAGTAGCCAGGGCAAATATTGATATGGAGCGTCAGGAACTGCTGGGAGAGATTGACCGTATCAGCCAGACAACGGATTTTGCCGGAATACCATTGTTTGGAACCGCAGAAACAATTCCGCCTGGCTTCACACCGCCGGAGTTAAAGGATAACATAGTACTTCAGATTGGTCATTCATCGGAAGAAACCATGGATGTGGGGCGGTATTATATGGGAAGCAGAGAATTGCTTCTGGACAAGGTCAGCTTTCGCAGCGGAGAGACTGCCAATGAGGCAATGGGAAAGATTGACGCGGCAATTGAAGCGGTGGCAGACGTAAGGGCGTCTTTCGGGGCAACTTTAAACCATCTGGAGCATACCAATAATAATTTAGGAGTGACAAAAGAGAACATGACGGCTGCAGAGAGCGGGATACGTGACACGGATATGGCTGAGAAGTTTACAGAATTTACCACGGAAAATATATTGCTTCAGGCTGCCAATGCCATGCTCTCCCATGCAAATAATATGCCGGAATTTGCGCTTCGGCTTCTCCAGGGTTAAATAATCAAGAGAAAAGTAAGCAACAAAACTCTGGTGTATATGGTAATATATGATTTATTAATGCGGGGGAGAAAAAAATGTTTAAAGACTTAAAAGTCGGAAGAAAGCTGCAGATTGGATTTGGAATTGTTTTAGGGTTTAATATAATAGCAGTTTTAGTTACAATTATGGGATTTAACCGCATGTTTAATAAGCTGGATCAATTTTACCGCGTACCCTATCCATCGGTAAAGGAGGCTGTGGAAGCACAGGCGCTTACAAGGAAGATTCAGCTGAACGTGTACCGGTCTTATGAACTTGATGATGACGCTCAGATTCAGTCAATCATGCGTGAGATTGAAGGCGAGGCGTCTGCGCTTTCCGTTACGCTGGAAGCTCTTAAGGACGCATGGAATGGCAGCCCGGCTTTATGGCAGGCGGTTGAGAACACGTCTGCAAATGTAAGCTCCCTCCGCGGCAAAGCCATGGAGTATATCAGTGCGCGGGATGACAAAAATGCCCTTCTTGTGATTGAGGGAGAATACAGGCAGGCCTGCGGGAATTTTGATACGGCGCTTCAGAACGTGATAGATGAGTCTCAGAAAAGTGCCCAGTCTTATTATGATTCCGGAGTGGCTACAGTCCGCATGAGCTATGTTTTTTTGTCTGTGTTTGCCCTTATGCTTTTGTTTATTACAGTTTTTATAACCCAATGCCTGACCAGGGAATTGGTTTTTCCTATAACGGAGATAGAAAACGCTGTCAGAGAAATGGCCAATGGGAATATGGGCTCTAAGGTCACTTATACTTCAAAGGATGAGCTTGGCGGACTTGCGGAGGACCTGCGCTTTGTTCTGTCCACATTGTCTGCATACATCCGCCATATATGCAGCCGCCTGGACTCAATGGCTTCCGGAGATTTTACTATAGAGATGGATATGGACTATCTCGGCGAATTTGCATCCATCAAGGATTCCGGGAACAAGATAATCAGCACCTTGAATGACGCCCTGAGTCAGATTCATAGGGCCTCCAACCAGGTGGCCAGCGGTTCAGAGCAGGTATCCAGCGGCGCTCAGTCCCTTAGTCAGGGAGCAACCGAGCAGGCAAGTTCCATTGAAGAGCTGGCAGCTACAATTAATGAACTGTCTGAGCAGGTTAAGCAGACAGCCCAAAATTCCGGCGACATCAATGTGCTGGTGGAGGCTGCGGGCAATGGGGTAGAAGGCAGCAATCAGCAAATGAAAGAAATGATGTCCGCAATGACAAGGATTAACGAGAGTTCCAGTGAAATTGAAAAAATAATCAAAACCATTGAGGATATTGCGTTCCAGACCAATATCCTTGCCCTGAACGCAGCTGTTGAAGCAGCGCGGGCAGGCACTGCGGGAAAAGGCTTTGCAGTGGTTGCCGATGAGGTTCGGAGCCTGGCATCCAAGAGTGCGGAGGCTGCAAAAGATACAACGGTATTGATTAACCACTCGTTAGAAGCAGTGGCAGAGGGGACACGGATTGCCAGGGAGACACAAAGTTCCCTGCTTAATGTTGTTGAAAAAGCCCAGAAGATTACAGTGGGTATGGCAAAGATTACGGAAGCGGCCAGTATGCAGGCTGAAGGAATTGCCCAGGTAACTACGGGAGTTGATCAGATATCATCTGTTGTACAGACTAATGCAGCCACAGCTGAGGAGAGCGCGGCAACAAGCCAGGAATTGTCAAGCCAGTCAAGCCTGCTTAAGGATCTTGTAGGCCGTTTTAGACTTAAGGATATGCGCTGACTCTTTAGATGATAAAAATGTGATATGAAGGGAGTTTTACGGAAGAACTGTATCCAGGTCGGCCGGAGCGGTATTTATGCTGCTTCGGCCGGCTTTTTAACTTTATTGCCTTTCTCACTTATTGTTTCCGAAAAAATGCCGATAAAATAAAGAGAAAAGTAAAATCAGCATGAGATGAAAGGAGAACGGAAAATGGCAAGTGTATCTGGCGCAACAAGCAGTTTAGGAAATACGAGTTTAAGGGGATATGGCGGTCTGTCCTCCGGTATAGACCGCGATGCAATAATTGAGCAGATGACAGCAGGGACTCAGGCTAAGATAACCAGCCAGAATAAAAAGATGACAAACCTTAGCTGGAAGCAGGAGGCGTATCAGTCTGTCAGCGCAAAAATTCTGGATTTGCAGGATAATTATTTTTCATACAGCAGCGGCTTTAATCTGAAGGATGCTTCTGTATTTGCAAAAAACAGGGTGACGGCATTGGGAAAGACAGATGCGACTAAGTTTGTATCAGCCAGCGGAAGTTCCAGCATGACGGATTACATGTCTATATTAGGCGTAAAGCAGATGGCGTCTTCCACCACGCTGCTGTCAGCCGGCAAGCAGGCCCAAAGTATTAAGACAGGGATTACAGAGGACAGCCTTACAAATGAGGTTTACAGAACATCAAATTTAAAAGGAACCAAGCTGGAATTCGGCACCTACAGCGTAACGGATCACAGCTTTAAATCAGCCGGTACCTTTACTTTCCCGGCTTCCTATACGGATAAGGATGAGAATGGGAAAGAAATAACAGTCACGCTGGATTATACCTCTGATATGGATGCAGTAAATAGCGAGACAGGCAGGCTGTTTGGGGAAGAACTGGCAGAGGGATTAAATAAGGCTCTGGCCCAGTCCAGCATTAAGTCGGGAAATGACAAACTTGCAGATGTAGCAGAGTTTAAATATGAAAATGGAGTTATGAAGCTGTCAGAGAAGAACGGCAAGACAACGGATCTTGTCATTCGGTCATCCTCCAGCGCATTGAAGGCACTGGGCTATGATTCGGAGGGAAAGGACGAATCCAACGGAATCAGCCTGGAGAAGCTGGGAGAAAATCAGAAGCTCTTTAAAGATACATATGCATCCAGTGAGAATATGGTTGATTTTCTGAAGGAAAAGAAGCTGTCATTCAGTTTTGGCGGACAGACAAAGGAGATAGAGCTGGTAAAATCAGGCGAAAGCTTTGCCAGTTTGGATGAACTTCAGCAGACCATGCAGAAACGTCTGGATCAGGCATTTGGAACAGACAACATTAAGGTAGAGAATCAAAATGGCAGCCTGGAATTCGACCTGGGACCGGCGGCTTCCCCAAACCAAACACTTACCATTACCTCCGGGGACGCGGATGTAAGAAAGACACTGGGAATTCAGAAGGGGGCCAGTAATAAGCTGAGCGCGGAGAGCAGTATCCGTGATAATATCGATAAATTGCTGCCGGATGCTACAGATGAGGAAAAGAAAGCTTTTCTTGAGGATTTGAATCAAAATGGCCTGATTATTAACGGCGTCAGAATAAAGGGAGTTACAGCCGACACGTCCATTAACGGAATGATAGAAAAAATTAATTCAACGGAAGATGCCGGTGTAAAAGCTTCCTACCTTTCAAGTTCCAACCAGTTTGTTCTGGTAACATCAGAAACAGGCAAGGGAAGGGAGATTACCCTTGACGGCGCTTCAAAAGCGATTTTTGGAGCCAGAACTGACAGCGGAGAATTTGTGGACAGCAGCTTCAAACAAACAGATACCAACAAGGTAACTGAAGGCGGCCTGGAAGCGGGAAGGAACGCAGAGGTGCTTGTAAGCTATGGGAATGGGATAAAAACCCTTGTTGAAAGTTCCTCAAATACCTTTGACTTAGATGGTATGAAAGTCACTGTTTCCGGCGTTTTCGGAGATGTGAGGCAGGAGGACGGTTCGTGGACTTCTGACACATCCATGGCAGTTACCTTTAGCGCATCGGCGGATGTGGACGGCGTGACCGAAGCAGTAAAGAAATTTTTTGAAGAATATAATGCAATGGTTACAGAAGTCAATAAGCAGATTACTACCAGACCGGATTCATCATATGGTCCTCTGACAGATGCCCAAAAAGCTGAGATGACTGAAACCTCCATAGAAAACTGGGAGAAAAAGGCAAAGGAAGGGCTGCTGTTTAACGATTCCACTATGCGTTCCCTGAGCACGGACCTGCAGTCCGTGATGACACAGATGTTAAACAGCGGAATCAGTTACCAGGACTTGGAGGAGATGGGGATTACCATGTCAGATGATTACTTGGACGGGGGGACCATAACGTTTAATGAAGCAAAATTCAGGGCGGCTATGACCAGTGATCCGGATAAAGTGTCAAATGTATTTACAGGCGGCGGCAGTGTGACTAAAGGTTTTACAAATATTGTAGAGGATACACTGACCACATATGCGACCAGATACAGAAGTCAAAATGGAAATTCATACGGACGGCTTATTGAGGAGGCTGGTTCAGAGAAGATTCCTCTTTCAGTCATGAATAATCAGATTTACAGGCAGTTAAAGGATATGGAAGAGGTTCTGAACAAATATAAATCCCAGCTTTCCACAGAGCAGGACCGTTATATAAAGCAGTTTACTTCCATGGAAACATTGATTAATCAGATGAACAGCCAGTCCAGCTACCTGAGCCAGCTTTAGTAGTGATGAAAAGGTTTCCTGTTAGAAAGGGAATGCAATGAACAGTTATCAAAAATACAAAGAAAACAGTGTCTATTCCATGAGCAGCTGGGAACTGCTTGATTTATTGTATGAAGAGGCGATTGGACGCTTGAGGAAGGCTGACTTGGCTTTGGATGATAAGGAATATGCGTTGTTTGATGATTGCCTGAGACGGGCTTCCAACATTGTGAGGTATTTAATTGATATCCTGGATATGAAACAGCCAATCAGCTATGACCTCCGGAGGATTTACGACTATTTAATACTGGATATCAGCAAAGTAAAGGCGGGCCGGGAACGGGAGCAAAAGGAAATTGGAAGGATAAGCCATATACTCAGCGAGTTGAAGGATGCATTTGAGCAGGCTGCCAGGGAGGTAAGTGATGTACATATGACAGATAGGAGAGGGGTGCTGGGATAGACGGATATGGGGCTGGATTTGGAACAGGTGATGGTCTTGCTGCAGAGACGGTATAACTTCCTGAGAGAAATTAAACGTCTTACGGCTGATTTGCAGGACGCTGTCTCGCGGGAAGATTCCGTGTCAGCCGGTTTGATTCTCCAAATGCGTGCGGACGAAATGGAAAATATTGAAAATTGCCAGGAGCTGATTTGGAGAATGGCCGAAAAGGGACAAAGAGAAAATGAAGATATCCAAAGGCTTATGTCCGGGGAATTCCTGTCAATGGCAGAAGGGATGAGCTATGAAGAAGATAAAATCCTGAAGCTTAGGAAAAAGACAGCGACCCTCATTAAAGAGATACAGGATGCGGACAAAATAGTAAATAAGAGAGCAGCTGGCACAAAGTCGTTCTACAAATAAAATGATAAAGCGCCACTTGATGGCTTTATAAAAAATCAGAAAAGGAGGAATGAATATGGCGGTTAATGGATTATCCGGCAGCTATTACCAGTATCAAAACACTCTGAATATGCTCCAGCTGTCCAATGCAAGGCAGACATCGCGCTATCAGCCAGTGGAACCTGTGAACAGGGTGTCTTCCGCAGCCTATAGCAGCGGCTGTCATGATTTTCTAAGGAGCTATCAGAAAGAGCTTACATCTTTGGAAAGCACGGCTTTTAAGCTGAAGGAAAGCAGCAGTAAGAATGTATTTAATGATTACCAGGCAGCATCCACTAACAGCAAGGTGGCAGAGGTTTCCGGAACCTACAGCCTTAAGGGGGATACGGATATCAGCTTAAATGTCCAATCCCTGGCCCAGGCACAGCAGAATACCAGCGCAGCCCATGTGGGAGCGGAGGAAGTACCATCAGGAGATGATATGAACTTCGAGATAATGACATCTGACGGAAAGCGTGTATCTGTATCTATTGGAAGTACCAATGAGAATGGCACGGCTAAAACATATCATCAGATGTATCAGGAGGCTGCACAATCTATCAATGCCCAGGCTGGCTCCAGTGTAAAAGCTTCTGTAGCAAGTGTGGAGGGAAAGGTCTCTCTGGTCCTTACTTCGGGAAAAGAAGGAGCGGCAGGAGGGTTTTCTGTCAGCGGAGAAACCGGAGCTGCGGCAGGTGTTGAAATGGCGTCTGTTTTTGCGCAGGATGCGGTATATAGTGTAACTGAGAATGGGATTACCACTGAGTTCCAATCCGCGTCCAACAGAATCAGTTTTGATTATGGCAGAATAGAGGCACAGCTGAAAGGAACCGGTGAAAGCAGGATTTATACAGGAATAGACGAGGACGAGGTGGTATCTGCTGTAAAAGATTTAGTAAACGGATATAATTCCGTACAGTCCCTGCTTCAGGGAAATTCAGACAGGGGAACTGGCGCAGCTGCCCACGCACAGGCCTTTGGCAGAGGCATGGCTGATGAGAAAACATTGGCGGCTATTGGAATTTCTTATAATAAGGATGGAAAACTGCAGCTGGATGAAAAGGAACTGAGAGAGGCTCTGGAAACTGATTTCGATGGAACAAAATCTATTATAGGAGGCCAATTCGGTATTGCTGAAAAAGTTGCAGCCCGCTCTGATGCAGCTCTTTCAGATTCTGTACAGCGGATTGTGAGCAATGATTTGAAGGGGACAGCGGAGAAGGGAACAACTTCAAGTCAGAAGCAAAATTACGATCGTTCGATGTATCAGTATTTTTACAATTTTGCCAAGAGCAGTCCCTATAATTTAGGGAATTATTATGCGGTAGGCATGTTGATGAATACATTGGCATAGTGAGAAATTTTTCATGCATATGAATGTGTAAATGCGAGATTAAATATGAAAATCCTGTAAAATGTTGGAGGACAGTTTACAGGATTTTTTAATTTCAAGTGGATGGACTGCCTAATCAAAACAAAACCTCAGGATGCCCCTGTATACTCCTTTATAGATAAAAAGCGCACCCAGGGAAAACCTTACTATGTCTACATGACTGCCGGTGCGAATAAGTTCCTGCGAATCTACTATGGAAGAGTGAAAGAATATCTTTTATCCCTTCCGGAGTGACCATAACCACATCCTTTCAGACCAGCGGATAACGGTGGTCTATTTTTCGTACCCACAATTCACTACACAAAGAAATTGAAAAATCTTTCAATTTCCTATTGACTTTTTATTTGCAGGTTAAAAAATACAAATATGCCCTCAGTAGACAAGGAGCGTTCTATCCATTATACTATAAAATTATGAACATAGGCAATGTCTATCATTCATTGTAAAAATGACTTTAAGTATATCAGAGTTTTGGATATCATACCTCTATGCCGATGTCAGAATCCGGGGCAGAGTGAGGACTAATTTGTTGAAGAATTATATCACACTGTGGGCACTATATTTTAGAAAGGTAGTGGAATCACGCTATGTTTGGCGGTGTGATGTGTGGTTATTTATGGCAGCCTTGTAAAGAGTGTTTCTTTACGAGGTTCTTTTTTTGCAGGGGGCATTGCTATAGGATATTGAGAATCCTATTCCCACAAAGCATGGCGGATATTTTGCATTTGCGGTTATGATTGAAGAAATGATAACTCTAAATAATCGGACAATATAAAACATTCTATATAGTATGAAAATATTCTAAATCAGGGAAACTAAAAATTAGGAATAATCAATTAACTTTAACTGGAATAACATTCAGGCATGTGAAGGGCAATGGAGGCGTTTATGACAGAAGAATATATTAACCAATTTCAAAGCTACCTGAGAAATGAAGAAAAAGCCAAAGCAACAATCAGTAAATACCTACATGATGTAAATGAGATGCTGGTATTCATTGAGAGCATGGATTTAAACAAAGAGTCTCTCATGGAATACCGGAAGCACCTGAGCAGACAATACAAGCCACAAACTGTAAATGGAAAACTTTCAGCAATCAACGCATTTTTAAAGTTTAGGGATTTATTGGAGCTTCCTGTATAATACAAAAATAGGGAATTCCAAGAAGGGTGATTGATAAAAAGATACCTCAGAGTAAAATAAGATTACTGACTTTGCGGGTTAGTAAAAATCTTATTGAACAGAGAGGTATCCAAGATGAATTGCAACACACAAAACGCAAAAATTGCATCCATAACTGAAAAAACTTTGATTGTCGGAATTGATGTGGGAAGTGAGACCCACTATGCCAGAGCATTTGACTGGCGCAACTACGAGTACACAAAGAAACCGTTGGAGTTCAGCAACACCGAAACCGGTTTCCAGACATTTAAGGCAGAAGTCGAAGGAACTGGATGACAACAATCCCAACAAGAACGACCGCAAGGATCCCAAGACGATCGCTGCGCTTGTCAATGAGGGGAGGTTCTCTTACCCTTACATGCCGGTCGGCATTTACGCGGAGATCAGGAGCTTATCGAACCTGCGCTTCCAGACGCAGGAGGAGCTCACAAGGATAAAGAACCGCCTGGCGAGATGCTTTTCCATCTACTTTCCTGAATATAAAGACGTTTACGGAGACATAAAGGCGGTGGGTGGGAGGCTGGTGCTGAAGGCAGCGCCGCTGCCGGAGGACATCATAAAGCTGGGGACGGAAGCGCCTGAGGTATGTGCTGTACGAGGCCGCGATATCGCTGGTGGGAAAGAACGCAGAGTTTCGGGAGATACACGAGTATTACCGGACGCGGAAGGAGAACCCACTCAAAAAGATGCAGCCGGTGGTGGCGGTAGCCTGTAAGGTGTTGAGGATATTTTACGCGATCCTTACCAAAGGTATCCGGTATGACCCCGGGAAACTGTTGGGTGACATCAGGAGACCGCAGGTACAGACGGCATAACAGCAGGAAGAAAAACGGGCAATACCCTGTCACGGTTGGACTGAGCCTCCGGCAAACGGTGTCGGGAGCTGAATCCAGCCGTGACAAGAAGGCTGAGAGGTGTGAAGAACGAGACGGGAAAACGTCCGCCGTAAGGTGCCGTTAGGGATTCATACAGAACAGGTCAGTAAGACTTATACAAAGAATGAGCCGGTAGCCGGCAGGAATATTTTCCATAGGGCATGACCCTGTAAAGGAGCTAAGCCGGCACCCTGGTTATGGACAGGCGAAACGAAGGAAGTTAGGACCCGCGAGCCGGTGATCCTGGTAGACACGGGAGGTTCGCTGCCGTAGAAGGAAGGGTATACACAAGGCCATGCAGAGCAAAAACAAAGACGTTCTGTTTCGTGTACCCTCCCCCTCTATTTTCGTACCAGATACAGAGAAATGTCCATCTCCTTGGCTCATTCACCTGAGATATAAAACTTAAAAATTCCTTGATTTTATAAGGAAAATCACTTGACAATATAGGGAGGAAGGCGGGCTTGAGGAAGAGAAGCTTTAGCCTCTTTGCTGAGTTTGGGGTAGGATTTGTGTTAATCCTACCCCGATTTTATGAAACACGATAATTTCCCACATCCTGTTTATTTTGGCAGGCGACTTCATGAATCTCTCAGCATTTTACAAAATAATAGAACTCTATGTCATCTATTGTAATCCACACATATGGATTGCCCAATATATCCCTTACACCGTTTACAACCTGTGTAAAAGCTTCATGGAACTCTTCATAACTTTCCACCTCGACTGGATTCCATATGATTATAAAGTTGGCAGTCAGCCCGTCCAGTTCAGGTCCCCGTTTATCCCCGCAAAGGAAATAAGATTCATTTAACCATGCATTTACATATATGCCAGTACTCGCGCATACCTTTTTGGCAGCTTTTTCCCAAATCTTAATCAGAATGCTCTGAGTGACGATTTCCGGCATAAGCCCTGCTATGGCAACTGTATATCGTTTTGTACGCATATGAATACCCTTTTTTATTAATATATTCAGCATACAAAGAAAAAGTTATTGAGCGTGGTTTTGCAGCCAATTTATGGCATTGGATGCGTAAAGTGCGCTGCCCAGGGGGAGAACCTCTTCATTAAATACAACGTGGTCATTATGCATAGGTTTGCCAAATAGCGGATTTTCCTCTGGAGTTCCGGCGCCTATTAACATATAGCAGCATGGCCGCTCATAAGTATAAGACGCGAAATCCTCTGATCCCATACCGCCTTGTGCAGACAATACTATTTTATGAGGATCATAGCATTCTTTCATGTAGCCGGCAAGTTCCTTGACCATCTCACTGTCATTTTGCAGTGGCGGGGCAGATGCGATTTCTTTCACACTAGCCTGCCCGCGAAAGAGAGAAGCTGTCTGAGTGGAGATTACTTCAATTCTGTCAAAGATATATTTGGATATCTTACAATCCATTGTACGGATGGTTCCCTCCAGAATCACCTCTTCAGGGATGTTATTTGGAGCTTCGCCGGCAGAAAACCTGCCAATGGTAAGTGCGGCTGGCTGGGTGGGTGCAATTTCTCTTGCAATGATTTCCTGAAGAGACAGATAAACATGGGCCGCAATATTGATGGGATCAACCCCTGTTTCCGGCATTGCGCCATGGCAGCCGGCGCCTTTTATATGAATCTGAAATAAGGTACATCCTGCCATGCAGGTGCCTGAACCACACATAACCGTTCCGGATGGAATGCCGGAAACAACATGAAATGCAATGCCCGCATCTACATGGGGATTTTCCAAAACACCGGCCTTGAGCATTGCCTTTGCTCCTGTGAACCCTTCTTCGTCAGGCTGAAATACCAGTTTAACGGTACCAACAAGATCCTGCTGGTATTGTTTTAATAATTTGGCTGCTCCCAAAAGCATGGCTGTGTGCATATCGTGTCCACATGCATGCATAGAGCCATTTTCGGAGGCAAAAGAAACGGGAGCCGCTTCCTGAATGGGCAGAGCGTCCATGTCTGCGCGAAGAAGGATGGTTTTGCCTGGCTGTTTTCCGGATATCGTGGCGGTAACAGCACTTTCACATAGTTTCTGAGGGCAATATCCATATTCTTCCAGTTTGCCAAAAACAAATGATTGGGTCCGTGGTAAGATGGAACCTATTTCAGGATATTGATGTAATGTTCTTCTGATTGATATAAGTTCTGACTCCAGCTGTTTTGCAGATTCAAAAATTGGTTTCATATTAATATCCTCCGGATTCATAATGATTGTATTTTTAAAAAAATGAAAATGGCTCCGATTCTCACGCTTCTGTTAATGAAGTATACCATAAAAATGAAAGGAATGTGAAACCATATGATAAATAAAACAATAAAATTGAGAAAGGAGTGCCTGTAATAGTTTGTATGAACAGCACGGGTTGTATACTTGTCGGAGCCGTATGCAGCAGAGCATCAGGATTAAAAAGCGGCAGGCCCTGTTTGGTTTGATTGCCACTTGTTCAGCTATCTATTTGGCTTTATGGCCCATGCGGAGACAATCCGCGGAGAGGAGATGTCAGTCATTGCGGTGCTGATGTCATATTTCTTCCTCTTTAACCTGAGCTTTGCCCGGGCTGCTACTGTGATTGCTGTTCTGATTCTTCCGCTGGTAACCTTGATCCGTCCGGCATTGGCCATTTTCTTCGGCATCACAATGGGGGGACAGTGCTTCGTCTGCGGCAATATCGGGATGAGAATGTGTACGACTGCAAATGAACGGGGAATCGCCTGCGTGATTGCCGCCGCACTGGCATTCTATACGCCTGGCTGGGATCTTCTGGCCGGCATTATTGTCTGGGCAGTTGTGGAGGGCAGTGAGCTGTTCTGTGCAGGAAAGGCCACAGAATAAAAGCGGGCTTCAGCTGCCGTTTTGCAGGCCATTATCAGTAATCCGGCAGCTTTTTATGTCTGGGGATAAAATCATCTGTTTCAGCGCGTTTGCGGCAATGCTTAAATGCCGGCTGGTATTTTCCACCAGGCATATACTGCGCCTGGGAACCTGTTCGATGAGAGGGATAGAAAAGACCTCGCCGGATTTAATGGAAGACAGGGCAAAGCACTCCGGAATAAAACCGATTCCCAGATTGTTTTTTACCATGGGCATCATCTGATTCGTTGTGGCAACCTCTATGTCGGGTTTTAGAAGCAAGCCGTGTTTCAGGAAAAAGCCAGTATAAAACTCATAAGTCCGGGTGTCTTTTCCAAGACATATAAATGGATATCCTACTAATTCAGACAGATGATGAGGAGTCTCTTTTAAAAAGGAATAGTGAGGGCTGCCAATCAATATCTCCTGAAACGATTTCAGGTAGGTCTCTTTTAAGGGGAGCTGGACGTCCATGGGAGTAGTTACCACCGCGAAGTCGATGAGCCTGTTTTTCAGCGCCTGGATTGCCTGGGGTGTGGAATGGTTGAGGATGTGCAGGCGTATGCCCGGATAGGCGCTGTGAAATGTGCTGAGTATGGGAAGAAGGTGGCCGTGCAGGGCCGTGTCGCTGACACTGATGGTGATGACCCCGCTTTTCAGGCTCCTGTCGTTGACCAGCTCCAGCTCGGCGGCCTTGAACTGTTCGTAGGCAATCTTTACATGGGAATAGAGTTTCTCGCCTTCAGGGGTCAGGTAGATACCATGGTTGGAACGGACGAACAGTCTGCAGCCAAGCTGATTTTCCAGATTGTTCATGAATCTGGATATATTGGGCTGATTGCTGGCTAGGATGCTGGCGGCCTTGGAAAAACTTTTATAAGTTGCCACATAATAAAAAATCCGATAATAGTCATAATTAATGTCCATGTGTCCTCCGTGTGCCCGATATGTATATATTGTATATTCAATATCTTAATTATGTATTTTACATATAACTCCATCTATTATATACTTTGAGACATCAGAAGTAAAGTGAGGTCCATAGAGGCCATATCTGTTCCTTTTCTGACGATTCTAACTGCCGATTGGCGATTCAATCGCGCGTAACCCATTTTTATGTGATGCAACACATAAAAGTTTGCCGTCTATTTGTCGATTATTTAACAATAATTATGGCAGAAAGTAAGCAGGAAAAGGCAATTTTCTTGAGACTCCCCAGAGGCGTTGGGCAAAATGTAGGAAAATGTCATATAAAATCCTTATTGTTTATGATAAGTTATTAGTATTTTTCAACGGCTGTAAAAAGGATTAGAATTAAACACAGAGACAATGTTAAAAAAATCACCATTAAGGGGGTACCAACATGAATCAATTAATTCAATCATTAGTAGAACGTTCCAGGAAGGCCCAGCAGGTGCTTTGCACGTATGACCAGGAAAAGACAGACGCGATTGTAAGAATGTTTGCAAAGGTTATTTTTGACAATGCGGAGCCACTGGCAAAGCTGGCTGTGGAAGAAAGCCGGATGGGTGTTTACGAAGACAAGGTTACTAAGAATAAAGGAAAATCCAGGATTATCTGGAATGCATTGAAAGGCAAAAAGTCCATAGGCATGATTGGAAGGGATGAAGAGGCAGGACTGATTGAGGTGGCAAAGCCCATGGGTGTTATCGCGGCGGCTACACCTTGTACCAATCCCATTGTTACCCCAATGTGCAATGCAATGTATGCGGTAAAATGCCAGAATACAATTATTATCGCACCCCATCCCCGCAGCAAGAGATGTGCAATGGCAGTGGCTGAATTGTATTACAAGGAACTGGACCGCATGGGCGTGCCGAGAGATATTTTCCTGGTGATTGAGGAGCCGTCCATTGAACTTACCAATGAGCTGATGGCAGCCTGTGATGTTGTGCTTGCAACCGGCGGCGCCGGCGTGGTGAAGTCGGCATATTCCAGCGGAAGGCCGAGCTACGGCGTAGGACCCGGCAATGTACAGGGACTGATTGATGAGGGAATCGATTACAAGGCAGCCGCAGGCCGTATGATTGCCAGCCGTATATTCGATAACGGTATTATCTGTTCCGGAACCCAGACCATCATTGCACCGGAAAAGGATTACGATGCTGTCATAAAAGAGTTTGTGGAGCAGGGGGCGTACTACATTGATGACAAAGCCGTTGTTGACAAACTGGCTGATGTGGTGTTTCCGGACGGCGTAATCAATAAGAAAGTGGTTGGACAGTCCGTAAAGACGATTGCAGAGCTGGCAGGAATCACAGTTCCCGAAGGCACCAAGGTCATTGTTGTGAAACCTGAAAAGCATGGCGCAGGCGTTGTGTGGAGCAAGGAAAAAATGTGCCCGATGATGGCTGCATACAGCTACAAGACCTGGGAGGAGGCTGTTCAGATTGCTTATGACAACCTGGTATATGAGGGCGAGGGTCATTCCGCAGACATTCAGTCCGACAATGAAGCCAACATTGAATACGCCGGTGTGAAACTTCCGGTGAGCCGCGTTGTGGTAAATCAGACCTGTTCCAGTATGGCCGGAGGTGCATTTGCCAATTCCCTGAATCCTACAACCACACTTGGCTGCGGAAGCTGGGGCAACAATGCAATCAGCGAGAATCTGTTCTACACCCACTTGATGAATAAGAGCCGTATCGCATTTGTGAAAAAGGATTGGAAGCAGCCGTCAGATGAAGAAATCTTCGCATAGGAGGCCGGAACATGAAAGAGATTATTTTGAAGTCCCAGATATCATACTATGATACCTGCGCAGAGTTTGCCAGTGAGTTTAACCTTGGAAGCGATGATCTGATACTGACCAACGAATACATATATACTCCGTATTTCGGCAAGCTGGGGCTGGATGTCCACACCATCTTCCAGGAGGCATACGGGGCGGGAGAGCCCACTGATATTATGGTGGATGCGATACTGGACGAGGCTTTGAGGACCGACTGTAAGAGAATCATTGCCATCGGCGGCGGTACGGTCATTGATATTGCCAAGGTTCTGGCCGTGTCGGCAGGTGATTCTCTGGATTCCCTGTACGCTGCACCTGACGAGATTGAGAAGAAACGGGAACTTATCATTCTTCCGACAACTTGTGGAACCGGAAGCGAAGTTACAAATATTTCTATTATCAACAGGACCAGGCTGGGTACGAAGGTGGGACTTGTATCGCCCCATATGTATGCGGATGAGGCGGTTCTGGTGCCGGAACTGCTGAATACACTTCCCTTTGCCGTATTTGCTACCAGCTCCATTGATGCGCTGGTACATGCCGTGGAGTCCAGCCTGTCACCAAAGGCAACCCCGTACACAAAGCTGTTTGGGTACAAGGCAATTGAGATGATTATCAGAGGGTATCAGAAGATTGCGGCCGAAGGCAAGGATGCAAGGCTGCCGTTGATGAAGGATTTCCTGATTGCCAGCAACTATGCGGGGATTGCATTTGGAACAGCCGGATGTGCCGCTGTCCACGCTACCAGCTATCCGCTGGGAGGTACTTACCATGTGGCCCATGGGGAGAGTAATTACGCCATGTTTACCGGCGTGCTGAAAAACTACATGGAGATCAGACAGGACGGCGAGATTGCGGTGATGAACCAGGTCCTTTCCCAGCTGCTGGCTTGTTCCGAGGATTTGGTTTACGACAAGCTGGATGAACTGCTTGGGACGATTCTGCCGAAGAAAACGCTCCGCGGATATGGAGTAAAGCAGGAAGAACTGGCAGTGTTTACAAAGAGCGTTATGGAACAGCAGGGCCGCCTTATGGCAAACAATTTTGTGCCCCTGGACGCAGACCGGGTGCTGAAGATTTATCAGGAACTATATTGATTGGTAATGATATTGAACGGTAGTGACATTGATTGGGAATGATATAGACCATGAAAAGGAGAAGAAGATTATGGCGTTAATGACTGGCGAAGAATATGTTGAGAGCATGCGGAAAATGAACCTCAATATCTACATGTTTGGGGAAAAGATTGAGAATCCCATCGACCATCCGATTTTAAGGCCGTCCCTTAATTCGGTTAAGGCTACATATGATCTGGCTCAGCTGCCGGAATATGAGGACCTGATGACCGTAACGCTGGAGGATGGGCGCAGGATCAACCGGTTTACCAATATCCACAGAAGTACGGATGACTTAATCAAAAAGGTGAAAATGCAGAGACTCTGCGGCCAGAAGACGGCCGCCTGTTTCCAGCGGTGTGTGGGAATGGATGCATTTAATGCTGAATGGTCAACCACCTATGAAATCGATGCAAAATACGGAACAAAGTATCATGAGAATTTTAAAAAGTATCTCCATATGGTTCAGGATCAGGACCTGACCGTGGATGGTGCAATGACTGACCCAAAGGGAGACAGAGGGCTGGCGCCTCATGCACAGCCGGATCTGGATATGTATCTGCGGGTCGTGGAGCGCAGGGATGACGGAATCGTAGTCAGAGGAGCAAAAGCACATCAGACAGGAATCATTAATTCCCAGGAAGTAATTGTTATGCCGACCGTTGCCATGGGCCCTGATGATAAGGATTATGCGGTTTCCTTTGCCGTTCCTACGGATGCGGAAGGAATCGTAATGATTATAGGACGGCAGTCCTGTGATACAAGGAAGATGGAAGGCTCCCAGATGGATGTGGGCAACAGCGAATTCGGCGGCGTCGAAGCGCTGGTTGTGTTTGATGATGTATTTGTGCCTAATGACCGTATTTTCCTCAACGGTGAATTCGAGTTTGCAGGAATGCTGGTAGAGCGGTTTGCAGGATACCACAGACAGTCATACGGCGGATGTAAGGTTGGTGTCGGCGATGTCCTGATTGGAGCTGCCGCGTTGGCTGCGGATTACAATGGTGTGCCCAAGGCTTCCCATATTAAAGATAAGCTGATTGAGATGACTCATTTGAACGAGACATTGTATTGCTGCGGTATCGCATGTTCAGCGGAAGGAACACCTACGGATTCGGGAAATTATATCATAGACCTCCTGCTGGCCAATGTGTGTAAGCAGAATGTGACCAGATATCCCTATGAGATTGCCCGTCTGGCGGAGGATATTGCCGGAGGACTGATGGTGACCGCGCCTTCCGAAAAGGATCTGAAGAATCCGGTTGTGGGAGGATATGTGGAGAAGTATCTTAAGGGCATCGAAGGCGTTTCCACTGAGAACCGCTTAAGGATACTCAGACTGATTGAGAACCTGACACTGGGGACCGCTGCCGTGGGATACAGGACAGAATCCCTCCATGGTGCCGGCTCACCTCAGGCACAGAGGATCATGATTTCACGTCAGGGCAATATTGGAAGAAAGAAAGAACTTGCCAAGGCAATCGCGAAGATCAAAGACTAAATATGCCCTGGTTTGCAGAAGAGACATCCGCCATAAAAGATAAGGTACTGTGTTTTATGGAGGATGTTGCCATATTATGACCCGTGATACAAGAGGGAGGTAATTTAGGTATGAATTGGAAGGATATTTACACATCGAAATTAAAATCAGTGGAAGATGCTGTTAAGGTTGTGAAATCCGGTAACAAGGTGGTAATCGGCCATGCGGTTGGTGAACCCATTAAGCTGGTGGATACAATGGTGGAATATGCAGTTCAGGCGGATCTTCGGGATATAGAAATCTATCAGCAGGTGGATATGGGGCATTCCCTTTATGCCCAGCCCGGCATGGAAAAACATTTCAGGGAAAACAGTTTGTTTCTTGGGGCAAAGACCAGGGACTGCGTAAACAGCGGAAGAGGTGATTTTACTCCGTGCTATTTTTACCAGACTCCGGATTTTTACCGCCATATAAAAAAGCCGGATGTGGTTCTGGTAACATTGTCCCTGCCGGATGAACACGGATACTGCAGCTTTGGTGTGTCCTGTGATTATACAAAGCCTGCGGCGGAAGTGGAAGGGGCCAAGGTGATTGCTGTGGTCAATCCCAATATGCCGAGAACCCTTGGAGACAGCTTTATCCATGTGTCCGACATTGACGTAATCGTGGAAGACGATACCCCCATCCCGGAACTGGGACTTCCGAAAATCGGTGATGTGGAGATGGCCATCGGTGAGCATATTGCCTCGTTGGTGAAAGACGGAGACTGCCTGCAGCTTGGAATCGGTGCGATTCCGGATGCCGTGCTTAAGTTCCTTGATGATAAAAGGGATTTGGGTATTCACTCGGAAATGATATCGGACGGCGTGATCGACCTATATGAAAAAGGCGTGATCAACTGCAGCGCCAAGAATTTTAACCGGGGCAAGATCGTGGTGTCATTCCTTATGGGCAGCCAGAGACTGTATGATTTTGTGGATGACAATCCAAGTATTTATATGGCACCTGTGGATTATGTCAATCACCCGATTATCATTGGGCAGAATGACAATCTGGTTTCCATCAACTCATCCGTTGAGGTGAACCTGATGGGCGAGGCGTGCTCAGAGGCAATGGGCTTAAAGCAGTTCTCAGGAATCGGAGGACAGGTGGACTTTATCCGGGGCGCCTCCTTCTCAAAGGGCGGCAGATCCATTCTGGCGTTCCCATCCACAGCAAAGAAAGGAACCGTTTCAAAAATCGTTCCGTATCTGACCCAGGGAGGAACGGTGACCACATCCAGAAATGACGTTGATTACATTGTCACGGAACATGGAATTGCAAAGATGAAAGGGAATACCCTCAGAGAACGGGCCCGCCAGCTGATCCGTATTGCGGCGCCGCAGTTCAGGGATGGCCTTGCAGAGGAGTTTGAGAGACGCTTTGCCGAAAAATATCAGGAGGTGTAGCCACATGAGCTGGAGAGAAATCTATGCTGCAAAATTGAAAACCCCGGAAGAAGCGGTGAAGATTATACATTCAGGGGATACGGTTCTAATCGCCCACGCGGCAGCGGAACCGGACGGACTTGTGAGCGCGATGGTGGATTATGTGGTGGAACAGGATTTAAGGGATATCCATCTTGTTCAGCAGCATGATATGGGAACATGCAAATTTTTTGAACCGGGAATGGAGAAGCACTTCAGGTATTCTTCCCTTTTTATCGGAGCTCGCAGCAGAAATTATGTTGCAGAGGGTAAGGGAGATTACGTGCCGGTATTTTTTAACCGGATTCCTAATTATGTGACAGATATTGAGCCTGCGGATGTATTTCTGGTCACGCTGTCCATGCCGGATGAGCATGGCTACTGCAGCTATGGACTTTCCTGCGATTTTGCCAAAGAGGCCGGGGAACGGCCGGGAACCAAGGTAATCGGAGCAGTCAATCCCAACATGCCCAGGGTTATGGGAGATAACTTTATCCATGTAAGCTGTCTGGAATCCATTGTGGAGAGCAATGAGCCGATTCATGAGCATGCCCGTCCGGTAATCGGAGAGGTGGAGGAAAAGATTGGAGCCAACATAGCCGGTCTTGTTCATGACGGCGACTGCCTGCAGCTTGGTATCGGTGCGATTCCGGATGCGGTACTAAAGTTCCTTGGAGACAAGAAGGATCTGGGAATCCATTCGGAGATGATTTCAGATGGACTGATGGATTTATATGAGACAGGAGCCATTACCGGAAAAAGGAAAAATATTGATAAGGGCAGAATGGTCATTACCTTTATGATGGGCACCAGAAAACTGTATGATTTTGTGAATGACAATCCGGCGATTTGTATGAAACCGGTGAGTTATGTAAACGATCCTTTTGTCATAAGCCAAAATGATAATGTGGTATCCATTAACTCTGCCCTGCAGATTGATCTTATGGGCCAGGTCTGTGCTGAAGCAATTGGACTCAAGCAGTATTCCGCTGTGGGAGGCCAGATGGACTTTGTAAGGGGGGCGTCTGCCTCTAAGGGTGGAAGATCAATCATTGCCTTTGGCGCGACCACAAAAGGGGGAACCATATCTAAAATTGTTCCGTTCCTGACACAGGGGGCGGCGGTGACCACCAGCAGGAATGATGTGGATTACATTGTAACAGAATATGGAATTGCCCATTTAAAGGGAAAATCGTTAAGAGAGAGGGCACAAGCATTAATCAGTATCGCGGCGCCGGCATTTCGTGATGACCTGTTAAAAGAATTTGAGAAACGTTTTGGGAAAACAGTATAGCAGAGATTGCGGGGGTACTATTATGAATATAACAATGGTTTCCGATTTACTTGAGACACTCATGATTATTGGTTTCGGCATATCCTGGCCGTTTTCCATTTATAAATCTTATGTATCCAGGACAGCCAAGGGGAAAAGCCTGCAGTTTGAATTTTTTATATGGCTGGGATACATATTTGGGATTGCAAGGAAGTTTCTTTTATACTATCATGCAACCACTCCTTATGACTGGCTGTTCTTCTTGTCCTGGTTCTTCTATGTGCTGAATTTTGCCGAGATATCGTATGATATGTGGCTGTATACCAGAAACGTAAAACTTGACAGGGAAAGAGATAGTAAGAAATAGGACCATCATGTCACTCCTTACCATGTCAGGGACCCGGAGTTAAGTATCCGGGTCCGGATGACATGGCTGTTTTGGCATAAACAGGGTTAAATCTGATGACTTAATATTTTATGTGCCATGTCAAGTAATTCAGGGTTAATCTCCTCGACCAGGATAACATCCTGTATGGAAGGAAATGCGGAACAGACTTCTGCGGTTATCAATTCTTCATTGGTGCTGTGGGCAGCAGGACATCCGGAACATTTTCCGGTCAGCCTTACCCTCAGAATGTTATCTTCCAGGCTTTGAATTACCACATTGCCATTGTGCTCGGCCAGGGACGGCCGGACTTTTGCATCAAGAACAGCTTCTATTTGTTTAAGCGTGGCTTCCATGATATACCCTCCTTTGCATTGTAGTTTAACAGCGTGTAAACAGTTTGTCAATGAAAGCTATGATATGAAAATTTGATGGATACAGATAAAAAAGATTGGAAAGAAGTGGTGGTATGACTGCTAATTTTGAACACTATAAAATTTTTTATTATGTAGCAAAGTATAAAAATCTGACCAGAGCAGCCAATGCCCTGGTTACCAGCCAGCCATCTGTGACATACTGCATGCAGAATCTTGAAAATGTATTGGGATGTAAGCTGTTTATCCGTTCAAGGAAAGGGGTTACTCTGACTTCAGAGGGAGAACTGCTTTACAGCTATGTTGCTCCGGCCTGTCAGCAGCTGATCCAGGGGGAAGAAAAATTGAAGGAGCTTCTTGGTGAACAACATGAGTACATAAATGTGGGCGCCACGCAGATGGCCATGCTCTCTTATCTGGTGGCGCGCCTGAACCGGTTTCAGGAGCAGTACTCCCAGGTAAAACTGAATATTTTTAATTACAACACACACCAGACACTGAATGAACTGAAGGCGGGGAAAATAGATCTGGCCATCATCACCACCCCCTTTGACCATGAACAGTCGTTCAAGGTTGTTAAGGTAAAGGATTTTAACAGCGTATTGGTGGGCGGAGTAAAGTATACGGAATACGGGAACAAAAATGTATACCTGGCGGATGTGGCGGGCCTGCCGCTGATTACAATGTCTGCCAATACAACTACCTTTCAGTTTTTTCAGGAGTTTTACCGTTCCTGCGGACTGACCATGCAGCCGTCCATTGAGGTGGCATCCATGGACCTTATCCTTCCGGTCATCCTCAAGAATCTGGGAATCGGTTTTGTGCCAGAGGAATTTGCACGTCCCCTCGTTGAAAAGGGAGAAATCGTGGAATTTAATCTCTATGAACAGATTCCGAAGCGGAATATATGCATTGTCAGTGACAACAACAGGCCGTTGAGCGCGGCTGCCAAGACGCTGCAGTACATGCTGGAATATCAGGATTAGGTAATATCAGAATCAGGTAATACCAGGATTTAATTAAGTCAGGAGTAGTGCTATGAAAATTGGAATTAAATTCTGTGGAGGCTGCAATCCGGTATATGACAGGGGCAGACGGGTCAGCAGATTCAGGGAAGCCCACCCCGAGCATGAATATGTGACAACTGATACAAATGCAATATGTGATATCTGGATGGTTGTCTGTGGATGCAGCCGCAGGTGTGCGGATACTAAAGGATTAAAGGCAGGAAGGGACATTGTCCTGCTGTGGGATGAGGACAGCTTTAAAAGGCTGGAAGAGGAAGCAGCGGATGCGGCTCCGGAAGTGGAAGCCGGCGGCAGTGACAGGAGAGTGCTTTATCTCCATGAGAAAGCAAGGTGGTCCAGGGTAATGACCAGTGAAGATGTCCGAAGCTTTGCGGTCCTCACAGGAGACAAAAGCCGCCTGCATCTGGATTCCCACACCGCGTCCAGGGCCGGCTTTGAACGCCCGTTAGTCCATGGCATGTTTCTGGATTCCCTGGTATCGGCTGTTATGGGAACAGACCTGCCGGGAAGCGGCACCCTGTATATGGAACATACCACCAGATTCATACGTCCGGTTTACATAGGAGATACCATAGAGATCACAGTGGAATTTGCCTCCTTCCAGGAGTGGGAAGACTGCTACATAGGCATGTTCCAAGGAACCTGCAGAAACCAGAATGGCGAGAGGGTGCTGTCGGCAGTATGCAGCCAGATGATGAAGAAAAGCTTATTTAGAGTAGAAGCAGAGGAAAGTGAGCAGACGGATTATGACGAATTTAGAGAAATATGACCAGTTGTTTATGAGAAATCTGAAGGTGAAGAGGGAGGTGCTGGACCAGCTAAAATACAGGGGGATACGTGCATGGGACTCCCTGGGACATATGGATCTGATTGCTGATCTGGAAGAAGCGTTTGATATCCACATGGGTACAATGGATGTCATGGATTTCTCTTCTTATGAAAAGGGAAAAGAAATCCTGAAAAAATATGGAGTGGATATCTGAAGCTACGAAGGCAGGCATTTTGTAAAAGAGGATGAAATAATGACACGGATTACCGTATGCCGTGACAGCCTGACCCAAAGCAACTGCTATCTGATTGGGGAAATGGGCAGGGCGGTAGTGATTGATCCCAATCATTTTGAACTGGTAGAAAATGCATTAAGGGAACAAGCCCTGACACCTGAACTGGTCATGCTGTCACATGAGCACTGTGATCATATACAGGGGCTGGAGGAGCTGAGAAACCATTGGAAGGTAAAGGTTCTATGCAGCAGGCGGTGCAGTCAGGGAATCGGAGATATCACCCAGAATATGTCCCGGATGATGGAAGTCTATCTGCGTTACCGTACGCAGCAGAGCGTTGTATACAATCCTTTTATCTGCAGGCCTGCGGAACTGGTATATGATGCCCCTTATGATCTTACGTGGCGTGGACACAGGTTTTTGTGTACTCCCCTTCCCGGACACTCGGGAGGAAGCAGCTGCATTCTTATGGATGATACCTGCCTGTTTACCGGAGATTATCTGATACCGGGCGAGCAGGTGGTGACAAGGCTTCCGGGGGGCAGTGAACAGGAATATGAGGAGACGGCAAAGCCATGGCTGTCTGCATTAAAGGCAGGACTGACCATATATCCCGGACACAATGACAGCTATGCTCTGACCGGGGAGGTGAAGGAACGGTATGGATTATGAATTATTTCTGGCAATAAGACCCTATTCTCTGGGCAGTTACGAGAAGAAGAAAATGTTTGGGGAATGGCTGACAAAGCTGACAGAGTATCACAGGCAGAACTGTATTCCATATGAACGGCTTCTAAACGCCATGGATGTACAGCCGGACAGAAAGATGGAGGAAGAGGAAATCCCCATGCTTCCCATCAATCTGTTTAAAAACATGGAGCTTAAAAGCATTGCTCCGGAGCGGATCTTCAAAATCGTGACATCCTCAGGTACAGAGGGCCAGGAGGTATCCAGAATCTATCTGGATACGGATACTGCCCGGTATCAGCAGATTGCGCTGGCGAATATAGGGGAGGATTTCTGGGGAGGTCAGCGGATCCCGTTTCTGGTGATTGACAGCCCGGATGTATTAAAGAAAAGAGAGATGTTCTCTGCCAGGGGCGCCGGGATTTTGGGATTTTCCATTTTTTCATCCGGAATATGTTATGCACTGGACCGTGAGATGCGGCTGGATATAGATGGGGTGGAGGCATTTCTGGAACAGCACAAGGGTAAGAAAATTCTTGTTTTTGGTTTTACCTACATGATATGGAAGTATTTGTATAAGGTTTTGGCCTCCCAGGGAAAAAAACTGGATCTTACAAATGGGATTCTTGTTCATGGAGGAGGATGGAAAAAGCTGGAGAACCAATCTGTCTCCTCAGAGGAGTTTAAAGACAGAATCAGCCAGGTAACAGGTATCAGCCGGATTCATAATTATTATGGGATGGCTGAACAGACCGGATGCATCTATATGGAATGCTCCTGCGGCAATTTCCACGCCAGTGTCTACTCGGACATCATAACAAGAAGGCCGGATGATTTCAGTCCCTGCAGCTATGGAGAAAAGGGAATCATCCAGGTTCTGTCCCCACTGGCACGTTCATATCCCGGACACTCCATTTTGACTGAGGATGAGGGGATTCTGCTGGGGGCAGATGATTGTCCATGCGGGCGCCTGGGAAAATATTTTAAGGTGACAGGGAGAATCCGTCAGGCACAGGTCAGGGGGTGCAGTGATACATATGAAGGATGAAGTGATTATTCTGGCCGGTACAGGGCAGCCCGAGGCAAAACCATGGGAGCCCTTTGCCGAACCGGTCCTGAAGTTTCTTGGGCAGCTGTCCTGTGAGATACGCCGCAGCAGGCAGCAGTATGAGGAGATGGCGGCTTTTGGATTCTGGTGCCGCAGATCCCATATGGAGGCGTTCAGGAAACGGTATGAGGACGGCCGGGGACGTTTGGGCCGGGGAGTTATTTTACATATCCCTGCCTCCAATGTCCCGCTTCTGTTTTCTCATATAATCCACCTGAAAAAACATCCAGCTCCTGACAGGAAGCGGTCCTGCCCTGATCATCAACAGCCAATGGCCGGTCCCCATACTGTAGTTCATTATCAAATAGCCCCATCTTGCACCTCCCTGCCAATCTGCCTGGACAGCACAGTGATAAAATCCTGCCCATCCCATATGAGATCCATATCCGCAGCCTGCCCCACCGGGACAATGCGGTGAACTCCAAAAAGGTGATTCGCTACCACATGCTCCTCTATTTCCTGTGCTTTTATTCCATTGTATGTAATGGTCTGAAGCCGGCTTGTGGCCATGTGTCCCACTGCCTCCCTCCAA
>Ga0137302_10166_pt1 | contig 46731 bp, 40 predicted proteins | sample Ramsor2O_GlcNAcB_FD_97184 | JGI IMG/M metagenome (GOLD analysis project Ga0137302, IMG submission 97184) | Mouse cecal microbial communities from Vienna, Austria - N-Acetylglucosamine amended with D2O_GlcNAcB | ecosystem: Host-associated > Mammals > Digestive system > Large intestine > Cecum... | reverse complement strand
TTGGATAATTGTTAGGCGAAGTCCAACGGCAATCCACTACTGATCAGTTTCAAATTATTATGCTGTGAAACCGCTGTCCTTCATTTGATGTTATTAGTATACCGAAGAATTGTGTCCTAAGTATGGCAGGGAAATAAATCATTTATAAAAAAGCTTGGGATTATATTAAGAAAAACATAGGGAAAAAGAAAATATGGACATTGAAAATCCAATATGGAAGATTTTCAGCTGTAAATTTGTGCTTATATTTTTATGAAAGCAATTCTAAAACACGCCGGATCAGGTAGATATCACACCCTAATTATGCTAAAATAGAAAAAAAGTATTTTTCAGCGCTGTGCATTTTTTGCAAAGATAATGCAAATATGATGAACAGAAAAGATGCAGAGCGGTGGGAAATACTGCAGAAGGGAAGATGTTTATGGAAATAAGTATGTTGATAGTAGATGACGACAGGCTGGTAACGGAGAAACTGGAAAAGACGGTTCATTTTGAACGTCTTGGAATCAGCAATGTGCTCACAGCCAGTAATATTAGACAGGCAATGAAGCTTCTGGAAGAAATGCCCATTCAGATTCTCCTGTCGGATATTGAGATGCCCCAGGGAAGCGGTCTGGAATTGCTGGAGTGGATTCGTCAGAAACAGCTTCCGGTGGAATGCATTTTCCTTAGCAGCTATGCTTATTTCAGCTATGCCCAAAAAGCCATGCAGCTCAATTCCAGTGAGTATCTGGTGAAGCCTGTTACGACTGAGGAACTGGAGATAGCATTACAGAGGAGTATTAAGCGGGTGGAGGAAAAGGAAGGGGATCATGGAGGCGGGAACAGAAATCTGAATCTGTGGGAAACGTTCCTGCTTGCACAAGATTCCAGGAGGCAGACGGAGGCGGAAAAGGAATTACGGCGGATTTATGGGGATGCAGACTTCAGCCTGAATTTTATACGCATATTTCCGGACAGGGATCACAAAGGTAAAAAAGATGCCGTTCGGTTTCAGATACTGGTCAGCAGCCATGTGAGAAAGATACTGGAGGGCGGACAGGCAGAAGCACTGATCCGTGTGGATGCCTGCGAATGGATGTTAATATGCAAGGAGCCGGCTGGAATTTATCTGCAAGAAAAAAAGCAGGAGCTATGCCGCTGCCTGCAAAGGGTAATTGCACAGCCGGTCTGCATTTATGCCGGGAGCGTGGGAACAGTGGGAGAATTGCATCACAGCCTGGAACATTTGGAACAGATGGAAATGGAGGCGGTACCCGGTGATAATCCGGTATTGGGGGAAGGCGACTGGCTGAGACAGGAATCGCGGAATGCCAAAGCGTGTTTTCCGGATGAAAACTGGTTTGCAGAGCTGGAACGGTCCGCTGATTTTATGCATATGCAGCAGGAAATACTGGAATATACCGATACCTGTTCCCGGGAAAATATCATGAAGGTTCAGATGCTGCAGGCTTTCCATAAGAAGACCACGGGACTGATTGAAAGGCATTTGCGGGAGCGCGGGCAGGTATTAGAATCGATCTTTGAAATGCAGGAATTTGAAAGCTATGAAAAAGATGCTTACCGGACGATGGAAGGCTGGAGGACATTTATCAGATTCCTGTTTGAAAAGCTGGAGGGGAATCAAAAGAGTGACTGCAGGCAGGAATCTGTGGTGGATTGCCTGAAGCGGTACATTGAAGAAAATCTGAAAGAAGACTTGTCCAGAAAGACCTTGGCAGCCCAGGTCTATCTCTCGGAAGATTATATTTCCCGTATTTTTATGAATGCTGCAGGGATGTCCATCACTTCTTATATAGCATCCAGGAGGATGGAAAGAGCGAGAAAATATCTGGAGGATACTGCACTTCCGGTGAGTAAAATAGCGATGGAAGTGGGGTACAGTAATTTTTCTTATTTTAGTAAAACTTTCCGGGACTGGGCAGGCGTGACTCCAAACGAGTACCGGATGCGTAAAGCGAAGGAAAGAAGTACACCCTTACAGTAAAGAAAAATGAGATTGATTAACAAAAAAACGGAATTTTATTAAATATCTGTTAGATCAGGTGAAAAGAGGTGGAAAATCCGCCTCTTTTTTGTTAGTGCACAACTTAATAATTACAGAAAATATTCCGCGCATTTTATATAATAGGTTCATCATTGAACAGGGAGGAAAGGAAGATGCGCAAAACAAAAACCGCTGTTTTACCAAAACAAAGGTTTCAGGTGATGAAAAAAGGCATTAAGAGAAGCCGGGCTTTATATCTGCTGATGTTGCCGGCAATTATCATTATGCTGCTGTTTATGTACTATCCCATGTACGGAGTCATTATTGCTTTTAAAAATTTTACACCGGCTGGAGGAATTTTAGGAAGTCCGTGGGTTGGTCTTAAAAACTTTGAACAGTATTTTAATTCTTATCAATTCTGGCCCACCATACGAAATACACTTGTAATCAGCCTTTATACGATTGTTGTTACATTTCCGCTGCCAATTGCACTGGCGCTGATGTGTAATCAGATTACCAGAACAAAATTCAGGAAGTTTTTTCAGGTATCCACCTATCTGCCCCATTTTATATCAACCGTTGTAATGTGCGGGATGATTATTTTGTTCTTGTCGCCCAGTCATGGAATTATTGCAAAGCTTCTAAGTTATGCAGGAATAACATTGCCTAATCTCATGGGATCGCCGGGAGCATTTCCCAGTATCTATGTATGGACGGAGGCATGGCAGCATGTGGGCTGGGACAGTATCCTTTACATAGCAGCACTATCTGCGGTAGATCCGTCTTTGTATGAAGCTGCAACCATGGATGGAGCAAGTAAATGGCAGAAATTAAAGCATATTGATATCCCCATGCTTCTGCCTACGGCAACAATTATGTTCATACTTCGAGCCGGCAGTGTAATGGGAATTGGATTTGAAAAGGTATATCTGCTCCAGAATACACTGAACAGCGGAACCAGTGAGATCATTGCAACTTATGTATATAAGATGGGATTGGTCAGCAACCAATACAGCCTTTCTGCGGCAATCGGTCTTTTTAATAACGTGATTAACCTTGCGCTTCTGCTTCTGGTGAATCAGATATCAAAAAAGATGAGCAATACATCACTGATATAGGAGGGAGAGAACATTGACATCAAAAGGAAAAGCAGTTAAACGAATGAAGATCAAAAAATCGAAAGAGGATAAAATCTTTGATATTTTTCTCTATGGGATTGCCATTATTATTTTGATTATTGTACTCTATCCGATGTATTTTATTATCATCGCTTCCTTCAGTAATCCAGCAGAAGTAGCTGCCGGGAATATCACATTTTTTCCCAAGGGAATTACCTTAAAAGGCTACCGCAAGCTGGCTGAATACTCACAGTTGTGGATCGGTTACAAGAATACCATTCTCTATACGGTAATTGGTACTGTAATTACGCTGGTAACGAATATTCCTGCAGCCTATGCCCTTTCACGGAAGGACCTTTACGGTAAAAAGTTTCTGACGGTATTTTTCCTGATTCCCATGTTTTTTACAGGCGGTTTGATTCCCACCTACCTGGCAATCAAACAATTTCAGATGCTGGATAATTTCTGGGTTATGGTACTGCCGTTTTCCGTGGTTACGTACTACATTGTCGTCGCCAGGACATTTTTTTGGAAATACTCTGCCGGAGGAACTTTGGGAATCTGCACAGATTGACGGCTGCGGAACACTGACATTTTTTTTCAAAATGGTGCTGCCTCTGTCAAAAGCGGTATTGGCGGTTATCGCCCTGTGGGCGGCGGTAGGACAGTGGAATTCCTACTTTAATGCGCTGGTTTATCTGCGGAATCCGGATCTCCAGCCATTGCAGCTGGTGTTAAGAAATATTCTGATCAGCAATCAGACCATTGTCAGCATGACAACCGGAGCGGCGGCAGTTGAAGCAAAACAGACTGCAGAGCTGATCAAATATGCAATTATTGTGATTTCCAGTCTGCCGATTATGTGTATGTATCCATTTGTGCAGAAGTATTTCAACAAAGGGGTAATGCTGGGGTCACTGAAAGGATAGTGCCATATGCTGCAAAGTGGGGCATGCAGATGGCGGGAAGGAATTATCAGACTCTTGCGGCAGTCGCCAAATGGACGCGCCAGCGTGTCCGTCTGGCTCGCTGCCCGCGGGAATAAAGATAAGAGAAAAGGAGAAAAAGTATGAAAGCAAAAAAAGTAATGTGTATGTTGTTGGCAGCAGTTCTTGCAGGTTCTATGATGGCAGGATGTCAGGGAGAGGGTTCCGGGGAATCCAAGCAGTCAGCGGATAGTGGGAAAAATGATTTTCAAATCGTAACCGTCCGCTGGACAGATACCTGGCCCATTGACTATCTCCATGAGGGGATTATGAAAGAAATGGAAGATAAGGGTGATGTAAAGATTGACTGGAAGGTTTATTACGATACAGACTGGCAGGAGCAGAAATCACTGCTGCTGGCTTCCGGGGAGCTGCCGGATGCGTTCTGGGGAAATATATGCCTGAAGGATACAGACATTGCACAAAACAAATCTTATTTTCTGGAATTGTCTGATCTGATTGATCAAAACATGCCGAATCTTAAGAAAGTGCTGGAAAAAGAACCGGAACTGAAAGCCAGAATAACCGATCGTGACGGCAAGATTTACAGCCTTCCCAAAAAAGCTCCGCTGCGTCCGAAAGTAGATGGAAACTGCATGTATATTAATAAAAAGTGGCTGCAGAATCTGAACCTGGAAATGCCGAAAACCTATCAGGAATTGGAAGAGGTTCTTTATAAATTTGTGACGGAAGATGCAGATGGAGATGGTGATAAGGGAAATGAAATCGGTATAACCGGAAATGCCGGACAGTATGTTGCAAGTAATACCATGCGTGATCTGATGGCGCCGTTTGCTGCCATTGTAAGCCGGGATAATAATTATATGGGGCTGGATGCAGAAGGAAAACCTGTATTTATGCCTGCTCAGGAAAATTATAAAGAAGGCATAATGTGGCTCAATGAACTGTATCAGAAAGGGATACTGGATCCTGAATTTTTCACGCAGGAAGCATCTATGGCCACCAGTAAAATTCAGTCTGCAAAAGTAGGATTGATTACCGGATGGACCGCTGATGCCGTAGCCGGACCGGTAGCAGACCAGTATGAGGTGGTTCCTGCACTGGAGGGGCCTGATGGCGGACATTACGTAGAATATGCCCCCAGTTTTCTGGATGTATCAGACCGTGAACTGGTGTTGACAAAGGATTGTGAAAATCCGGAGAAACTGCTTCAGTATGCGGATCAGTTCTATGATGATGAGGTATCACTGCAGACTTATTACGGCTCCATACCGGATCAGATTAAGAAAAATGACGATGGCACTTATGAAGTTTTGGTTCCCACCGATGGAAGTTCACTGGATACTTCCGCCTGGTCTAATTCCATGCGTGATTTTGGTCCCAAGTATATGAATGAAGACTTTTATTCCAAAGTTATTCTGCCGCAAGATCAGGGGGATGGAATTAAGCTTGCAGAAGATAAGGTCAATGAACAGTATGTGAAAACAGACCGGAACATCGGATTGCCCATGCTGAAATATACGGAAGATGAGCTGACACAGCTGACAACCATTGGAACCGATATCTACAAATATGTGGAAGCGCAGTTTGCCCACTGGGTAGTGGACGGAGGCATTGAAAATGAGTGGGATGCTTATCTGAAGCAATTAGACACCATGGGACTACAGGACCTGGTGAAAATTCATGATACCGCATTTCAGGCTTATCAAGACGCAAATAAAGGCTGATTCTTCCACAAAGTGTAAAGCACGACAGTCAGGAAGATGAAATTTCAAACATGTTTTGAAAATAACTTTGAGAAAATTCGAAAAATAATTTGATGAAGTACTTAGCAGGAACATTTGAGAGTTGCTGCTAAGTGCTGTTTTGCGTGTTTGATACACTACAGCCATCTGCGCGCTTCAATATAAATGGAGAACATATCATGAAAATAACGAAATTATTTTTTTATAAAAAACGGGGAAGTTTTGCAAAAATGACGATGCGGATTCTGGTTCCGGTGGTTTTGCTTCTGCTGGCTGTTCTGGTGATTATGTTCCGGGGGATGGAGCAGGCAAGGACGCTGGCTTACCAATATATTAAGGATACGGCGGAGCTTTATGTGACGCAGATCAACCGAGATATCGAACAGATTCATGCGGAACAGATAACGCGGATGAGCCGTGAACTGGATATTGCACAGATTCCATCTGACATCGGACCTACAGACGGCCAGTACTATAGTCTGCTTCTGAATGTGATGGAGCAGAATCAGATTCTGAAAATCAGATATGCGGAAGCCAGTAACTTCTATGTATATGACAGCCAGTCAGATCTGTTGATTCTGGATACCGGAATTTACTATCGTTCCAGCCAGAAAAGTGAAAAGATCAGGCGCCTGCTGTCTTTTTTGAAAGCGGACAAGGATAAAAATATTGCAAAATGGACTTATTTTAATGATGGGGAGAAGGACTATATCGCAGGGTTATGCTACGTAGACGGCGTGGCATCCGGCTGTCTGATTCCTGTGGAATGGATTTTTCACAATCTGACTCAGAAGACAAAGGGGTATCAGGTCATTCCGTTTATACAAAAACCGGATGGAGCTATTATGACAGTGAAAGATTCTCAGAAATATGACTATGATGAACTGATTCAAAAGTCAATGGCTCAAGATCAGAAAGAACTGTACAGTTATAAAATCGGATACAGCGGAAGGATATACATGATTATTTATCCGGAGCATGGCATATTGGAGAATGTAATTCAGATGCAGATGTTTCTTACAATTTTTGCTGTCCTGATTGCAGCAGGTCTTTTATTTGGAGCGTATAATTATTACCGCAGAATTTTAGTTCCCATGAGGCAGTTTATCGATGGGCTTAAGCGGACAGAAGAGGAACAGTGGATCAATGAAAACGGAACCAACAATATTATTGAACTGGAACAGGCGAGCAATGAGTTCAAAGGGCTCTTACGAAAAATCAAGCAGCTGAAAATTGAGATTTATGAAAAGGAACTGGAGCGGCAGAAAATCGAACTGGATTACGTTCAGGAGCAGATCAATCCTCATTTTTTCCTCAATTGCCTGAGCATTATCCATGGAATAGCCGAGGAAGCAAAAGAATCCAGAATTGTGACCATTACCGGAATGCTTTCAGATTATATGCGATATATTTTTCGGGATGCGTCTTCTAAGCGGACGGTTTCAGAGGAACTAAAGCACGTTCTGAATTATATACGCATACAGAAACTTCGGTATGGAGACGGGGCTTTTGCCTTCGAGGTAATACAGGATGATGACGTGAGTGCCTGCCTTCTTCCTGCACTTCTGCTGCAGACGCTGGTGGAAAACGCAGTCATCCATGCGGTTTCCCTGGATCAGCATATTGAAATCACCATGTATCTGGCTCTGGAAGAACATGAAGATGGAAAATATATGTATGTCACTCTGTCCGACACCGGAAAAGGATTTCCCCCAGAAGTGCTGGGAGCGCTGGAGGAGGGGAAGAATATTGTCTATGACGGCAGGAGGCATGTAGGACTTCAAAATGCGGTGCAGAGACTGCGGTTGATGTATAAAGATAAAGCACAAATCCATTTTTCTAATATGGACGATGGCTTTGGGGCGGTGACGGAAATTATACTTCCGATGGAAGAAGTGTGAGGTCTATAAGATATAAAATAAGATACAAAACAAGGCGGTATGTATGCACAAAAGCACATATACTGCCTTGTTTGCGGGCGGTGCACAAATGATTTAAATCTGTCTGATCAGGTAACTTTGTCTGCCGTCACGAAGAAATACAGGAAGCGTATCGATATCTGCTTTTGCATCTACCCATTGTCCGCCCTGGAAAACCTCGCCGGTTCTTGCACAGGTCCAGCTGCTGTTTTCCGGCAGATACACTTTTCGGGAAACAGCGTGAGCTTCTACCATAGGTGCAACTAAAATATCGGAACCGTACATGTATTGGGTCTTCAGATCCCAGGTAACTGTGTCCTGTGGAAATTCATAGAACATCGTTCTCATAACGGGAGCTCCATTTTTATGTGCTTCTTCCATCAGGCCTCGGGTATAATCCCGGAGCAATTCACGTATTCCGATGAATTTTTTCATAATCTGGTAGTTTTCTTCCCCATAGCTCCAGATTTCGTTATCTGCACCGGTACCTTCAGTTTCTTCCCCGTTTACTTTATAGAGGGGGTCCCGTGGAAGGCGGTTGCCGTGAAGTCTCATTACAGGACAGAAAGCACCGAATTGGAACCAGCGGACCAGCAGTTCCTGGAAGTCCGCATCGTGTATATTACCTCCATGAAAACCGCCGATATCGGTAGTCCACCATGGAATTCCGGATAGTCCCATCTGCAATCCCGCAACAATCTGATTACGAAAGTCCTGATAAGTAGAGTGGATATCTCCCGACCAGATTAAGGCGGCATATTGCTGGCTGCCTGCCCAGGCACAGCGAACAAGGTTCAGAATGTCTTTCTGGCCATTGGAATTCTGCCCTTCGTAAAAGCCACGGGCGTATTCCTTAGGATAGATATTTCCCTGCTGTAATACACTTCCACAATAATACCGGTAATTGTCATAATCATAGGTGCCGAATTCCGGTTCAGCTTCATCCAGCCAGAACGCTCTTATGCCATATTTATTATAATTGTCTTTGCATTTATTCCAGACGTATTCTCTGGCTTCCGGGTTGGTGGCATCGTAAAATACATTATTTCCCTGGAAATTCATCTGGACATTCATGCCATGATCGGTCTTGACTAGCAGGCCTTTTTGCTGCATCTCCTCAAAATTCTCGCTGCGCCAGTCAACCTGAGGCCAGACAGAAACCATTATTTCCATGCCATAAGACCGGAGTTCCTCCACCATTGCTTCGGGGTCCGGGAAGAAATTCTCATCAAAACGGAAATCGCCGCAGCGGGGCCAGTGATAATAATCGATAATAAATACATCAACAGGTATTTTGCGCTTATGGTATTCCCGTGCAATTTTCAGAACCTGTTCCTGATTATAATAGCGCAGTTTGCATTGCCAAAAACCTAATCCGTACTCCGGCATCATGGGTGCTTTGCCGGTTGCGGTACTGTACTGGGATTCTATTTCAGCAGGATTATCACCAACGGTAATCCAATAATCCATTTTCTTCGTACTGTCAGCTCTCCATTCCGTTGTGTTTTTACCAAAGGATACACTGCCTACTGCCGGATTATGCCAGAAAAATCCATAGCCCGAACTGGAAACATAGAAAGGAACAGATGCCTGTGAATTACGGTGTGCCAGTTCCAGATTACATCCTTTTAGATCCAGAATGTCCTGCTGATACTGTCCCATGCCGTAGATCTTTTCCTGAGGATCGGATTCAAAAGTAACTTTCAGGCGGTAATCTCCGCCTACATATGGATTAAAATGCCGCGCTCTGCGAATCAGTGCGCCTCCGCCATCTATTTCTTTTAAAATCACTTCTTTCCTGTCGTTGTAAAAAGTTACAACAGCAGCACTGTTCCAGCCTCGGGTATCAATAAGTGCCGAGATTTTTCCGTTGGAAATCTCTGCGGTGTCTTCACCGGCTGTAATGATGGTCTGTACTGGCTCCTGGGAGAGCAGTGCACTGCTGGAGAGATCCAGCGGACCGTTAGGTACAGAAATCACGCGCAGACTGTTTTTTCCCCACGCCATAATCCGTAATGTTTCACCGGCATTATGATATTCCAAATAATTTTCTCCACGAGTAAAGAATGACATATAAGACCTCCTATAAATTATATTTGCTTGTATTATATAATTCTTTCAGAGAAAGTGCATCTACGATTCTGTCAGAGATTATTAAAATCATGTCATTTTACGAAATTGGCTTGGGGTCATTCCGGTTGCTTTTTTAAATGAGACAGAAAAGTAATTGCTGCTGTCAAAGCCTACCTCGATTGCGATTTCTATGATAGATTTACTGGTTTCCTTTAATAAATCCATGGACCGGTTAATGCGGTATTTGTTCAGGTAATGAATCGGTGTTGTACGAAAAGAATGTTTAAAAAAACGGCAGAATTGTTCTTTGCTCAGAGAAATAGCTGTCGCAAGTTCATTCAGATCCAGAGGATTTTGATAGTTTGCCTCCATAAAGCTTAGGATTTTCTTTTTCCGCTCTTCGTTAACATAATCAGAGACCGATTTCAGATTATGCTTTTTCTCCTTTTGCAGCAAATGATACAAAATCTGATAGAGACAGCCCTTAATAATAAGTTCGCGATAAGGTTCGGAAGAGGAATAAATATGTATCAAATCCGCTAAAAGCAGCTGTACCGTTTCGTTTTTCCGCTCCGTATGAGACAATACATAGGAGGAGATAAAGGTATTGTCAAAAAAGGGGTCCAGCTGCTGTGTCTGGATGATGTCAGGATTCTTACTGGCAATAAAATCTGCATGGAAAACGATGGATGTAAAACGGCATTTTTGATTTTGGTATTGGTAAGCGCCGTGGAGGAGATTGGGCGGAATCAGAACCACGGTATTTTTCTCTGCAAATATCGAAATACCGTCTACGACAAGCTCGATTGCCCCTTCCGTAACAACAAATATTTCTGCTTCTTCATGCCAGTGATTATAAAGGATTAAACCTTTTTCATGGTATTCCATGTCTTTATAAAGCTGTAACTGAAAATCCTGATTACCATGTGTGACCTGTTCCCGAAAAATTTCACTGTTGACAGGATTGTTTTTCATTGTGCTGCCTCCTTTCGAAACGTCCTTTTGAAGTCTCGTCTTACATGTGAGTTCCTTTCGAAACGTCTCGTCTTACATGCGAGTTCCTTGCAAAACGTGATGTTAATAATGACAATATTTTAATGTTTTTTGCTTAAATTGGAATGGAATTATAAAAATCAGACACTATATTAAGAATTATAAACCGAAAAGAGTAAATTGGGAATATTTATTTTGCTGAATTAGGAGAATAGGAAATGCCTGTTTGCGATTTTGGGGAATTATCCCAATTTGTGTGATATTTATGCCTTATTCAGCAGATGAAGTGGATCCCATCCATTGAATTGTGGGGCAAATAGCACATAAATTGGGATGTTATGGTATTTTTGTTAAGCCAATAATTGGACTGTGATCCTTTGCAAAAGAAATTACGGAGCTGGCTGCTTATTTATCCGCTGACCGGATTACATCAGCATACTGAGGGGTGCCGATTCCATATCCCCCGGCAACATCCAAAATATGTCCTGTGATGTAAGAAGAATCATCACTGGAAAAAAACAGTGCGGCGTTGGCGATATCTTCCGGAGAAGCCATTCTGTTTAACGGTACATGGGACAAAAAAGATTTAATAAATGCTTCCGGCATATTTTTCAATGCTGCATCTGTAGCTGTAAGACCGGGCAAGACGGCGTTGCAGCGGATATTCTGGCGTGCGTACTGCATGGCGATTTGCTGGGTGATGTTATTCACTGCTGCTTTGGACACACCATAGCCTATTCTGGTGATATCAGGGATCATACCGCCGATAGAAGAGATGTTTACTACGGAACCGCCGCCGCCCTGAATCATATGTGGGATGACCAGTTTGGTTATACGGTAAACACTGCCTAAGTTCAAGTCCAGTATCTCGAAAAAAGCCTCCTCATTTCCGTTTACCAGGTCCAAATCCTCTGAGGGCTTGCCCACACCGAAATTATTGATTAATATATCGATCCTGCCGGTATGTTTCACGGTTTCTTCCACCATGGATGCATAACTTGCCTTGTCGGTGGCATCAAAGAAGACAGGAAACATTTTATAGCCTTTTGACTTATATTGATCACATATCTCCTGGGTTGCTTCTACACGGCGCACACCCATATAGACGGTAGCTCCGCTTTCAGCCAGTTTTAAGGCACAGGCAAGACCGATTCCCTTTGTTGCCGATGTTATAAGTGCTGTTTTATTTTCCAGCTTATTCATACCTGATTCACCATCCTAATCTTTATAATCCTGATTAGTATTCGTATAATCTTGTATTTTATGCGATTCTGATGGGGTGTTTCCGCTGACTGAAAGATACCTATTAAGTTAAATAGCTTATCTTATTGCAGTGATGTTCAGCAATTTACAATTATATAAAGCGAATAAAAAAGGGAGAAAGGCAGACACTTATTTATGAAAATAGATAAAGGAGAATATCGGCATTCGGTAAAAATCTGATATTGCTTATATATAGAAGGATTAAAAAAAGGTGTGCCGTATAGTGCTGTAGCCAATGAAAAGAAATAAATTACATTATGCATGGCTGATTCTGCTTGGAGTTATTATGATCCGGGGATTTGCCGGGGGTGGGATTAATATGACATCAGGGTTGTTTCTGTTTCCCGTTTCACAGGAAATAGGAGTGGGAATGGGCTCCCTGTCCATTTACTTTAGCATTACTTCAATTGTTATGGTCTTATGGCTTCCATTTGCAGGAAAACTAATTAATAAATATGATATCCGTATTGTGGCAATTGCAGGTGCCGTTCTGCAGGCGCTTTCTTTTGCTGGAATGGGATTTATGAATGCGGTATATGGATGGTATCTGTTGGCAATTCCCTATGCAATGGGAGCCACAATTCTGGTAAGTCTGTTAGGACCGATTCTCATTAATCGGTGGTTTGCAAAAAACGCGGGAATGATGATGGGGATCCAAATGGCGTTCGTCGGGCTGTTCGGTGCAGTTTTTCAGCCTGTTACATCCAACATTATTTCTATCAGGGGCTGGCGGACCGGTTATATTTATATAGGCGGAGCAGCTTTTATAGTGGTTGTATTAACTGCACTGATACTACTTAAAAACAGACCGGAAGATATAAAACTGGAGCCGTTCGGAAGCGGAAGCCAGACTGATGAAAGAGGTGCATCAGAGCAGGTTCATGAAGCGGAGCGGGTTTATGATACAGAGCGGATTGCACATACATTGGATCTGGATATATCAGAAAAGGAAGCGCTTCGGTCCACTTCGTTTTATCTGCTGTTGTTTTTTATGATTGCAATCACTGGAATTGGGGTTTTTACACAGCATATTCCCACTTACGGTTCTCTGCTGGGCTATAGTACCAGGGAAACAGGTAATGCATTGGCATATGCTTCTGTCGGCAGTGCCGTTGGTTCCATTGCAATTGGTATAATTAGTGATAAAATCGGCAGCCTCAAGACGTGTTATGGAATAATTGGAATTGGTTTTGTTGCAATTGCAGGATTTTTATTAAGTGGGAGCGGATTTTTGATTTTTAGCTTATCCACATTTTTGCATGGACTGATCAGTTCGGCAATCATGGTTTTAGCACCAATTCTGACGATCAAGTTTTATGGACAAAAAGATTATGAAAAAATATTTGCAAAGGTTTCCATGGGCGCTCCTATTGCATCCATAATTCTGATCCCGGCTTATGGTTTTATATTTGATTTGACAGAAAGTTATTTGGTTGTTCTGATTGGAATGATCTGTCTGCTGGTGATTGCGGTGCTGTGTATATCTATTGGATGGAAAAACAGATGTACTCATTCGGGATGCCCGTCACCGTGGGGAAGGAAAAGATAAAAGAGACAGCTTGGGTGGTGAAAATCATTCAGGCTGTTTTTGTATGAAGCTGACTTCATGTTTGTATTGACAAATGCAATTTTTTGGTATAATATGAAGTTAACTTCATAAGAAGTATACTTCACATTGAAAAGGGGTGTTGTATGAAGACCAGAGTTAAAGAATTACGAACAAGTATGGGTTTAACACAACAACAGCTTGCAGATTTGGTTCATGTGTCAGCAAGAACGATTATTTCTATTGAAAAAGAACAATATAATCCATCTCTTATGCTTGCATTCCATATTTCTGAAATTTTTGGCGTAAGCATTGAGGAATTATGCTGTCTAAGAGAAAATTCAAAAATGGAGGATAAAGAAAATGAAAGTATTAAATAAACGTAGTCTTATAATTGGCATTACAACAGCAGTTTTAGCTATTATATGTTTCTCTGCTTATTTCAACTATTCTGAACAACGATTCATGATATCAGGTGCTTTGCTTATTGCACTTTCAGCAGTTAATTTAATAAGAGCATTTTCAAAAAAAGGAGTATTGGAAGAGCTTGCACAAAACGCTGATGAAAGAGATTTATATCTGGTTATGAAAAGCAGTCATTTAGTTATTAAGATTATGAATTATGTAATATTCTGTTTTACGTTTGTTTTTATAGTATTATATGCTATATATAAGTTTCAATATTTCGTTGTGATTGCCGGAACTTTATGTGTGGTGCTTATTATGATGTTTATTGTGATGCTGGTGGTGAATGTTTATTTGGAGAAACGAGAATAATATGTCCAGCAGTAATAGGCAGGAATATTAAACCTAAAGTTTTCTAATTTTGTGGTTATAAATATCATTTATAGAATAAGTGAGTGGGATTAAATGAGATATGCCTCTCCTGTAGGTCAACGGTCTTCCGTTAAAATACAGAAGACCAGAATTACCTTGAGTGTTAATTTTATGACCTTAATTTTAAACCTAAGAGGCCGCATCCATAAGCGGCTTCTTCTTTTATGTCCGGAATGGCAAGATCAGCCTTAAATGTACTTGCAAACAGCTGTTGGAGCAATGGATTCATCCGAATTCCGTTTCCGCTTCCAACCAGGGTTTTGATAGGTTTTACGTCTTGGGGAAACTGCGTATATAAATCATAAAGTTCTGTGCAGATACCCTGAAGAATGCCAAGGGCTAAATTGCCGGGATGGAAATTTGTTATCTTGAGATTTTGAATGGAGCCAGTAATAGAAGAGTCCTGTCTGGTGCCGCAAAATCTGGTGTCTACTTTTAAGGTTTCAGCGTGGGCAGCTGCATCAAAAGCCATACGGTTCATGATTTCATATGTGGAAAACTGTGGAGTGATGCCAAACTGCTCCAGGGTTTCTTCGAAGAAATTTTTCAAAAGGGAATAGGAATATCCCCCGCACAGGGAGGAGCCCGCCAGCAGATAGGTGTCGCCCAGGTAAGGCCTGCATTCAATTTGGGCTGACTGGTATGGAGTCCGTGTCATAATAGAAATCTGACTGCCGGTACCTACATTTACCAGACAGGCATCTTCCGAATTCACAGAAGCCAGAAAGCTCGCCTGATTATCTCCCAGAGCTGCCGTGATCGGAATACCGGAATCTGTATTTCCTATATAGCATTCACCGCAGGCAATTTCCGGCAGTATATCTGCTGATAAACCAAGAGATGTAACTGCTGCAAGATCAAATTGCCTGCGATTTATATCATACATTCCAAGACTGGCAGCCATACTTTGGTGAATTAAAGGGGTACTGCGGTTAGCCAGGCGCATTGCGATATAGTCGGGAATCGTACAAAGAGAAGCGGCATCAGAGGGAATCAGCCGGTTCACATGATTATAAAAATGTGTGGTCATACCGAATCCGGCAGACATAGCATACTCTGTCCTGGCAGATAAAAAGCCTGCGTAGGTCAAGTTCTGTTCCGTGGCGACATCACCTCTTCCATCCTGCCAGGTAAAGAGGGGGCTTACTGCCTGCCCCTGATGATCTACATAAAGTATCCCATGCATCTGCCCTGTGATACCGATGCTGACAATGTCTGAATAGGATTCCAGATAATGATTTACCATTGCAGTGCAGGTATTCAGGATGACAGCGGGATCCTGCAAGCGTTCAAAGGACTGAGCACCGGGCAGGGCAGAATGATTTGGTTGTGTGGATGCATCCAGTAAAGTTTTACTGGATGCATCTATCAGAACGGAACAAATGGTGGTTGTTCCTATATCAATACCAATAGATTTCATATGATTAAAGTTCCTCCTTTTACATTTTGGGTGTGTGTTTTAAACAGACTCTAGAGCGTACAATTTCATGTTACAAATATATTTCGAACAATTCAAGTTTTTATTTAGCAAGAACATAGTGAGCCAATATGGTTATAAAACACTAAATTTGGGTTTTGCTGATTAAATTACACTTTGTGTATGATAGGTAATGTACGAAAAGATGGGCGTGGGAAACTGGTATGGACTCCGTCAGCTGGCCGCGGAACTGGTATTTTCTAACCTTTCCGAAGCGCTTTTTGGCGGCACGCGGGCATAAATAGACTATATCCATGTGGACCACCTGCCTTTCTTATATATGAAATATAGCATGTGAAATAGAGTTTGTCAATTGATTTGACAAACTGTGAAAAATAGATTATGATGATCAAAATGATTGTTTGAAAAGGGGATTACCATGGGAAATGCAAATAATATGAAGCTGCGCAACCAAAGAAGTATTATTAATTTTCTTCGGCAGCAGCCTATGTCACGGGCGGATTTATCTAGGCGGACAGGACTGACCAGAGCGGCTATTTCTGTTTTAATTGATACATTGCTGGGTGAAGGTATTGTGATTGAAGACCAGCTGGTTACGGGGAAAGTAGGCAGAACGTCTGTAACGATAAAGTTAAATCCTAAAAAATACAGGATCTTATCCATTAATATTGCCAGGGATATCTGCAGCGTCGGACTTTGCGATTTTTCTGGAGACATACTGATGGTTGAAAAGTTTCCACAGAAAAAAGGGGTTCCGGCAATACAGATGCTCAACTGTCTTTGTCAGAAAGCGTTTGATTTTTTGAAAGAAGACGGAGGTGTGGACAGATTGCTTGGTGTTGGTATTACAGCCCCTGGTCCTTTAGACAGCATAAATGGGACAATTTTAAAACCTTCGAATTTTGAGGATTGGCATCAGATAGAGGTAGCCAGTTATTTTAAGGAAAGATTTGCATGTCCTGTCTATATAGAAAATAATGCCCAGGCATTGGCGATGGCAGAACGATATTATGGAGCCGGTGTCCGAGAAGAAAGTTTTCTGGAATTAATTGTGGATACCGGAGTTGGAGGGGGACTGATTTTAAATGGGAAACCTTACAAGGGTATTCATGGATATTGTGGTGAAATCGGACATACTACGGTTAATTTGGATGGAGAGCGATGCAGCTGCGGGAATCATGGCTGTCTGGAACTCTATGCCGCGATACCAAATGTTTTACGGTCTGCCATGGAAAAAGATAATTCCTTAACCAGCTGGGAAAAAATTATGGATGCCTATGAAGAAGGAGCAGCAGACGCTGTCTGGGTGGTTGAGCGGGAATGCAGGTTACTGGCAGCATCTTTAACTACGATGATGAATCTCCTGGATGTGGGGGTCGTATTTGTATCCGGAGAATTATTATACAAAGGAGCTTTCATATTTCCCTATATGGAACAACTGATGAAGGATCAGATGCTTGGTCATAGAGAGAGGGCTATCAGGATCTGTCCATCGGGATTACCAAAAGAATCGGCAATAATAGCTGGTACTAATCTGGTTCTGGAGCAGTATGCGGTATGTTTTGAAAATAACAAATAATAAATTAATATTTCAGAAACAAAAATCAAACATGATACAAATATTAAAAAGCTATTCTCTTATCATCAAATAAAACACAGACAAAATAAAAAGAATTGAAGAATAAGAGAATGGCGAAATCAAAATTAGTAAAAGCAAATCAAAAAATTGCTAAAGAAGTAGTCGGCGGCTGCAAGAAGATTGAGACAGGAGTAGTTGACGGTTACAAGAGAATTGAGTCAGGTGCAGTCGGCAGTTACAAGAAAATAGAAACAGCTGCAGTAGGAGGCTTCAACAAAATTGCCGATAAATTCGTGGATCTTTATCTTACGAAAGAAGGCGAATCAGTAGAAGAAGCCCGAACAAGGCTGACAGAAGAACAGAATAACAGAAAAGCATCCGGAAAGGCAGGTAACCGATAATGAAAAAAAGTACATTTGTATCTATGATTTTAGGGACAATTGGAGGAATTTTATTTGCTTTGGGTATGTGCATGGCTTTGATTCAGGAGTGGAATGCATTCAGACCCGGTATTATCATGGGAGCGATTGGTATAGCAGTTCTTTTTATTATGGTATTTGTCTGGAGAAGGATGGAAAATAATACGCCTATCAGGCTGTCAGGCAAAACAATTGGGGCAACGCTGATTGGTATCTTGGGAGCATTGCTGTTAGGTGCAGGCATGTGTCTTACCATGGTTTGGAGCCATATGGTGGCAGGTATTGTGATTGGGATCTTAGGAATTATTTTAATTCTTTGCCTGATACCTTTTGTGAAAGGATTAAGGGATGTGTAAACAGGATATATCCACGTTCCTGTTGGCGAAAACGATAATCGTATCAGTGCGAATATAAAAATAATCCAAATTAGTATTGTTCCGATAAAAGACACTATATTATTCCGAATAGCTTGCTATTATTCCGATAATTGGGTATAATAACAACTAAAGAAGGAAGTGATGAAGATGTCAATGACAACAAAACAAGCCGCAGAAAAGTGGAACATTTCAGACAGGCGGGTCAGAATTCTTTGTGCTGAAGGAAAAATACCTGGCGCTTACCAAGAAGGCCGTGGGTGGAAAATACCCCATGATGCTATCAAGCCGTCAGATGGCCGTTATAAGTCTGCTGATAGTTTGCTGGATATGATTGACAGCAAAAAGAAAGAATTAGATTCCAGACGTCCATTGACCCAAGGAGAAATTGAAAGACTTAATGAAGAATTTATGGTTGAGTATACCTATAATTCCAATGCAATCGAAGGTAATACATTGACACTACGTGAGACGGACATGGTTTTGAGGGGACTTACAATTGACAAAAAACCACTAAAGGACCATATGGAGGCAGTAGGCCATAAAGATGCATTTGAATTTGTTGGTGAACTGGTAAAAGATCAGATACCTCTTTCTGAACGGATTATCAAAGAAATACATTATCTTGTGTTGGCAGATAAAAGAGAAGACCGTGGTGTCTACCGCCGGGTGCCTGTGCGTATCATGGGAGCAAAACATGAACCCGTACAGCCATATCGCATTATGCCTTGTATGGAACAGCTCTTGCAAAAATACGAGAAAAGTACAGAGCATATCATCTCACGTCTGGCACTATTTCATATTGAGTTTGAGGGGATTTATCCGTTTATTGACGGAAATGGCAGAACTGGCCGTCTCCTTGTAAATTTAGAACTTATGAAAGCGGGGTATCCGCCAATTGACATAAAATTTACGGATCGGATAAGTTATTACAATGCATTCGATGCATACTATGGTTCAAATCATAGTCTTCTGGCAATGGAACACCTGTTTGCCGGATATGTGAACGAGCGGTTAGATATGTATCTGAATATGTTGTAATAAGCTGAAACAAAGGAACTGTTCTCAGAGAGGAATATGCAGAGAAAACAGGTAAAGGGCAACTGACAGACAACAAAATATCAAAGAAATGATAAGCAGGAAATGTGTGGAATGCATATTTCCTGCTTTTTTAAGGTTGAGTTAAGGTTAAGAATAGCTGAGTATAAGAGAGCAGGTATATGCTATGTATATCACTTGTGAAGAAATAATATAGAGAATATGGAGGATATGAACATGAATAGTATGATATGGCTGATAACAGGATTGGTTTTATTGGTACCGGCAATGGTGGTGTTTTTTTATCATCTGGGGAAATGGATTTATAAGGATGCAAAGAGCAGAGGAATGCGCCCCGGACTTTGGACAGTCATTGGTCTGTCAGGACAGAATATGGGAGGATTCCTTATTTATCTTTTAAGCCGAAAGAGTAAAAAAGAGATGGAGACAGAGGTGGAGCGAAAATGTGTAAGGATCAGCTGCGGAGCATTTATCATAATGAATCTGGGTATAATCTGCTGCATTGTTTATATCATAAATCTTTGATTACGCAGGACGATACCAGAGCGTGTTTGAAAATATAGGTAGTGTCAAATGATTTATGAAAAACTTGAGTAAAAAAAATTGCTCAAAGAAACCTTGAAATCTGTAGATATTTGAGACGATCAGTCCTCCGGAGGCTCAGGGCGCTGCCCTGAAAACCCGCAAGGGACTTGTCCCTTGACCCATTTTCGGGCCTTGCCCGAACCCATCCTCGCCGGAAGGCAGGAAAAGGGCGCAGCAGCCCCTTTTCTGCATAACAGGATGATCCGTGATCCTTATGTCAAGTGACTTTCGCGGCATAACGGGGCGGGCCCCATTATTCCACGCTTCACTGGACAACGGCTCCGCTCCGGCTACTGGGATGCCTGCTTTTGCTTATTCAGGATCGTCTGTTGTCCGAGAAAGATCAAAAGCTGCCATTTACCGGGCATGTTCTCAGCACTTCTTAGCATTTCTACATCGTTAAGGACTTTAAATCGATTGTGTTTATGCGGACGAAGGAAGTTGTAATAAGCAACCCATAAGGCCAGGTCATAATTAGCGCCGTCGATGTTGTCGAATCCGTTTGTGGTACGGTAAGAAGCCTTGTAAGTCCGATTCAGGCGTTCGATCATCTGTTTAAACGGGCGAAACTCTTTTGAAACAGCATCGTCGTTGGTAAGTCCGATCACCTGGGTAATATCAAATCTGAATTTATCACCAAACTCATGGAAAAACTGTTGGGCCGCAAGAGGATAGGCACTGTACCCATCGGCAATAAAGCGGAAGTTTTGGGGAAGCTCTTTAAAAAAACGAAAAGCCATTCTCATGGCAAGGATACAGGGACCAACGCCGCGGTTATCCGATACTTGATAGCCCAGTATCGAGCGGCTGGCAGCATCCATGATGAACCAGATATAGGTTTTGAGCCCACGGATCTTGATGTAGGTTTCGTCAGCGGTGAGGGTGCAGCCCGGCTGATAGTCATAGTTGTCAACAAAAGGCTTGATACAGATGGCGGCAGATTTGCAGTAGTTGGCAATCTGCTGGTGAGAGATGGAAATGTTAAAGAGATCTTTGAGTGCCAGTGAGGTCTTACGCAGGGAAAGGCCGAGATTGACGTGGATGGTCAGACAAAGAGACATGACATGGGAATCGAATTTACTAAATTTCAGGGAAGATGCATGCTTGGGGAGGGTGTTTAGATCCATGCGAAAGAAATCTATCGTAAACTCGCGGTAGAGGTAGTGGAGCTTATATTTGTTTTTGCCGTAGTCCACGCCCAGATCTTTGTGCTCCACCTTTTTAAGCTGATGAAGGTAGTAAGGGCATTTGGAGTTGACACATTTATGGAGTATAAAGTGCTTGCGGTCTTTTTTGGCCACAAGGGAATGGCCGCAGTGGGGACAGCGCAGAGAGTGCTGTTTGGAGAAGCGGTTATCCTGCTGGGAAAACTTCGCAGCACAGACCTTGCATAAGAGCTGTTCTTTGGAGCCATTGTTTTTATAGAGGTAGCTGGCAGGGGCACCACAGCGTGGACAGCAGCAGTGTTTGGGGATGTCGCATTCAGAGCGGCGCCTGACCGGCATGATCTTTTTGCCGTAGCGTTCTAGGAAGTAGGGGATGAGGTCCTTGTAAGTCCAGTCTTGCCGGAAAGAGACGATCCTGGGAAGTTCATCAATCTTGAACTTTTGGTATTTGGGGGAATGGGAATCGTCGAAAGCCCATTGCTTAAGTGGGATGTATCTGCAGATAAAGTTTAATAACCAGCAAATTTGTTTGTGCTGAAATTGAATGAAGTGAAGTAAGTAGGTAATAATATCCATAAGCGATGAAATCCTTTCTGGTCTTGTGAATGTTGATGGTTGGTACTTACAGTATTCACAGAAAAAAGGAGGTCATTGCTTTTTTTTATAAAAAAGTGGTGAAACCTTTGAAAATATAAGGTTTTTTATAAAAACAGGAGTGTCAAACTTGACACTACCAAAATATAGTCGGAGGTAATACAATGAAAAGAGATTTGATATTGAAAATTGAACATATGACAAAAGGCTATCGGACCCAGGAAGTATTAAAAGATGTGAATTTGGAAGTGGAGTCAGGTCACATCGTGGGTCTGCTGGGGAGAAATGGGGCAGGAAAGACAACACTTCTAAAAACGATCCTGGGACTGGGAGTTCCTTATAAGGGTAAAATTTATTTCCGGGACCGGCTGTTAAATCCGGAGGACCTGGAACAGAAAATCCGGATTGGATCGCTAGTTGACGTCACATTTTTTGACGACCTGACTGCTTGTGAAAATTTGAAAATACCCATGATGATTACAAAAGGATTAGGAAAACGAGATGCAGTCAGCCAGATAGATGAGATTCTGGAATTTGTGGATTTGGCAGATGCAAAGAAGAAGCGGGTAAAGACCTTTTCCTTTGGAATGAAACAGCGGCTTGCCTTGGCACAGGCGCTTATTACGAAGCCGGAGCTGCTGATCTTAGATGAACCTTTCGTAGGTCTGGATCCCATAGGAATAGAGGAAACCACAAGCCGATTGAAACAATTGTGTGAAAAGCAGAATACGTCAATTATTTTTTCCAGCCATCAATTGACGGAAGTGGAAGAACTTGCGGATGAAATTGCAGTTTTAAGCAGGGGGAAAATCACCTGCATGGATACATACGAAAATATCAGACAAAGCGGGCAGTCTTTGATTGAATTGATGAAATAGGGAGGGGGAAGGAAGATGAATTTGCTGCAAGTATATAGGATGGAGTTGTATAAGATGGGAAAAAGAAAATCAAGCCGGATGCTCTTGATTCCCTGTTTGTTAGTAATTTTGATTTCCCTTGGAATCGGAAGCGGGAATGTGACGGTTACACGGGCAGGGGCGTCTACCCAGACGCTGGTATCTTGCATGGATTATTTCATTTCAGTCTGGAATATATTATCTGGCTTTGGAATAATCGGCATTTTAGTTATATTAACCGCTTCGTTACAGTTTTCAGGCGAAATAGAGAGGGGGCAGATTAAGACAAGTCTGCTTAGGGTTGGAAAAAGAAGTCAGGTCATTCTGGCAAAATTATTTGTAATGACTACAGTGGTGATCATAATGTCTTTGGTTTTAACGGTAACGATAATAGGCTGTTATTATTGGATTATAATACCTGCGGGGATGGGGACCGGAACATTTGCCATATCCATAGATGGATTGACGAATTACAGAGTATTTGCTGCAGTCCTCTGCTGGGCGGCAAATTATGTTCTTTTAAGTGCAGCGGCATTTTTGGCGGGGACTTACTTTGGTCCCTTTGTAACATTTTTTATAGTACTGATATTTATGTATGGGGAAAGCTATTTTGTGACCATGGGTTCCTTTAAATTTTTACGATATGTGCCGGAAGGATTTGTGAACTATTTGATGACAGGCGGGGCAATTAAAATAACCGATGTGATTTTAATTGCTGCTTGTACTTTAGGAATAACAGGTGTTATGATATTTATAACAATGAATATTTTTAAAAGGCAGGATATTCGATAACATATGCTGCTTAAATAAAGGAGATGCGGCAAGATATGAGGAAGAGAATATTACTGGCGGATGATGAACGGGAAATTATAGAATTATTGAGATTGTATCTTGAGAAAGATGGGTATGATGTATTGGCGGTGGGGGATGGACTGTCTGCACTTCAGATTCTTCGGAGGGAAAAAGTAGATTTAGCCATGGTTGATATTATGATGCCCAATCTAAATGGCTATGAATTAATCAAAGCGATCCGTAAGGAGAAGAATCTCCCAATTATAGTGATTTCGGCAAAGGGAGAGACGGCGGATAAAATCTTGGGATTGGGGCTTGGTGCAGATGACTATATTGTAAAACCATTTGATCCTTTAGAGGTGGTTGCAAGAGTGGATGCAAATATACGAAGGTTTTACTGTCTCAGTCAGAGTAATGAGGATGAACCTTTAAAAGTGCATGACCTGGAATTGGACTTGCAGCAATGTACCCTCAGCAGAGGGAAACGGACGGTTGAACTGACATCGATTGAGTTTAAGATACTGAAGCTTTTCATGGGGGCACCGGGCAGAGTATTTACAAAAAAGCAGATCTATGAGGCGGCATGGGAGGAACAATATATCGTAGACGATAATAATATTATGGTGTATATCAGCAAAATCAGGGATAAAATCGGAGAAAGGAACGGAGAGTCTTATATCAGAACGATCAGAGGGCTGGGGTATAAGATGATTGCAGATTAAAATGAGGAGAAAAGAAAAGAGTCTGAGTATATATCTGATAAAACAGTATATCAAATTTTCCTTCCTGATTATCGTACTGACCAGTATATTGGGATTAGTTACATCGTATATTCTTGTGAGCGATAAGGATGTGCTTCATATATTCAGCGCGGAAGAAGTAATCGCGCAGGACTATGAAAAGAGCGATATAACAGCGCTGGAAGATTTTGACGGATGGATTGAAATACTGAATGGGCAGAACCAGGTGATCTATACAAAGGGAAATGTATTAGAAAAAAAGGCATCCTATACCCAGGAGGAGTTACTGGAGCAGAAAGGAATCGAGTACCTGTTAAAGCAAAAGGTTACTAAAATCGCCGGAATTTTAGAAATCAATAAAACAGATCCAAAAATAAAAGAACCCCGGTACGTGAGCACAACGACCTATTTCAAAGGAGTGGATGGGAAACGTTATCTTGGTATTGTAAAATTCCCGGCAGGAAAGCTAAAAGCCAGTTTTACTTTTTATAATCCCAAGGGAGATATAGCGGCATGGCTGAGAAGTACCAGCATATTGCTGGGTGCTGGGTTCTTCGTAATATTTTTAATGTGCATCTGGTGGTATGCAAAATCAATCAAACGGCATGTAGGTGAACCGAATAAGAAGCTTGCAGCAGGACTTGCTGAGTTGACAGCAGGAAATTATGATCTAAGGCTTTCACTGCAGGCGGAGTATGAGTATTGTGCCATTGAGGAGTCATTTCATGTATTAGCACAGGAACTGCGTGAGGCAAAGAGTCAGCGCCGGCAGTACGAAAAAGAAAAACAGCAGTTGTTTAGCAATATTGCCCATGATTTACGTACACCAATTACGACAATCAGGGGATATGCAAAAGCAATTGCGGAGGGTGTGGTGGAAGAAGAGGAAAAAAAACGGGAGTATATTGGTACAATCGTAAAAAAGACGGACCATATAAATGAATTGGTGGAATTATTACTGATTTATACAAAGTTAGAGAATACCGAATATCAGTTTGTATATGAAGAAACAGATTTTACCGAATTTGTGCGTGAGGTAGTAATTGAGTATATGGATGATTTTGAAAGGGCAGAAATGGATCTGGATCTGGAGATTCCTGAGAGGGAAATCAGATTGTTTATAGCAAAGACAGAGGTCAGGAGGGTGATAGGAAATCTCTTGATCAATGCAATCAAACATAATCCTCCCTATACGAAAGTCCGTTTGAAACTTTATGAATATGTTGATGAGAATCATAATATGGAGCATGTTAATGACTATATTAATGAGCATGTTAAGGATCATAACAAGAAGCAAAATGAGGAACAAAATGATGAGCAAAATAAGGTGCATAATCAGTGGGTTATTTTTGAAGTTGCAGATAATGGAAATACCATTCCGGAAGAGGTGAAACGCCATATGTTTGAACCGTTTGTAAGTGGAAATGAGTCCAGAACGTCCGGAAGCGGAAGCGGTCTGGGTCTTAGTATCTGTAAAAAAATAATGGAAAAGCATCATGGAAGCCTTGTATATAAGGAGTCTGAAAATCTCTGGAAATGTTTTCAGATAAGCTTCGGTGATTCTGGAAATCGGGAAGATTTGACGTGATAGATTATTTATCGCGTATCTTCCCGCTAATTTAAACGTTCCCGGAATATCGGGATACAGAATATTATTAGGAAAGGGTATGGTTATTTAAATGGACCTGTTAACTGAAAAAAATCACAGTCTTTATATGGATGGTCAAAATGTACCGGAAGGTCTTTTTCAAAGATTTTAACGAAGCCTGCTTTATCATAAAATTTATGAGCACGTTCCGTGTTCTTAGGTGTATCCAGAAGAAGGGCTTGATATGCGTGCTGCTTTGCAAAGGTAAGCAGTTCAGCATATAATTTCCGGCCCAAATGATAAGGCTCTCCCCGGTATGCCTGATTTACAAAGAACTTTTTTAATACGCCGATACCGTTACCGCAATTCATAAGCCCAATACTGCCGATGATATGTCCATGATCTGTGGCAACCCAAAAGCAGCCTCCATCTGAAAAATATTTTTCCCGGATACATAGCAGTTCAGGCTGGTCGTCTACGCTGACGACGGGCCTTGTTCCGTCATTCTGGCAACTGAGCACAAGTGCGATAACTTCATCTCTGTCAGCTTCTTCAAATAATCTAATTTCAATCATATTCATTCTCTCCTTGCTTTCTGCAAATGTTGTATTATTAACAGCTATTGCCATAATCTGGCGTTTCCGTTATAATAACATCATACAAAATTTTAATCAAATTGAAATATTTAAAATAATAGTTCAATACTTTTGAATAAATGTGGAGGTGGAAGATGGATCTTAAATATTTGCAAACCTTTCGGACAATTGTGGATGAGGGGAGTTTTTCCAAAGCTGCTGACAAACTGAATTATACACAGTCAACCATTACCTTTCAGATCGGTCAGCTGGAGCAGGAGCTTTCAGCCAAACTGTTTGAGAAAATAGGCAGGCGCATGGTTCTGACGAAAGCCGGAGAACAGCTGATTCCTTATGTGGACGACGTGATGATTTCTGTACATAAGATGCGGTACTTTGAAGGTGATCTGGCAAAATGCCAGGATAATTTACGGATTGGAGTGGGAGAATCGCTGCTTTGCTATTTGCTGCCTCCTATACTAAAGGAGTTTCACAAGAAGGCACCCGATGCCAAACTGTATCTCCGTTCCATGAATTGTTATGACATACGAGATGAATTGATGAATGGTACACTTGATTTAGGGCTGTTCTATGAAGAAGCTGGAGGATTAGGAGCCAGTCTGGCTGGCTTCCCCCTTGGAAGCTATTCCCTGGCGCTCGTGGCTTCTCCGGAAATAAAGCAGGATTATCCGGATTTTATAACGCCCAATCAGAAAATTCCCCTCCCACTGATTATCAACGAATCCAACTGCATCTTCCGGCTGATATTTGAACAGTATCTCCGGGATAAAGGGATACAGCTGGTCCATACAATAGAATTATGGAGCATTCCCACCATAAAAAATCTGGTTAAAAACAATGCGGGCATATCTTTTCTCCCACGATTCACAGTTCTGGAAGAATTAGACCGCGGAGAATTGAAGGAGATCCCCACAGATATCGGGAATGTGCGAATAACTGCTGTATGCGGACATCATAAAAATAAATGGATCAGCCCTGCTATGGAGCTGTTTATCCAGCTGGTAGAAGAATGTCCCCGGATAGAATATTAGCATATCACTATAGATTTTTGACATATGAACGGAAATATAAATCTGATATAATTATAAAAATTACCCTTGCTTAAGTGACAGATTAAGCAGGGGTTTCGCTGTTTAAGCCGTCAGATCAATTTAAATCATGCTTTGGAATGGAAGTTTCATCCAGAGAAGCAGATGCAAAGCCTTTTATTATAAGCACTTTTCAAATAAGCATCTCTACATAGAGCCTAAATCAGTTTACCGCATGACATTTTCCATGATAGAATATGACAATAGGAGGGTTTTTACATGGGAAAGATACTTGGGAAAATATCCTGGAAAAAGTTTATTAAGAATTTGTCTATCCGTCAGAAGATGCTGCTGGCGCTGACGCTCTGCGTTATTCTGCCGATTATTCTGCTGGGTATCATCACCACAACCAGAGTGCTGCGGCTCAGCGAGCAGAATCAATATGAAATACAGATCAACCAGCTGACAAAGTCCGGGAAAGATGTTGAAAAACTATATGATACGGTGATTCAGGAGATATCGGCTCTAGCGGGGGAGCGTTCCATTCAGGCGATTGCAGCGGGAAATGCATCTGTCATGGACTTCAAAAATGCTGCCAAAAGTATGCTGGAGGCCAGCGAAATGATAAACAGCTGCAGCAGTATTGCCCTGAGTAAAAACGGACAGGTGCTGTTCCAGAGAGGTCCGCGCTATATGGATGAGCGGGAAAACACGGAATACACCAGGCAGATCGAGGAGGAAAATGTCCCGTATCTGTGGGCAGCGGAACATCCTGTCACCTTTAAAAGGGGAATTAATGTGAGTACGTTAAGTCAGATTTCTTACTATATGACGATTATGAAGGGGCTTACCCTGGAGAATGAAGGCGTTATCAGCGTACATATTAATGCACCTGAATTTATTGGCCAGTTTACCCCTTATCAGGGAGAAAACATGATTGCAGATGTATTCATTTTCGATAAACAGGGAAGCGTGCTTGCAGAAAACAGTAATAATGAGGAGCTGCGCAATCTTTGCTGGGAGGAATTTCAAAATCAGGGAAAGAGCGAGGATTCCGGATATTTCCCGGTAAAAACAGGAAATGAGGGTTACATTGTACTATATACCAAATGCGGTTTTGGCGGCTGGTATTTATTTCAGGTTGAGGAGAAAATCTCCATTTATAATACACAGATTACCTTTATAGTCTGCGCGGTGCTGTTGTGTGTGGTATTTGGATTTGTATACAGTATGATACAAAACAGGACAATTATTATGCCTCTGCATCACCTCTCAAAGCGTATTGATGTTGTAAAAAGCGGTGTTCTTGAAAAGAGAGATTATGAGACAGCGCATGATGAAATGGGAAATGTGGAGAAGGGATTCGAAGATATGGTCTCCCATATCAATGAACTGATCAATCAGGTTTATATTCAGACGATAAAGACCCAGGATGCTGAGAGAGAGATGCTGCTTGCTAAAATGAATCCGCATTTTCTTTATAATTCTCTGGATTCCATACACTGGCTGGCAATCCGGAATAAGGATTACGAGGTAAGTGAACAGCTGGAAGCCCTGGCAGATGTATACCGCCATATCCTGCGGTTTGGAGAAGGAATGATCTCCATCCGGGATGACATGGAATTTATTGATAATTATCTGTTTCTGCTGGATTTTCAGATGGGAGACCGGGCAGCATTCATAAATGATATTCCGGAAGACCTGCATGCTTACTTAATACCTAAGCTGATTACCCAGCCGCTGGTAGAAAATGCGGTCCAGCACGGACTGCGGGATGTGAATACAGGCGGAAAGGTAAAAATCAGGATGCGCAGGCAGCAGGAGGACCTGATCATTACGGTACTCGATAATGGAGTGGGCTGCGATGTGGAAAAAATCAGAAAGCTATTAAAAGATAAAGAGGGAAAGGAGGCATTTGCACTGCGCAATATCGATGAAAGAGTCCGGCTGCGTTATGGGGAAGAATACGGACTTAAGATGTACGGCAAAAAAGGCATAGGCTGTATGGTACAGGTCAAAGTGAAGCTGGATGCAAAAGTGTGAAAGAAAATTAAGATATAGAAAGGATGCCGCGGGTATTACTATGAGATTAATGGTTGTGGATGACAACAGACAGATACGGGAGGGAATCCATTACGGGATTGCGTGGAGTGAGTATGGGATCGATGAAGTGCGGGAATATGCCGATGGGGAGGAAGCCAGAGAGGCACTGAATACCTATCAGCCGGATATTATCATAGCGGATATTAAGATGCCGGGAATGGACGGTCTGCAGTTGTTAGAGCACGTGAGAGAGCTTAGAAAAAACTGCAGGTATATTTTGTTAAGTGCGTATTCAGATTTTACCTATGCGCAAAAGGCAATACGTCTTGGTGCGGATGATTATATATTAAAGCCCATCAAGCCGGGAAAATTAGTTGAAATAGTGATGAAAAATGCCAGAGATCTGCTGGAGGCACAAAAGGAAAAGAAGGCTTATTATGATGTTTACGAAAAGAGCTTTCTCCATTCCATGGTCAATGGCGGGGAAATTGAAAATGTGGAAAAGTTCAGTCACATGCTGGAACATAAATATCAACTGAAGCTGCCTGCCAATTATGCTTTCCTGGCTTTGCTCTGGATGGAGCAGGCGGATGGCTCCATGCGGAAAAGGCCCTTAAAAGATCAGGCGGCGGAACAGATTAAGGAGAGGCTGGCAGAGCAGGGAATCGTATTTACCCTCCAGGAAGATCTGCTATTATTCTTTGGGAAAGGCGACCGGTCCCAACTTCTGAATCTGGATTATCAGTATCAGGTAAAGAATATAATTGAGGGGCTGGGACGGGAATGGAAAGAGCAGAATCTGGCTATTACCACCGGGATCTCAGATGCAAGAGGACTGAATGAACTGCATATAGCCTATGCGCATGCAAAAGAAGCACTGGAACAGACTTATTACAGCCTGTCCGGCGCATGCGTGATCTATACTCATACCGAAAAAAAAGAAAAGGAATTTCCCGAAGAGCAGCAGAGGGATTATATGGAGCGCATTGCAAAAAGTGTCCAAAAGTGTGACGTAAAGGAGCTTCATGCAAATTTGGGCTCACTGCTTAAAATGGGGCTTAGGGAAAAGTATGACAAAGTCAGGATGTCTGGTTTTATCAAAAAGCTCTATCTCTATCTGATCCGTCACGCAGGTCTGGAAAGTGATCCTGATTTTGAAAGGCGGACGCTGGAAAATGCCGCCCATTATGAAAACAATATCCGGGACTTCGAAGATTATCTGATACAGGGATTGCAAAGAGGGCGGGAGCTGACACAGTCACAACATTATTCTGTAATGATTAAAAATATCTGTACTTATATGGATGAACATTACAGTGAGCCCATCAGCGTAGACTCGGTAGCCGATGTCTTCGGGCGGACACCGAATTACGTTTCTTCCAAGTTTAAAAAAGAAGTGGGAAAAAGCTTTACGGACTTCCTGATTGAATTGCGGGTTGGCAAAGCATTGAACATGCTGAAATATACCGATCTGCCTATTAGTGAAGTGGCTAAAAGAACGGGTTTCAGCAGTTATGCATATTTCTCCAGGACTTTTCGAAAAAGTACGGGGAGGAATGCAGGGGCATTTCGGAGTGGGGGAGATATACAAGCTCATGTGCAGAAAAATGACATATTAGTGTAGAATATTAGCATAAATGGATAAGCCTGCGACTGCTATAATAAAGTTATCTTATGAAAGAGAACAAAACCAATACAGGAGGTAAAAGGGATGAAGAAGAAAATATTAGCAGTGGTACTTGCAGGTACACTGGCATTGTCTATGGCAGGATGTGCCGGCGGTTCTGACAAGGGAAGCGGGGACAAAACAGCAGAGACAAATGCAGCGGAAACGAAAACTGATGACAGTAAAAGTGAGGAGTCACCGGGAACAGAAGCCGCTGGCACAGAAGAGAAAAAAGAAACCGCTTCAGCAGAGGGAAAACAGGATCTTGTCATTATGATAACGAATCCCGGTGATGTAAATAATGCGGTAGAGCAGAAACTGATTGATAAGCTGGGGGATAAATACAATATTATTACTAAGACCTGGGATTCTGCATCTGTAGAACAGACGGTAAAGACAGCAGCAGCAGCAAATGAGCAGATCGATCTGGTACAGTACTGGCCGAATCAGATGAATAGTTTTACCGAAGTAGGACTTGCCACAGACCTGACCCAGTACATGGATGATGAGTGGAGATCTACGTTTAATGAAGGGACACTGGAGATCGGAACTTACGGTGATAAGTTATACAACGTGGCTTATAAAACGGTATATCCGGCAATGATCGTGGATCTGGAAGTAACCCGGGCTGCAGGCATTGAAGACAGTGAAATCAAAGATCAGATGACATGGGATGAATTTTGTGACTTGTCCAGAAGAATAGAGGAAAATTCTGATGGATACGGCGCAGGAATACCAGATACCTATGCATGCTGGCTTACCAGGAATGCAGTAATGCAGGTATGGGACACCAATGAGGAACTGGATAAATGGAATGCAGGAGAAGTTTCCTTTAAAGATGATCATATTAAAAATGCTTTTGAAATGGTGAAATCCGTATTTGAGGAAGGACTCTTTTACCCGGGAGAAGGAGCACTTGCTGTGACACAGGATCAGCTATATGGGGCTATTTCTTCACACAAAGTTGGATTTATCTTTGAACCCACCACTTCAGTGAAGACAACCATCGACAACTCCGGATTAAAAGATTATAAGATCTGTGACTATCCGGCAATGGGTAAAAATCCAACCAATCCGGTACTTGGGGGATGTGACGGATACTTTATCCCAACCAGTTCCAAAAATGTGGAAGGCGCTGTGGAAGCAATGAAATATCTGACCAGCGAAGAGATTATGACATTCCGTGCAGAAGGAGGGCAGGTACCCTGTGCCAAGATTGCAGAGGGCGCAAATGTAGATGAAGCATTCATGGAATCCATATCCAGATGTTCAGAACAGATCTATCCTACTGAAATTATCAACGTGGGGGCAGAACTGTCTGACTATATGCAGAACCAGATGCCTGCAAATTATATTTACAATGGAGAGGCATCTCTGGATGAACTGGAAGAGTTAAGAGTGGGAGCAGTTAATAAATAATCGGTTTGAAATAAACCGGGGATTTATGTTTAAAGAGGGTGCTGCCTCAAAATAAATGCACGTTTGTTTTGGGGCAGTATTTTTTATACCCTTTTTTACCCAAAATCCACTAAATGATGATATTTTATGACTTGTTCTGCGCTGGAGCGTGTTTGAAAATAGCTTACTGCCGGCTGCGTATCACACTTTATGGAAGATTAGGGAAATTTAAAAGGCGCATATTGTGCTATTATCTTGTAACTGGCGCTGATATACCGCAAAGCTCGTGCATATGGTGGGAATGAAATTTTCAAATACGATCAAGGTAAAGTCAGGATAAAAGGGCGCGCTGAGAAAAGAGGAGGAATAGAAATTGGAAGGAAATTCTACAACAGTGAAAAAGGTTGGGAAAAAAGCCATGAGCAGTACCAGAAAGTTACAGCTTATCGGCGGTTTATTCAGTCTTCCCGCCTTAATAATCGTGACATTTGCCACAATTATTCCGGTTATCTGGAATGTGGTTTTGAGTTTTTGCAACTGGGATGGGGTGTCTGCAATGACCTTCAATGGAATAGGAAATTTTGTGAAGATTTTTGCAGACAAATCCAGCATGAAGGCAATCGGATATTCATTGGTTATTGCGCTGATTGCAACGGCAACGGCGATGTTAATCGGCATCTGCCTTTCCTTATTAATCTATAAGGTAACAAAATTAGAGGGTGCCATATACCGTTTTGTATTCTACAGTCCGGTTATGCTTCCGCTGTCTGTGGTTGGTTTACTGTTTACCCTGGTGCTGGCTGCGGACGAAGGTCTGTTAAATAATATTCTGGGTCTGATTGGGCTGGAATCCCTTCAAAATGCATGGCTGGCTAAGAAAGGACTGGTTCTTACTGTAATCGGTCTGGTACAGGGATGGCGCAGCAGCGGTACGGTAATGATGCTGGTATTTACGGGAATAATCGGACTGCCTGTGGATTTATTCGAATCATCCAAACTGGATGGTGCAACTTACCGGCAGGAAGTGCGGCATATCATTCTGCCCCTTGTGAAGCCTACCATTCAGCTGGCACTGTCCATGTGCGTAATGAGTGCTTTTAAAACTTATGACATTGTATTTGCAATGACCGGAGGAGGCCCCGGAGATATTTCCAAAACGGCGCCATTAAAAATTATTGAACAGGCATTCATGTTTAATAAATATGGTCTGGCTGCTTCCAACAGTGTTATCTATGCCATTATTGTAATTGTAATTTTAGCAATTCTGAGAAAAGGAGTGGGAGGGGATAAATATGAGTACTAATTCAGCAGCAATTTTCTGCAGTGCACAAAAAAAGAAATTCAATACCTTTGCCGTAGTCTGCCGCGTCATACTGATTTCCCTGGTACTGATCTGGATTTATCCGGTATTGTTTTCCCTGCAGACTTCTTTTAAGACTCTGGATGAGTTTTTTGCAAATATCTGGGCGCTGCCCCATACCCTTGGCGCCTACAATTTCGTGAAAGCATTTACCCAGGGACATATCGGGGAGTATTTTATTAACAGCATTATGATTGCGGCAGTCTCACTTGTAAGCATAGAGGTGATTTCCGTCATGGCGGCATATTCCCTTGCAAGACTCCGCATTCCCCATACGGGCTTGATTATTATGCTTTGTTTTGCAATTCAGCTGCTGCCCACAGAGACCATCATAATTCCACTTTACATGATGATGTCCAAGCTGGGGATGCTGGGAGTAAAGTATCTTCCCATAATTCTTGCATATGTTGGCTGGTCCATTCCCGGAACCACTATTATTTTGAAAAACTTCTTTGACACCATACCGAAAGAATTGCTGGAAGCGGCGAGAATCGATGGCTCCGGAGAGATCCGTAACCTGTTTAAAATTGTTCTCCCTCTGATGAAAGGCGCCCTGGCAACCTGTATCGTAATGAACTTTACCTTTGTATGGGGAGAGCTGATGTGGGCCAAAACCGCCACCATTACAACGGTCAGCGGACTGCCGCTTACGGTAGGATTGATGAACTTTAAAGGTGAATTCGGAACCAACTGGCCCCTTTTATGCGCAGCGATCTGTATGATTGTTATACCGCTGTATCTGGTATTTTTATTTTTGCAGAAATATTTTGTATCATCGTTAACCGCAGGAAGTGTGAAAGGTTGAAACAAAAATTGTTTCAACTACTAATTTAAGAAATAGCACAAGCCGGCTTGCGCTATTCAGGGGTATAGGGATGATAAGAAGAAAGGTGGCATACTGTGAATATACATAGTTTGAAAATTAATCATATAACGCGTCCTATGGGCTATCTCTACAAGACATTGACGGCAACCTATCTTACAGAGAACAGCATGGGAAAGAGGCAGGAGAGCGCCCGGATTCTGGTGGCGCGGGATATTAATTTTACAGATCTTGTTTTTGATACCGGAAGATCTGCCCGGGTATCCGGTCTGGGTACACCGCTTTCCTTTTCCCAGGAACCGCAGACCCGTTATTACTGGAAAGTTCAGGTTTGGGATGAAAAGGGAAATACCGGAGAGAGTGCTGCAGAATGGTTTGAAACAGGGCTTATGGATGGGGGATTTTCAGGGCAATTTATATCTCCTGACCTGGAACCCTCCATTCAGCCGGTATTTGTAAAAACGTTTGAACTGGACAAAAAACCGGAGTCAGCCAGGCTGTATCTGTGCTGTCTTGGCGTCTATGAAGTATATATAAACGGCATCAGGGTGGGGGAGGAGGTCCTTGCACCTGGCATTACGGTTTATGAGCATTATGTACAGTATCAGACTTATGATGCAGGCAATATGCTGCACCGGGGAGAAAACCTGATCGAGGTTATAGCTGGTGACGGCTGGTATAAAGGCTTGTACGGATATCGCCAGAATAATGATTACCGGAAGGGGAAAGCATTTGAACTGCTTGCAGATCTGTATGTGGACGGAGCGCTTGCCCTGTGTACGGATCTGAGCTGGCAGGTGAAAAAGAGTAAAATTATTATCAGCGACATTTATGATGGGGAATATAGGGATGATACCCTGGAAGACTACGCGAGATTTCCGGTAAAGGCAGGAAAACTGGATAAAGGCGTGGTGAAAGAGAGACTGGGACTGCCGGTAAAGGTGAAAGAGATTAGAAAGCCTAAGGCTCTGATTACGACACCCAAAGGAGAAACCGTACTTGATATGGGACAAAACATGGTTGGCTGGGTTGCTTTTCACTGTCGGGAAAAGAGAGGAACGAAGATCAGCCTGGAGCATGGTGAGGTTCTTCAGGACGGTTGTTTCTACAATAAAAATTACCGTACTGCAAAAGCCAGGTATGATTATATCTCAGACGGACAGCAAAAGAAAGTGCATGCCCGCTTAACCTTTTTCGGATTCCAATACGTGAAGATTACAGGAATAGAAAATGCCCGCCTGGAAGATTTCCAGGGCGAGGTCCTGTATAGTGATCTGGAAGAAACCGGCAGGATGGAGACCGGAAATAAGGATTTAAACCAGCTGATATCCAATATTTTGTGGAGCCAGAAGGGGAACTTTTTGGATATTCCCACAGATTGTCCCCAGCGTGATGAAAAGATGGGATGGACGGGCGATGCTCAGATATTTGCCGGAACCGCATGTCTGAATATGGACTGCTATGAGTTTTTCCGCAAATACCTAAACGACATTTCACTGGAGCAAAAAGACACCAGAGGGCTGGTACCTCAGATTGTACCTTCTGTTGGAAGAAACGAACGGACATCTGCAGCCTGGGGAGATGCAGCCGTGATTATCCCCTGGGTGCTGTATCAATACTATGGGGACTCCAGCATCTTAGCGGAACAATATGAGAGCATGGAAGCCTGGGTTGCTTATATAGACAGACAGAATGAAGAAAATGGCACAGATCCTGACTTGTGGCAGAATGGATTCCACTACGGCGACTGGCTGGCGCTGGACGGCGGGTGTTATCATATGCCTACAGGAGGGACAGATGTAATCTACATTTCCTCAGCATATTTTTATTACTCGGTGACCCTGCTGGCAAAGTCAGCCGAAGCTTTAGGAAAAACGGAAGACTGTGAAAAATACAGTAGAAAGTCCCAGCGTATCCGAAATGCTATCCTGCAGGAGTATTTTACAGCAAACGGAAAGCTGAGTATCGATACCCAGGCAGCCTATACGGTGGCAATTGTCTTCGAGCTGGTTAGGGAAAAAGCCCAGCTGGAGCTTATCAAAGAACAGTTTCTGATGCGCATACGAAAGGATGGATACAGTCTCAAAACAGGATTTGTGGGCACGCCGTTTATTTTAGAAGCATTGTCCAGGTGCGGGCGCAGTGATCTTGCCTACCGGATTCTGCTTAGCAAAGAATATCCCGGCTGGCTTTATCCGGTGACTTTGGGTGCGACCACTATGTGGGAGCGGTGGGATGCGCTGAATCCGGATGGCAGTATGAGCGACAGCGGCATGAATTCCCTGAATCATTATGCCAACGGTTCCGTACAGGAATGGATGTATACCCGTATGGCAGGAATTAAGCCTCAAAGTAAAGGAGCCGGATTTAAACATGTATCCATAAAGCCACAGATTCATCCGGGGGCAGGGTGGATGGAGATGGTACTTAAAACAGCCGCCGGCGTATATAAAATCCACTGGGAAATCCAAAAAGACAACAAAATGTTATTAACCTGCAACATTCCCTTCGATACCACAGCAGATATTACGCTGCCCTGCTGTCCTGGCAAAGTAATCTTAAATGGAGAAGAACAGCCATACCAGCCGGAAAGCAGAATACCTGCAGATGCAGGCGAGTGGGTATTTGAATATGAACTTTCCGAAAATTACCGCCCATGCTATCAACTGGAAGACAGCGTAAAAGAGCTGGTGCGCAATCCGGTCATTAAAGAATATCTGTATAAAAAAGTACCTATGCTGGTTCATACAGATGGAGCGGAGATACAGAATATGACCCTTACTGAAATGTCAAAACTGCCATTCTTCCTTGGGATTGGAACAAGGCTGGGGCTGGATGAGGAGATTTTGGAGGAAATTGAGGGGGTTGTTTGTGGGATTGGGAAGCAGTAAAGACAGATGCTGGTAAATGATGGAATAACTCAGGGTAAGGCAGAAGCTATTGTAGAAATTTGAGACATTAAGGGAGACTTGTCAGAAGATTTAAGGCAACGGATTATCTTGGAAAAGGATGTGGATGTTCTTACGAAATGGATCAGAGTTATGCAGTAACCGGATAGCATGGTGAGTATAGGATGTTACAAAAATTCTAACACTATCGTAAAAATGTAAACTTGTTTCCCTTGGATATGCTCCCGATGTATTGTGGAGCCGTAAGGACTGGTTGGATCATGATTTTGTAGCCTAGTGGAAAGCGCTTGGTGCAGTCGCTGAATGGACGTACCGGCGTGTCCGGTAGGCTTGTTGCTCGCGGGAATAAAACTGCCGCCTATATTTCTCTCGAAATAGAAGGAGTACAAACCTGTCTGGAGGAAATTGATTATCTCGATAGCTGCTAACATAGCTCTATTTATTCAGTATAAACCGCGCCCCATTCGTAATCGCAACACCAATATCTTTTTGAATCGGTGCCACATCTGATGATTTATCTTTGACAAATACCAGGGTATCGTCGTCTTCTATTTCAAAAATATACTGGTATTTTCCATCTTCTGTTTTTAAAATTAGTTTCTGATCTTCAATGGTATATGTACCATTTGCTAAATAGGAACTTAAGACATCGTAAGTAAATCCGAAAGTTCCATCATCGAAAACGGAAAGGCATGGTGTGAACACATCAGCATTTTCTTTTGTTTCCATGTAATAGCTTTTGGATTTAATACTGATATTGACTGTCTCCGGTGTGGATGTTTCTGTTGTTTCATAATCAGATATTGTGTTTTTTTCCTTTTTGGTCAAGTTTTCGGTTCTTTCAGTCTCTTTTTCTGTGGAACTGCAGGCTGTGAGAAGGAGCAACAGGGAGAAGAGAATTAGTATTGCGGTTATTTTTTTCATAGATATCTCCTTTCAAAATAGCTTGTTAGCAGGTACTTATTTTCTGAATATGTCAATTGCATGGCTGGTAATGCCCAGTAGATCTTCACGCTCGCAGGTAGCTAAGTGATATTTTAAATACAGATCAAACGCTGCATCATCCATTGCATCCACGGATTCCCGCATAAATAAGGCACAGCCGTCTGTGGCTGCGTAGTGCAGCCTGGACACGGGAAATACAGACATCAAATCGTCAATGTTTTCTTTGCGGACAAGTTCAAACAAGTCCCTTGGCTGAGACTTTGCAGCAAAAGTATCGGGATCTAGCAAGCCCTTTTCTATATATTCGGCAACATTGATATTACCGCGTTTAAAACCCTCGTCCAGAAGACACCCATCGGATATGACGTATGCGGCAAAAATTACACCGCCCTGTTTTGTTACACGAATAGCTTCCCGAAGAGCTTGCTGCTTATCTTTTTTGTTATAAAGATGATACAGCGGACCCAGCAGCAGCGTGATGTTATATTGATTATCTGAGAATGCAGATAAGTCCATAGCATTACCCTGAGTAATGGTTATTTTTTCTTCTGGCAAGGTATTTTGCCGGAAGATCTCAATGTTACTATCCACCAGTTCTACGGCGTCTACGTCATATCCCTGACGTGCCAGCGCATGAGAATACCGGCCGGTAGCAGCACCGATTTCAAGTACCCGGTCCCCAGGTTTGATATATTTTTTTATGTAATGCATAGTTGTGAGGAATTCAACAGATCCATGCTTTAATGCAAGGCGGCTGTCTTCGTCATAATTTTTTAAAAGTCGATTAGGTATTGATTTATTATCATAATGTACCCTCCTTTTGGTATTAGTACTACAATGCACAGTAAGGTTAAAATATTTGGGTTTTGCTGATTAAAGACGCTTTGTATCAGTAGGTAGTGTAAGAAAGAGAAGGGAGCGGACCAGGACATTGATTTGGAATGCTTAACGCAGAGTTGGCATTTTCTAACCTTCCCGAAGCGCTTTTTGGCGGCACGCGGGCATTCGCTGCGAAATCCTGATGCATTTCGCAGCTAGAGCGTGTATTAAAATTCCTTCCTGCCATCTGCACATCCCACTTTGCGGCATATTTGCCCCGAATTCAGGTTACATAGCCCGCTATGCGCCCTTCATCCGGGACAAATCTCCCACAAACTGTGACGCACAGCTGACAGAAATGAATTTTAAAACACGCTCAATGCCCGCTTAGTATCCGATGGGAGCCAGTCGAATACTATCCGCAAAAAAACACTCCGGTAAGGTAAGTAAATGCACAGATCTGCTATACGCCTTCCAAACCCCTCTCCTGGTCCGCCACCTTCTCTTTCCGAGATAGCATTCGTTGATACAAAGCTGGTTTTCTCAGCAGGTTGGGACCTTGGGGTTGTGGCGTGCTGAACGTGATTGGCGTAAAACAACTGATGTATAGCAACGATGTAAAGCAACTGATGTAAAACAACTGATCTTGAAACCGTGATTAGTTTTTCATTCTGAAATCAGAAGAAGTGTTAGACGTTCATCTTTTTTACGCATAAACAGCCGGAACATACTGCGCTGCATCCAATAAAGAACAGCCAGCCACAACCCATCTTTCCGTACACTACCTACATCTACAAAGCGTCCTTACTCAGCAAAACCCAAATTCTCAATACACATCAATTGTTCAAAAAGGTAAATGCCAGTCTGGTTTCTCTTGTTTTATAAAAGCTGACAATATATTTGCCAGCATTTTTTCAGAACTGGTTTGATCTAAAGCTAATTTTTTTGTGGCTGTTAAGACGGCTATTCCATGGGTATAGAGGAATAAATCTAAATAAATTATCTTCGCCCGTTCCAGCTCTATTCCAATGGTATCCGAAAAGAGTCGGGCTTTTTTTTCATTTCCAATTTCATTATAAAAATCCTTAGCTTCTGTCATTTCTAAATCCATATCATTTATAAATAATAACTTAAATAAATGTGTCTCTTCCTGAGCAAATGAGATATAGGAAAGTGGAAGAATTAAATAAGGACTGACATTTGTGCAATTGCGGTAATGAGCAACGTACTGTTCATAGTAGTCGTATGCATAGATAAGAAATTCAGACTTTAACTCATCCATGTTATCATAACAAGTAAAAATAGGACGGGTAGAACACTGAAGTTTACCTGCGATACTCCGAGCATTTACCGTTTCAAAACCCGTATCTCTTGTTATGTCCAAAACGGTTTTTAAAATCATATCTATCGTTATTTTTGCTTTTGGTGGCATATAAATAAGTTCGCTTTCCTTAGAAATTAAAGGTAACATATGTTGCATAACTATTGTTGCATAATAAATAGATATTGTCAAGAGAGTTTTAAACACTATTTTGCGATTTACGGATCTGATAGAGTTACCTAATTAAGAAAAATCAATTAATTTATAATATTTATGTTGCGTTATTGATTAAAACGTGGTATGGTTAATGAGTAAAATTCTTTTGTTCTGCAATTCTTGCAGAGACATTTCCACATTAAATAAAATATCAATTGAAAAGTGTTGTATGAAAAACTATCAGGCATAATTTTAGATCATGCTGTCAAAATTGTTACAGTCTGCAGCTCTTTTCAAAAAAAGGAGGAGCTAATGCACATTGAAACACAGCAAAATGACAACATGTTACCAGAGGATACCAGGAATTACAGCAGTTATAGTAGTTATAGCGATAAAAGTGAAACATTTCTTATGCGCCCAACCGTAGACTTTTGCTTTAAGGAGCTAATGGCAGATCCCGTCGTTAGAAAAGGATTCATAGCAGCTATTCTTGGAAAAAGAACAGAGGAGTTGAAAGATACTACCTTATTGCCAACGATTCTGCGAAAGGGGACAAAAGAAGAAAAGCTTGGGATCCTGGATGTGAGAATATTGATGTCTGACGGAGAACAAATTGATATGGAAATGCAGGTGGGACCATATGAGTTCTGGGAAGAACGGACCCTGTTTTATATGAGCAAAATTTATATTGATCAAATAAATGCAGGAGACTCCTATGGAGACCTTGGGAAATGCATACATATCGGCATTTTGGATTTTATAATTTATCAGGATACAAATGATTTTTATTCCATTTTCCATATCTGGGAGGATGGAAGGAAGGCACTATACAGCGATAAGTTTGAATTTCATGTTCTTGAGTTACCCAAACTTGAAAGAATTGAACTGCAAGACAGTGAATTACTGTATTGGGCTAAATTTTTTGGAGGAAAAAGCAAGGAGGATTTTGAAAGTATGGCAGAGAAGAATGAATATATCAACACGGCATATGAACGATTAAAGAATATAAGTGCAGATGACCGAAAAAGGTTTGAATATGAGGCAAGGGAAAAAGCAATACGGGATCATAATCATTTGATGTTTACAGCAAGGAAGCGCGGCATTGAGGAGGGGATAGAACAGGGGATAGAACAGGGTCTCCAACGGGGGCTAAAAGCTAGTGTCCATATCTGTAGAAAATTAGGAATGTCTCAAGAGGATACAAAAAAATTACTGGTGTTAAATTTTAACTTATCCCTGGCTGATGCGGATGAAGAAGTATTAAAATATTGGTCTGAGGTAGAAAAGAATTAAAGTCAGCAACAGCCTGATTGTCTAAAGGTTTAAATGGTACTTTTTGTATGAATTATCATAACTTCTTATAGGAGGCGAAAGAGGTATGCAATATTTTTCATATCCTGTATGCAGAATAACCAAATCGATTTGAAAGAGGCTTATTTCAGTATAAATCAATTTCGTCAGCAGGCAGCAGTGGGGACTATTTTCTTTTCTGGCTCAGACAGTAGAAGAAGTACTTAGAATAATTTCCGAACATTAAAAGCAGGAGAATAGCAAACTCATAAGAACTGCAAAGAGATATATAGAATCATTATAAATATCCCATTATAATTGAAGAGGTTTGCAATCCCCTACATCTCCATCATTTAGAACAACATCAAATATAGACACATTCGTCCTTCGGATCCCACTGATACCCGATACCTTCCGCTATTTTAACCGCAACATCAATATCCAGAGTATCCGAAATAAATCCCAGTGTCATATCCATTCCGGTCATGCTTCCGGAGGAAGAATAGAATTTTCCGTCAGCAGCCCACTTCGCACCTTCAATCCAATGCACTCCATTCATGGTATGCAGGGCCCAGAAAATGTTTTTTTCATACTGGGCCATTCTGCGCCGGAATCCCTTTCCGGTTTTTGCAAGAAGAGCAGATCCGGTAGAAATAGTCAGGCAGTAAGAACTTCTGTCAATGGCTTTTTTTAGAATTTCCAGAGCATCAAAGTCTTCCAGAATCCGTCTGGCACCCGGACCACCGGGGATTAAAACTGCAGTTCCAATCTCATCCGGCACTAATGGTTCTGTCCATACCTTAACACCCTGGGCACTGTTTACGATTTTGCCGGTCAGGGACACATATTCGATATGAAAATCTTCAGGTATCTTTCCGAATAATTCAGCGGGACCAAACGCGTCCAATGTTTCAAAATCATCATATAATAGAATACTTACTTTCATCCGTTTACCTCCAATTTGTATAGACTAAGTGTAACAAGCCAACTATATCTTTACAAGCCATGCGGGGGGATATTATTTATAAAATATATCCCCATGGGCGGCTTGTGAGCGGTATATTTTTCGTTTATACTTTTAAATATATAAATATACAGGGAGCAAATATGGAAAAGAGTACAGTTCAAAAGAAAAATAAAACAGATGTAAAACCCATTATAAATAAATCGCAGCCAGAGCCAAACAGAACAGAGCCAAACAGAACAGAGTCACACAGAACAGAGTTGTTCAAGCCAGAGCAATCCCACCCAACGAATTACCAGATGGTGCAACACCGGACACGGTTAAATCGGACAACCCAGCCTAAGACTACACAGCCACAGACAGCGAATCATCAGAAAATGCAGCCACCTACGGATCATCACCATCACACAAGCCACGCATCTCATACACAACCGCATCATACACATTCCCATGAAAATACGAAAGCAGTTCTGAATCGCCTTTCACGTGCCATTGGACACCTAAAATCCATTAAGACAATGGTTGAAGACGGGCGTGACTGCAGTGAAGTTTTAATACAGTTGTCAGCAGTAAAAGCTGCTATTAACAACACGGGAAAAGTAGTTTTGAAGGATCATCTATCCCACTGCCTGGTTGATTCCATTGAAACCGGGAATATGCAAGCCATTGAAGAATTGAATAAAGCCATAGACCAATTTGTAAAATAAGCAGCCTTAATTGTCCTGCTTATTTTTATTTTAACGGAATGTAGATCTCAACCGTATTCTCTGGGGCATCGTAAGCAGTTATTTTACTACGGTACACCTCAAAATCTTCCCGATCATCCAGTTGTCCTTTTCCCGAAACCAGCCATGTCCCGAATATGTAGTCATAGGTTTTATCCAGGTTCCCAAGGCTTCCATGATGTGTAAATACGGCGTATTTACCGGCTGCCCCTGTCTGTCTCGCATACACTGTAGCCTTCTGCTTCTATGCAGGAATATTTTTCAACAAACTGTAAATAATGTTTCCACAAGTCAGGCAGACAGTTGCCGGACCGGATGTTATCAAGAATTCGTAGAAAAGGCGGAGAATATATCTGGGTACAGTTTTCGGCCCAGTTCGCAGATGCTGCGGCTGAGCAGGCGAATAAGGCAAAAACGGATTTTCTTTCCAGGATGAGCCATGAGATTAGGACACCTATGAATGCCATTATTGGAATGACAACCATTGCTGCCGCTTATATAGAAGACCGTGACAGGGTTGAGGGATGTCTGGAGAAAATATGTTATTCTTCCAGGCATTTGATGACTCTGATTAATGACGTTCTGGATATGTCTAAGATTAATGAAGAGAAGATGCAGGTTTCCCACGAAGTCTTTAACCTGGAAAATGTACTGGACTCCATTTCATCCATTATCTATCCCCAGGCAGTGGATAGAGGTCTTAATTTCAAAGTATTTCTGATAGATAGAGAATGTGTTGATTGGAGATGCCCTGCGACTGAATCAGGTGCTGTTAAATCTTCTGTCAAACGCATTGAAGTTTACGCCCAGAGGAGGCAGTATCCACTTGGAAATACGCCAGCCACAGCGGATTGAGGGACAGGTATGTCTGAAATTTACGGTCCGGGATACCGGTATTGGTATGAGTGAGGAGTTCCAGGAACGCAAATTGAACGGGACTTGCTTTATCAGACACTTATAGAGGCAATGTCAGAGCAGTAATTGGGATTATTAATATCAAATGGCATGGAAAAAGCGAAGAAGAACTTTCCTTTTTCATGCCATTTTTGTAAGTATATACTATCATTAAAATGTTTGTGATATTAACTATTTTGTAAGGTCATTAATATAGGTATTCCATAATTCGTAATTCAGGTCGATCATATTTTTAATCTTATACTGAATTTGGTTATTTAAAATATCATACATTTTCCGGGTCTTAAATACATGAAGTTTTTCTAGTTTGTTTGTGCTGTTATAGGTATAAATAATCGTATATTTACCGGTAAAAAGAACAGTGACCGGTGGAAAATCATTCGTTATTATTTTTAACTTTTTCTGGCTGTTACGGGTGATATATTTATTAAACCTTTTCAGGAAAGTGATGCGGGATGCCGTGGGGATTGTTAATTCTCCGAACAAAGGAACGATGGTTTTGCCTTGTGTATAAAAGTCTGTCATTGCGTAAGTCGAAACATAAAATTCAGAGTTGCCGGACAATAATCGTTTAAATAATTTTTGCATTTGTTTATATAAAATTATTTTATGCTCTTTACGGTTAAGATCATCATCCCGGATTAAATAGCCCATAGAAAGAAAGTTATATACTGCATTTATGCCGCTGTCCGTCAATTCGTCCACAAAGGCAGGATGCTGTTCTAAATATTTAATTGCTTCCTCGCTGGTATAGCTTAATTTATTTATATATCCATTTAACAAAGTATTGTGAAATATTGTCAGGTAACTTTGGTGTTTAATCAGCTGCATAAACATGGTTCCGTCTATTTGTGTAGTGAAATTCACGAGAAATCTTCCTTTAAGCAGAATAAAAGGATTGTCAATTTGTTTTTTTATCTCCCAAAGATTCATTTGGGCATATTCCTGAATCCGCGTTATACTGGAAAGAATATCAAACTGTTGAACAGTGAGCGTGTCAAATTGCGATAAATCCACCACATAGTTTATTATAACATTTCTCATTTTTTCCGGACAGGCTGATTGTATTCTTTTGAAAATTTCGTCGTAATATGTGTCATAGTTGAAAAAAGAACTGTAAAATACAAATTTTTCATTGCCAGGTTTATTTACCATCTCATCTGAAATCAGGATACACAAAATATTCAAGATCATTTTGTCTCCCATGTAGTATGGTCCTTTGTCGTAAAAATTGCCGGGAGCTTTGTTCTCGGTAGCAAAATCACAATTCAGTGCATATTCGATGGCTGTACATAAAAACTGCTCAAGTTCATGCCTGGAATCAAAATCATAGATGATTGGAAATGCACTCTGTAATTTCAGGTAACAGTTTCTTGCATAAATATGCTGGGAAAAATAATATGCTGCCTGATTACAAAATTCCCATTTTTCTTTTAACATCGGTAATCTTTTTCCAGTTAGAATTTTGCTGAGTCCACTGGGAGTCATATTCATATGCAGTGCAAAGTCTGTCTTTGAAGTTTTTGCGATAGTTACAAGTTCGTTTAATAATATACCTACCATTGTGCGGCACCTCATATTGATAATATTTAAAACATTAAATTTCATTATAAACTCTTTTTTTATTTTTTTCTTGCAAAAAAAATAAATTTTTCATAAACTTTTTTCTTTTTTTGCCAATTTATGCAGACTTATTTATATTTAATTTCAAGCACCAAATTGCTTTTGACGTTATGATGTCTCCATATAAGAGTCGTTTCCTATTTAAAATTTAAATACTAAGGAGATTAGGTATGGAGCAGAAATTTTATATTTGTAAACATTGCGGCAGTATTGTGGAAGTAATCCAGGGTGGAGGGGATGTTCTAATTTGCTGCAATGGTGAAATGAATGAGTTAGTGCCAAACAGTACAGATGCGGCTAATGAGAAACATGTTCCAGAAGTTATTGTATATGGATCACAGGTGATTGTCAATGTGGGGGCTGCACCGCATCCCATGACAGAGCAGCATTACATAGGATGGATTTGCATACGTACTACAAAAGGAGTATACCGCAAAAAACTGGCGCCGCTTGATGAACCAACGGCTGCTTTTGCCCTTACTGATAATGAAA
>Ga0137302_10165_pt1 | contig 47137 bp, 45 predicted proteins | sample Ramsor2O_GlcNAcB_FD_97184 | JGI IMG/M metagenome (GOLD analysis project Ga0137302, IMG submission 97184) | Mouse cecal microbial communities from Vienna, Austria - N-Acetylglucosamine amended with D2O_GlcNAcB | ecosystem: Host-associated > Mammals > Digestive system > Large intestine > Cecum... | reverse complement strand
TATTATATGAATGAAGAAGGAATCATGCTGGCCGACACCATTACTCCCGACGGATATTATGTAAACACCTGGATGAACTGCAGGAAAAGGCGGTATACGAAGCTGTGAACAGCGGCCTGCTGGAAATATGTGAGAAAAAACGGATATTATGCAGCCAATCAATGGATTCAGGACACGGATGGAAAGTGGTACTATTTTAACATGGCGGCTGTCATGCTGGCGGATACCACCACTCCGGACGGCTATTACGTGGATGCCAGCGGCGTATGGGATGGCCAGCCAGCCTCTGCTGTCATAGGCGGTGAAAATCCCGGACCAGGAGTGGACACAGCTTCTCATACTGAAGAATAATTCTGCTTTTTCTACTGAGGCACTGATAAGCGGCAATCAGGGTATTATTTTGACCCTCCTCTGCCGCTTATCATTTTATCCGGGAGTTAGACATCTTCCTTCTATTTGTCTATACTTTTGTGTTTAGCGCCCAATTTTTATGAATAATTTACAGAAATCTGTTCATCAATAGACAAATAAATGAAACTGTATATTTATTTTTGAGGAATCCTGAGCTAATATATTTGTTAAAAAATGAAAGGAGCAAAATTATAATGGAACCCGTGGAGTCCCCGAATTTCTTAGAACATGCTGAACCTCTGGATGAAAATACCCCTCATTATCTCAATGCTTTTCACAAATATCTAATCCAGCATAACATGTCCCCTAATACGATCACTGCCTACATCTATAGCGTAAGGCATTTCTTTACATACTTTGAACAGCTTAATTCCAACAATGTCAGTCTATACAAAGTATACCTCTTAGACCATTATCAGCCCCAGACAGTCAATATGCGCATCCGCGCCCTGAACTGTTTCTTAAAATTCCAGGGCATCAGTGATTATAAAATACGTGCCCTCCGGCTGCAGCAGAAAAAATATACGGACTACATTATAAGCCAGGCTGACTATGAGTATCTGAAACGCCGGCTTCGTGAGGATGAACAATATACCTTCTATTTTATCATACGCTTTATCACTGCTACCGGGGTCCGTGTCAGTGAATTGGTTTCTTTTCAGATAGAGGATGTGATAAACGGCTATAAAGACATCTATTCAAAGGGAAATAAGATGAGACGCGTCTATATCCCCACCGCTTTGCAGGAGGATACATTCCAGTGGCTGGAAGCTGAATGCAGAAAAAAAGGACCTCTGTTTCTGAGCCACCTCAAACGAGGTATTTCTGTCTCTGGCATCCGCTCCCAGTTAAAGACATTTGCATACCGCTACCATCTTGACCCGAAGGTAGTATATCCCCACTCATTCCGGCATCGTTTCGCTAAAAATTTCATTGAAAATGGCGGAGACATCGCTTTCCTGTCCAACCTTCTGGGCCACACCAGCATCGAAACCACCCGTATCTATCTGAGACGGAGCAGCACGGAACAGTCCCTTATTGTGAATCAGATTGTTGACTGGTAATGGAATGAAAGGTGCGCTCAGCATGAATACAACTATACAAGAAAAAAATGAACCTGCCTTTCATGCATACCTGAAAAAAGCCCAGGCTTCTCCCAATACGATCCGCAGCTGCATGGCAGCCTGCAGGCTTTATTATTCCCTGTATGATGACCTGACTGTCAATCATCTGATTTGCTTTAAGGATTATCTTATTAATCACTACAAAGCAGCCACGGTAAACAATCGAATATACGGAATCAACCGGTACCTGGACTGCCTTGAAGAGCTTTGCGGCGGCCAAATGATTCACTTCAGGCTGACCGTCATCCGTACCCAGCAGGCAGCCTTTCTGGATAATGTCATTTCCCAGGAAGATTATGAGACATTTAAGAAAATGCTTAAGGACGACGGAAATCTGCTGTGGTATTTTGTTGTTCGGTTTCTGGCATGTACCGGAGCCAGGGTCAGTGAACTGATACAGATTAAAGCAGAGCATCTGCATCTCGGCTATATTGACCTCTATACAAAGGGCGGGAAAGTGCGCCGTCTCCATTTTCCTGATGCCCTGTGCCGTGAAGCCCTGGAATGGCTGGCTGCAAAGGGACAGGCTTCCGGATTTTTATTTGTCAACCGGAATGGAAACCAGATCACCTCCCGCGGAATCAGCAGTCAGCTTAAGACGCTGGCCATACGCTGTCAGATTCCGCCTGAAACAGTGTATCCTCACTCCTTCCGGCACAGGTTTGCTAAAAACTTCCTTGAAAAGTTTAATGATATCTCCCTTCTTGCCGATTTGATGGGCCACGAAAGCATTGAAACCACCCGCATTTACCTTACAAAATCAACGCAGGAGCAGCGTGAACTGATTGACAAAATAGTTACCTGGTAATGTTTGCCGGCATTATGCCGCCGCGGATATCGGGAATCCGGCGGTCACAGCAGGCCACCCCATATCGCCCGCCTCCTCCGGGGAAGACCAAGGGCAATAAGATGAGGCGTGCCTATATTCCCCGCGGACTGATTCATGAACTGCAGGAATGGCTGGCCGCCGTCCGCCAAAGCACCGGTCCCCTGTTCCTCAGCCGTTTTCACGCTCCCATCTCCCCATCGGGCATACGTGCTCAGTTCAAGGTATTCGCGGTCCGGTACGGCCTGGACCCAGAGGTCGTGTATCCCCACTCCTTCCGGCACCGTTTTGCCAAAAACTTTCTGACAAAATTCAATGATATTTCCCTTTTGGCCCACCTTGTGGGCCATGAGAGCATTGAGACCACGCGAATCTATCTGACCCATTCTTCCGATGAGCAGAGAGAGCTTATTGACAGAATTGTCACATGGCAGATTGCATTTTTGTGAAAAAAACAGTATCATAGAAGAAACTCGGAAAGGATGGTTTATATGTACGAATATACCTGGTATCAATGGCTTACGTTCTTTTTTATATACTGCTTTTTCGGATGGATTTTTGAATCCACCTATGTTTCCGCGAAAACAGGCCGCTTTGTGAACCGCGGTTTCCTGCGCCTTCCCCTGCTTCCCCTTTACGGAACAGGCGCCGTTATGATGTTGTGGGTATCCCTTCCTGTGAAGGATAACCTGCTCCTGGTATACCTGACAGGCGTCATCGCCGCCACCCTTCTGGAATACGTCACCGGCTGGGGCATGGGGAGGCTGTTTAAGATGAAATACTGGGATTACAGCAGCCAGCGATTTAACGTGAAAGGATATATCTGCCTCAGCTCCTCCATTGCCTGGGGTTTTCTGACTATCTTTCTTACAGAGGTGGTTCACCGCCCCATCGAACATTACGTCCTGGGCCTGCCTGTCATGGTCAACATTGTTTTTGTACTGATAACAACCCTGCTGTTTGCAGCGGATACGGCTGAGTCCGTAAAAACCGCCCTGGATTTGGCCAAGGTGCTGGATGCCATGACAGACATGCGGGCTGAACTGGACGATATACAGGTACAGATGGCCCTGTTAAAGGCAGAAACCAGCGAGCGCGTTGCCGAGGCCAGAGAGGAAGCGGCTGCCAGGCTCAGCCGGATGAAGTCAGGAGCTGCCAGCCATGCAGCTGCGTTTAAGGATGACACGGCCGAACGCCTGAATGAACTGGTTGAGAACACCATGGAGAAAATGAGCGGATTCGTGGAGGGTACCGCCGAAAAAAATGGGCGGTCTGGTGGAAAACACAGCCGAAAAGGTGGCCCGGACAGCGGAACGGCTGTCAGAGCTTACGGAGGACGCGGCTGCCAGGGTGTCCGGTACGCTGGCCCAGCGCGCGGAGGGAGCCAAGCAGGCAATACAGCGTGACGAGCTTAACAAAGGTATCGTCCAGGAGCGCAGGGACAAACTGGCCGCCCTGTCGCAGCGCCTTGTATCCATTTCCGAAAAACGCCATATGCTGTCAAGCCATATGGACTTCTACCGCAGAAGCATACTGAAGGGCAATCCCACCGCCTCCTCTTCCCGGTTCGCAGAAGCGCTGAGGGAACTGCGTGAAATTGCGGACAGGAAGGACCCGGATGAACGTCATATAACATAGTATTCTGTTTTTTAACCAAAAATACCCTAATAGTTTGACACAGCTTTATTTTCTGCGTCCTGCTATTAGGGTAAGTTTTATTCCATAATTATTACATCATCTTATCCACCATAGCCATCACGGCTGCGCCCAGTGCCTCAGACCTGGCGTCGGCATCCTCCATGGAGCTGCCCTTGATACCATAGTAGAACTTAATCTTAGGCTCTGTTCCGGAAGGTCTCACACAAATCCATGCTCCGTCGTTTAAATCATAGTACAGCACGTTGGAGGAAGGAAGGCCTGTGGGCTTTACTTCACCGGCAGCCATATCCTTTATGGTGTCCAGCTTGTAATCTCTGGCGGACACTACCTTGTAGCCGCCCACCTCTTTTGGTGTATTATTCCTGAGTGTCTCCATGATTGACTGAATCTTAGCCAGGCCCTCAATGCCGGATAAGCCGATAGACTTGACAGCATCCTTGTAATAGCCATACTTCTCATACATGGCAACCATGGCATCCCACAGGGTCATGCCCTTCTGCTTATAGTATGCGGCCGCCTCGCAAAGGGCCGCTGTAGCGGAAATGGCGTCCTTGTCACGGGCATAGGTGCCAATGAGGCATCCGTAGCTCTCCTCCATACCAAAGAGGTAAGTGCCGTGGCCCGTCTTTTCATTCTTTAATACCTGCTGTCCTATCCACTTGAAACCGGTCAGCACTTCAATCAGTTCACAGCCGTACTCCTTTGCAACCGCATCAATCAGGTTGGTGGAGACAATGGACTTGATAACCTGCCCGTCCTCCGGAATTTTGCCTGCTGCTTTTTTCTGGCTCAGAACATACTCGCACAGAAGGGAGCCGGACATGTTGCCTGTCAGAGGGATGTACTCTCCCGATGCAGCGTCCTTCACGTATACGCCCAGACGGTCTGCATCCGGATCCGTAGCCAGAACCAGGTCCGCATCCTTCTCCCTGGCCAGCTTAAGGCCCAGGGCAAATGCTTCCGCAGCCTCCGGGTTCGGATAGCTTACCGTAGGGAAGTCCCCGTCCGGCAGTTCCTGCTCAGGTACTACATATACATGGGTGAATCCCAGTTCCTTCATCACTCTTCTGGCCGGAATGTTGCCTGTGCCGTGAAGTGGTGTGTACACGATGCTGATCTGGTCCTGCATCTCGTCAATGGCCTTCTGGTTCACGACCTGGGCCTTGACCTGGGCAATATACTTGTCGTCGATTTCTCTGCCGATAACCTCGTACTTGCCTGCAGCCGCGGCAGAAGCCTCGTCCGTGGTCTTTACCGTGGACAGGTCCTCTATGGCCAGTACCTCCTCTGTCACGCCCTTGTCATGAGGCGGCGTAAACTGGGCGCCGTCCTCCCAGTATACCTTGTATCCGTTGTACTCAGGCGGGTTATGGCTGGCTGTGATGTTAATACCGGCTATGCATCCCAGTTCCCGCACCGCAAAGGACAGTTCAGGAGTTGGACGCAGGGACTCGAACTTGTATGCCTTGATTCCGTTGGCCGCCAGTGTCATGGCTGCCTCCATGGCAAATTCCGGAGACATATGGCGGGAGTCGTATGCAATGGCCACGCCCTTATCTGCTCCGCCCTGCTTGATGATGTAGTTTGCAAGGCCCTGGGTGGCACGTCTCACCACATAAATATTCATCCGGTTAATGCCAGCGCCAATGACACCGCGCAGTCCTGCTGTTCCGAACTCCAGGTCCATATAAAAACGCTCTTTAATCTCGTTTTCGTCACCTTCAATGGCGCGAAGCTCTGCTTTTGTGTCCTCATCAAAATAGGGGTTTGATAACCATTCCTGGTATATCTTCATGTAATCTTTCATTTTATACTCCCTCCTGAATGTGATATTCCCTGCATGATCTGCCGGCATTCCCGCTGCAGCGCAGGCCAAAGGGCCGGTCCGCAGCGAATTTTCTGATTAAGATTATACTATATCAAACCAGAAAAAGGAAGTACAACCCTCTATTATTTTTCGTCAAACACAGCCTTCACAGTCCGCTTTCAGGCGCTTCAGGAAGCTGTTCCTGGCCTGCTGCTGTTCCTCCAGGCCCCGCAGTTTGTCGGTGTTGCGGGCCGGTATCCAGGCCTTGTTGGCGTTGTAGTAAAAGTTCAGCTGCTTCCAGTATTTTTCAGGATAAAGAAACAGGTAGTACAGGCATCCCCTTTCCTTCGGCTCCATGGGCAGCACCCTTTCATATGAATCCAGCATGGACAGGCCCAGGTCCAGGTTCCATCCGTGCTTTTCCATGACCTTGCGCATGAAACGGTACAGGTCCGATATCTGTATTCCAAGATGCATCCGGTTATACTCAATGATAGCTGTGTAGCTGCCTCCCATGAGCACATGGTGCTGGTCCAGATCCCCATGGCACAGATACAGGGGCTTCCTGTCCTTTTGGCCTGGGGGCTGGACCTCCGCCGCTTCCAGGGCATCCTGGTCATCCTGGTACAGCCCCAGCTTCAGGCATTTTCCGCTGCCGCACATTCCGTTTCCTGCTGCCGGCTGCCGGCGGGGTTCGGGCCATAATTCCCGTATACCCTGTACCGCTTCCAGGGCCTGGTCGTAAAACATCTGATAGCTGCCAATGACGCACAGCTCAAATTCCGACTTCCTGCGTTTGGATCTTATATAATTGCGGGCCCGCTGCATTTCCCGGTTGTGCCGCTCCAGCTCTTCCTCCAGAGGACCTGAGAGGATGGAGCCCATGCTCCACTCCTCCTTAAACTCAATCTCTCGCAGCTGGCTGTGCAGCATAGCCAGCCGGGACAGTGCCTGGCGTATTTCATAGCCGTCCTTTATATTGCATTCCCGGTCCAAAAACCAATCCTTTAATATGTATCTGGTGCCGTCGCTGGTCACGGTCATCAGGTCGCCTTCCCTGTTTCTCAAGTACCGGTCAGACCTCAGACTTCCCCTGGTATCAAGCCGCCCCAGGACCTCGTCCTCAAACTCCAGACGCCTGGCTGTCCCGCGGTATTCCTTCAAAAGCCTGCAGCCCTGGTCTGTCTCACATATCCAGGAGCCGCGTCCCTTTCTCACGGTTCTGACTTCCATATCATACTGTTCTAAGGCTTCCACGTACTTCTCGTTCATCCACAACCCCTCCACACTCTTATCCCATCACATTTAGTCGAAACGGGAAGCTGCCGTTTCAGCTACTTCTAGGGTATGTAAAGATTTGGATGTTTATGACAGGAGAAATGGAGGACCGGGTTCAATTCCCATTTTGTGTATAGTGTACAAACCATTCCCGCCGTATTGCCCACATCATGCCGAAATGTCCTGATATGACAGTAAAGAAATGTGAAAATGGCAACAATTCCTCTGAAAAAGCAATATAATAATTCTGTAAATATTTACAAGGCACACAAAGGAATGAATCATGAGCTCATATATTTTTGAAACAGTGGAATTTGAAAAGAAATATCCGGTTAATGCGTTTGTGGCTTCTATCCAGAGCAGCAGTTTCCATTGGCACTACGAATACGAACTGCTGGCAGTACTGAAAGGAAGCATTACGGTCAGAGTCAGCTCCAGGATACTGATCCTTAAAAAGAACGATATCATATTAATCAATTCCAAAAGCGTGCATGAAATTCAATGCGAGCAGGGAGACAACCTGTGCATGGTTCTGCAGCTGGACCCGGCGTTGTTTAAGAATGAAAATGGGGAGACCATCTTCTACCGCTTCTATTTAAACAGTGTGACCGATGAACTGCCTGTGAGAGGCGGATATCTGCATTTTGTAAGGAGGGCTGCCAGAATCGTACTGGGCTCCCTTAAAAAGGAGGAAAAATCATACTACCGCGTCTGCGCCGAGGTATATACCCTGATTGCCGATCTGTTTGAATATGTGGAGTATGACATGAGCATGCAGACAGGACAGTCTGACCATGATATCACTCTTCTGATGGAGATCATTGATTATATCAGGGACCATGTGGAGGACCGGGACGTCTTAAAGCACCTGTGCAGGGAAATCGGCATGAGCAGCAAGACCGTGTACCGGTATCTTAAAAATCATGTGGGCATGTCGGTTAAGGATATGGTTGACACGCTGAAGGTAGATAAGGCCAAAAAGCTTCTCAATCACACGGAGAAAAACATGAACTGCATCATTGACGAATGCGGATTTGGTTCTGAAAACACATTTTACCGGATTTTCAGACAGAGCACCGGACTGACCCCCAGGGAGTACCGGCAGAAGGGACTTGAGCAGAAGGACAACGGCATCCTGAAGGGCTATCTGGATTTTGAAGAATGTGAGGCTGAAACAATCATACTGGAAATATTGGAGGAACAGAAATAATGGATTACAGCAAGGAAAACAGGCTGTCCTATACAGAAAGGGCCCGCCGTATCGTGGATTCCCTAACCCTGGAAGAAAGGCTCTCCTTAATGAGCGGTTCCATGACGTTCGAGGAAGTAAGGGGAGCCATCAAGAAGAAAACAAAGGAACACTATAATCATTTTCCCTACCCCGCAGGAGGAATCCCGGTAAAAGGAATCCCCGCCGTCCGTTTCTGCGACGGTCCAAGGGGCGTTGTCTGCGGCAATGGAAAAAGCACCTGCTTTCCGGTGTCCATGCTGCGCGGGGCTTCCTTCGATACGGACCTGGAAGAAGAAATCGGGGAGGCCATGGCAGAGGAGGTACTGGCCTACGGAGGGAATCTGTCTGCCGGCGTATGTATCAATCTTCCCTACAATCCCGGATGGGGAAGAAGCCAGGAAACATACGGCGAAGACTCCTTCCATCTGGGCGAGATGGGCGCCGCCCTTGTGCGGGGCATACAGAAAAAGGGCGTCATTGCGTGTGTCAAGCATTTTGCCTTCAATCAAATGGAAAATGCCCGTTTCAAAGTAAATGTGGACTGCACCAGGAGAACGGAGCGCGAAGTATTCCTTCCCCACTTCAAGAAATGTATTGACCAGGGGGCCGGAGCCGTTATGAGTTCCTATAACCTTTACAAGGGGGTCATGTGCGGCCATAACGGATATCTGCTGGACCAGGTTCTTAAGGAGGAGTGGGGGTTTGACGGTTTCGTCATGAGCGACTTTGTATGGGGTGTGAAGGATACGGCGGCGGCTGCCAACGGCGGACAAACCATGGAGATGTGTGTCACCAAATACTTTGGCCAGAATCTGGTAAACGCGGTTAAGGAGGGGCTGGTGGATGCGAGCAGGATTAACGATGCCGCCCTGCGTATCGTGCGCACACTTCTGGCATTTGGGGATAAAAAAGAACATGTAAGACCTAATGTGATTGGGTGCAAAAAACACACAATGCTTGCTCTGGAATCAGCCAGGGAGGGCATCACCCTGATTAAAAACCAAAACCAGGTGCTTCCCCTTGACAAGAAATCCACCAGGCAGGTGGCGGTCCTGGGACGGCTGGCACAAAAGGAAAATACAGGTGACAGAGGTTCCAGCCAGGTGTACCCTCCCTATGTGGTAACCGCAGTCAAGGGAATTGCCGCGGCATCCCCCAAAACAGAGGTTATCTATTATGAGGGCAGCAATCCGGAGCACAGCCGGCACCTGGCCCAGGAGGCCGACGCGGTCATATTTGTTGTTGGTTATGATTATAACGACGAAGGCGAGTATGTGGCTGAGGACAGAAAGGATGTCTACACCGGCGCAGTGGGCGGCGACAGAAGAAACGGACTGGGCCTTCACGGCGCGGACAGGAAATTGATTGAGGCGGCCGGCCCTGCCAACAAAAACTCCATCGTGGTCCTCATCGGAGGCAACATGATTATGCTGGAAGGCTGGAAAGACCAGGTGGCGTCCATTCTCATGGGATACTATCCGGGTATGGAAGGCGGGACAGCCCTGGGGGAAATCATTTACGGCGACGTGAATCCCAGCGGAAAGCTGCCCTTTGTGATTCCCAATAGGGAGGACCAGCTTCCATCCGTGGACTGGAACGGAACCACCCAGTATTACGATTATTACCATGGATACAGGAAGCTGGACAAGGAGGAAATCCGCCCCGCAGTACCTTACGGCTTTGGACTGTCCTATACCACATTTTCAGTGGAATGCATGAAGGCCTGGACAGCAGACGGTCTGGTATATGCCTGCTGCGATGTAAAAAACACCGGCGGCAGGGAGGGGACAGAAGTCTTACAGATGTATGTGGGTTTCCCCCAGTCAAAGGTAGACCGTCCCGTCCGAACATTGAAGGGATTTAAGCGGAGCAGTCTCCAGCCAGGCGAAAAGAGGACTGTCGTTATCTCCTGTCCTGTGGAGGAACTGGCCTGGTTTAATGAGGAAACCGGTTCCTTTGAGACAGAGCATATGGAATATGAGATTTACATGGGCACCAGCAGCGCGCCGGAAGACCTGCTCATGACAACTATTACAGTATAGGGGGAAATCAAGATGGAAAACAAACCATCCTTATGGGAGAAACTTGCCTTTGCCGTTGGCGACGGAGGCTGCAATTTCGTTTGGACCACCATTGGTTCAATCCTGACATTATATTACACGGACAGCGTGGGGATCAGCGCCGCTGTCATAGGCACCATTATGCTGCTGACAAGACTTCTTGACGGGGTAACGGATCTGGGTATGGGGGCCCTCATAGACAGGACCCGCACACGCTGGGGCAAAGCCCGCCCGTGGGTCCTCTGGTCCGCCGTACCCATGGGGCTGGGGCTGGTTCTTCTGTTCAATGTTCCTGCCTCCCTGGGAAGCAGCGGAAAGATTGCATATGCAGCCATTACATACACTCTAATGGCGGCTGTCATCTACACGGCCTGCAATCTTTCCTACAACACCCTTCTGTCACTGACAGCGCCCAACCCAAAGGACAGGGTTCTCATGAGCTCCCTGCGATTCTTCTGCACCATGGGTGTTGTTCTTATCATCAACTACAATACCATGAACCTGGTGGAACGTTTTGGCTGGAATGGGATGGCTTTCGCCTTCGGAGTCATTGCGGTAGTCCTGCTGCTCATTACCTTCTTCTTTACAAAGGAACGCTCCATCGCGGGAATATCGGGAAAGAGTGAGAAAAAGATTCCCGTGGGCCAGTCTTTCAGGTTATTGTTCAAGAATAAATACTTTATATTTGTCACCCTGATTTTTGTCATAAATTATACAGCCCTTGGTGTCAACAACGGTCTGCGCATCTTCTATGCCAGGGATGTCCTTGGCAATGCAGGGCTGATGGGAACGCTCACCTTATGTTTTATCCTGCCCAAAATGATTGGCAACCTTCTCTATCCCCAAATTACAAGGATAATGGGAAAATGGAAAAGTCTGGTTCTGGGATACATCCTGGAAATGGCAGGAGTAGCCGTCATGGCCCTCACACCGTCCTCCCTGGGCACTGCCGTGGCGGGCCTGGTACTGCTGGGAATCGGAGGCATCCCCCATACGGCGGGCCTGTTTGCCCTGGTAGCTGACGTAATTGATTACGGCGAATGGAAAACCGGGGTCCGCATTGACGGCCTCACCAATTCCGCCACCAGCTTCGGCATGAAGGTAGGAGCCGGCCTGGGCTCTGCCATCGTGGGATGGGGACTGGCCTGGGGAAATTACAACGGCAGGCTGGCTGCCCAGACAGCAGAAACCGTGTCAGCCATCAAAATCCTGTTTACGGCAGTTCCCTTTGTCCTGTTTTCAGCGGGACTGATAATCATTATGTTTACCAATATTGACAAAATATACCCTAAGATTTCCAGGGATTTGGCGGCGGGAAGGTCTGAGGCCGGACAATAGGCTTCCCGCCCGAAAACACCCCCGGAGCAGTGTGAATTATCGTAATATAATTCGCACGTTCCGGGGGTGTTTCACTTATCTTTTTATTTATCTGTCTGTCTATTCATCCTTCCAGTGCAGGTGGTGAAGCTGACCGCTCAGCTCCAGCTTGCCGAATCCATTCTGTCTCAACGCCTCGTACAGCACGATGGCCGCGGAATTGGACAGATTCAGGGAACGGATATCGCCCTACATGGGAATCCGGATGCAATGGTCCTCATTGTCCACCAGAATCTCCTCCGGGATGCCGGCGCTTTCCCTGCCGAACATGAGATAGCAGTCCGGCCTGTAGGACACATCGGAATACACCTTGTGGGCCTTGGTGGTGGCAAAATACATGCTGCCCCGGGCCTGGGGATTGCGCTCCAGGAAGTCCTGATAATCGCTGTACACAGTCACGTCCAGTTTGTCCCAGTAGTCCAGCCCTGCCCTCTTTAATGCCTTCTCATTGAGCTTAAAGCCCAGGGGCTCGATGAGATGGAGCCTGGTCCGGGTGGCAACGCAGGTACGGCCGATATTGCCTGTATTGGACGGCATTTCCGGTTCTAATAGTACAATATTCATCATGGTATGCTGCGCCTTTCTGCTATTCCCCGCCGTCCAGTCTTTTCACGAACCTTGCCATGCGTCCCAGGGCTTCCTTCAGTTTATCCAGGGAGTAGGCATAGGAAACTCTCACGAATCCCTCCCCGCAGTCCCCAAATGCGGTGCCCGGCACCACAGCTACCCTTTCCTCTTCCAGGAACCGGGTGGCGAATTCCTCAGATGTCATTCCGAAACGGCTGATGTTGGGGAAGGTATAAAACGCGCCCATGGGCTCAAAGCAGGTAAGGCCCATCTCCTCATAGGCGTGGAGAAGAAAACGCCTGCGCTGATTGTAGGATTCCCGCATCATGGCCACGTCCGGATCCCCGTTCTTCATGGCTGACACGGCTGCGTACTGGCTGGTGATAGGGGCGCACATGATGGCGTACTGATGAATCTTCAGCATCTGCTCCAGAATGATATGGGGAGCTGCGGCATAGCCCAGACGCCAGCCCGTCATGGCATAGGCCTTGGAGAAGCCATTGATGAGCACGGTCCTCTCCTTCATTCCGGGGAAGGATGCAATGGTCACATGGCGCTTGCCGTTGTATGTCAGTTCGGAATAAATCTCATCAGAAATCACAAACAGATCCTTTTCCAAGACAATTTTTACAATTTCTTCCAATTCCTCTTTTTCCATAATGGCGCCCGTAGGGTTGTTGGGGAAGGGTAGGATGAGAATCTTTGTCTTGTCTGTAATCTTCTCCAGAAGCTTTTCCGGAGTCAGCTTGAACTGGTCCTTTACCTCCAGCTCAATGGTCACGGGTACGCCGTCTGCCAGGGTAACACAGGGCATATAGGACACGTAGCTGGGCTGGGGAATCAGTACCTCATCTCCCTCGTTTAACATGGCCCTCAGGGCAATGTCGATGGCCTCGCTTCCGCCTACCGTTACCAGGATCTCCTGGTCCGGGTCATATGTAGCGCCGCATCTGCGCTTTAAATATTCGCATATCTCCACTTTAAGGGGCTTTAAGCCGGCATTGGAAGTATAGAAGGTACGCCCCTTTTCCAGGGAATAGATACCCTCCTCACGGATTTGCCAGGGCGTCTCAAAATCCGGCTCGCCCACGCCAAGGGAGATGGCGTCCTTCATCTCACTTACAATATCAAAGAATTTACGGATACCGGACGGCGGTATCTTTACGATTTTATCTGATAATGGGTTTCTCATGGAGTAATCAGCATCCTTTCATCCTGCACCTGCTCACTGATAATGGTGCCGTGGTCTTTGTATTTTTTCAATACGAAATGGGTTGCAGTGCTTAGTACGGATTCCATCGGTCCCAGCTTGTCGGATACGAACTGGGCAATCTGGCGCATGGTTCTGCCCTCAATGAACACAGTGAAGTCATAGGCTCCGCTCATGAGATACACGGCCTCCACCTCGCTGTACTGGTAAATGCGCTCCGCTATCTTGTCAAAGCCCATGCCCCTCTGAGGAGTTACCTTTACCTCAATTAACGCCACCACCTTTTCCTCGCTGGTATTATCCCAGTTAATCAGTGTATGGTATCCGCAGATAATGTGTTCCTTCTCCATCTCCGCTATCTCGTTGGCCACCGCTATTTCGCTTTCTCCCAGCAGTATAGCCAGGTCCTTAAGGTCGATTCTGCTGTTTTTCTCAATGACTGCAAGTATCTTTTCTCTCATAATATATCATCCTCCATCCTTCCATGTTTATATAGCTTCTTAGCTGTCTCATATTATCTTTGTCAGTTCATCGGGCTGGGGCCGCTCCAAAAATCCGGCTCCCTCCTGTCCATGGCGTATCTGCCTGGCATTTCCATCCGCCACACTTCCGATGACGCCCGCGGGAATTCCCTCTGCCATGAGCCTTCTCACCAGCTGCCCTCCCCTGTCCGAGGCCAGAATGGCGCAGTTTCCGCTGTATAGCCGGTAGGGATTCAGTTCAAACAGCTCGCATATCTCTACCGTTACCTGCCGCATAGGCATACTTCTGAGGTCCACATCAATGCCCGCGTTAAATATCCCTGATAAATTCCAAAGGGCAGCTAAAACGCCGCCCTCTCCTGCATACTCGTAAGCAGTGAAGGAGCAGGGCTCCTTCTTCTGTTCACGTTTTATCCATTGTTCCACGGAGTATGGCTCCGTTTCATCCAGACACCTTAAGAACACAGGCGAAAAGCGCCCATTGAGCACATCCCGCTTTTCTGAGCCTATCTTTACAGTCCCCGCAAATCCGGCATGACCTGCCATCACCAAATCCTGACCCGGCCTCATGAAGCCGTCGCGCTTCTCAAATCCGCCAGGTCCCTGTCCGGCCGTCCGCATTATGGTCCCTCCACCGGGGTGACCGTGGGGCCTCCCCCGGCCGGCGCCGGGTTTGCAGCGGGCATCGGGTTCGCTGCCGGCGCCGGATTTGCCGCTGCCGGGTTCGCTGCCGGCGCCGGATTTGCCGCTGCCGGGTTCGCCTCCGGGGCCGGGGCCGCCTCAGCAGCCGGCTGCGTCACGCCCGGGCCTCCCTCCACACCGGTAACCGGCGCTGTCTCGGCCGGGGCTGTATCCACGGGCGCCGTCACATCCGGCACCACCGGCAATGCCACCGGCAGATCAGGACCTACCCGGTAAATGGCCTTGGATGCATTGTAGGTGTCCTTGTTTAGCAGGGTTCTCTCCTGCTCCACACCGTCCACAGTTACTACCTTCCACAATCTGGATCTGAGTCCTGTATGGGAGGACTGGACCTTGACCCTTGCTCCCGGAGCCAGGGTGTTGTCTACAATGAGCTGAGGCTCGCCCGGACTGGTGCTTCCCAGGGTCTCAGACACGTATTCCACCTTGCGGTTGGCCGGCCTTGTCTCCTTGCCGTATATGGTAAAGGTAAGCTTCCTGCCGGAGGTATACCCTTCCACATAAATAGGGGTACTGTAATTGTTCTGTATCTTAATATCCTTATATGTGCCTGCAATGGCCGCATCCCTGGATGGTTTCACATAGGTGACAATCATGGAGTGGTTCTGTCTCTGGACAATCTCCACCTCCGCTTCCAGGGAAGCGTTATACAGAGTGGTAGCCAGCTGGCACACGCCTCCTCCGATACTGTCCACCACCTGGCCATTCTCATAAGCCGCCGCTGTCTTATACCCGTTGGCTGTGGTAAAAGGCTGCAGGCATTCATAGCCTGACAGGACATCCCCCGGCATTAGCACATGGCCGCTAATCTTAGCCGCGCCTACTGCCAGGTTGGTGGCGCGGGCTGCGCCGCTGCTGCTGAAATCAGTTGTATATGTGCCCAGCACATCCTGTATGGTGGCCAGGGCTTCACTGGTAATGGCCGGCTGTTCTTCTGTTACCTGGGCCGTTACCTTTATGGGCTTTTCCAGACCGGCTTCCAGTGCCTCATTCAGGGCTGCCTCCGTTCCCGCCACGTCAACCACGCGTCCGGGCACAGAGTCCGTAATGACAAACTGTCCATTTTCTCTGGTTATAGATGCATTCCGGGGCTCCGCCGTGATTCCCTGGCACTGTGTATCCACAAAGGCCTTCACCTTAGCGGAATCCACCTCTGTCTCCAGTTCAATATCCACGGGCGCCGCCGCCAGATCTTTTTCAATCATATACTGTTTAATCAGGCTGCCGCCGGCATACTGGCCGGCCGCCTCATCAATTGCGTCTGTGTTAATCCAGTGAAAGCCCAGCTCCCCCGCCGTGGTGGCCACGTCCTGTCCATCCACGCTAAGGGTCACTGACTGGGCCGCCAGGCCGTCCACATATTCCTGGACCGCCGCCTTCGCCTCCTCAGCCGTCATTCCGGCCAGGCTCTGGCTGCCTGAGGTTATCCCGGCCGGCAGCACAGGCGCCGCCCAGGCAATCACTGGAAATGCCGCAAGCAGCGCCATACTGATGACCGCTGTCAGGCCGGCATTACCTATACGATTCCTCATAAATTCTCCTCTTCCAAACTGTAATGCAATTAATACATAAGTGCGCTTAAGGCCATAGGAACAATCATAGCCAGCACTAATACAACAACAATGATGGCGGAAATGATTTTCTTGGTCCTTGGATCTCTCATATTAAGCATTGTACATTCACCTCTTTTAATAATATACCTCAGAATCTCTTCTTTAGTCTTTCTGTTCCCCGGATATTCTTCTGGTCATCCGTCCGTACCGGGAGATAATATTGTCAATCATCCGCGACACCTCACCGCGGCTCATGGCGTCTATCTGCACAGCTATGTCTATTCTATGACATTTTAACAAATCGTGCAAGTATTCTTTTTGCCTTTTTGTGGGCGGCTGCTCTCTTTTTGCCTTATAAATCAAGGGTTTTGCCGCAAAAGCCTCCGGATGCTCCCTGCCATGGCGGGCCATCATCGCCTGATACAGTCCATGAGCCGCCTCCGCGTCCGCCTGGGCCCGGTGGGCCGTGGACTGAGAAACCTCATAAAAGGAGCAGGCGCAGGTCAGATTCCGTTTCACATCCGCAGGCATAAACAGACGGCAGATGCCAAGGGTATCAATCCCCTCCCGCTCAAAATCCAGCCCGCTGTTCACCGCCGCCCGTTTCAGGAAAGCATAATCGAACAATATATTATGCCCCAGCAAAGGCAGATTTCCGCAGAACCGGACCGCATCCCCAATAATATCCTCAATCACAGGAGCGTCCTTCACCATATCATCCGTAATCCCCGTAAGCTCCCTAATCCGCTCTCCCAGCTGCCGCATAGGATTCACCAGAGTGACAAACCTCTCCTCCACCCGGCCGTCCACCACCCTCAAGGCGGCAATCTCCGTAATTTTCTCCAGCCTGGCCTCCAATCCCGTAGTCTCCAGGTCCAGGGCTATGTATGAATTTGTCATATCTTCCTCTTTCCAATAAAAAATAAACACCGCAAAACCACATGAAGCCGTATCCTAAAACAAACCTCATATTTATGACCCATTCTACTACACTTATGGAGGAAATGGAACTGGAAATAATAGAATACAAAGAAAACATTCAATCACCTGCCATCCGTCCTCCATCCCCAAAACCGGATATCTGGCAAGCGCGTCCTTCACATCCATGAATTCATATCCAACCCGACGTATGTCCTCCTGGGACACATGTTCCGGATTCACTGCATAGGTAATGGTAAATCTGCCCTCAGAGGAGCTGTGTATCATGTGGGCCGGTACCATGGCAGAACCGGGAAACGCCCCTTTTTCCATCAGCTCCATGGTATAGGGCGTCCCCCTGTAGCCGTAACGGCGTATGAGCCCGTCCACCTCCGTATTCTCGCCAAACCCCTTTATTCCCGGCGCAATGACCAGTAATTCCCCGCCGTCCCCGATCATCATCCGTGTGCGGTAAATGGCCTTGTTTCCCACCCAGGTGGTGGAGAACTCCTCCGGCTCCAGATAAGCCACCTCCTTCTTTGCCCGGCGTTCCACCTGTGTGATGCAGCGTCTTTTTGCCAAAGCAGCTGCGTGTTCATAGACCTGCCTGGACGCGCCGGTAAAGATGCCGTGAAGGGCGGGCCTCCCCAAAGAACCGGATCTGTTCCCCACGGCTCATGGCCCTGTGGGTCCCCACCGCAGGCATAATGCGCATTTCGGCCTCCATGCTCAGACGGTGATACAGATAGGAGGTGATAACACCCCCATAGGAATAACAGCGTGTGATATCCGGCGGCACTAAGAGGATACGTCCGGCCCTCGGAAGTCCCTCCAGCATGTAATCCAGTACGTGCTCCGCCTGTTTCCTGTACTGTTTCGTGAACTGTCCCGTAAACTGTTTCTGACTGGATGGAGCACTACTTCCTATGCTTTTCCCTGCTGTATATGAGTACCAGCAGTACGATGATAACGCCCTGCATAATCTGACGCCCTGCCTCCGGAATATTGACAATGGTCAGAAAATCATCCAGTATGGTCATGATAATGGCGCCCGCTATGGTCTTTGTATTGTAGCTGGTACCCACATCCAGGAAGCTGGTACCCGTGTATCCCACCAGGAAGAAACCGGAGACAGCCGCTATGACCGCGGATATCAGATATACGGAAAATGTCACCCTTCCTGTGTGTATTCCCGAAAACCTGGCCGCCTGCTCATTGGTGCCCACGGAATATATCTTCCTTCCATAGGGAGTATTCCGCAAAAGCACAATGGTCACGGCTGCCATGACAGCCCATATGACCACAATACCGGAGAGGATGCCTATGAAGCTCTGGTCGCAGACAGCCTTTAGAAGTGGGGACGCATTGCCCTTGGGGGCGCCTTTTGTGTAAATAAGAAACACGCCCTGGATGACCGTACCCACGCCAAGGGTCATGATAAAGGGCGGTATCTTAAGCCAGTGGATTCCCACTCCGTTGATAAATCCCACCATTGCTCCCATGACAATAACCGCCAAAAGCGCGGCGGTCAGGTTTTCATCCCGGCCCATCATGATCTGGGCCGCAATCACATTGGCAAACGTGATGGTATTGGCGATGGATAAATCAATTCCTCCTGTCAGTATGGTCAGGTTCTGTCCGATTGCGGCGATTCCCATAAAGGAGGCCAGCCTCAGGATTCCGGCCACATGGGTGGGCTTTAGATATCCCGGAGACATAATCTGGGCCGCCAGCAGTAATACCACCAGTATAACATAAACCATAACCTGTGAACTGCCTGCGTTTTTCTGAATGAACTGTAGATTGGAAGCCTGTCTGCTCTTTTCTTCTCCCATTTTCTTTCACCTTACCTTTCTATCCTTAAATAATAAATCCCCACAGTCCCTAACGCCTCTTATGCAGCGCGCTGAGCGACAGGGCTGCAATCAGTATCAGGCCCTGGCATATGAACTGGTAAAATGAAGAAACGCCAAACAGGTTCAGCATATTATTTATGATGGAAATGATGAACACGCCTGCTATGGTCCCCAGCGGGTCCCCCACCGCGCCTGTCATGGCGGTTCCGCCCACCACCGTGGCGGTGATGGCGTTCATGGCGTAATTTTTGCCTATAGTCGCATCGGCGGGTCCCTGACCAGAATCTTAAGGATTTCCGCCATCTGCTGTTCAGCCACCGGCAGGCTGCCCACAGTGGCATCCGGATCAATGTGGATTCCATAGCGGTCCATAACGTCCAGAATGCGCTTTTTGATTTCCCTTCTGTTGATTCTTCCCAGACGGGTAACCGGCTCCTGGTTTAAATAGATATTTTCCCAGACCGTCATTTCCCCCACCAGCGTCAGTTCCTGGAACACCATGGCAATTCCCAGTTTCTGGGACTGCTCAGGATTCCGGATTTCCACCTTTTTACCATGAAAATAAATCTCCCCTTCATCCGCCTGATGGATTCCCGCAAGAATCTTAAGTATGGTACTCTTTCCGGCCCCGTTCTCCCCGGCCAGCACATGTACTTCCCCCTTGCTGCAGGAAAACTGTACTCGGTCCAGGGCCGTGATACCGACAAACCGTTTTGTTATATTGACCATTTTTAAAATCTCTTCAGCCACTGTTAACCTCCTTCTCTCTCCGGAACAGACATGGTCTTTATGTGCAAAACAGGCCGATATTCACCGGCCTGTCTATCATCTCTGAAGTGTGCTGACTACTTGTAAAGCTTCTGAAGAGTCGCATCATCCAGTTCCGTAAGTACCCACAAGCTGTCCGGCATATCCGGACGGTAATACTGGTCTACATTTTCTTCTGTAACAGTTTCAATATCCATGACCACATTTCCCGGAATATCCTCGCCGTTTAAGGCTTTGATGACTACCCGCAGAGCCTCGGCGCTGGTATAGGTAGGATTGGAAGGCGCTATGCAGGACAGCCCCTTATCCTTATTCTCAATCCATGCGCGGATAGCGCCGTTGTTGCCTTCGCTTGTCATGGGAACCAGGTTACAGCCTGCTGCTATAAATGCGTCGATTGCCCCCTGTGTCATGGCGCCGCCCTGTGACCACACGCCGTCGATTTCCGGATAAGCGGACAGCATGGACTCCATGGCAGCCTTGCCCTGTGCGTAGTCCCAGGAAGCGTTGGCTGAACCCAGAATCTCAATGTCAGGATACTGTTTGAACACTTCCTCAGCACCGTCCCAGCGCAGGGAGTCTGTGGCTGTTCCCGCGATACCGTTCAGGACCACAATCCTGCCTTTTCCATCCAGCTTGTCCACCAGCCACTCTGCTCCGATACGGCCGAATTCCTTCTCGTCAATGCCTACCGTGGCCACCTGTTCGTCTGTCTCTACCACGTTGTCAAAGGAAACCACCTTGATACCTGCCTCTGCAGCCTCTTCTACCACAGGCGCAAGTGCTGTGGGGGAGGCAGCCGTAATGACGATGGCGTCCACCTTCTTTGTAATCAGATCCTGCATATCGCTGATCTGCTTGTTGATATCCTCATTGGAATTGGTAATATAGTACTCGCTTACCACGCCCTCTGTCTTCAGCTTCTCCGCCTCAGCCACAAACTCCTGCTCCATCTGGGCCCTCCACGAGTTTCCGATAGAATAGTTGCACAGGGCCACCACATATCCTTCACCGCCGGCTGTCCCGGATGATGCCTGGGCCTCTGTGGTCTCTTCCTTTTCTTCCTCCGAAGCCCCGGCTGTTGTGGTCTCTGCAACTGCGGGGGCCGCTGTTGTCTCCGGCGCTTTCTGCGAACCGCAGGCGCACAGGCCCATTGCCATTACTGCTGCCAAGCCTACTGTAAACATTTTTCTCATAACTCATCTTCTCCTTTTTTTCTGAAATAGTAACAGCCATACGCAGGTTACTTCTGATTGTCGAAAAACAGCCGTCTGGCGTTATCCGCCATAATCATCTGACGGTGGGACTCCGGTATATGGCTGCAATGCTTCTCCACCAGATTAATCAGCTGCCTCATGGTACCATGGTTCAGCATTCCCGGATAGTCCGAAGCCCACATCATTTTCTCCGGTCCCACATGACGGTAACAGGCCTGGATGATTTCCACGGAGGAAGGCCAGGGATATTCCTCGTCAAAATACACCGGTACGGTGGATGTATCAATGAATACATTGGGACGGTTCTTTACCAGGTCCAGCACCTGCCTGTAATTGGATTCAGGCATTCCCTTCTTAAAACATGCGTCCGCCCCCATATGGCACAGGACAAAGCAGATGTTGGGATACGCTGAGGCCAGGACCCCCATGTCCTCAATGTCCTCTGTGCGGAACATGTGGATGAATACCGGCTGATGGTATTGGCTGCAGCAGTCCCACACCGGAGCCAGCCTGGAATCCGTCAGACGTGTTCCCGGCGCGCACTGGAAGGTGCTGTCCACTTCCACCTTAAAGCCAAACAGGATTCCCTGGTCGTAGATAGACGCCAGTTCCCTGGCCGCCTCCTGTCCTTTCATTATGTCAACCAAAGCCACGCCCCTCAACCGGTTCGGATGCCTTTGAACGCTATCCGCAAAATACCGGTTATGGTATCCGTAATAGGGATTGGGCATGAGAACCGCCTTTTCAATGCCGCACCAATCCATATAGGCGATAAGCATTTCCGCCGTGCTGCGGCTCTGTTCAAAGGAGGGAGGAAGAAACTGCACTTCCTCATTTCCTATGGCAACCCGTCCCAGACCTGTGGAAGACATGGGCTGTCCCCGGGTAATTCCCGCCACCCGCTCATATATGTGGGCATGGATATCAATTACATTCATCTCACTCCCCCTACCTGTATCTTTGTGTATATTGCGCATTAACAGTACTGATTTTCGGATGTCATTAGTATACTATGACCATATTTTTATGTATATATGATTTGATTGAAATATGTTTTGATTTCATCCTATCTTATTGACGCTCCCGGTAAATCGTAATTTAATGATAACAACTGTTACATTCGGATGATGTCTTTATCATAAGGAGGGATTTTATGTATCAGATTTTATCGTATCCCATAAAAGAGGGACAGCCCACCTGGCCCGGCAACCCCACATTCAGCCTGGAGCCGCACACCTCTATTGCCAGAGGCGACACAGCTAACACCTGCACCATCCATCTTTTCAACCATTACGGAACCCACCTGGACGGACCCATGCATTTTTACGGAAAGGGCATTTCCCTTGACCAGGTTCCATTTGAGCATTTTTTCTTTCACAAGCCCCTGCTCCTTGACATTCCAAAGGAACCAGGCGGAAAGCTCATGCCTGGGGACCTGATTCCCTACAGGGAATACGTAAAAGACGCGGATTTACTTTTAATCCGCACCGGTTTCTGGAAATACCACGGAGAAAAACCAGATGTCTACGAAAACAACGGTCCCGCTGTCAGCAGCCGGCTGGCCCGGTACCTTCAGGACAATATGGGCCATTTAAAGGCCGTGGCCCTGGATTTTGTGTCACTGGCCTCTTACAGCGACACAAAGGACGGGGAGCTGGCCCACCAGATCATGCTGGGCATGTACCACAGCCGTTATATCTGTATCATTGAGGATGTTAATATGGAGGGACTTCCATCCGGCTTTCTGAAACACGCGGCCGCCGTCCCGCTGATGATAGAGGGCATTGACAGTTCCCCTGTCACCATGTGGGCGGAGTACTGATGCCTATGTCGAGGTTTATGCTGCAGTTTAAAGCACGGTTCAAGTCACTGTTCAGGAAACACTGGTGCCTTCTCATCATCTGCTCCCTGTGCATCATCCTGCGCATGGATTTTGACTCTATCCGGGACCAGTATTCCAATGACCTGACCGGAAGCATGGAGCTGGCCTCTATCTCCACCTACCGCAAGGATATCTTCGGGGTGTATGTGTTCGGCCAGAACGGAGGACGTTACAAATCCAACTACTACTCGTTCAAATCAGAAGACCAGAGAGAAACCACCTGGTATAGAACCATTGCGGGCAGCAGGGAAGCCACTTGGTTTCCTTCCCATGAAGGCAGCTTCATTGTCCGCAGCTCCATCAGCGATAACTTCATCACAGTGGGACAGCCGGTGATGGACAAGGCTTCAGGAATGGTCAACGGCATTGTGGCGGCCGACATCAAGGAGGATGCCATCACCCAGAAAATCAAACACAGTCTCAGCAACGGGGTTATCTGTATCATTGACCAGGAGGGAAACATCCTGTTCCGCTCCAATGCAGGTAACGATCTCCATTATCCCATCGACATTTCACCCGGCCTTGTATCCCATATTCTAGAATCCACAGGCACTGCCGTGGGAAAATCCATGGTAGTGCCTGACAGCGGATACCTGGTGGTGAGCCGTACCCTGATGAATTCCAACTGGAGAATTGCGGGCATCATAGACCGGGGCTTTCTGACCCAGAACAGCAAGGACATCACCCATATTGTCATGCTGGTTCTGCTGATTATTGCTTTCTCATCCCTGTATGTGGCCATGCTCATATCCCAGTCCGTATACAAACCAGTACAGATTCTTTACCGTATGATGGAGGAGGTGGAAAATGGGGATTTCTCCGTCCGGTACAACTACCACTCCTCTGATGAGTTCGGACGGCCGGGCAAGAATTTCAACCAGATGCTGGAGCGAATCCAAAAACTAATCAGCCGGATTTATGAGGAACAGAAAAAACTTAAAAACTCGGAGCTGAAGGCCCTCCAGGCTCAGATACAGCCCCACTTTCTCTATAATTCCCTTGACTCTGTCATGTGGCTTTTGAGGATGGGCAAGAACAGGGACGCGGAGAAAATGCTCAATGAGCTGGCCACGCTGTTTAAGATTTCTCTCAGCAAGGGAAATGAAGTCATCACCATTGAGGAGGAGCTTCGGCACATAAGCTGCTACCTGTTTATCACCAACATGATTTACAGCAGGAAATTTGAATATGCCATTGAATGCGACCCTGTGCTGTATTCCTACCGGACCCTTAAGCTGCTGTTACAGCCCCTGGCTGAAAATGCCATTGCCCACGCAATACCCATGCCCGGGCAGAAGGTCTTTATACGGGTGCACATTTACGAGGAGGAGGATAGCCTTGTGCTGTCGGTGCAGGACATCAGCAGGGGAATAGACCAGGAGACTCTTGAAAATCTGCAGCAGCAGCTGGGTACAGCCGCCCACCCGGACCGCAGGGATTCGGGGTACGGGCTCTACAATGTCAATGAACGCATCCACATCCTCTTTGGCAGCAGCTACGGACTGACCATCACATCAGAGCCGGATTTTGGCACCGAGGTAATTGTAAAGATTCCCAAACTGAAAGGAGATGATATATTTGCTCCAGGCAATGCTTTGTGATGACAATGAAATCATACTGGAAGGTTTGTCCCGGCAGATTGACTGGGAGGGACTGGGTATCTGTCTCTCCGGTACTGCTGCCGATGGACAGGATGCCTGGAACCAGATGAAGGATAACCCGCCTGACATCCTTATCACGGATATCCGTATGCCTTATATTGACGGACTGGAGCTGTCCAGGCTGGCAAGGGACTTAAATCCAAACATTGTGCTTCTCATCATCAGCGCTTTTGATGACTTCGAATATGCCAGGACAGCCATGCATCTGCGGGCCCTGGATTACATACTGAAACCCATTGACCTGGATACCATGAACCGCATTCTGTCCAATGCGGTTTCCCATTGCCGGCAGTTCCACCAGGACAAGCGCCTGATGGCCACACAGCAGCTGAGCAACTTGGCGGTCCAGGAGACAGCCGACCCGGAAGGCGTTGCCTGGAACGAGCTGGACCTGGCTCCTGATTCATGGTGCTGTTTCCTGCAGGTGGAGCTGGACGAGCACAGCCTACGCAAGCTTTCCGACGACATCCGGTACGTGTCAGAGCGCAGGTTTTCAGCCCTGAACCAGATTTTGTTCAGGGACAGCTCTTATCTGCTGGAATCCCATCAGTACAGCTACAGCGTCTGCCTCGCCTCCCGGTCCAGTATGGAGTTGTCCGTCCAGCGGAAAATTTTGGTGGACGCCATACGCAGGCAGTTTCCCCGCGAGGGAAGCTACTGTGATGTCAGCATTGCTTCGGGCAGCATTGTACAGGGTATCCGAAAACTCCACAAAAGTGTCAAAACCTGCCGTGAAGCATGCAAGCTTCATTTCATCAAGGGTTCCAATGCAGATATATTTTACGAGGAAGTGGAGTCTTATATCTACAATGAACCGGAAAACAGCCAGGGATATCCCATACCGGACACCAGGCTTATTACTTTTATCAAAGAACAAAATAGGGAGGGGATTACAGGAGAGCTGGAGCAGTTAAAAACATGGCTCTATCAGAAGGGAAGCGAGAGCTATCTGTATATGACATTTTCTCTGGGAAGCTTTTATACCCATCTGATGAAAGAATTAGGCGAATCCGGAATTAACCTTCAGGATATATTTCAGAATCCCATCGAAGATTTTAAAAAGGTGGCGGCCGGAGGCACCCTGGAGTCCAGCATCGAAAACCTGGAGCAGAACCTGTATAAAATCTGCGACAGCATCCGCATCAACAAAAGCCGTTACAGAAAGCTCATAGACCAGGCCATCCTGTACATCCAGAACCACTACATGTCCTCCGCCTTTTCCATTGAAGAGGTGGCCGGAGCGGTATGCTTAAGCACCTCCTATTTCAGCACTGTATTTAAAAGCGAGACAGGAATTACCTTTACGGATTACCTGATTAAGATACGGATGGAAAAAGCCAGGGGACTGCTTGAGAATACCAACATGAAAATGTATGAGATTTCATCCAGGGTAGGATATGAAAATGCGGCCTATTTCAGCGCCGCATTCAAACGATATTATGGAAAATCTCCCTCTGAGTACCAGAGCCGGAGGTAGGGCGGACGGCTGGCAGGGAGAAAAAATTTATAAAATCTTACGCCTCCCTGCCCGGACATTCCTCCCGCAGAAAGCATTCACAGCATTTAGGGCGCCTCGCAACGCAAATGGTACGCCCCAGGGTGATGATATGTATGTTCCACAGAATCCAGTGGTCCTTTGGCAGCACCTTCATCAGAGCATACTCTATCTTCTCGGGATCCTCCTCTTTTGTAAGGCCCAGCTTCCTGGAAATGCGCTTTACATGAGTATCCACCACAATACTGGGCTCGTTGTATATGTTCCCGCGTATGACATTGGCTGTCTTACGTCCCACGCCGGCAAGAGAGGTAAGCTCCTCTATGGACTTTGGCACCTCTCCGCCGAACCGTTCCACCAGGTCCCGGCAGCAGGCAATGATATTCTTAGCTTTCATGTGATAAAACCCAATGGAATGGATATCCTGCTCCAGCTCCTTTAAATCCGCCATAGCAAACTTTTCCAGTGTATCATACTTTTGAAACAAGTCAGCTGTCACAATATTTACCCTGGCATCCGTGCACTGGGCGCTCATAATGACCGCAATCAGCAGCTGCCAGGGAGTCTCGTGATTCAGATAACAGCGGTACTGCGTACCGTATTCCCTGTCCAGTGCAGACAGGATACGGTCAATACGGGTGATGAGTTCTGCTTTTGTTTCCCTGACGGCTTTTCTTCCAGTCTCAGGTCGCTTCAAAATGGTTTTCTGCGGCATATATCCAATCCTTTCACAACAACGTTTTTGTTGTATTTACAACAATGCAAGGTCCATCACCTGATCCTGACCGCCCTTGCATTGTACGTCAGCGGGTCCCTGTGCCTGTAGTCAAACAGCACCAGGGTTCCGTCTCCCATGGCCTCAATATGGGCCATCTTACTCATCTGCCTGGAATCATACCCTTCATAATCCGTAAGATACAGGGGGGATTTCTCCTCCCTTTGAAAAAACTGCCGGACAGCCTGTTTATAGGGGCTTTGGTCCCGGGCAAAGGAGGGACGGCTTTTTACATTTTCCCTGAGATATAAGTCATACATGAGAAGGTCCCTGAACCGTTCCATGACAGAGGCATCCATCCCCGCAGCCCCATGTCCGGCTATGATGCTGTACAGTATCTCATATCTGGCTATCCTGCTGTGGCTGATGCCGGTGAGATGGTTCTCCCGGTAAAATGCAGCCATATCCAGAAACATTTCATAAGGCGAACCGTATGCTCCCGCAAGCTCGGCCAGGGTATGGACGAACTGCCTGCTGTTATAATACACCTTTGTCATATCCTCCACTCCCTTTAGCTCCAGGATGTCTCTGTAGGACAGCCAGCGGGTGGACAGGACCTCATAGGGCGGCCTGGAGGAATAGCAGAGACCATAGGACGGCGCCATTTCTTCCATATAAGAACCTTTCAGTACTTTCAGGAAGCCCAGCTGAAGCTGCTCCGGCTCCATGGAATACACCTGATTGAATGAATGGCGGAAGCATTCCAGATTCTCACTCGGCAGCCCCGCAATCAGGTCCAGATGCTGATGGACGTTATGCCCTTTATTGATTGCGCCGGTAATACGGCGTATCTCGTCTATGTCAGTCTTGCGGCGTATGGCCTTAAGCGTGTCCGGATTGGTGGACTGGACGCCAATCTCCAGCTGGATCAGTCCGGGACGCATCTGGCCCAAAAGCTCCATTTCCTCCTGGTCCAGCAAATCAGCGGCAATCTCAAAATGAAAATTAGTGACTCCGTTGTCCTGACTTTGTATAAACTTCCAAATGGCCATGGCATGTTTTTTATTACAGTTAAAGGTCCTGTCCACAAACTTTACCTGAGACACTCCGGCCGCAAGGAAATAGGCCAGCTCATCAAGGACCAGTTCCAGGCTTCTGAACCGTACGCTCTTATCAATGGAGGACAGGCAGTAACTGCAGGAGAAGGGGCAGCCCCGGCTGCTCTCGTAATATATGATGCGGTGCTCCAAATCCTTTATATCCATATTCTTATAAGGAAACGGTATCCGGCTCATATCCATAGCCTGGCGGACACCGGTATCTGCCAATGAACCGTCGGGGAGGCGAAAGGAAAGCCCGGGTATATCTTTCAGACCGGCCTGTCTCTCCGGCAGACGTTTTCCACCGCCCACCCTTTTTTCGCACCGCTTATCCACGTAATATCCGGCCAGCTGTGCAAAGGTCTCCTCCCCCTCCCCCTTCATAATGCCTGTTACCTCCGGCAGCTCCCGAAGCACTTTAGCCGCGTCAAAGGACACCTCCGGGCCTCCCAGCCATATGGGAACATCCGGCAGTATTTTCCCCAAATCCGCCACCAGGCATCTGATGTATTCTATATTCCAGATATAACAGGAAAAGGCAATCACATCCGGTTCTCTTCTGAATATATCCTGAAGAATCAGGTCCGGCTGGTGGTTGATGGTGTACTCGGCCAGCTCAATAAACGGCTCTGCAGGGCCCTCCCGGCATGTCCCGGTTTCCCGTTTTATTGCCCGGTCATTCCTGCCGCCCGCTTCACCCGCCCCCAATATCTGGTCCGCGTAGGCCTTCAGGCTGTAAATTCCCAGATTGGAATGTATATATTTCGCATTGACAGCCGTCAGCAGTATCTTCATGAGACTATACCTCTAGCTCGATTTTATGGCCTGTGGACTGGTACTGGTAATAGCGCACTCCCGCCGCATTCAGCATGCGCTTGGACGCCTTCACCGCCGGCGTGTCCGCATATTTGTCTTCCCTGTATACAATGGTCCTGATTCCTGCCTGTATAATGGCCTTGGCGCACTCATTACAGGGAAACAGGGTCACGTAGAGCTTGCTTCCCTCCAGACTTCCACCTCTGTAATTAAGGATAGCATTTAATTCGCTGTGTGTGGAGTAGAAATATTTGGAATTGTAGGGGTCCTCCTTCTCATTTTCCTTGCCCCAGGGAAATTCGTCATCCGAACACCCTTTTGGGAATCCATTATATCCCATGGACAGAATCTTATTGTCCTGACTGACGATACAGGCCCCCACCTGAGTGCTGGGGTCCTTGGAACGTTTTCCCGACAACAGGGCCACCCCCATAAAATATTCATCCCACGTTATATAATCCGCACGTTTTCCGGTCATCTTTTTTCCTCCTTTTATCCTGTTCGCAGTCCCTGGCTGTCTCTGCACACGCGCAGCATCCCCCTCCCCCGCTGAGTCCGCTGTATACGCCTCCTGTTTGGACATTCAGGAACGGCTGCTTGATTGCTGCTTATATTTTCCTCTGTCTGTGAATGGATTATAACATTCCGGGCATATTTAATCAACAGAGTTGAGCAAATCTTGGCATTGGCCACTCTATGGGACCTTGCCTTTTTCCGGGATAAATGCTATATTATAACAACCGGACGGTAACGGAATATAAGTAACTATCGCTCATTATCCTATATCTTTTACGATATCTGAAAATATCTGAATCTTAAAGATTTATCTAAACATTCTGCCCCACATGAGTCGGGCAATGATTTCCACGTTTAAATCACACCATTAATTCATCAAAAGGCAAAGGAATTCTTAGGGTTATAGGATAATGTTAATCATTGTAAAGCAGACATTATACAATTTAAATACGCTTTAAGTATATTTGATTACAGAACTATCATCAATAAACCGAAACTCAATATTAGAAAAACCTTGAATAAATTACCAAAATCTGTTATTATATAAACCTTAAAAGAAGCAACCGCCCACAAGGGGTTGGCTGAATATGAAGATAGAAATACCACCCACTCAACTGCCAAGTATCAGGGTGGTTTTTCTATATAGCTACTTACAAAACGTAAAAACGAATGTAAGCAATGCCAAAAGGGATAGACCAAAGGTCATCATATCCTTAAAATCAAAATGATTTTTCATAGGAACTAATATCCTATATGTTACAATTGGCTCGTCAGGAAAATTCCTGAGGATTGAAATAATAATATTGTAAATAAAGAGGAGAATGCCATTAAAAAACAATGGCAGACTCTTCTTTATTTTTCATCAGTCCCAACTTTACCTGCATCCATTTTCCGGCACCGGCTTAGTCACAATCACATCCGCGTCATACCCCAGCAGATGCGGTATGACAACGGTTCCCGCTTTCACAGGGGCGGTCAGTGTACATTTTTTTATCTCATCCATTGCATCGAAAATCCGGTCCCGTGGGATGGGGTTTGTCAGCCTCACACTGGCCAGGGGTAGTATACCGCCCTTTACCAATACAGATGTGGCAATATTTCTCTGGGGGGCCGTCACTTCCTGCTCCACATACGCCCTGCCCTTTGGGCACGCGGCGCCCTCCACGGAGCAAATCCGTCTGGTTCCGTCTTCCCTCTCCTCAATCTGCGCCCTTATATCACATCCGTTGGGGCAGATGATACATGTATATTCTCTCAACATTCAGCGCTCACCTCCAGCCGGCTCAGGGACACCAGTTTATCAGCCTTAACGGTAAGTTCAATCATCTCGGCCGGTATTGCCTTCTTCATTTTCTTTGACGCCACCAATACACCGTCCTGCCTTACCTCAATGCGGCATTCCTTCAAGGGACTGTTTACCCTCAGGGACAGCTTAAAATCCCTTGTGCCGCTCACTCTCTGAGGAACAGTGTGGTTAATATGGCTGTCCGTTTCTATTTCGATGGGACAGGGGGTAAGGCATCCGTTCTGCACATATTCCGCAGCTGAATCCGCCAGGCTCTCTGCTTCCATGGAAACAAAGTCCACTAAATCATGGACATGGAGCACGTTTCCCGCAGCAAAAATCCCCTCCACATCCGTCTGGAAATGTTCATCCACCACAGCGCCTTTTGTCCTGTCATCCAGGGTAACACCAGCGTCCAGAGAAAGTTCATTTTCGGGAATCAGGCCCACGGAAAGTATCAGGGTGTCACACTTGTATTCCTTTTCTGTTCCCGGAACGGGTCTTAAGTGTTCATCCACCCGTGACACCGTGACGCCTGTCAGGCGGTTGTCCCCGTGGACAGCCGTTACCGTATGGCTCAGGTACAGCGGAATGCCGTAATCATTCAGGCACTGCTCCACATTGCGGGGCAGACCGCTGGGATATGGCTGGATCTCAAACACGGCCTGGACATGGGCGCCTTCCAGCGTAAGCCTGCGGGCCATAATCATGCCGATGTCCCCGGATCCCAGGATGACCACTTCCTTTGCGGGCATTACATTGCAGAGGTTAATATAAGCCTGGGCAACCCCGGCCGTAAACACACCGGCCGGCCGCTCACCCGGAATTCCCAAAGCGCCTCTGGTCCGTTCCCTGCATCCCATGGTAAGGATGACGGACCTGGCCTTCCACACCTTAAGCCCCTGGCGTGTCGCTGCGGTCACAGTCCTGTCTTCTGTCACCTCCAGCACGGTTGCGTCCGTGATATAAGGAATTCCTGATTCTTCCACCTCATCGATAAATCTCTGGGCATATTCCGGCCCGCTCAATGTGGTTTTAAAACGGGTCAGCCCAAAGCCATCATGGATGCACTGCCTGAGTATTCCTCCCAACTGTTTTTCCCGTTCCACAATCAATATGTTATGTATTCCCTTCCTGTATAACCGGACAGCCGCAGCCAGTCCCGCCGGTCCGCCGCCAACAATGAGAACGTCAATCTCCATTCCCTACACCTCCTCCCGCACTCTGCCGAAAAACATCTGTGAATCTTTTCTTGCATACCTTACTTCTGTTTCCTTTTTTTCCGATTCCTCTTCTATCATCTGCGCAATACGCATCTGGCAGTATCCTCCCTGGCACCGCCCCATCATGGAACGGGTCCTGTATTTAATCCCTGCCATGGTGTCAACCCCCAGTGGATTATGGATGGCTGCCAGGATTTCCGCCCTGGTTACCTTTTCGCACCGGCAGACGACCTGGCCGTAATCAGGATTCTGCCTTATCATCTGTTCCTGTTCCTCTTTTGTCATCTCCGCAAAACGAGGAATTCCTTTTCTCACAGGATTAAACTCCGGATTGGGCGTCAGCTTCTCCCTTTCTTCCATAAGACAGACCGCATGACGGGCAATGGGGACTGCCGCCGTAAGACCCGGAGACTCAATGCCCACCAGATTAATGGCGCGGGGCGCAATGTCATCCCTTATCTCTATCTTAAAATCCTGGATAACACCGTTCTCATTCACCCATTTAGGCAGAATACCGGAATAGCTGCGGATATAATCCTTTTTATGGATACAGGGCCACAGGTCTGAGGCACTCTTAGCCAGGTAATCCATATTTTCCCGCGGGACGCCATAGTATGTAAAATCCGTTACCATCTCCGCGTTGGGACCAATAATGACATTGCCGTCTGTGGTGTTGGTCACATGGATTCCCATGTAAGTATTGCTGGGAACCGGATATACAGGCATGGGGAGAAGCGGTCCTGTGCGCTTGTCCAGAATAATGTAATCTCCCTTGGAACCAATCACCTTATATCTGCGGATACCCAGCATACCGGATATTTTACCGCAGCCCAGTCCGGCACTGTTCACGACCCACCGGGTATGGAATTCGCCGTTTGGCGTCATAAGAATATAATTGCCCTGGCTGTCCCGCCGTATTCCTGTCACTTCATGGTCAAAATAATACGCTGCCCCGTTGGCATGTGCATTCTCAGCCAGAGCTACGGTATAATTAAATGGGTCCACGATTCCGCTGTTAGCCGAAAACATGGCAAATTCCCCTGCCACAGCCGGAACCAGTTGATGAAGCCGCTCTTTTCCAATGAGCTCCAGCCCCGCAGCCCCATTTTCTTCCCCCTGCCGGATGGTCCGTTTCAGGGTTTCCATATCCTCCGCCGTATTGCCCACCAGCACCTTACCGCAACGGATGAACTTAAAATCCAGTTCCTCGGCCAGTTGTTCCATGAATCGATTGCCTTCCACACAGAGTCTGGCCTTCAGTGAGCCTGTGTCATAGGCAAATCCGCCATGGACCACGCCGGAATTTCTGCCGCTGGTCTCATAACATACATCCAGATTCTTTTCCAACACGCCTATTTTCAAACGGTACCTGGACATTTCCCTGGCAATGGCGCTGCCCACCACGCCGCCGCCGATAATGATTACATCATACAGTTGTTTCATGCCGTTTTCCTCCTGAAGGATTATCGCAAATTCATCCTATGAATATATTTTATTTTTACCATATTTGATGAATAGAGTCAATACAAAATCCGTAAAACGCAAATATTTATAGGATAAATATTCTGTAACTTCCATTCCACCAGAAAATTTATCCTCATCAGAAAACCGGCACTTAAAAAAGACCGGATGTCCGGTCTTTTCATGGTAAATCATTCTGAGGGCCGTACCCGAGGCGTCTCAGCATCAATTCTATTCCCTGCTTTTCATTATTCCTCAATCCTTATTCCCTGCTTCCCATCCCGCATTTCGCCTTTATACCGGTTGTCATTATACATCAGATGGAAATACATAGCCTGCTGCGCCTCCACGGGTTTCCTGTCCCGGATGGCCTCAAATATCCTGCGATGGGATTTAAGGGTCTGCTCATACTCTGTTTCCTGAACAGCGCCGGCAAATACACGGACACCGTCTGTGATTACCGGCACCAGGTTAGTCATGACCAGATTATGGGAACAATTTGCAATCTGGGCATGAAACTGCGAATCCTTGTCCGAATAGTCTTCCCTGCGCATCATCTGCTCCTCCAGGCCCAGAAGGATGTTCTCCAGCTCGCGGATGTCCTCCTCTGTAGCGTTCTGGGCTGCCAGAGCCGCAATGGGAGGTTCCAGCATAACACGCACCTGAATCAGATCCTCTGTCAGTTTTCTCCGGTCCTCTATCATGGCAAACCCCAGGGGGTCATCGGATACACCGTTTTTATCTGAAATAAAGGTACCTGAACCCTGGCGTATGGTAACGATATTTCTGGACATAAGGATTCTAAGGGCTTCCCGCACCGTGTTGCGGCCAACCCCCAGAAGTTCCACCAGCTCGGCTTCCGTGGGAAGCTTATCTCCTGCCGTATAGCCATCCTTTTGTATCATCTCCAAAAGCTTCTGGGACACAATCTCCCCTAAGGTCTGTTTTTCCATATCTCTTCCTGCCTGACGCATTACACCTTCACAATCTTATATCCCGCTGCCTTGGAAAGACGGTTCATAATGGCCTGTCCCAGGTGGTCTTTCGGGAAGCTCTCCGAAAATATGTAGTCCACTCCCAAATCATCAAACTCCCTGAGCAGAGCGTAAAGGTTATGGGCCACAGATGCCTGGCTTTTTCGTTCGCCTATGCTGCGTACCGCGCCGTCTGTATAGCAATGCCTGGACTCGTCCGTACAGATGACTCCCACCCTGCAGCCGGCCTCAATCTTCCTGCGGGAAAGCTCCCGCACCTTGCCAATCATGGCCTGAAGCTGTTTCTCATCCAGTCCATTTTCCCGGTCAACGTCCTCCGGCTCCACCAGTGTAAGGTCGGCCTTAGGCGCATAATGCTTATACTTCATTCCCGGCGCCTTTGGCCTGACATCCGCAGAAAGAGGGCCCAGGATAGCCGGGTCCACGCTCACATCCCCCAGCACCGCCTCAAGCATTTCCATGGTGATGGCCCCCGGTCTCAGAACAGCCGGTACCTCGGAAGAAACATCCACAATGGTGGACTCCACCCCGATTCCCACGGGACCTCCGTCTATAATCATCTCAATCCTGCCGTTCATATCCTGCCATACATGGTCGGCCGTAGTGGGACTTGGACGGCCGGATGTATTGGCGCTGGGCGCGGCCACGGGCACTCCGGCCAGAGCAATAAGCCGGTTTGCCACCGGGTCGTCCGGCATACGAATTGCCACGGTATCCAGACCGCCTGTTGTGCCATAGGGGACCTTGTCACTCTTGGGAAATATCATGGTCAGGGGACCTGGCCAGAAAGCCTCCATCAGCTTCCTTCCTGCCTCCGGGATCTCCTTTACAAGAGGCGCTACCTCCTCCATGCAGGATACATGGGCAATAAGAGGATTATCCGAGGGCCTTCCTTTTGCGGCGTAAATTTTCCCTGCCGCATCCTCGTCCAGGGCATTGCCGCCCAGACCGTATACGGTCTCCGTGGGAAATGCCACCAGGCCCCCTGAACGCAGTATACCGGCTGCCTCCCCCAGTTCCTCATCTTTTATATGGTTCCTGTCCTCTATCATAACTCTTTTTGTCTCCATGATTCATACCTCGATTGTCAAATACCGTTTGCTCTATGTCCAGTCTATTTTAGCACCCGCCACAGCCAATGTAAAGCCGGGAAATCTCACCTATCTGGCGCCTGTCTCTTGAAGAATAAGGACATTTCGTGTAAACTTAAGTTATCACAAATGATTGGAGGCTTTACCAATGAGCAATATTAACAGCGTAATGAAAGAATTCAAGGCATTTATCCTCAAAGGAAACATCATCGACATGGCTGTAGGCGTCATTATCGGCGGCGCTTTCAGCAAGATTGTAACTTCCCTTGTCAATGACATCCTGATGCCCCTGCTGGGCGCCCTGACCGGCGGCGCAAGCTTCAACACACTCAAGTATGTCATTCATCCCGCGGCCACGGTAAACGGGGTAGAAGTAGAAGAAGCCGCCATACTCTATGGCAGCTTCCTGCAAAATATATTGGATTTTCTCATTATCGGCGTGTGCATGTTCTTTATGATTAAGACAGTTGCCGTCATCAGCAGCCGGTTACGCCATGAAAAAGAGGCCAAAGAAGAGACGCCCGCGCCGGCTGGTCCCACGCAGGAAGAGCTTCTGGCTGAAATCCGCGACCTTTTAAAGGAACGCGGAGACATGGCCTGATATCCCTAGAAGAACCGAATCCGCTTGGCATTCTCCACAAATTCCCTGTTATTCCTGGTCCTCGCGAAAAGGTCAAGTACCTTTTCCACTGCGTCCTCAGGTTTCAGGGAATTAGTGGCCTTGCGGATGATATCCACTGCCTCCGCTTCCTCCCGGGAAAGCAGGAGATCATCCCGTCTGGTACCGGACTTCAATATATCGATGGCCGGGAAAATACGTTTCTCAGACAGTTTCCTGTCAAGCACCAGCTCCATATTACCGGTGCCCTTAAATTCCTCATACACAACATCATCCATGCGGCTTCCCGTCTCCACCAGCGCAGTGGCCAGAACGGTCAGGCTTCCGCCCTCGCGCATATTTCTGGCCGCGCCGAAGAAACGCTTTGGCATATGAAGGGCCGCCGGATCCAGACCGCCGGATAATGTACGGCCGCTGGGTGCAACCGTCAGGTTGTATGCTCTTGCCAGCCTGGTAATGCTGTCCAGCAGGATAATAACATCACGTCCGTGCTCCACCAGACGCTTTGCCCGCTCGATCACCATCTCGGATACCCTCTTATGACGGTCAGGCAGCTCGTCAAAGGTAGAGTAAATGACTTCCACATTGGGGCCCACAATAGCTTCTTTTATGTCTGTAACCTCCTCAGGGCGCTCGTCGATCAGAAGGATCATCAGATGCATGTCCGGATTATTGGTTGTGACTGCCTTTGCCACCTGCTTTAGCAGTGTTGTCTTACCTGCCTTTGGAGGAGACACGATCATACCGCGCTGTCCCTTGCCGATGGGAGCCAGAAGGTCCAGGACACGCATGGCCACTGTATTCCTCTCTCCAGGTGTTTCCATGTGAAGGCGCCTGTTGGGAAAGATGGGGGTCAGGTCCTCAAAATTGGGCCTTGTCTCCGTGGCGCTTAACGGATAGCCGTTTACCGTCTTGATGTAGAGCAGGGCCGCGAACTTCTCCGTTGCAGACTTCACCCTGCGGTTTCCCACTATAATATCGCCTGTCTTCAGATTGAAACGGCGGATTTGGGATGGGGCCACATAGACGTCGTTTTCACCTGGAAGGAAATTTTCACAGCGGATGAATCCAAATCCGTCCGGCATGACTTCCAGTATGCCGTTTGCCTCAATGCCGCTGTCCAACTCAGCCATGTCCTGGCTGGATAAACCGATTGAGTCACTCCTGTTGTCCGCTCTGGTAAAACGCTCTCCCTCACTCTGGGAAGGCGTACTGTTCTGGCTCATGCTGTTATTCATGCCACTGTTTCCATGGGGCTTGGGAGACTGGGTTCTGTTCTGTGTATATTTGTTGTCGTACCCTCTTGAAACAGGGCGGCGGTTATCCGTTCCTCTGCTGTCATTCTTGTTTTCCTGATAATCCTGGCTCCTTGACTGGTTGCGCTCAGGGGCATGGGACTGGTCCTGGGGACGGTACGCTTCCTGGCTGCGGGATGCCTCCTGGCTGCGGGGCGTTTCAGCCTTTTCTTCTCTTTTTATCTCCGCCGGCTTCACTTCCGGGTTTTTCTCCGCCTCAGCGCAGAGCAAATCAATGATTTCTGCCTTTCTCAATGAACTAATGCCCTTAATTCCACGGCTCTTGGCCATTTCCTTTAGTTCTGAAAGAGGCAGGGTCTGCAGTTTTTCACGCATAGTATCTCTCCTTATTAAATTCAATTCTTCACCCGCAAAAAAAGCCGGTGCACGCCTTCTGTCTATATTCACATTATCTTCTGTTCATTCAAATTCGGGGTTTATTCCAGATTTGGGAATTGCTCAGGGACTAACAGACTGCCGGCAGCATCAAGAAAACTGCCAGCCAATCTATGTATAGCCCTATTATATACACGAATATCAGAGAATGTAAAGTTAAAATTTGAGAAAATCAGCTTTTCCTAAAATGAGAATAGGATACCACTCTGATTCCACCTGTATTATTGGTGTATCTGTTAAGCTTCCCATGCGCCTAATACTTCACACTTAGCATCCCTAATTAAAAATCTTGCTCCCCAAAATATCAAACTCTACCTTGTTAAAGGGTTCACTGAAATAATCAAACTCCAATATCTCAGCTTCTTCAAAGTTAATTCTTTCAAAATTTTTTCTTGTCAAATCAATTACTCTATTAATTTACACCACCATCTATTTTTCGGAGAGACTCAACCATTGCCTGGCTTACGCCGGCACCTAGTTTCCCTGCTAAAGTAGTGCCAATAAATACAAACTGAAATAGCCCTGCCTGCATAATACAGGGCTATTCCGCTTCTAGGTAATCACTATACCTTTAAAACAAGATACAATAAAATTTGTATTCGGGTTTTATTCCAGACAGTAATAGCCCTAAATCAGGCTTTTTCCGGGTGGCAAAGGTCAGAAAAATGTTACGCTGGAAACCGCATAAATATTCGGGTCATCGCCTGGCAAAGCCGGGCGAAAGCTCTTTTACATGTTATATTACCCTTTAAGCCATTTATTTTATAATACCTATTAGAATTCATAATCAGTTCCTTCCTTAGGATTAAAACGTTCCGTTAACGTTTTAAATCCGCAGCAAGGACATGGAAACTGCTCTTCTACCTCACCACAAACTTCAACTTCATACCCTATAATTGTATGAATAACTTCGGATAAAAAACCGTTGCTGGTGCCTGATAAATCCACTTCTAATTCATTCTTATTTTTTTTGAGTAATCTCCTAAGTATATTGACAAATCCTCCTCACCTACGACATCGCGTATTAAGCTAATTAATTTGTAAGCATTTTCTTATGATATAACAATCTTTCTCATGGTATTAAGCCAAGAGCTTTTAATGTATTTATCACAAGATCATTCTCACGACCATCCCATACATAAAAAGACTTAACTTTAGCTTCTCTGACACCTGTAGAATTTGCTAGATTGTTTATTCTATTCTTGGTTTTTGTGTAAATCTGTTTATCTGCGAATTGTTGAGCAGTTTGAGTTGGTTTTCCAGTCTTTGAATTCACTGTATCTAATTCTTTAGCGGTTTTATCTTCATAATATATTTTATTCTCCAAATCTATTTCATCAAATTTACCTAAGCATTTACCCTTAGCATCAACAATTTCTATTTCTTTATTTAACTTACCCAAGGTCTCTCCAGTTCCACTTCCCCCCCCTTGGCATAGACACTCAACCATTATGCTTTTTGCGCCTTTTCCATCCCTTCTTTGAAAAAAGCGGACCGACCTTAAGGATCTGGCAGTTCTAAATCTTTAAATACTAAAGCAGAAAAAGAACAAGGGGGGTATTCGCCTGCTGTTCTTTTCTCCATTATATACGTTCCGACAGCCTCTTTCAAACAGTTTCTTCCCCTGTTTTTCTCTTCGGCTCCCGGTATTCCGTATGGTTCTTTAACATCCCATATACGATATTTACTAAGCGTCTGGCGATGCAGATTAACGCCTGGGGTTTATTCTTGCCTTCCTCCAGCTTTTTCAGGAAATATTCACGAAATAACGCATTCCTCGGCGTTCCGTTGGGAACTACCTGCACCATCTGGATTGCAAGAAAGTAAAAAAATGCCTGTAATCTCCGGTTTCCCTGTTTCGGGCACATGTCCTTCCCTTTTCCCGCTGAAGAAAAATTGATGGGTGCGATTCCGGCGAACTTCGCCAGTTTCTTTGCATTGGGAAAACGGTCGGTGTTTCCTATCTCCGCAAGTATATTCGACGCTGTGATAATGGCGATTCCCGGCATGGTCATAAGGGTACAGCCAAACTCCGGGAGCATCGCTTCTATCGCCGTCTCCACTTCCTCCATCTGACTTTACCAGTTCCAGTATCTTTTCCGCTCGTTTGACAGAACAGTTATTGTGGCTCACCGGGCGCAGTTCTCCCGCCAGTTCCTCTGCGGTCTTTCCTCGCAGATGGACCGGCGATGGGTATTTATGAAAAAAATATAGTGCTGTTGGACGGCCAATATCCTGGAAAATTTCTTATAGCTGGGATACGCCATGCAGAGCTGCTCATGAAGCTGGTTCTTTAATCTCTGCTGATGGATATTGATGTTATCCCTCCGGTTCACGAGTTGGCTCAGCGTCCAGTATTTATCATCCGGAATTGCATCCGGCAGTCTGTCCAACATGTTAATCAGCACCAGCGCCACCGCTTCCGCATCGTAGCTATCACTTTTCTGGTACATTGGGACGCTTTTTCTCTGGGCATAGGACAAGGCCGTGTTTACATCCTTCACAAGAAATCCTTTTTCAAGCAGCCATACTACCAGTGCGCGGCCATAGCCGTAAGCGTTCTCCAGACCGTAAACGGCTGTCTTTTCTTCTGTTACAAATCGGCTGACTTTTCTTGTCAGCTTATGAAATTGTGCTGGTTTGTTCTCAAACGTAAGATCTCCCAGCTTGTGGCTCCAGCAGTCCAGCATGACCGCTGTGTGGGTTTCCCTATTCAGGTCGATTCCCACGTAAATGATGTTTTCTTTCCTCAAGTATCATCCTTCCTTTACTTCCTGTCTCCATCTCTAGCCACAGATATCGCCGACAACCTCAACTGATAAGCGTTATATGCCGATTTACGCGCTGAGGCTACGGCCATCGCAAGGGGGAAAGCTTATCCGCTCCCATAACCAAAGGTTTCCACAGGTTATTTCCTCCTCCAAGGTGTGTCGTATGTTACCTCTGGTTACGAACGGATTCAAGTCCTTTTTCTCTGGTTTTTCCGATTTGTGTAAGGTGCTTTAAAATCCGTCCTCTGGTTTGGTGCATTGTGGTATCGACTTCCATCAAGAGTTCCGGTATCCTCTGTGGTGCGAAGGGAGGTGAACGCAATGAGCGAGAAAAAATGGATAGAATATATCATCTACGAATGGATGGGACTGCACTGGAAGGAGCTGTACCATTCCAAGGCAGACGGCAGGCAGGAAGAATCACAGATATTAGACCGGGTGGAGGCAATCCTGAAACGGCTGACAAAAAAAGAACGAAAAACCATCAACCGGTTCTTCGATTTGACCACAGAACGCCATGCAAAAGAAAACGCTTATCTTTACACCTGTGGTGTTAAGGATGGTATTCGTGCCATGAAATTAACCAACAATCTTTAAAATAGGAACAGCACATGCCGCCGCTCCTCATGAAGTATGGCGGTGTGTGCTGTTCCTGTTTTCTATGTGTACCTGCTGTCTGTTTTTTTCTGAAGATTCCGCTGTGTTTCCTCCCCTTTAACCCCCTGGTGTGCGCCATTTTACCATGGAACCGTCTTGGAAATCAATTTCTTTTTCCTTGCATATTTCTTAAAGTATCTTTACTGACAGCATTTCTCTTAGGGTCGAAAAATATTGGCCTGGGTGGCTTGGTGGCACCCAGCTTTTTCATTTCCGGTATTCTGCCACCCACGGTGAACAATTCGCCCATAATAGGAGAACTGTTCCGGGTGACGGAGCCGCAAAATTGTTATGCTGGATACCCCTGTTTTTTGAATACCTTTTTGCGGATTCTCCAAAAACTTTATGCTGGTTTCCTGCATGGTTACAGCCAAAAAGCACAATTTTAAGCCATTTCCAGGTTTTCCTCAGAGAAACTACCGGGTACAAACCTATGCAGGTAGAATTCCGCCATCATTTTCAGGCAAACAGACGAATTTATCCGTGAGTTGTTTCCTTCCGCTCGCTCGCCGCAATTCTCTTGCCCCTGTGACGCACCGTGACCACCCGTGTTGCCCTTTTCCAGCTGGTATCGGAAGATGTACCATAAGCCATGTATATCGGCTCTTTGGCCCGATGTGAAACAACCATTTTTTTGAAAATTGAGAAAATAGTAGGGTCGAAATGTGTGCAGGTTAAAGGCCGGGTGGCTTGACGCCACCCGACCAGAGGACATCGCCCGGCAAAGCCGAGCGAACGAATTACTTATGCATTACCAGCTTATTCAAAAGTCGATCCATATATGTCGTAACCTGGTCTTCAAATGCTCGACGTGCTAAATCAACCACACTTTCATCAAGCAAAATTGATACCTCATTCAGATTTTCCAACATATTTTCAAGGGCAATTTTACGCTCTCCATATTTAATCAATTCTCTGGCTTCAGAAATTAAATGTTCTAAATATGGAACCTTTAAATACATACCTGCCTCATCTTGAACGTATTCTTCTTTATCGCTTGCTCTCATTAAGTCTTCAATTTGATAAATAAACATTTCTACAAATTCTTTATTCATATTATCTTCCTTTAGTATAACCCGTGATAATCCCTTCTCCATTTGGCTCTACAATAACTTCAATACTCACTCTGTGGTCTTGCCCTTGGACTTTAAATCGTACAGGTGTACCATTATTTGTTGTGAGTGGAGCATTAATGTCAGGACCTCCAGTGGTGACTGGGGCTGTATCAAAGCCCTTACCTGTTGCCTGTTTCCATGTTGAATTTGGACTATTTGCTACACGCTCTATTGCATCTATAGCTTGCTCATCCGTCCATGTGTCTGGGAAAGCACCTTCTGAATTTCCTCTATTTGGCCCATGGCCTGTTCCTGGCAGATCTCCTTCCAGGATATGTTCTCTCCTAGAATCACTGACCTTGTATTTTTTATCAGTCTCAGAATCCCCCTTATCATCTTTATTATTCTTTCCACCCCCAAACATCACAATACCAGTGTTTTCTATTGCGATAGCATCGCCATCCATTACCATTGTGTTACCATATTCATCAGCTACAACCATTACCGTCTGTGGCCCAGTTCCATTCATGGAATGCATCACTAACACAAATAAGGTACCTGCATTTTTACAGTTGGCAAGTATTTTTCCTATCTGTTCTCCTGCATCATACCAATCCCAATAGATTACATCTCCGGTTTCCTCAAGGTATGTGTTACCCTCTGCTTTCATCCCCAGAAGGCTATCCATCGCTTCATCTCCTAATTTTACCGTAACTGTGATTCCCGTTATAAAATCATCACACCGTTTCAAATAGGGGGATGCCTTTTCTACCGCCGCATCCATGGCCTTTTTTATCTCACTGGTTTTCTTCCCAACATTCTCGTTTATGTCTTCCGCAACCTTACCCGGATATGACCATAAACCATTCCAAAAGTCGGACAACATCTTTCCGGAAAAATAGTTATAAAGGTCACCAACATACGGGATGTTACTCTTACCGCTTGGGTCAATATAATTCAGCGGGCTGCTCTTCACATAATTATACCGGTTCAGTGTCAGCGGATCTGTGATATCACCAAGGTAGCTGTCCTCACTGATGAACCCGGCTGTCTTCACGCTGTAATATCTCGCCCTTAAATACTGGGCATCCATATTGGGATTGAAGCTCTCCGCATTATAGCTGTAGACATTGTTATACTGTGGCTTGCCAAACGTGATATCTCCAAAGGCATTATACCGGTACGACTGCCAGATATATCCATCACTTCCTGTCACACTGCCCCTTGGGTCATAGGTATAGTAGCCGGTCCAGCCAGTGAAACGCTCATTGGTCAGGCGTTCATTCCCGTAGCTGTACGCTGTATCCATTATACCATTGATGTTCAGCTCCATCAACACTTCCACATGGTCGCGGTTCACATCATTGACATATTCCACCGGGAACAGGATGCCGCTCTGGTTCTGGCTCCCGCCTGTATTATTGGTGTTTCCGCCGGCATTTCCGTTATTGTCATTGGTTCCTCCGGTGCTGCTGTTGCCGTTGCCATTTCCGCTGTTGCCGTTTCCGTTTCCATTGTTTCCGTTCCCCCAGCCATAATGGTTCCCGTTGCCGCCGTTCCCGTTATTGCCGTTATCATTCTTTCCGGCATAGCTGGCAGCCGCATTGCCTGGGCTTACGGCACCCGGGGCTGCATTCCCTGGTGTCGCAGTCATGGTTTGCCCATAGTCAGCGTTGGCCGTATCACTGCTGTCTTATCTTCTGTCAAAAAACGGCCGGCCTTCCTAACTAGTACAGCATTGCCAAAATAATAATGAATAGACGCTGCTTTTTTATTGTAGTCGGTGCATAATAATTCTATCACTAAAGAGTGGATGTGTTATTATGCGAAGGAAAACAATTGATACTATCCCGGTTTTATCTGATGCCATGAAAAACATATTATCTGCTTTTCCAAAAAGCCGCTCCCTTCCGTCAGGACTGGTGACAATAAGAGACTCTTCACCAATGCCCTGGATATATAGTATAAGATATAAGGCATTGATTTCATAGCTGTCCATGAGATGCCTGTCATTGTCCGAAAACAATACGATGGGAAATTTCATACCGCATTTTTTGAACATGCGTGCGCTCGACAGACCATTTTCATCCCCCTCCATACTGATATCCACAAATACAATATGAAAATCTCTCATGTGACATGATGAGAAGTCATTACTGGTTAGATAATATGTAATTTCTAATTCCACTTGCTCTTCCTGGCCCAATCATTCAGGATAGCAGACAAAACTTCATATTCTTTTTCTGTATAGGCAATAACCGCAGCTGAGATAACCAGCATCTTCCTTCCTCCTGGCATGATGTAGTATTTATCCCATAAATCCAGTCCATATATGTTTCCCGTACCTGGTTCAGATAGGGTTTGCTGATGGTAAGCCAGGTGGAATTACTCACCAACAACTCCCGGCCTTTTATCTGCTTTATATGCATAACATTGACTGAGGTTGTCCTATGGCAACGGACAAACTGTCTGGGAAGCTGCCCCAATATCTCATAAAATGGTATTTTATGGGTAATGGTCTCGGATACGGTTACCAGGGTTGTATAATGCAGTGCAGCCTGACAGTACAGTATGTCAGCGTATGGGATGGAAAGGATGGTATCCTTGCTGTTAAAAATGTATTTGGCATCCGACATACGCTCCAGTGCATTATCCATACATGTACGAATCCGTTCATATTGAACTGGCTTCAGGATAAATGCCATGGCATTCGTGTCATAACCGTCATATACATAAATTTCGTGCATGGTCAGAAAGGCCAGAGGGATGCGGGAACCGCGCTTCTTTAGTATATGGGCCGTCTTAATACCACTTATCTCACCATCAAGCTCAATGTCCATAAATATGATATGAAAATTGGCGACGTCTTCTTTTAAAAAATCCTCACCCTTTGTGAAGCACTGAATCAGCAGTTCGCACTTCTGTTTTTCCTGCTCCCACATATGCAGCAACTCTTCCAGCTGTTTCCTGTATGGCTCCTCATTCTCCACGATTGCAACCTGTATGCAAAGCATCCTCAACCGTACCTCCCTTAATTGGTATTACTATCATGATTTCAAAGTATGTTTTCTTAGGCTTCAATCTATAAAATCCACCAGCATGTTCAACAATCTGGATAATCCGCGCCAGACCGAGACCATGTCCCAATTCTGTTTTGCGGCTCTTCAATGCATCTCCGTCAAAATTATAAATGCCGTCGCAACTGTTCTCCACGATAATCCGGAACATTTGATCGACACGCTCTACTGTAATCTCAATATAACGTTCATTTGCATTGGGCAAATGCAGGGTAGCTTCAATCGCATTGTCAAGCAGGTTACCAAACAAAGATGAAATATCAGTGTCACTCATTGGAAATATCCCGCAACACTTAATTGTATAATTGATCTGGATACCATGCCGTTTTGCTTTAATAAATCCGGCGGACAATACGTTGTCCAGGGCCAGATTTCCACTGTTGGTCAGGAGACTGGTCTAGTCCTCTACTTCGGAACTGTCCCGTATGTAACTAAGCGCCCGATCCACATGGCCGGATTCAAGGAATCCAATGACCATCTGGACATGCTTCCTTATATCATGCCGCCAGGTACGCCGAGCAGCCACTGCATCTTGGGCTGCTTCCAGCTCTTTTATCCTACTTTCATCCCAATGCTGTTTTACCAGAAGATTATTCTTTTCCTGACAGACCTTTGCAAACCAAATCATGATATTTAATGTCACAATGGCAAAGATGATTATGAGCATATAGGCAATGTCTGTCATAATGGCGATATCCTCATAAACCTCCAGCGAGCTGATGGTGATGGTGATGGTCATGTTGGCAAGCTGGTCCAGAAAAGCCAAGATTAACAGTACCATTGCAAAGAGGAGCAGCTGAGCTTTTACCGGCAGGACATATTGGTTTTTTATTAACCGGATGAGTCCTAATGCAGCAATGAGGCATATGATTAGATATAGTACAACCATACAATAACGCCCGGCATTTGGTTCCAACAGCCGTCTCAGGCTGCTTTGAAATAAAAGGTCCGTAATACAGAATACAATATGTTCGGATGTAAGGGCAATCAGCATGTATGTACATCCACATAAAAGCTTTCCTAGCCTGCGCCCTGGAAAGCAAATATAAGAATACACAATCTGCAGGGCGGTGACACTGACCAGCCGCAAGAGCGGATAGAAATACAGTTTATCAATCCATGTAATTGCTAATGCCAAAAGGATGCCGCCAAGCATCTGGCGGTATCAGTAATGGTCCTTTCCTCCTAAAATACGATAGAAAAGATACCAGCAGATACCTGCCTCCACAAAAGGTATCATTATCTCTGCCATTTTCTCATAATCCTCCCCTAAAAACAACTATTCTCAAGTGCCAATTCGTGCAAAAAACAACGCCCCCCCAGACCGTCCGAAAACTCCATTTTCAGACATAAAATAAGCCTCTTTTCTTTTTTGTGTCATTGAAAACCGAATAAATCACACACTTTATAAAGAAAAGAAGCTTCTTTTCCGGCCATTAGCTCCATCATTTTTTCAAATCCCAAGAGGTTTTTGGCCCTTTCTATATTGTATCCCAGGCAAAAGAGTGCAAATTCCCCACTCACCTTCCTTAGCCCTCTTAGCAGAAAGCAGGTGGCTCCCATTGCTCTTTTTATCGTTCCAAATGGATGCTCTGACAAACACATCCTCTGGGACATTTTTTCTATACTTGGTTTTAGAAAAAATCTTACAACTTTTTCTTTCTTAAAGCGGATTTTTGTTTCCTGCCCCGACTGTTTGCATTCCTTTCCTTCTACAGCCAGCCACTCCCTGCATGGTTTTTCCAGCGTATCCTTTGTAAAATCAATTTCTTTCCATTCACCTTTCCCTTTATAACATTTATTTCTGTTCTTACAGTGTTTACAGGCGTTTTTGTTGGAATACCGGATATTTCCGTTTTTCTTTATACATTTCTGCCTTAAAATCTCTCCGGCTGGGCAGTAAAACAGGTTCCTTTCCGGATCTCTGACAAAATATCCTTCCTCCGCACGCTTTAGCATCTCATCCGCTGTTCCATATACA
>Ga0137302_10162_pt1 | contig 47680 bp, 48 predicted proteins | sample Ramsor2O_GlcNAcB_FD_97184 | JGI IMG/M metagenome (GOLD analysis project Ga0137302, IMG submission 97184) | Mouse cecal microbial communities from Vienna, Austria - N-Acetylglucosamine amended with D2O_GlcNAcB | ecosystem: Host-associated > Mammals > Digestive system > Large intestine > Cecum... | reverse complement strand
TAGGTTTTAACTAGTGTAACCCGCAAAGATCAGATCCCCCTAAAATACAATCAGTGACAACAGAAATAAAATATATTATAATGTCATTAATCCAGATCATGGCAGGTAGTGGATAAGAAAATAGTATATTCGTGGATGGGAGTAGTAATGAGATCGTTGCGGCGTTTGAGAATGCCGAAGGAAGGTAACGTCTAAGGCTGGGCTGTAGAGTGATGGCAGCGAATGTTGATAATATAATGTATAACTGTAAAGTTACAGTAATATAAAGGGTATTAAGGTAAGAAGCTGGGAAAATTGGGATGTTTTATAATGAGATTTAAGGGAATGTATAAATTTGAAAGATAAAGGCAGCCGCAATACAGTAGGGTGTTAGATTCATTAGAATATCCCCGGTGTATGAAAGCTGCCTTTATGTATCTATTATTTATAATCATATTCTATTAAATATATATATTAAGTATGCTATGCGCTTCTTTCAAATTTCTCCAATATTTGTTGTATTGCACATTCTGTTTCTTTGTTATGGGGATTTTGCGCGATGTCATCATTAAAGAAGTCAGGTACTAATTCAATAAAACGGGAAAGTTCCAATGCACTGGAAGTCTGTAAATAATGATAATAAAAACTGGTATCTGTCATAGTGGCTAAATCTGTTAGATTTCTTGCTAAAACATGGTTATCCATCGTTAGTTGTTATCCTCCTTATATTTATATTGATAAATACTACTTTATACTATTTTATACGAATAGTCAATATTATATCGCAGATAATGCTATATTAGGAGATGAGGTGGTATGCAATGGGAGAAATGAAACCTTTAAAAGCAAAAGTAAGTATTACACTGGACGAAGATATCATAGAAGAGTTAAAGCAGTTAGCTGAAAAAGAAGACCGTTCTTTAAGTCAGTTTATCAATCGCATACTAAAAGGATATCTGAAAGGTGAAGAAAAAATCAAAGATAAGGAAATTTAATATTTCTTAGAGTGTGATACACGAAAAGGGAACATTCAGAACGTTGGAATGTTCCTTTTTTAACCCAGAAAGTACCATTGCCTAGAATGGTCATCTATGCTAATATATATTTTGTAACACAAATGTAATATAAATGTAACAAAATAGAAAGCGAGGTAGTAACATGTTATCAGCATTATTAGCAACCGCTATTATTGGAGCACCGGTAATGGATGTAGATGCCGGGAAATTAAATGCGGCTCTGGAACAGGCAAAGGCAAATGGATGTGCAATCGTACAGCAGATAGATATATCCAACAGTGACATTAAAACGGAGTTGGAAAAGCTGGGAATTAATATTTCTGAAATAATTAATTGCCCTGATATTAATAAACCGGAAACAGAGGCACCAGAGACAGAAGCGCCGGAAACAAATGCACCGGATACCAATGCGCCGGAAACAGAAGTACCGGAAACGAACGCACCGGATACCAATGCGCCAGAGACAAACGCACCGGAAACAAATGCACCGGAAACGAACGCGCCGGATACAGACGGCAGCCAGGATGTCAGTGCAGCTAAAAAGGTTGCGGATCTGGTAAATCAGGAACGTGGGAAAGCAGGACTTGCTCCATTAGAAATAAAAGTAAACCTGCAGGCAGCAGCTCAGGTACGTGCGAAAGAAATTGAAAAATCATTTTCCCACACCAGACCGAACGGCAGCAGCTTTAGTACCGTTTTAGCTGAAAATGGCGTTGACTACAGAGGATCAGGTGAAAATATTGCCTGGGGACAGAGAAGCCCGGAAGAAGTAATGAACGGCTGGATGAATTCAGAAGGACACCGTGCGAATATCTTAAATAAAAACTTTAAATATATTGGTGTAGGTTATCATGTAAATAGTAACGGTACAGGATACTGGACACAGTTATTCACTTATTAAATCTTTAATTTCACAGAACCCCTCTTATTAACATATTGACATAGACAGAACCCCTGAAATACCCGTAAAATGCTCTTACCAACCAAAGAGTCTTTTACGGGTATTTTTATTAATATGGAATTATGCGGCATCAGCCAGGACTTTAAGTTTTATAACGTTGATCAGATTGATTAAAAAAGTAAATATTTTATCAAATGCAATGCTGAACAGGGTGCCAAATAAATTATTTATAATTCTTAGCAAAATAGCATTAAGTAAACCAAACTGAGGAACTACGATAGAAATAGCACCAAAGCAGTTAAATGCACTCTGCCATTTATAGGAACTGCATAATCCAAGTACCAGACCGCCAAATATCCCGATAAAAGGAATCAAAGAGTCGGGCATAAAGTAATAAACCACTCCAAAGGCAATGCTGCCGATGATGACAAAAGGTGCCCGTCTGCAGGCGCGGAATGTCAGATCATGGGTAAATGGCTGTAACAGAGACATACAGGCGATTCCCACCCAGATGGGGCGTGAAAAATGCAGGACTTCAGCCAAAAACAAGGAGAGTGAAATTCCCAAAGCCATTTTTAACTGCCATTGTGTACGCAGAGTTCCCGGATTAAATTCTTTAAATAAGTCCTTAAATGTACGTCGGTAAGTAATTTTATAGTGTTTGTGGTAGAAAACAGCAGCTACGATAATACCGCCGAATAAAAGTCCTGCGATCCTTTTTATATAGGCATCCCCTGTCACCTCATATCCCATCAGCAAAAGGTATCCAAGAACGATTGTGGAGTGGTTAGACATAATAATATTATGGCAGGATAAAACCAGAAGGGTTAAAATGCAAAACAGATTTATGATAAAACCGGCGGCTGGAGATACCAGCGAAGCTAATTGAGGGCCTATAGCCAGAATGAGAAATGATACAATTAAGGTAAAAGCTGCATGGCTGGACTTAATACCCAGATCTGCTTTTTCAAAAACCATTACGGCAATTACGGTAATGACACCTACAATACTGTTTTCAGAACCGAACAGTGCGGTAAACAGCAGGACTACGGCCATGCAGAATAAAACTGTGGATACAATTTTCAACCCATACGCAAAGGAATATTTCATTTTGCCTTTTTTATCCTGGGTTTCTTTAATTAATGATTTTACTTTAGCGGTATCCATACGCATCACGTGGTATATATTCATAATTATAACTCCTTTCGAACCAGAGACAGCAACTGAAAATTGCCTTCCGGATTATGATTTAGAATTTTGCAGACAAAACCTTTAGATGGTTAACTACTATTACCATATCATGGAATAAAAATTTGTCAACCACGTGAAATTCTTAAGAAAATATGAAATTTATGGAATTTTGAAAAGTGAAAAGGCGTAATTCATTAGAATTAAAGAAAAATCAATACAGAGCAGCATTTGAAACTGCAGTGTATTGATTTTACAGAAACACATATGTGCAAACGTAATACTACCAAAACGGTTCTTCTTGCAAACGTAATACTACCTAGCTGTTCTTCCATTTTCTGCACTGCTCAATGCGCAGGCCGTTATCCCCCTGATGCTCATCATAGGCAAACTGGTTCAGAAGGTCACATGGAAAATCATCACAGGTGCCGCAATGCTCCTGCTTCCTGGATTCACAGCAGTCTTTTACAGGGCAGGCATCCCCCCAGAAAGGCTTTTGGATATGTATGCATCCCGAACAGACCCCGTCAGCTTTAAAGGAACAGGCAGAGCATAGTATCCCGCATCTTGATTCAATCATACTTATTTTCTCCTTACGTATCGTAGATTCTTCTAAGTACAGCATTGTAAAATTTGGGTGATAGCAGTGATTATATCGCCGTATTTTCAGCGTGCAGTACTAAATAATATTATAACAGGAGAAACAAGACAACTGTATGTCATGTTTCGGAATAGGCGGTATACATTTTTTTAACAATACTGTAAATTTCATCACGTATAGGAACGGGTTCTATCACTTCAGCCAGATTGCCAAAGCTTAAAATCCAGCTCACCAGGTTTTCTTTGCTGGCAAAGCCAAAACGGAAGGAGAGGCGTCCATCGTCTGCAACGGTATAACAGTCTATGCCATATTCTTCAATGAGCCTCCATTTTGCGGAGGGATGAAACAGGGCGTGAACCTGGTAATGATCCGGAAAGACATTTTCAATGTCTCCGTCGTACTCTGGAAGCGTCCTTGGAAGAAAAACGTTATCCTCAACGGTAAGATTCCAAAGGCGGTTCAGCTTGAAGAGCCGCATATCTTCTTTTTGGCGGCAATAGCCCCATACATACCAGGAGGTCCATTGAAATACAATCAGATAAGGTTCCAGAACGCGTTTGCTTTCACCGCTGTTTGCATAGTACTGAAAAGAAATGAGCCTGGATTCATCGATGGCTGTTTGAATCATTTCTATTTTGGGAGCCAGAGATCCTTTGTAGTAAGACGCCAGGTTGACCAGAATATGGTCAGTGGATGAATATACTGAGCGGTTTTTCACAGACAATTTATCTATGAGCCGGCTGTATTTTTTCGTGCCGGATATACTGTCCAGTCCCTTTAAACCAGTCAGGATCGACTGGAGTTCATGGGAGGTGAGTAGGGTTTTATCAATCTTGTAGCCTTCTGCAATAGAAATACCGCCATTCGTGCCCTGGGTAGTGACCAGTGGAATGCCTGCCTTACAGATATCCTCAACATCCCGGTTAATGGTACGCCTGGATACTTCAAATTTTTCAGCCAGATATGGTGCGGTAACTTTTTCATTTTGGAGCAGAATGGATAAGATACCGATTAGCCTGTCTATTTTCATACTGCTACCTCGTGGATTCTAATAGCCCATAGCTGCTTTTACGGTTTCCATCTGTTCTTTGGATGTGAGCTTTTCCAACAGGGCAAATGCTACCGGGGCAGCAGTCTGAGGGCAGTAAGATGTAATGACATTCCGGTCAATTACGACAGGATCATTTACGATTTCCACATCGAATTGTGCCAGTTGTTCCTGGCGGTAACCGCCGCGAAGGTGGTAGGTCGTTCCCTTTCTCCCTTTTAGGATACCGCTTTTACCAAGTGGAAGTGCAGCAACGCAGATAGAAGCGATGGGCTTTTCTTTTTCATCAAAGTAGCGGATTAAGTCTAATATTTTGTCGTCGTATGCTTCCTCATAAAATCCAAATTCTTCAAATCCCCCGGGAATGGCAAGGGCATCGTAATCATCGGGATTTATTTCGTCAATCAGCATATCCGCGATTACCGGGACACCGAACGTACTTATAACTTCTTTCTGAAATCCGCAGGTTGTGACTGTGACATCGCATCCATAATCATTGCGTGCCCATCCTAAAACGTCTATAAATACGCTGAATTCCATCGTTTCAAAGCCTTTTGCTAAAAAAAGTAAAGTTTTCATAGAGCCTCCTAAAATTATATTTTGTTCATTATACGATAGCGGAACGGGAATTGCAATTGTATTTTCCGGGGGCTGAGAGAATGCTGTGTAAAAGAGAGGGAACTTATAGTATAATTATAAAGGACATGTAAATGTGGTAAGTAATGAAGGTAATAGCGAAAATCAGTAATATGGGAAAATAGCAAAGATAATAGAGAAAATAAGTAACATGGGAAAATAGCAAAGAAAATAGCAAAGAAAATAGCAAAGATAATAGCAAAGGTAATGTAGAAGATAAGCAACAGATGAATGTAAATAAAAGGAGAGTCTGATGAAAGGAATATTAATAATAGAAGATGATGAAATGCTTAACGCGGGCTTGTGCTACAATCTTCAGATGGAAGGATATGAGGCAGTTCCGGCATTTGATGCGGGAGGGGCATGGAAGCTTGTTAATGAGAGAGAATTCGCCCTTGTGCTGATGGATGTAAACCTGCCTGATGAGGATGGTTTTACCCTTGGCAGGAGGATAAGGGAGAAGAGCAGTGTGCCGATCATTTTTCTGACGGCAAATGATATGGATGAAGATATGATAAAAGGATTTGAGGCGGGAGCGGACGATTATATAACGAAACCATTTAATATTAAAGTTGTCCTGCAGAGAATCCAGGCAATATTAAGAAGATGTGAGGGGCCGAAATCATCGGTTCTTAACTGCGGCAATCTAGAGATTCATTTTGACCGGCAGACTGTTTTAAAGCAGGGCACGCCCCTGGTTCTGACTCCTACGGAATTTAAGCTGTTGTCCAAATTCTGCAGCAACCAGACCCAGGTGCTGACAAGGCAGATTCTTCTGGAAGATCTGTGGGATGCTGATGGAAATTTTGTGGATGAACACACGCTTACTATTAACATCAGCCGCTTAAGGTCAAAGATATCCGATGATAAATATTCCTACATAAAAACCATTTATGGAGTGGGATATCAGTGGATAGTAGAAGAAACCGAGAATCGGATATCTCACCGCTTGCAGAGGGATATCTGACGCTTGCGGCAGTCGCCAAATGAACTACTGATGCGTTGTTTGGCACTGCCCGGGGAAATAGACAGTAAATCAGAGAAGATAAGGGAGATAATCATATGAGTGCACAGAATTGGATGATCTTATATATTCTTACGGTGCTTTGTCTGGGCGTGGGAATGATCTTAATGTGGCTGGCAATGAGAAGAAGATTTGTAAATTTTACCGATCAGATCTATGAAAGCATTGAATGCATCTTAAAGGGAGAAGGAGTGGGCGGGTTTGAGCTGGATGAGGATACCCTTTGTTCCAAGATCCAAACGATGCTGAAACGGCTCTATGACATTACCTGTGCCTCGGTGGAGGAGAACAGGAATCAGAAGAAGGCAGTCCAGGAAATGGTTTCGGATATTTCCCATCAGTTAAAAACGCCTATTTCTAATATTACCATGTATTCCGATACTATTTTAAATCATGAGTTAGACCGGGAGGAAGAGCACCGGTTTCTAAAGGTCATGCAGGATCAGATCGAGAAATTAGATTTCCTGGTACGTTCGCTGATGAAAATGTCCAGACTGGAAAATAACATGATTGTGCTGAAAAAGGAAAAAGCATTGCTGCTGGACTGTGTCATGGAGGTTGTGGACAGTATTGAACTGGCGGCAAAGAAAAAAGAGATCTCCATTGAAATACAGGCAGATGAAAAGGCAATGGCTGCTTTTGACCGAAAATGGACCACGGAGGCATTATTTAACATTCTTGACAATGCGGTGAAATATACGCCGGAAAAAGGCAGAATCCGGATTAGCGTAGAGGAATCCGAAATGTTTTCGAAGATTGTAGTGGAAGATACGGGGATTGGAATTGAACAGAATCATATCAATGATATTTTTAAACGGTTTTACCGTGAGCCTAAAGTGCATAAAAAACCGGGAATAGGGATTGGACTGTATTTATCCAGGCAGATTATAACCAGCCAGAATGGATTTATCAAAGTGAGATCTAAATTGGGGGAAGGCAGCAGCTTTGGAGTGTATCTGACGAAAGAGAAGGAATAGTTTCAAAATTGAAACTATTTCTTTTTGTATTGAGAGGGTTTTGAAACAATCCACTGTTAAGATTATATTATCCAGACAGGGAACGGATGTATGAAACGGAACCGGAATGGAAAATTATAATGGATGAATGAAGCGGAGGATAAAAAGTATGACAATATTAGAAACAAAGAATCTTACAAAATATTATGGAGAAGAACCCAATGTGGTCCGGGCGCTGGATGGGGTGAATTTAAAAATAGAAGAAGGGTCATTTGCAGCCGTAGTTGGTACTTCCGGAAGCGGGAAATCTACTCTTTTGCATATGCTGGGAGGTCTTGACAAACCAACAAGCGGCAGCGTCATTGTAGCGGAAAAAGATTTGTCCCAGATGAATGATGAAAAGCTGACGGTATTTCGCAGAAGAAGAATCGGGTTTGTTTTCCAGAATTATAATCTGGTTCCCATCCTGAATGTATATGAAAATATTATCCTCCCCATTCAGCTGGACGGAAATAAAACGGATGAGGAGTATGTTACGAAAGTAGTGAAGATGCTGGGGCTGGAAGAAAAGCTTACGAATATGCCGAATATGCTGTCTGGCGGGCAGCAGCAGAGAGTTGCAATTGCCCGGGCATTGGCGACCAAACCGGCTATTATACTTGCCGATGAACCTACGGGTAACCTGGACAGTAAAACAAGTGCAGATGTACTGGGACTGTTAAAATTAACAAGCAGCCAATTTCACCAGACGGTTGTAATGATTACCCATAATGAGGAAATTGCCCAGATGGCAGATGTAACTATACGTATTGAAGATGGTAAAGTTGCAGAAGGCAGGTGGTAAGCATGAAGCTGGAAAAGAACAACAATGGAAAATACATCTGGAATCTGGCTGTAAGCAGTATTAAAAATAACCGGATGCGCAATATTTTTATCATTCTCACAATTGTTTTGTCTGCCACCTTGCTTTCGGGAATGCTGTCTTTTATTACCGCATATTTTACAAGCCAGGAGCGGGCTGTGGATAAAATGCAGCATGTGATTTATAAAGACCTGAATTCGGAGCAGATTGATGCATTAAACAACAACGAAAATATTGAGTATCTTGCACTTAATAAATTTGGCAAGGTAATATCGAAAGATGATTATTCCTTTTACCCGGTTTATTTTCCGGAAGAACAAGGCCCTATTAAACAGGCAACTGTTATAGAAGGAACCTTTCCCCAGGAGTTAAACGAAGCAGCAGTTTTTTCGGGGTTCTTAAAAGCCCTTGGAAAAGAAAGCCGTCTGGGTGAGACTTTTGATATTACTTTTCTGGATGGAAGCACAGAGACATTTACGGTAAGCGGGATTCTGGATGGAAATCCGAATAACAAAATGTATCCGTTTGCAGTCTCAAAGCTGTATGCAGATCAGGGTGGCAGCATGAAAGAAATCAATTATGACGCCCTTGTGAAAATAAAAGATGCAAAATCCCTGACGAGTGAAGAATTTAAACGGATGGCTGTGGACATAGCCTCGGCATGTAAAATTGAAAGACAAAATGTCAGTGATAATACTTATTTTGCAGATACCCTGATGGGTGCTAAGAAATTACAGATCATGGGAACGGCTGCAGGAATTGCAATGGGGCTTATTTTTGTCAGTATCCTTGTTATTTACAGTGTGTTTTATATCTCTGTGGTTGGAAGAATCCGTCAGTTCGGACAGCTCCGTACCATTGGCATGACAAAAAAACAAATTCGGAATATGGTTACCAGGGAAGGCTGGATATTAAGCGCCTTTGCAATTCCCGCAGGGATCGTCATTGGAGTCATCGGAGGAATTTTGCTAAAGCCGGATGGGTTCAGCTGGACGAATACTGGGGTAACAGTGCTAATGACAGTTGTAATCGAACTGTTTACGGTTTTATGCTCCATACGGCGTCCGGCGAAAATGGCAGCAGCAGTTTCCCCAATTGAAGCCTCCAGATTTAATGCATATGACGGAAAAATCCGAAAGGGTAACACTAGCAAATTAGCAAGAAAGATCACGCCCCTCTCCATGGCGAAGATGGGATTTGCCAGAAACCGTAAGAAGTCAACGCTGACGATGGTCTCTATGGGAGTAGGCGGAATCCTGTTTATGACTGCTTCCATCTATCTGAATTCTTTCAGCCAGGAGGGATATTCCAGGCAGAGTGAGTTTTCCATCGGTGAATATTTGATTTCTTTCTCCGGCAATGCAACCCAGACCCTGGAACATGACTATAGTGACCTGCAGCTGGATAACCCCATCAATGACAGCCTGATTGACCGGATCGAACAGATTGACGGTGTCAAAAAAGTATATGTAAACCAAAAAGCGCGGGTACACTATTTAATGAATGGGCAGTCTGCGGTGGACGGTATTATGACTTTTAGCAGGGCGGATGTGAAAGACATGCAGTCCGAAATCAAAGAAGGCACCCTGGATTATGACCGAATGACGGAGAATAATGAGATACTGGTACAGAATAATGCCCTGTTAAAAGAAATCTTCGGAGCGAATCTAGAACTTGGTGAGAAGCTGGAGCTTACTTTTTTCAATGGAAACACAGTCAAAGAAACATTTACGGCAAGTGCGTTTATGGGGGCGGATTATAATAAAAATATGGATAGTTCTATTATCTGGATGACAGAGGATTCCATGCGCAGCATTATGGGGGATATAAATCTGAATTATGCATTAATTGTTTCTACGGACCAGACAAAGGAAGCAGAGATTACGGCGGCATTGGCAAAAATTGTTGATGGGGATCAGAGAATCGCAATGGACACCCTGCAGGAAAGAATGGATGCGGATGAGTTAACCTATACAAGATTAAGCGGTATGCTGCTGGGAATCTGCTGCTTCATCATTGCATTCAGCCTGATCAATCTGGTAAATACGTTAATTACGAATATCGTTACCAGAAAACAGGAATTTGCGGTGCTTCAGTCTATTGGTATGACAGAACGACAGTTATCCAGAATGATTCAGTATGAGGGATTTCTGCTGGCAGCTGTAAATTTAGTGATTACCCTGGTAGTGGGAACGGGTGCTGGAATTTTCATTATTAAAATTATGGATCAGATTGGTGTAAACTATATGCATTTCAAATTCCCGATCTGGTATTTCCTGGGCTATGGAGTGTTCATCATCTTAATACCGGTACTGGTATCCACAGCCGCCATCAGTATCTTCCGAAAACAGCCGGTAGTGGAAAGAATCAGAGAAACGGAAGGATAAGCAATCCATTGAATACAAATAGCGGTTGTGTTATGATAACAAAAAAAGTATTTCAGCCAGATGTGCAGTTTCCATAATGGCTGGAATACCGTTATCAGGAGGTATAAAGCGAAAATGTACAGAGAATCAGCCAGGGAATTGTTATCGTTTATTGACCGGAGTCCAAGCTGCTACCATGTGGTTTCTAATATAAAGGAAATACTGGCAGCAGACGGATTTGAAGAATTACATGAGGGAAGACCGTGGAAACTGGAGGCAGGAAGGAATTATTTTGTATCCAGAAACGGTTCTTCTCTTATTGCATTTAAGCTGCCGGATAGAGCGTTTACCGGATTTCAGATTATATCCAGCCACAGTGATTCCCCTTCCTTTAAGGTAAAAGAAAATCCAGAAATGGTAACAGAAAAGTATGTGAAATTAAATGTTGAAAAATACGGAGGCATGATCTGTTCGCCATGGTTTGACAGACCGCTGTCCGTTGCAGGAAGAGTTTTGGTAAAAGAAAAGGAAAGGATCTGCACCAGGCTGGTAAATATTGACCGGGATCTGGTAATGATTCCAAATCTTGCGGTTCACATGAACCGGGATGTGAACGAAGGCTTCAAATATAATGTTCAGGATGACATGCTTCCCATTCTGGGAGATGAGACAGCAAAAGGCTCATTTTACAGAATGATAGCTGAAAATGCCGGTGTGCCGGAGGAATCTGTATTGAGTACCGATTTATTTTTGTATAACAGAGTCAAAGGCAGCTGCTGGGGAGCAAATGAAGAATATATCTCCAGCGGGCGGTTGGACGATCTGCAGTGTGCATTTGCCTCCCTCCAGGGATTTCGGAAAGGAAAAAGCACAAAAAGTGCAGCGGTCTATTGTGTTCTGGATAATGAAGAGGTAGGAAGTGCCACCAAGCAGGGAGCAGCATCCACCTTTCTGGGAGATACACTGAGAAGGATTAACAGGGGCACAATGCGGGATGAGGAAGCATTCCTGATGGCGTTGTCCTCTAGTTTCATGATTTCCGCCGATAATGCCCATGGCGTGCATCCCAATTATACAAAGAAGACAGACCCCACCAACCGGCCTTATCTGAATGGAGGCATTGTGATAAAGTACAGTGCTAATCAGAAGTATACCACAGATGCAGTCTCGGCAGCGGTATTTAAAATGATCTGCGATCGGGCAGAAGTGCCATATCAGACGTTTGTCAACCGCTCGGATATGCAGGGGGGATCTACGCTGGGGAATATTTCCAGTACACAGATTGCATTAAATACAGTAGATGTGGGGCTGGCACAGCTTGCCATGCATTCACCTTATGAATCCGCAGGTGTAAAAGATAACTGGTATTTTGAAAAAGCAGCAGAAGAGTTCTATAGTTCCTGGATTGATGGTATGGGTGACGGAACCTATACGATCTGCAGAGAATAAGCACAATAAAACAAACTGCGTTTTCATTATGAATTCAAAAATTATGGGCTGCAAAGAAACTTATGTATAATTCTCCAATTTCAGGAAATTACTAAATGTAGGAATAAAATAATTGCCAAATGCTATATATTGTGCTAGTATCATTATAGTAATGATAACTACTACTAAATAATTAATGCGGAAGGTCACTGAATATGGAGATTTTAAAAAGGAATGGGCAGTCGGAAGAATATGCTCTGGATAAGATAAAAAATGTAATCAGACTTGCTTTTAAAAGTGTGGATCAGGTATGCCCGGATGAGCTGCTGGAAGAGCTTGCAGCTTCTGTGGAAGCAAAGGTTCTGGAACTGGTGGAAAAAGGAGTACCCCTTCAGGTAGAGATGATTCAGGACCAGATTGAAATAACACTGACGGAAAAGAATTATTACGGTGCTCTGAAGAGCTTTATCCTGTACCGGAATGAACGCAGCAGGGAACGGGCGGCAAGGCAGAGCATTATGAAGTATTTTGCGGATTTCCAGACACTGGATGGGGTCTTAAAAGATGTTCAGAAATCCTATATGGATCTGCCCTACAGCCTGGAACATCTTCTGGCAAAATTCCTGGCATTTCAGAAACCGGACATGCTTTTAAAAGAAAAACTGGCAATGCTTACAAAAGCGGCAGTAGAACTCACCACACAGGAGGCTCCCAAATGGGAGTTTATTGCTGCGCGCCTGCTGATGCTGCAGTTTCAAAATAAGCTCAGCATACAGATGGAAGAATATAATCTGAACAGCTTTTATGAGAAGGTAGTATTTCTGGTAAATGAGGATCTTTATGGAAGTTATATTTTGGAACACTATAGTAAAGAGGAGATAGATCTGTTTGAGACTTTTCTGGCAGATGATCGGAATCAGCTCTTTACCTACTCCGGATTAGAGCTTTTATTAAACCGTTATGTGATCCGAAGCAGATCAAATGCCCCTCTTGAGACACCCCAGGAAATGTTCCTGGGAATCGCCATGCACCTTGGGATGCAGGAGAAGACAGGGCGGAGTGCGTGGGTGAAACGCTTCTATGATATGCTGAGCACACTTCAGGTCACAATGGCGACGCCGACCATGTCCAATGCCAGAAAGCCTTATCATCAGCTCTCTTCCTGCTTTATCGATACGGTTCCTGACAGTCTGGATGGAATTTACCGGAGTATCGATAATTTTGCCCAGGTCAGCAAATTTGGCGGAGGTATGGGGCTGTATTTTGGAAAAGTCAGAGCAGCGGGAAGTACCATACGTGGATTTAAAGGAGCAGCCGGCGGCGTGATTCGCTGGATTAAGCTTGCCAATGACACAGCCGTTGCAGTAGACCAGCTTGGAGTGCGCCAGGGTGCAGTGGCTGTTTATCTGGATGCATGGCACAAAGATCTTCCGGAGTTCTTGAATTTAAGAACCAATAATGGGGATGACCGTATGAAAGCGCATGATGTATTCCCGGCAGTGTGCTATCCCGATTTATTCTGGAAGAAGGCGAAAGAGGATATTGAAGGGGACTGGTATTTGATGTGCCCCCATGAAATACGTACCGTTAAAGGATATTCCCTGGAAGACAGTTATGGAGAAGAATGGGAGAGAAAATACCAGTCCTGTGTGGAAGACTACCGGATTCATAAAAGAGTGATTCCCATGAAGGAGCTGATCCGGCTGATTATTAAAAGTGCAGTAGAGACCGGAACGCCATTTACCTTTAACCGGGACCAGGTAAATGATAAAAACCCCAATAAACATAAAGGCATGATTTACTGCAGCAACCTGTGCACCGAGATCGCCCAGAATATGAGTCCGGTAGAGCAGGTGGAAGAACGGGTGGAAGTCATCGATGGAGAAACGGTGGTTGTTTCTGTGACAAAGCCCGGGGATTATGTGGTATGTAATCTGGCTAGTCTGTCTCTGGGGAATCTGGATGTAAATGATAAGAACAGTCTGGAAAATGTTGTGGAAAGTGCAGTGCGCGCCCTGGACAATGTGATTGATCTGAACTTCTATCCAGTGCCTTATGCGAAAATCAATAATGGACGGTACCGTGCAATTGGCCTGGGAGTCAGCGGGTACCACCACATGCTTGCAAAAAACGGAATCGGCTGGGAGACAGATGCTCATCTGGATTTTGTGGATCAGGTGTTTGAAAATATTAATTTTGCAGCGATTAAAGCGAGCGGAAAAATAGCAGAAGAAAAAGGTGCTTATCCTTATTTTACAGGAAGTGACTGGGAAAGCGGGGCTTATTTTGCGAAGCGGGGATATACGGACGAGCGGTGGAGAGGGCTTAAAGAAGAGGTAAGGAAACACGGAATCCGAAACGGTTATCTCATGGCAGTGGCGCCAACCAGCAGTACCAGCATCATTGCGGGAACAACCGCTGGCGTGGATCCCATTATGAACCGCTACTTCTTAGAAGAGAAAAAGAGCGGGCTTATGCCAAGAGTGGCGCCGGATTTATCCTATGATACTTTCTGGCTCTATAAGAATGCCCACTATATCAATCAGGAATGGTCGGTTAGGGCGGCAGGTATCAGGCAGCGCCATATTGACCAGGCACAGAGTGTAAACCTGTATATTACCAATGACTATACCTTCCGACAGGTGCTGAACCTCTATATATCAGCCTGGGAGAATAAGGTGAAGACGCTTTATTATATACGCTCCAAAAGCCTGGAGGTAGAAGAATGTGAAGTATGTTCCAGTTAAGGAGGAGATTGCCACATGGAAGAATTAAGAAAAAAGCCGTTATTTAATCCCGAAGGAGATATTGAGGTAAGAAAACGAAGGATGATTAACGGGAATACAACGAACCTGAACGATTTTAATAATATGAAATATGGCTGGGTCAGCGACTGGTACCGCCAGGCGATGAATAATTTCTGGGTGCCCGAGGAAATCAATCTGACTTCCGATGTGAAAGATTATCCTAATTTACCGGAGGAAGAACGCCGTGCCTATGATAAAATACTTTCCTTTCTGGTCTTCCTGGACAGTATCCAGACAGCGAATCTGCCTGCAGTTGCAGAATATATCACAGCGAATGAGGTGAATCTCTGCCTCTCCATTCAGGCGTTCCAGGAAGCGGTACACAGCCAGAGCTACAGCTATATGCTGGATACCATCTGTGAGCCCCAGAAGCGCAATGAGGTTTTATACCAGTGGAAAAATGACGCTTATCTTCTGGAGAGAAATACCTTCATAGGGAACCTTTACAATGAATTTCAGAAGAAAAAAGATACGGATACATTTTTGAAGACGGTTATCGCCAACTATATCTTAGAAGGTGTGTATTTCTACAGTGGATTTATGTTTTTCTATAATCTGGGACGAAATCATAAAATGCCCGGATCTGCACAGGAAATTCGTTATATCAATCGGGATGAAAATACGCATCTCTGGCTGTTCCGCAACATGATTCTGGAGCTGAAAAAAGAAGAACCCGGTTTGTTCACCAATGTAAAAGTGGATGTCTACCGTGAGATGATACGGGAAGGCTGTGAGCAGGAAATCCGCTGGGGGCATTATGTGATCGGTGATGCGATCCCGGGATTGACCAAAGAAATGATTACCGATTATATACAATATCTGGGGAATCTGCGCTGTACAAATCTCGGGTTTAAAAAGCTGTATGAAGGACATGATGAGGAACCCTCCAGTATGTCCTGGGTAAGCCAGTACAGCAATGCGAACCTGATCAAGACGGATTTCTTTGAGGCCAGAAGCACAGCCTATGCCAAGAGCACTGCACTTGTGGATGACCTTTAATCTTAAATTTTTCGAAAGCATATATTTAGGCTGGGATATATGTTAAAATAGCAGATATAAAATGCAATCGCAAAGGAGAGGTGTAGTATGGAAACTTTAGAATTAAAGAAAAATTTATATTGGACCGGAATCAAGGACAAGGATCTTCGCGTCTTTGATATTATAATGGAAACAGAATTTGGAACCACATATAATTCCTATCTGATCAAAGGCAGTGAAAAGACAGCTTTGTTCGAAACGGCAAAGTTTAAATTTTTTGACACTTATCTTGCAGAGTTAAAACAGCTGGTGGATATCAATAAAATAGATTATATTATTGTGGATCATACGGAGCCGGACCATGCAGGCAGTGTGGAAAAGCTGATTGAAATGAATCCGAATATTAAAATAGTGGGAACTGCTGTTGCGATCAGCTTTCTGAAAAATATTGTAAACCGTGATTTTTACAGCATCCCGGTAAAAGAGAATGATACCCTTTCACTGGGCGATAAAACCCTTCATTTTATGATTCTGCCAAATCTCCATTGGCCGGATACCATGTATACTTATGTGGAAGAAGACAAAGTGCTGGTTACCTGTGATTCTTTTGGAAGCCACTATACCTTTGACGGAGTTCTGCGAAGCCAGGTTACCGATGAAGAAGGCTATATGACTGCCCTGAAATATTATTTTGATAATATTATCGGACCATTTAAACCATACATGTTAAAAGCATTAAAAAGGATAGAAAATCTGGATATTGACATGATCTGTACCGGACACGGACCGGTTCTGGACAGTAAAATTCCGGAAATTCTGGATACTTATCTGAAGTGGAGTACGGTAATCAATCCCAATCAGGAGAAAACGGTGGTAATCCCATATGTAAGCGCCTATGGTTATACGGCCCAAATAGCGGAGGAAATAGCAAGAGGAATCCGGGAAAGCGGAAATATCGATGTGCACCTTCATGACTGTGTGACCTCAGACCAGGCTGAAGTCCTTGCAGATATCGGATTTGCAGACGGAATCTTGTTCGGGACGCCAACCATTGTGGGCGAAGCCCTGAAACCGATCTGGGATCTGACCACGTCCATGTTCGCATGCACCCACGGCGGGAAACTTGCCAGTGCTTTTGGAAGCTACGGATGGAGTGGAGAAGGTGTCAATCATATCGTGGAACGGTTGAAGCAGCTGCGTATGAAAGTTGTGGATGGCCTGCGGATTAAATTTAAGCCGGGGAAAAATGATCTGATTGAGGCTTATGACTATGGTTACGATTTCGGATGTATACTGTTAGACAAAGAAAATCCCAGAGTTAAGGAAAAATCAGCGAAGAAGAAGCTGGTAAAATGCCTGGTCTGCGGTGAGATCTTTGAAGAAGGAATCGAAATATGTCCGGTCTGCGGCGTTGGAAAAGAAAATTTTGTTCCGGTAGAGGTAGAAGAAGTAAGCTACCGGAAGGATACCAGTGAATTTTATTTAATCCTTGGAAACGGTGCAGCTGGAGTGAGTGCGGCAGAAGCCATCCGGGAAAGGAATAAGACCTGCTCTATCGTCATGGTATCCAATGAATCCGTATTGAGCTATAACCGCCCGATGCTTACGAAATCCATGCTGGCATCCTTTAACCCCTCCCAGCTTGCGATCCATGATGAACAGTGGTATCAGGAGAGAAATATCATTAATGTACTGGATAAGACTGTACAAAGTATGGATACTCAATTGAAAGAGGTGGTGTTTGCAGACGGATTAAAACTAAAATATGACAAATGCATCTATGCTCTTGGTTCTGAGTGCTTTGTACCACCGATTCCGGGACATGACAAAGATCAGGTAGTTGCCATCCGAAGACTGTCAGATGTGGTGAAGATCGGAAATATGCTGCCGGATATAAAACATGCAGTTGTGATCGGCGGCGGTGTACTTGGGCTGGAAGCAGCATGGGAACTGAGCAAGGCAAAATGCCAGGTTACCATTGTTGAAGTGGCGAATCAGTTAATGGGCAGACAACTGGATGCAGGTGCCAGTGATATGCTAAAGGACATCATACTTGAAAAGAAAATGGCTATCCGTATGGGTGCAAATGTGGAAGAAATCGAAGGCGAAGGAGCAGTTACCGGAGTACGTCTGGCTGGCGGAGAGGTAATTCCTGCTGACCTGGTAATCGTCTCAGCGGGCGTAAGAGCCAGTACAAAGGTTGCCCAGGAAGCCGGAATTCAGACAGACCGGGCGATTGTGGTGGATGAAAAAATGCACACTAATCTTACAGACATTTATGCCTGCGGTGACTGTGCCCAGTATAAAGGCATCAATTACGCCATCTGGCCACAGGCACTGGAAATGGGAAAAGTGGCCGGTGCCAATGCAGCCGGTGACAGCCTTACTTATGAAACGGTTAATGCTGCACTGACCTTCCACGGAATGGATACGGCGCTGTTTGCAATAGGAGACAACGGCAAGAATGCGGATATAAAATACAAAACCGTAGAATTTAAAGATCCGATGAAAATGGTCTATGAAAAATATTATTTTTCAAATAACAGACTGTGCGGAGCAATCCTGCTTGGAGATACATCCAAGATGGCGAAAGTGACCGTACAGGTTGAGGAACATACAAATTTTAAAGATATGTTTTAGAAATGTCCCGGAGCGTGCCTGAAAAATGCTCTCTGCAGCCGGAGAAGAAAAAGTCCCGTAAGTTCAAACGCTTACGGGACTTTTTCATATAATAATTATGATAAAGTGTAAGGGTCTAATAAAATGTGGATATATGTAGTTCAAAGCGGGGATAGTGTGAATACAATTGCAGACAGGTATGGCGTATCCCTGGATGCGTTAATATATAACAACCAACTGGAATATCCATACCGTCTTGCTGTTGGGCAGGCGCTATTAATGCCTGGGGGAAATGAGAACACGAATCGGCGGACAATTGTATCAAATGGTTATGCATATCCATTTATAAGTCCCTGGGTGCTGGAACAAACCCTGCCATATTTGACAGAAATAGCAATATTTTCTTATGGGTTTACGGGACAGGGCGAACTGGTTCCGCCAGTTATGGATGATACCTGGGTGATCAGGGCGGCAGTGGAGTTTGAAACACTTCCGATCCTAACATTAACGCCATTTGGACCAGATGGGCAGTTTAACAATAATCTGATCACAGCGGTTGTGAATAATCCGTCAGCAGAGCAGCAGCTCTTCCAGAATCTGCGGATTGTAATGCAGGAAAAGGGATACCAGGGACTGGATATTGATTTTGAATATATCCTGGCGGAAGACCGGGATGCTTTTACCAGATTTGTGCAGAATGCTGTGAAGTTTTTTAATGCTCTGGGCTATCAGGTTTCGGTAGCTCTGGCACCGAAAACCTCGTCAGACCAGGTTGGGTTATTGTATGAAGGAAAGGATTACCCGGCATTGGGGGCGGCGGCGAACCGGGTACTGCTGATGACTTATGAATGGGGTTACACATACATCTGCCAGGAACACAGGTCATCTATATTTGCTCAACTATATTTGCTCAACTGTATTTGCTCAACTGTATTTGTTCAACTATATTTGTTCAGCTATATTTTCGGAATTTTCGGATATATAGTCAGCTGAAAGTTTCCCCTGCATTTTTCCCCTCGTTTATTTTTTTCTGATTTCAGGTATTCCACCTTTTCCAGAATAGATTTCAGAAGTTGGTTTTTTCCGGCAGCACTGTCCATATGCCGGTAGATATCTAATATATAAAAATCTGTTTGTGTAAGCAGATCCGAAGTGGATGTTTGCGTCATACACAATAATTGTTCATATTCAGATTGTAATGTGGATAAGTCTGAGTTTATGGCATCTATTTGTGAAGAAATACAGCTTTTTCTTTTTTGAAACTCCACTTCTGTGTAGATTCCCCGCTCAAAAAAGGCGAAGGCATTATCCAGTTGTTTATCCAGGGCTGCCAGTTCTTTTTTTAATTCATCTATGGAATTTTTCAGATAATGAAGATCTGTATGAGTAGATATTGTTGTTTGCAGAACGTCCGGATTCAGTGTACAGTTTTTAAACCAGTGTTCTAAAGCGGTGATCAGCTGCTTTTCCAGAAGATCCAGAGGTGCAGAGATATTGTCACAATCTCTGTTGGGACATTTAATCAATGCATAATTCGTTTTTTTATTTGGCGCAAGCCGTGTCATGGGGGTATTGCATTTTGCACAAACCAGGATTCCGGCAAGTGGATTTTTTAAAAGGTTACTGCATTTCGTGGAAGATTTTCGATAGGATTTCATTCGTTTTTGAGCAGTATCAAAGAGTTCCCGGGAAATAATTCCCTGGTGAAGTCCTTTGCACTGAATATAATTATCAGATGTGATTCGGTGTGTTTCCACTATTCCGTTTTTCAGAAGCCGCATTTCCTTACGGTATGCCCAGCGGATAGATCCAGTATATACCGGGTTTTTTAAGATATCCCGGATGCTGGATGGTGACCAGTGATCAGCTCTTTGTGGTTTCTTGTGGAGTAAATCCAGCTTATGGCAGATGGAAGCAGTGGACAATGGAAGACAGGTTCCATCTGGCTGTAAGAAGCCCTGTGTATACCAGTTAAAGATCATCCTGACAATTTCTGCTTCTTTTGGGTTAATCCGAAGTGTATAGCCTTTATCATTTTCAACAGGAACTTTTTCATAGCCATAGGGAGGTATGCTGGATATAAATTTTCCTTCTTTAACAGAAGCAATACGTCCTCTCTGAATTCTGCGGTTTATGGTTTTGTATTCCCGTCTGCTCATAAAAAGCCCAAATTCAAAATACTCCTCGTCAAATTCATTAGAAGGGTCGTAGACTTTCATGGGTGTAATAATTTTTACATTCCCATATTTAAAAGCTTCCGCTACAATTCCCTGATCTTTTGTATCACCCCGCGCCAGACGTTCAATTTCCATAACCAGAACACCCGCACACAGACCCTGTTCCACATCCGTGAGCAAAGCCTGCATCTGAGGGCGTGCCGCAATGGTTTCACCGGAAACAACCTCCCGGAATACTTTGGTGACCTGCATCTGATTGCGGTGTGCCAGATCTGTCAAAACCTTTTCGTGGCGCGCCAGGGTTTCGCCCTCTCCATGTTGTTCAGCTTCCCGATCGGAGCGGGATTTCCTAAGATAAATATAGTATGGTTTTATGTTATCCATGTTATCACCCCTGATTTATTCTATTGCCAGGAGTAATAAATAGTACCTTAATATTTAATGGGCAAACCACGGGAATCCCTAAATACCCCAAGTGCCACACGGATGATATCGATGATCCATCCAAATCCAAAGATACCGCCGGTAAACAAGTAAAGTATGCCCATGCCGATCTTTCCGGAGTAAAACTGATGGATGCCCATATATCCGAAAAATATACATAAGAGCAGGGTAATCGCTTTACTCTTGTGACTGCTGTAATCCTGGTTGTAATCAGGGGAGGGAACATAATTGCTATACTGGGGAGCAGGAGGCGGTGGCGCATAATTGTATGCCATATTTGCATTCAGGTTCTTTTGTTCAGCCAATAACCTGGGGACACATTCCCTGCAATAATTTTTGCCTTCAATCTCCACGATTTCTCCTTGGGGAAACAGTTTGCCGCAGTAAATACAGGCACCCAAGGGTTCAGATGCAGGTTCTTTCTCCGCTGTCCGGGCTAATCCTGCCCCGCAATTGGTACAAAATTTAGCATAATGCTCATTTTCACTGCCGCAGAAATCACATATTTTATTTTCCATAGAGCTATTCACTTCAAGATAAACCGGAAACCCGCATTTGGGGCATTCCCGCGCTTTATCTGAAATCTGTGTGCCACACTCCGGGCAACGTATTAATCCCATAATTATACCTCCTGCATACCGCACACAGGTCTGCGGTACTGCATCATTAGAAAGTGTGAGAGCAATTTTCTTTCACACTTATACCCAGTGCATACCGCTGACGGGTCTGCGGTACTGCTTCAATAGAAAGTATGGAACGCTTTTGTTCCAAACTTTTACCCCTGCATACCGCTGACAAGTCTGCGGTATTGCATTAATAAGTAGTTTGAAACGGTTTTGTTTCAAACTTTTACCTCGTCTCTTGTATTTATGATCTATTTAGTAATCGTCGCCATAGAGCCATTTGTATTCCGCAATTCGTATATTCTGCTGGCTCTGCTCGTCACAGAACAGCCCGAATACGGGATCGTCACAAAGAGTGGATTTGTTTCTGCGAGTCATCTTTTTCTGCCTGCACCGGCAGCATTCATGAGTAAAAAGATCATTATAAATAGGTCTTCCACATTTGCTGCATTCCCGGATGCTCCAGACAAATTTATCCAGTTCCTTATTATAAAAATGGTGATACAAAGCTAATTCTCCAGGCGTAAACCGCAGTCTGTGAGTAACCAGAAATCGCCGCCACCGCCTGAAATCCTCAAATACATATTCGGAAGCTTCATAGGTTATCTTAAATAACCGATGTACATCATTTGCATTTTTGCATCCGGCATAATAGATGGCAATGCGGGGTGCCAGAATATTGCTGGCAAAGTAGTTTGCTTCGACTTCATTTTGCTGTTGTTCTCCGTTGTGACCCAAAATATGGTGCCCCAGTTCATGCATCAAAGAAAAGGCGATGCGCCCGGAAGCCTGATTTGAATTGTAGCAGACAATGCCTCTGTAACGAAATGCGTCGGCTGAATACTTTATGGCAACTTCGTATAATTGTTCGTTTTGATACCGGATTTCATCATAGGTATAAATCTTGTAGCCATAATGCCTTAATAAAGAGAAAGTATCAATAGGAAAAGATTTGATCCCACACTCTATGATTACATCTGATACTTGTTTTTGAATAAATTGATAGTCCAATAAAACTCACCTTCCCGGATTATTCTAATTCGGACAAGAGTTTGATTAATTTCATTTTTTCCTTTGTTGAGAGTTTGTTCCCGTTGCGGGCGATCAACTGTTCCATATCATCATAAGAAGGCTCGTATTGATTTTGAGAGCCGCCTTTTGCCATATCTTCCAGTGATTCCACCGTAATACCAAGATTTTTACAGATGATGATGATATTATCCACACTGGCTTTGCCAACACCATTTTTGATGATACCGTATAGCGTCGTATATGGTATAGCGCATTTTGCAGCAAATGATTTAAGGTTGAAGCCCTGTTCTTTGATTAAATGTTCCAGGATTCTTGCTTTTTCCACGATACTCACCTCTTTTGTTTTCTTTCTATTATATATCCGAATTCGCATTTTGTAAATCGTGAATATTCGAAATTACGAATAAATTCGAAATAAAGAATAAAATCTCTTGACATAATACTGAATTAAGAATATAATTACAATATCAAATACGGAATAACGAATTAGGGAGAAGGAATATGTATAACAATCTGCTAGAGATAATGAAAGTTGAGAAAGTCACATTCCTACAAATGGGGGAACTTCTCGGGTACCGCTATCAAACTGTCAGTGATATCGTCAACGGGGCTACAAAAAATGGGTTTTATTATGAAGATGCTTTAAAGATTCAAAAAGTTTTATTTCCCAAATACAGCCCCGATTATTTATTTCAAAGGAAACAATAAAAAACAAACAAATGTTCGAATATAGGAATATTTTACCATTAATTGTACTTGGTGTCAATGGAAGCGGGAGAAGTTCTTGCAATAAAAAAGATATAATAATTACTACTTTTTGAAAAAACGGAAACAAGGACAGAAGTCTTTTCATAAGATAATTTAGGAGGTGGTAATTATGGGGCGTATTGTAGAAGTAATGGAAATAGGAGAGACAAAGGTCAGTTTCTGTAATGATTATTATCAGAATAGAAAGGAAGATGAAATCAGGGATATTTTAAATCAGACTGCTTCAGAGGCGGCGAAGTTTCTTGCGCGGTGGGGGGCTGATAGAACGGATAAAAACGATGTTTACGGAAGATATCAATAGATTGAAAAGGAGAGAGAAGATGCGCAATCTGATCGAAAGAATAGAGAAACGATCGTCATCACAGGGATTTACCCAGGAATGTGCAGTTGCATTTGCAGAAGGGTGGTTTGAAACGCTGGCAGACCTAAATGCAGAAAAAAGTTACACCGTAAATGATATTTTGGAATTGTTGGTATGTCTGAACGGCATCAGAAAATGTTCCTGATAAATAGGGAAAGGAGGCAGATCGAATTGAAAGCACTCAGTGAGGGAAAAAAGGAAGAGATAAGAAAACTTCATGGCCAGGGTTTTACACACCGTCAGATTGCCAGACAGGCAAAGGTTTCTGCCGGAAGTGTGTGTTATGTACTGCAAAAACGGACAAAAGAGCAGAACAAAGCCTGTAATATACCCCAGAGTTTGTGGGATGAGTGGGATATCTTACATGAACGATATGGTAAAAAGTATAAATAATAAAATAGCATAGCACCAGCACGAAAGAGTAAAAAGAACAAAAAAATAGGACCAGCCGCAGCTAGTCCAGGAGGGAGAGAAAAGTATATGTAAAAAAGCTCTATCGCTTTGTATGTACATAATATAACAAGTAAATGTGTCAAAGTTGTGGCAGGAGAATAAAAGATTTATAAAGATACTTAAGAAAAGCTGAAGAAAAGGACCCAGAAATTATTCCGTGTCCTTTGTCATTTCTTCTGGGGAATTCGATGCAGCAAACGGTGTGGTATCGGCTGATGTATATACTGCCGAATCTGATGCAGCAAACGCTGTTGCATATGCTACTGCATTTGCTATTGAATCTGCTGATGGATCTACTGACGAATCCGATGTCACATTTGCAGGCGTATCAGGTGGTGTGACGGCTGCCCTGTTGTTTGGCGCACAAAGTGCTTCCTGGGCAGCTATCGTAGCCAAAGTATCGCCTAACTGGCTGAAAATTGTAGCCAAAAGGGCTATTTCATCGGGAGATTTCCCCTTTGATATGGCACATGCGATGGCGCTGATTGTTACTACCAGTTCACAAGAATGCATTTTAATCACCTCGCAATAATATATGCGAAAACGGGGGAAGGGTTACGTATTTGTGTGAGTTTTCCTTTGGACACCCCCTGGCTGATGTGATAAAAGACAATTGTATTATAAACAGGAAGCATGGGAGGAGTATGATATGTTGGACAAGAAGAAGTTAGAAGAATATAAAGTTTTAGAACGAGAGATTGCATCTTTAAAAATAGAGATTGCAGATAAAAGGAATCAGATGATGATTTACAGAAAAGAGGATTCGAATGATGGAATGAGGAACCGGACGGAGGAGAAGAAGCCGGTCAATTCATCCGGTCATTTTGTTAAAGATAAATGGAAGCGTATAGAGGAGCTGGAGGTAAAACTCAGTCTGCAGATGGATGCGTGTGTGGCGCAAAAGCTGGAGGTGGAGGAGTTTATTGCGGGTATTGACGATGTAACGACCCGTCTGATTTTCCGCTATCTTTATCTGGAAAACCTGACGCAGAAAGAAGTGGAGCGGAAAGTTCACCTGGATCAAAGTGTGATCAGTAAAAGAGTGACGAGATATTTGAAGTTGCATAGTATGCATAAAAATACATGATACAATGTTTATATGCAAGGGAGAACTGATAAAACAGATAATCCAGAGCATAAAAAATAAAAATTTTAGGAGGAAACAAAATGAACGAAATCACAAGAAAATTTGGACAGGTAACTATCACGAAAGTAGATGGTGAAAACGCTATTATGGGTGGATCAGAAACTATCTATAATATCGAAGTACCAGAAGAAGCAGCAGCAGCATTTGATCCTGGTATGATTAAAATGTGCGGTACATTAAGCGAGTCAGCCAGCCTATTGGTAACTGGTGGAGGAACCGATTACCAGGCAGTAGTAACACTGCCGGAAGAGCCGGGTACAATTGGACTTTACGTTGATGATGCAGTAATGATGAATGGCATTCAAAGCCGAAGTGCTGCTGTACCTGCGGCAACGGATATGGTATTTACAATGCTGAAAACAAGCGAAAGAGGTAAAACAGGGAATGATGCAGCGATCACGTTAGTAATTGGTGTACCGGATTCATTCTATATTAAACAGTATACCTTTACCTTAAATGGTGCAGTTAAATCAACAAGAACATCCAATGAGTTTACTTATAAGGGATTAACGAATGGAACCGTTTATACTTTAGGTTGTAAAGTTGAAGCGTATACTTCCAAGCAAGGGAATGCAACGGTTGTAAAAGATTTAGTGAAAACGAATGTTCAGATCCCAAGTCAGCTAGAATCACATATGCTGGAATTCCATTCAATAAGAGTAACTGGAGTAGAAAATGGTAAGCCGAAAACAGGAGATTGTCATTTTATCCGTACAAAGAATGGAAATACAGTATTAATTGACTGTGGCTTGAAAGATACTGCAGATAAAATCGATAAATATTTAAGAGGAACGGTAGGATTAAAGGCAACGAATGGTGTTATCAAAATTGATTATTTTATTAATACACATCCTCATCATGATCATTTGGAAGGATTTCAGTATCTGACCGGTTATAAGTGGAATGGATCACAAGCGGTATATAATCAGGCCAACCAGACTAATAAAAGCGTAAGATATCAGTTTTCGAACGTTGTTTTAGGAGTAAACTGTAAATTACCGTTTATGCAGAATACCGATTATATCAAAAACATGATTTATTATGCTGAACATTTCAGTAAATTAAAAATGGTTTGTGCAGGAAACTGCTTTAGCGTAGATGGTATTATATTTAATATACTAAGTCCATATCCTGCAGATGTTATGCCTCTGGAATGGTTGTCAAATCCATCAGATAATTCATCGGATAATTTGACATACATTAGAAAAATTATTGGAAATGAAGGTTCTGAAGATGGTTCTTCTTCAAAAAATAATCAGTCTATCGTTATGAAAATTATTAATGGAGGAAGAAAATTTCTTGCAATGGGTGATGCTGAATTATATACAGAAGAATTATTATTGGGTAAAGCAGCAGATGAAGCAGATTGGAATGTAAAGATAACAAATACCATTAATAATATCAACCTTGCAGCTGATATTGCAGCTGCTAAAAAGATAACTAAGGCACAGGCTGTTGCTAATTATAGTCTGAACAGATTCACTGCAAAAGATTTAGGCGCAATTGTCTTAAAGAAAGGGCATCATGGAACTGCCAATAACATGTCTTTAGACTTCTTAAAGGCTGTAAATGTAAATAAGATTATTGTATCAGCAGAGATGCATTCTACTACGTCACCTCTTGCGGCTACTACATTGGCTAATGCACAACAATATTATAGAGAAGAAAAATTGATTACGGATAAAGAATGGCCGACCAAATGGCAGAGTTTTATCTTCTCTACAGGAAAACATGGACGTGATGGAGGATTTTTCATTAGAACTTATGGCAGGGAATGTGATTTTTCTGACCCATATAGTAAAAAGAAATATTAATTTCAGTAATTATGAAAAATTAGCAAATTTATAAGCCTGGGGGAGAAAAATCTCCCCCTTTCTAAATGTACACTAAAAGAATAAGGGGTAAGGAGTATGATAATATGTATATAGATTCAAATACTATAATCACTACTGGCAGTATTATTACGGCAGTGATTATAATTTTCAGCTGCATATTTACGATATACCGTTGGTACCTCAGGCAGAATAAAAAGATTGAGGAAATTAACAGACTAAAAGAAGAACAATGTCTGATATGCTACGGCTTACTTTCTTGCCTGGATGGTCTAAAGCAGCTTGGAGCAAATGGCAATGTATCAGAAGCCTATGAAAAATTAGAAAAGCACATCAATCAATCAGCGCACAAATAGGAGGCTAAACTTATGGATATCATGGATTATATCAGACCGGAATTAATTATTGCAGCGTTGGTACTCTATTTTGTGGGGGAAGGGTTAAAGCAAAGCCGGATAGTTAAGGATGAATATATCCCAGCTATACTTGGTATATGCGGTATCGTACTTTGTGGTTTATGGGTATTTGCGACTTCTGATTTTTCCGATTTTCAAGATGTTGTACTGGCTGTTTTTACAACGTTTGTGCAAGGTATTCTGGTTGCGGGACTTAGCACTTATGTAAATCAAATCATTAAGCAGAATAGGAAAAAGAAATAAATATCTGTAAAAAATAGACGTGCAATCACTAGAAAAATCACCTGCACCATAAGCGTCCCAACACATACGGCCCGCCAATGGCCGTTGCTCCCCTAAATATGGTACGGAGAGTTGTGGAATATGCCGTAACCGAGATTCCACCACAAAAGATTAAGCTTGGAATACCGAATTACGGATATGACTGGCCGCTCCCGTATGAGCGGGGAGTGACCAGAGCCCGTACCATTGGAAATATAGAAGCAGTTCAGATCGCAATTGAGCATGGAGTAAACATACAGTTTGATGAAGTGGCACAGTCCCCGTTTTTCCGCTATACAGAGGCGGGGATTGAACACGAAGTATGGTTTGAGGATGTGCGGAGTATTAGAGCCAAGTTTGGTCTAATACAGGAATTTGGTCTGGTGGGTACGGGCTATTGGCAGCTTATGCAACTTTTTCGGGCAAACTGGCTTCTGATGGCGGATACCTTCTGGATTCGTTAACAGGGATGAATCAGGGTATGTTTCTAATATGCCCTGATTCTTGTTTGCAATATTTTCTAATGCAAAAGATAGGTTTAAAAATAAAGTTCAATACCTGCAAGTTTTTAATTGTAAGTACAATTAATATCATATATAATAAATCTAAATATCTGAGGAAAGAGAAATAAACAACATGAAAGTGTTGCTTGCAGGTAAGTGGAATGAGACAGATTAGCAGTAAAAATATGGCGGGGATTGTGTGCCGCACGCTGAATCATGTGGACGAGCGTCTGGTAGATCATGGAATCAGAGTAGCTTATATTATGCTGAAAATGCTGGAAGCAGAGGGCAGTTCAGACCAGAGAAGTATTCGGGATCTATGTTTTCTGACGATGGTGCATGATGTTGGGGCATATAAAACAGAAGAAATCAATAATATGGTACAGTTTGAAACCGGGAATGTGTGGAACCATTCCATTTATGGCTACCTGTTTTTAAAGCATCTTTCGCCTTTTTCACAGCTGGCGTCCGTAATTCTGTTTCATCATACGGATTATGATAAGCTGATAGAGATTCCTGGTCTGCAAAGGGATATTTTGAAGTGGGCACAGATGGTAAATCTGGCAGACCGGATTGATGTGTGCATTCAAACAGGTGAGGGGGGAAATATTATGGACCTCCTGGAAACATACCGTGATAAAAAGTTTTCTTCAGAAGTTATTGATTTATTTAGAAATGCGGGGAAGATGGATCATATATTAGAGAAGTTAGGCTGCAATGTAAACCAGCAGCAAATTTCTAAAGAGGTATTTGAGGCTCTGGGAAATCCTTCGTTTTCCAGGGGAGAAATTGAAACTTATCTGAAAATGATTGTGTATGCCATTGATTTTCGAAGCCCTTTTACGGTGATACATACAATTACCACAACCAGTATCAGCCAGGAACTTGCCAGATTGATGGGAATGCAGGAGATAGAGATTACTCAGATCTATTATGGAGCGTTACTGCATGATCTGGGGAAGATCGGAATACCGGTTGAAATACTGGAATATCCGGGAAAACTGAGCCCTCAGGCGATGAAGATTATGAAAACTCATGTAGATATTACGGAAGAGATTATGAACGGGGAAATGGAACCGGTGATTGCAAATATTGCTTTGCGGCATCACGAAAAAATAGACGGATCAGGATATCCCCGTGGCTTGAAAGGGGAGGTTCTGACACCCAGCGAACGGATTGTTGCTATAGCAGATATCGTAAGTGCACTGAATGGGAGGCGCAGCTACAAGGATGCATTTGGGAAAGAAAAGATTGTAGGGATTTTGACTGAGATGAAAGAGGACGGGCTGTTATGTGAAAAGACAGTGGATGTTATGATCCGGCATTTTGATGAAATTATGGTAAACGTGAGAAATACCTGCGAACCGGTACTGAATGTCTACGATCATATTAACATTGAATTTACAGAACTCTGCGGGGTCTGCGAAAATATATAACGGTACACTTTGGTTATCCGCACCTGGAAATTGGAACCATTTTCTGATGTAGCCCGCTACACCTGCCCCACTTTGCGGTATATTTGCCCCGAATTCAGGTTACGTAGTCCGCTACGCGCCCTTCATCCGGGACAAATCTCCCACAAAGTGTGACGTACAGCTGCCAGAAAGCAATTTTAAAACAGGTTCTAGTACCTTGACAAAGTTAGTTGTTGCTTTTACAATCTACATATAGAAAAGGTAGGAGGTAAAAGCAATGAATCAAAAATATATCGTAAACCTTACAGAAGAAGAGCGAAAAAAAATACATGGACTGTTAAACGGGAAACAGCTTTCTGCCACGGTCCGTAAAAGAGCCAGTATCCTTCTACTGTTAGACCAAAGTTTTGGACAACCAATGAAGCATAAAGAGATCGCTGCACGTTGTGATGTCAATGTCGCAACTGTCAATCGTACGTCCAGTGATTTTTGTATTTATGGATTAGAATCAACGCTCACGTTCAAACGAACCAAAGTAACAAATCCTCCAATCATAACAGGGGATATCGAGGCGAATGTGATCGCATTAGCCTGCAGCCAGCCTCCTCAAGGGTATTCCAGATGGACCGTGCGTCTGCTCACACAAAAGGTTATTGAACTCGAAATCCTTAAGAAGGTCTCGAGAGAAACTGTACGGCAGGTTTTAAAAAAACACAACTTAAACCACATTTAAAGAAACAGTGGTGTATCCCCCAAAAGAAAAGTGCAGAATTTGTTGCCCGTATGGAGGACATTCTCAGCGTATATCACCTGGAATACGAGAAAGATATCCCATTGATCTGCATGGATGAACAGCCAGTACAGCTTCTGGACGAAAAGATTGTGCCAATTCCGGCAAAACCGGGACGCGTCCAAAAAGAAGACTATGAATATATCCGTAAAGGCAGTGTATCCATCTTTCTTTTTACGGAACCTTTAAAAGGGTGGAGGCATGTTCAGGCATCTGAGCAAAGAACAAGAAAAGACTGGGCGGAGCAAATTCATGAACTATTAACCGTTCACTATAAAGATGCAAAAAAGATCCGCCTGGTTATGGATAACTTAAATACCCACAGTATAGCTTCACTGTATGAAGCCTATCCGCCGGAGCTGGCATTTGAGCTTGCCAGTCGATTAGAGATCCATTACACTCCAAAACACGGAAGCTGGTTAAACATAGCAGAGATTGAACTGAGTGCAATGACAACACAATGTTTAAATCGCAGGATAGCAAGCATTGAAGAATTACAAAAGCAGATATCCGCATGGGAAACCAGGCGTAATCAAAGTCAAAAAGGAGTGCAATGGCAATTTCGGACAGAGGATGCAAGAATAAAACTTAAGCATCTTTATCCAGTTGTGTATTAATCAGTACGATATACTATATAACTTTGTCAAGGTACTAGGACGCACAGCTGCCAGAAAGCAAATGTCAAACACGCTCTAGCAGCAGTCCACCAGTTTCAGCGATGCTTCATCTAACATTTCATAAAAAGCATCCTGGTCTGTCATGCATTTATTTTTGCTGCGCTCAATGGTTTCTACCAATTCAGTCAAAGCAGCTTTTTTTGTTTCATCTGAGTCAGCCAGAATCTGCCCCAGTTGCCTGGAGGCCTCAATCAGCCGGAGTGAGCCGTAAATATGCGGCTCTTTTTTTAGCCCTGCAGCACTAGATACCAGATATACTAATAATTCAAAACATTGTTCATTATTGATTGGATTCATCATTGATGTTGTCCTCCTTCCATTTGTTGTAAAATAAAATTTCTTCCAGGGGCTTTCGCTTGGGGATGTGGGGATCAGAATCCGGGTAGCCGATGGTTAGCAGAAGTTCTATTTCGATTTTCGGGGGCAGATTTAAAAGCTTACGGACAACAGCATTATGAAAAGATTTGATGGCGCAGGTTCCAAGTCCTAGAGAAACTGCTTCCAGCATGATATTTTCTGCTGCCATGGAAGCGTCTATGGTTGCCAGTATTTCACCTCCCGCTATTCCGCCCCGCTTTCCGGCATAATCACGGTCTGAGCAGATGGCAAGGATTACGGGCGGTTTGCCGCTTAAGCCGGGGCTGAAGAGGTCGACTTTTCGCACCAGGTCCGGGTCGGTGATCAGACAGAATTTCCATGCCTGTACATTGCTGGCGGAGGGCGCAAAACGCCCTGCGTCTATGAGCGTTTCCAAGAGGTGGACGGGAACTGCTTTATCCTGAAAATGCCTGCAGCTGCGCCGGGATTTGATTAAAGTTAATAAATCATCAGTCATGGAGACCTCCTTTGTAAAAAAGTCTGGGAAAACCCAGGTTTTCTTGTTATAATAAAGGGTATAAAGTTCGAAATAAAAATCTTCTCAAACTACTTATTAAGGAATAGCACAAGCCAGCTTGCACTATTCAGGGGGATAGATATGTAAAAGTAACATTAAAAGAAAAAGGTGGTGTAGTATGGCTATTACCGTTGCACAGGCTTATGAGATTGCATCCAGGCTTGGCTGCAGGCTGCTGGCAGGAGAAAAAGGATTCTCAAGAGATGTTTCCTTCATAGATTCCATTGAACAGCCGGATATCGAACCATGGATTCGCAAAAATATCTTTTATATTACAACCGGTTATGCATTTCGGGATGATGCAGATAAATTGTGCAGTCTCGTTAAGGCTCTGAATGAAAAAGATGCGGCAGCACTTGCAATTAAGTCCAGATTTATGGAAAGTTTCCCAGAAACAGTGGTGAAACTGGCAAAACAGCTGGACTTTCCGCTGATCCTGATGCCGGATGACCTGCCCTTCATTGAACTTAGCTATCCGATCATGGTGGCAATTGTGGAAAAACAGAATAATTTGCTGGAGTTTACCAAATTGAAACTGTTTGAATACAGTACCCAGGTTATGGATAATAACCTTTTTGTAGATATTCTGACGGGAAATATTAAAATTCCCGATGAGGCGGATAACAGAGCCAATGCTCTGAACTGGACGAAACCGCCTTTTCGTCTTGCCGTTATGGATATTGATGATTTTGAATCCTATATCCAGAATAAAAATGAAGAAGAAATCCAGAATACAAAAGATGCCGTTATTAACTTGATTAAAGAATCAGTGGGCAGGAAACAGGTAAAATGCACAGTGGTGAATAAAAATGACAGTTTTACCTGTATTATTTCCCAAACCTATACCGTGGATTTGCTGAAACAGGTATTTGCAGAAATCACCCAGAGGATTCATGATAAGGGAGGACTTCGGGTATCGGTTGGATTATCTTCCGTGGCAGAGCAGTTCATCGATCTGGGAAAACTCTATGAAGAGGCAAGAGATGCCATATCCATTGGGCGCCATCAACGAAACGCTGGAATTATGTACATTGAAGAGATCCGTTTTGAACAGGCGTTAAAGCGTATCTGTAAGGATCCATTTTACAAAGAGTATACCAATGGGATGCTAAGCCAGCTCCTGGAATATGACCGGAAAAATGAAGGACATCTTCTGGAAACACTGGAAACGTTAATTGCCCATATGGGTGTTCGCAATACCACTGCAGAGGCTCTCTTTCTGCACCGTAACACACTTGCATACCGGATTAAGAAAATAGAGAGCCTTTGCGGCTACAGCCTGGATGACAGCGATAATCTCTTTAAATTGGGGCTGGCACTGAAGATGCGCCATTATATCTAAGAAATTATGTATGTCATAGGCGGTATCAGTATGCGTCATTCCCGGCGCAGCATCTCGAACCAGGCAAACAGGCCTTCCGCCAGAACCGGATCGATAACCGGGAGCCCTGTTTCTTTTTCGATTTCTTTCGCAATGCCGATGGTGGTCAGGCCGGTGCAGCCAAGGGCGATGACCTGGGCGCCCATTTTTTTGATTTTCCAAGCTGTTTCCATGCAGGCGGCACGACCCTTATCGGTCATGAGATCCAGGGTACTGTTGACGCCGTCCGGTCTTTCCACGGCAATTAATTTTTCCGGAATCATACGCAGGTACGCTTTGGGAGCATAGTCCACGATACCCAGGATTGCAATTTTGTCACCGTATTTTGTGGCGAGAGCAGCTGTGGTTTCCCCTCCCCCGGTTACGGGGATGCCGGGGAGTGCCTCTCTGATTTCCGCTACACCAGGGTCGTCGGCACAGCTTACAATTATCATATCCGGCTCATGGAAACTTTTTGCCGTTTCCACTATTTTTGGAATTGCGGTTTGTTCCAGTTCATGGCTGTGGATCCCTTCTGGCTGATCGGGAATACATTTTGATACTACCATCAGCCCGGGAAAATTATCTTCTATGATGCGGCCATGTATATTCATGAGTTCTTCATTATCAGTTGTGAGAACCCGTATCAGACCAATTTTAAACTTCTTTTTCATTTTGTCCCCCTCAATAGCCCGAGTATGTGTTGTTCTTTAATTAGCAGTTAGAAACGATTTGTCAGGAAATAATAAATTTACCATCTTTGATTACCAAGATATCATCCAGGTACAGAGTTGGCTTTAAAATAATGCCGTCCATATGGCAGTCTGCCTTATTCGTTCCTCCAAAGGAGGTATTCGTGCCAAAGGCGATGTGAACCGTGCCAAATACCTTTTCATCTTCCAGAATAATCCCGCTTAGGATTGCCTTTTCATTCGTTCCGATGCCCAGTTCACCGAGTGTGGCATTGTTATCATTCTCTAATAATATGGAAAGCAGTTCGCTTTTTTCGCCGGTAATTTCCCGGACTTTCCCGTTCTTTATTTTCACGTGCAGAGGAGAGTCCAGCTTACCGATTCCAACCATGGAGCCGTCAATGATCATTTCTCCTTCAGAACTGTTTTCCTGTGGTGCAATATAAGCTTCTCCGGATGGCAGATTCCCGCTTTCTCCCGGATTTTTATAGACCCCCGGACTTCTTACGCCGTTTCGATCTTTCAGATCCATGACCAGAGTGCAGCCGTCTTTTTCTATGCGGGCAAATGAGGCATGGTCTAACAGCCGTGAGACTTTTTCTGTCAGGTGCTCTACGGCAGCGTAATCCGCAGTCATAGCACCATTTTCAAACATAGCTTCTGTAATGCCGGGCATAGTAGCAACCCGGGCATTATTTTTTACCGCACCAATCCTGGCATTGGTATGGGTCAGGGATTTGGCGGTGGGGCAGATTACAATATCAGCCCATTTCATCGCTTCTGAGACGGCTTTTGGAGGCTCTTCGCCGGATACGGTGCGTTCTTTCATCGTAAGAAGCATTGATTCGCAGCCCAGCTCATTTGCAGCTTCATAAAGTGCCTGCCCAATGAGAAAACGGGAATTGTCGGTAACAATCAGCACCGTGTCTTTCGGTTTGGCATCCAGACAGCTCATTAATATTTTTTTTGCGTTATCTTTTAAACTCATAATTATACCTCCTGCATACAGCAGACAGTTCTGCGTACTGCAACAATTGAAAGTTTGAACAGTGTTAGTGCTCCATCCGGCTAGAAACCCTACTGACAGCACTGCCTATTTTGCCATCTGCCGCGTTGTCGTCAGTCAGCGGAGGAACCACTCCGCTTCCATCCTCCTCTTGCAGACTGACAAAATAATCAGCACTGTCAGTAGGGTTTCTGGCTGGATGGTGTACTAGGAAAATCTTAAATTACGCTGCCAGTGCCGGAGCGCGTTTGAAAATTGATTCCTGCGGGTCAGATATCCGTCAGTTCGGATACAACCCGTGCAAGGATGGTACGTGACAGAACAATCATTTTGCCTGTGATCTTCGCAAACATCTCTTTCATTTCCTGGGTATATCCAATGCAGTCTAAAACTACCAGATCACCATCCATATTCTTGATTTTATATGCTGCTGCCTCTAATGACGTCCAGTCACCGTATGGAGATGCGGGAATGGAAGTGACCTGGTTCACATATTGATTCCACTTTTTCTCGCATTGCGTTACCTGCAGAGGAGAAGGTGTTACTGTGATGATATTTGATGTTTTCGTCAGCAGAGGGACGATATGATTTAATATTTTGCACGGAAAAATAAGAGGTACTTTGGATTGAAAGTTATCCGGGAAATCTCCTGTGCAGAAAAACATAATAAACTTTACACCCTGTGCTTCCAGATCATAGATCCGCTGCTGCAGCCGGGGCAGAATATGCCGCTCTGCAAAAGTGACGGAACTTCCGTCTGTAAGACGTGACACTAATACGTAATCTCCTTCTTCTGGTTTGAATGATTCTATTTCTTCACGGGTCAGACCGTCCAGGCCGCCGCCTTGCAATAATTCGGCTTTGCTCTGAAAAATGTCCATAATATCACCGGTTACGTCAACACGGGGTGCCTGACCGATTGTTATTGCCCCAATTTTCATATTTGCAACATCCTTTCTGTTAGGTTTGTCGGATCTGTACTTGTGTTTATTGTTTTGCTTACTGACAGCTGTGCGTCACACTTTGTGGGAGATTTGACCCGAATAAAGGGCGCGTAGCGGGCTGCGAAACCTGAATTTGGGGCAAATATGCCGCTAAGTGGGGCGGGCAGATGGCGGGAATGAATTTTCAAACATGCCCCAGTGTCTGTATATGTTTCATGGAACCGTACAGAGACTGAATTAATTCGTATTCTTTTTTATCATAGAATTCACATTCGCCCTTTGTAAATGCTTTTGCAACTTCCAGCATGAAGCGTGCGGCTTCTTCGATATCTGTGATATGACTTGCGCCGGTAGCACAGCCGGGTACCATTACTTCGGCGGTGATGGCTACGCCGACTACGGGGGCATCTGTAGCGGTGGCGGGCTGCAGGATACTGTTAATATGATGCAGGTTATTGCCGTATGGCGTGATATCCTGGGTGGACAGCGGGAAGACATAGGGCAGTTTGCCGGTGGTGATCTGCATTAATTCCAGGAGATCTTCGGAAGCTTTCAGGATGTAACCTTCTTTGACTGTAGGAGAGATGGCAAATCCCCGGGTATTGATCATACGGTTGCCTTTGGTGGTATCACAGGATAAGATTGCATCCAGTTCGGGAGAAACTTCTTCCTGATTTACCTGGGACATTTCCACCGGTGAGCCCATAAAAGGAACGGGTTTGTGGGGGGCGGTAGGGGCATCGGGACAGATATGAGTGGAAATGAAGACATCCCCATCCAGGAAATCCCCTTTATTTTGCATATCTAATAGTTTGGCAGCAAGGGCTGTCACAGCCAGGGCTCCGTCACCGTCAGACACATATCCCAGACGTTCCGGACGTGCACCGATTCCCCCAAGGCGTCCCAGCAGACCAATGGTTGGAGCGGTACCTCCGTTTGTTTTGCCATTGGTTCCCGGAATTCTGACTTTTACCATATCGGTAGACCCCTTCGGTCCTTTTAATTCATATACTTCAATATTGGCATCCCCACGGATACCCCGCAGATAAGCAGCCACGTCCCAGCCGGTTACGGTACTGCTGTCTAAAATATCAAATGCTTCAATTAATTGTTTCATCAACATAATGCTATACCTCTTTTCCTGAAAATTTAACAAAAGTATAGCATTGAAAAAGTGGAAAGTCGATACATCTGGTGAACAAAAAAAATCCCATTATATTGTGCATTAAGCACAAAGAAAAGAAAATGGAATTGATTTTCTTATTTGTAAAATAAAAATAAAGTATTTGTGAAAAATTAATAAAAACAACTTGACAATTGCTGTAAAAATCAATATAATGGCAATTAATTCAGGGATTTAAAACGGTAAAGTTTTGGATCTTACAGGAAATATCTTTTGCAATTATTAATAATATATTGTGCAAAAGACACAAAAGGAGGAAGAGACTATGAATGACAACAAAGACCTGCAGACAGAAGTTAAGATTTCTGCATCAGAGCACCCGAAAGCATTTTCCCCGCATATTCTGATCTTAAATCTGATTATGTGTGCGATTGGTGCCATCATTGGGCTGGAGCTGATTGTGAGAACGGGTGTAACGCCCAATACATCTATTATTGGAGCGCTGTTTGCCATTATACTATCCAGGATACCCATTAAGCTGCTGCAGAAATACCGGAATGTACATAGCCAGAACCTGATCCAGACAGCGATCTCAGGGGCGACATTTTCAGCTGCCAACAGTTTAATACTGCCAATTGGTATTCCTGTTCTTATGGGGCATCCGGAGCTGATGTTCCCAATGCTGATCGGTGTATTTCTGGCAACGATTATTGATGCAACGATACTTTATAAGACCTTTGATACGGAGATGTTCCCTGCCACCGGAGCGTGGCCTCCCGGGGTAGCAGCAGCCGAGGCAATTTTGGCGGTTGTGGAAAAAGGAAGAAAGGCAATGCTGCTGATCGTAGGCGCAGCAGGCGGAATTGTAGGAAAATGGATTGGGATACCTATGGATTTGCTGGGTGTATCCTGGTTTGGTGACTTTTTTGCCATGGGTGCTTTGGGAGCCGGCAGTATTGTAATTGGAATCGTAAAGACAAATGCAATTTCTTTGAACCTGTTTCAGCGTGACTTTGTCATTGCCGGTAATTTGTTCGGAGAGGGATACAGCTTCGACAATGTTGCACTGCTGAAATACATGCCTCATGGAATTATGATCGGTGCCGGAATTGTTGCGCTCATTCAGGTAGGAATGATGCTGTTTAAGAAAAAAGGAAAAGAAGCCAGCAACGCAGGTAAATTTACCACCAGCATGTCTCAGATGAAACAGGCGCTCGGAATGGGATATGTGGCATACCTTGTGGTAGCATTGCTGCTGGCGGTAATCAGTGGACTGGTAACACAGATGTCATTTCCGCAATTTGTACTCTGGGTTATTTATGCGGCATTTGCAGCTATTGGATCCGAGCTGATCGTTGGTATTTCAGCAATGCATTCCGGATGGTTCCCCGGTTTTGCAACTGCTCTTATTTTCCTGCTGGTAGGTTTACTTCTGGGATTCCCGCCTGTACCGCTGGCACTTATGGTAGGATATACATCTGCAACAGGACCGGCATTTTCAGATATGGCATATGATCTGAAATGCGGATACATATTAAGAGGAAACGGAGCGGATCCGGAGCTGGAAAAGGCAGGCAGAAAGCAGCAGTACTTAAGTGAAATCCTGGCATTTACCGTAGCATTTGTCATGGTTGCGATTTTAGCACATAAATATTTTGACCAGGGATTATTTGCACCGGTTGCACAGACCTTTGCCACAACGATTGAAGCAGGTACCAGCTCAGAGGTAGCAAAATGTCTGATTATCTGGGCATTCCCGGGTGCATTGATTCAGTTTATCGGAGGCAAGAAACAGATTGGTATTCTGTTCGCAACCGGTTTGCTGGTTGGAAGTACCGTGAATGGAGTTACGATTATTGTAGCTTTGATCATCCGTTACTTTATTGTGAAAGCAAATAAGAATAATGAACAGATTCTTACTATTCTGGGTGCGGGTGCTTTGGCAGGAGCTGCGCTTTACAGTTTCTTTACGGCGACTTTGGCACTGGGGAAGAAGAAATAAAGTTGTTTAGATATAGTAAGTAAAAAGGAAAAGCGTGATCTATGCTTTTCCTTTTTTGTACTTATTTGATTTTAATTAATGGGAACAAAACTCCGGTTTCCAGTTCGCTTTCATCCGAAGCGCTGTGTTCATCTTTGATAAAGCGTTCGATGCTGGGACCGGAGATCTGGTATTCCGGATGTTCTTCAAGCCAGTTTAAGACGGCGGCATACGCCTGATGAAGATTCTCATGGGAGCCATAATGAGTTACGGCTGCACAAAGTGTGGGCGGAAGTGTATGAACGTCCGGATGGGTACTGTTAACCGGTACCTGGGCTTCCACTTCCACATTTTCATGGGAAAATTCTTCATTCAGATAAATTAATTGAAAGGCACCTGCCGGTTTAAGTCCCCTTGCATTCATCTCCTGTTGCAGATTGGCAAATAGATGGTGAATACTGTCGGCATCTATATTAATTGTACGGCGGATCCCATACACATTTTGTGGGGGGGTATCCATAGTAATGACATGATATTGGTTCTGCTTCATGGTTGTTTCCTCCTTAGGCAGAGACATATCCTGCTCCATTTGGCGGAGTATTGAATTTAAAGAATGAATCTGGTCCTTTATTTTCTGATGCTGCAGCCGGATCTGGATACATAATGCATCTTCCGGCAATTCCAGCAAAACTTTAATTTCAGAGAGGGTGAAGCCGTATGACTTTAACTTCTCTATGGTATGCAGGGTTTTTGCCTGGGAAGCATGATAATAGCGGTATCCGTTATCCGGACCTGTTGCAGCGGGATGCAGCAGTCCGATGCTGTCATAATGGCGCAGCATTCTTGCAGAAATACAGCATAATTTTGAAAATTCTCCAATGGAAAACATATCTGTCTCCTTTTTAAAAGTGTAATATAATCAGAACCGGTTCTGAGATTATCATATACCTTAGCATTGTGGTAATGTCAATAGTAAAAATAAAGTTTTTTGTGGACACTCTTATTTACACAGATCTAACGTAAATTTGTTGTATATTCCCCAATATTCTTGCTATAATGAAACTAACAGCGTCAAACCGAAGAGGGACGAAATGGCAGAGCCGGTCAAAGGGAACCCGAAATGTAACTGTTCTCGGGGCGTAAATGAAGATGGGAAGGCGTGCAAAAGAAAAGAGGTGCTCCATATGCAGTTCACAGGTCTGCATATCCGCAATTTTAAGTGGATACGGGATATGAATATCCAGGATATCGAACATGCATTAATCCTGGTGGGGAAGAACAATACCGGAAAAACGACGATTCTGGACGCAATACGTGCAGTCTGCGGATCATATGTAGTGACGGATGAAGATTTTAATGAAAAAAAGCAAAATATAGAAATAGAGGTATCGGTGAAAATTACAGCGGATGACAGGCAGATGCTTCATAAAAATGGAATTGTCAGCCAGTATAAACGCTACGATATCTGGGAAAAGGATTTCCTCTCAAAGCTGCCGTCCTATGACGGGGAAATAATGACATTTTTATTTACCGTAAACCGGGATGGTCAGATCCGGTATGGAGACGGTGTGAAAAAGCATAACCGCTACATACAGGAAGTGATGCCTCAGATTTATTACATCGATGTCCAGAGGGATTTAGAACAAATACAGGAAGATCTTTTAATGTGCCAGGAAGATGCGTTGTTAACCCAGATGCGCTCAGGGTGCTGTCTGTTTGACCAGGCAAAGCAGTGCAACCACTGTTTTCAGTGTATCGGTCTGATCAACCAGAAAAGCCCGGATGAGTTAAATGCATATGAGACTTCCAAACTGTTGGAATATAAGCTTTATCAGCTGAACCTCAGTGAATTTTCAGAAAGGGTGAACCGGATCTTTCACAGAAACGGCGGGTTTATGGAAGAAATCCATTATACAATGGAGTGCGATGTTGACCGGTTATTTAAAGTGAATGCCAGGACTTACAGTAAGGAGAGAGGGACTACAAGCCCAATTGAACATCTGGGGAAAGGTATGAGGAGCATCTACATGCTGTCTCTGCTGGAAGCATATGTAGAGGGGGAGAATCATCTGTCCAGTATTATATTGGTGGAGGATCCGGAGATTTTTCTTCACCCCCAGCTGCAAAAAGCAGCCAGTGAAATCCTTTACCGTTTATCTAAGAAAAACCAGGTGATTTTTACCACTCATTCACCCAATATGCTCTTTAATTTTAACAGCAGGCAGATCAGACAGATCGTACTGGATTCCGAGTATTTTTCAGTTGTAAGGGAGCATACGGACATTGGTAATATTCTGGATGACCTGGGCTATTCCGCCAATGATCTACTGGATGTGAGCTTTGTATTTATTGTGGAGGGAAAGCAGGATAAGAGCAGACTTCCGCTGTTGCTGGAAAAGTATTATTCGGAAGTTTACGATGAGCATGGAAATCTGTCCAGGATCGCCATTATTACCACAAACAGCTGTACCAATATCAAGACCTATGCCAATCTGAAATATATGAACCGAATCTATCTGAGAGATCAGTTTCTGATGATCCGGGATGGGGATGGCATGGATCCGGATAAACTGGCGGGCCAGCTGTGCAGGTATTATGATCAGAGAAATCTGGAGGATGTGGATCAGCTGCCGAAAGTGACTGAGAGAAATGTGCTGATTTTAAAATACTATTCCTTTGAAAATTACTTTTTAAACCCGGAAATTATGGTTCAGCTTGGAATTGTGGAAAGTACGGAATCGTTTTATGAGATTCTTTTTACAAAGTGGAAAGAGTATTTGTATCGGCTTCGGAGCGGCAGGAAACTGGTGGAAGTACTGGGCAGAGACCTGGAGAGTATCCAGGAGATAAAAGACCATATAGAAAGTTTTAAAATTTATATGAGGGGACATAACCTCTATGATATTTTTTACGGAAGATACCGCAGCCAGGAGACAGAGCTGCTTCGTAAATATATAGATCTGGCTCCCCGGGATGATTTTGCAGATATCTTAGATTCCATTGACCGGTTTGTCTATTTCGACAGCAGGAAAAAGGAGCTAATCTAGTATGATCCCCAGCCCCGTCAAAAGATTTATGGCCTCCGGATACGAAAAACGTGCATTTTTTACTTTGTTCGTCTGAACATCAATCATATAATCCCTGGCGTCTCTGAAATCGGAGAATGCCAGGTTATTTTTTGTGAATTTCGTATTTTTCAGCTGACATCCCTGAAAGTTCGCCTTTTCCAGGCGGCAGTCTTCAAAGTAACATTCTTCCATGACATTTCCCTGAAAAGAAAATTGATTCAGTTTCAGTTTAACAAAATAATTATATTTTAAAACACAATTTTCGAAAGCGGTAAAGGGCAGCGTAATTCCGTTTTTGGTTTTTAACTCATCCCAGCTGATGCCAACCAGGGAACAGTGGTGAAAATCGTTGTTTTTAAAGTCTGTATATTGAAATTCTGTACCTGCGCAGGTACAGCTGCAAAAAGAGCACCGGTCAAAAATGCAGTTTTTGATTTTCAATTCAAAAAAATTGCAGTGGGAGAAGGTACATTCAATAAAATGTGCATCTTCCAACAGTGTTGATTCCAGATTTAATGTATCAAATCGCTTTTCCTCATATGTTTGCATAGAAGCCCTCCTGTGAATCCGAATGGTTTTTACCACAGATATGTTTTTTATATCATGGCATGTATTGGAGGAAAGGTCAAGGAGAAATAAAAGGTGTCATGTTAACTTGACATGACGGGATGGCTATGCTACTATGGTGTAAGGTAAACATTACATAAGTATTTAATCAAAATGATTTAAGTGTATAACAGGGAGAAATCGATGAAAAACAGAATCAAAGAATTAAGGGAAAGAAAAGGACTGACCCAGGCACAGCTGGGGGATATGGTCGGGACCTCCAGACAGGCAATCAATGCGATTGAAACAGAGAAATTTGAGCCGTCTATCTGGCTGGCATATGATATTTCAAGAGTATTTGAATGCAGTATTGAGGATGTTTTTTTATTTGAGGAAAGTCTGAAAAAGTCCAGGGCTGAGAGCAGCAGAAAGGAGCAGGGAAATGGCGGTAAGACAGCTTCGTTTTGAAGGAGACGGGATACTGAGTAAAAAATGTAAAGAGGTTACGGTTGTGGATGATAAAATCCGGGAGCTTTTAGATGATATGCTGGATACACTTCATACGATGCCTAACGGGGCAGCTATTGCAGCATGTCAGGTTGGTATTCTGAAACGGCTGGTAGTGATTGACATGGGAGACGGCGTTATTAAATTAGTGAATCCTAAGATTGTCGGAACCAGCGGCGTACAGGAAAGTATGGAAGGGTGCTTAAGCTTCCCCAATAAGGCAGGCATAACTGTGAGACCTAAAAAAGTGACGGTGCAGGCATTAAATGAATTCGGAGAGGAAATTTTGCTGGAGGGTGGGGACCTTATGGCAAAATGTCTCTGCCATGAGATTGAGCATCTGGATGGCAGAGTATTTTTAGAGCATGTAATCAGCTTTGTGGATATGCCGAAGTAGTACGCCTGCGGGACCAGGCAAAATATCCAAAGCAGATTAAAATAGAAACTAAAGATGCAGCAGGTGCCGCAAAGCCTATGGAATAGAGGGAAGAACCCGCCGTCTGACTCAGAAAATAAGACAGGGGTATTCTTACGGCAAACGTGGCAATCATACTGTGAATCATGGAAATAATGGATTTTCCGCATCCGCTGAAATAGGAGTTCATGCAGAATATAAAGCTTACCAGAATACAGTCTATGGAATATGAGCGCAGGTACTGTGCTGCTGTTTCGATTACCCGGGGGTCATTGGAGAACATGCCGGTCAGTGTTTCCGGCAGGAACTGGGAGTACAGGCAAACGGCGAAACCGAAAATCAGGGAAAAGCCCACACCGCAGTAAAGTGCGCGTAAAGCCCGTTCCGGTTTTTTTGCTCCCATATTCTGTGCGGTCATGGTAGCTACGGCGGAAGCAAATGAGGTGGGTGGCAGCATGGCAAAAACAATCAGTTTTTCCACAACGCCAACTGCTGCCGAGGCGATAATTCCCATGGTATTTATAATTGCAGTAATAATCAGAAACGAAACATTTACAAGTGCATCCTGCAGTGCTAAAGGCAGTCCTACTTTTAAGATATAGAGCAGGGAGTAGCGGTCCGGGCGCAGATGGTATCGGTGAAAGGGAAAAGAAAACCCTTTCTTTTTCATATATATAAATGCAAGTATAAAGCTGATGCCCTGTGCCAGGACTGTGGCAATTGCTGCCCCTTTGGCACCCATATGAAGTGCACCGGCAAGAATAAAGTCTACGACGATGTTTATAACACAGGCGGCTGCGATAAAGTACACCGGAGTTTTGGAATCCCCAAGTCCTCTGAAAATACCGCTTACCGCATTATACCCGATAATAAATGGGATTCCGCATGCGCAGATAAGCAGGTACTGGTGTGTAGCATGGACAGCTTCTGCAGGAGTGTGCATCAGTGTGACAGCCGTGTTTGTAAAAATGATCATGACCGGTGTAATGAGAACAGCCAGCAGCAGGAACAGAACGGCAAGATTCCCAACGGCGGTTGCAGCCCCCTCTTCGTTTTGCTCTCCGATGCGCTTTCCGATCAGGACGGTTCCCCCCATGGAAATACCCAATATAATGCCGGTAATGGTCTGCATAACCTGGCTTCCGATTGCTACAGCCGATACGGCGGAAGAATCTGCGAATTGTCCCACCACAAATAAATCAGCGGCGCCATATAGTGCCTGCAGCAGACTGGCAATGAGAAAGGGTACGGCAAAACGCAGCAGAGTGCTTCCAATATGGCCTTCGGTTAAAGAATGTTCTTTCAAAATATTACCTCCTAGTAGTACATAAAGTTTTTCATTTACAGATAAATATGTCCGAATAAAAAAAGCTGGATAAGCAGCAGGTATCAACCTGCCATCTTATCCAGCATTATTATTCACAATCGAAATGCCCTCCGATGAACCATTAACAATATACTACAGGAAAAAGGAAGTTGTCAAGAGTGGTTAAACCATTTTTTGACATAATCTTTGGTGTGTTCCGGCGCAAAAGTCTCAAAACCTGTCAGATTCCCGTCTTTATCGCGAAGGGCAAATACATCGATAACGCCTTCCGATGTTGAAAAGCAGGGACCATATGTCTGTTCATCATTTTTAGAGGAAACCCGGTCTTCAAAATACCGCACCAGTTTATCGTTATAATAATATCTTCCGGTTTTCTTATCTCTGGTCAGTCCAAATTTAGAATAATCTTTTTGACGTGCAGAGGATATCTTATCAAAAATGGGGTCCGCTATTTTGTCAATTTCAGCAATTTTTGCATTTGCCTTGGTATAATAATCATCCAGAATTTTACTGGAGCTATCCAGAACTTTTGTAAAACTGTCATATTTTTGGTTAGCGGCATCCAGTTCTTTTTGCAGTTCATCGATTTTTGATTCATATCCATCGGTGGAAGAAACATAATCATTACCTTCAATTGCGGTAGATTCCTGATACAGTTTTTCAAGCTTAGCGGTATAAGAGGCAGTAACCTTAGCGTACTGAGTGCTGACCTGATCCCAGTAGGAGTTCATGGTATCCTCGTATTTTTCATTTACTTTTTCATAGCTGTTGGCGCATTGTTCCATATACTGATTGTAGTTGGCATATACTTCATCAGTAAACTTATACCATTGTTCTAAAAATGTGGGATCCAGATAATTTGTCTCGGTTTCGGCTAATTTCTTCAATTTCACTAATGCTTCATTCAGTTGTTTCTCCAGATCGGTATAATTGGATTCAATGTCTTTTCTGGCAGCATCGTATTCCGCCTTAATGCCTGACATTAATTTTTCAATATCTGCTTCACTCATATTCGTAAAATCAATTTTTGCTGCTGCTGAACTGTCAGCTGCAGTATCAGATGTTGTTTCAGATGCATTATTGGTCGAATTTCTTTCAGCAGCGGTAGCTGTCTCGAAATTTTGGTGAGAGGCTTCAGACGCCAGCGCAGTTTCTGTAGGAGCCTCAGCGGCGGAGGTTGTAAATGTTATGGCAATACTGGCGGTTAACACCAGGGCTATAGCAGAGCCTGCCAGGGAAGTTTTCTTAATTTTCATAATTGCTTTAATCCTTTCTTCTACTGCATTTTTGCAGAAGTGGCTGCATAGAGGGTTCAACCGGCTTTTTGATTCTTCCAGGCTGATCAGCGTCCGTGCATAATCAGATTTCAGGCTTTCCCCAAAACTGTGTACTACGGACTCGTCACAGGATAACTCGATATCCCGATTTGCCAGAAGATACATTACCCATACCAGCGGATTGAACCAGTGGATGCAGGCGGCAAATGCAAAAATATATTTGAGTACAGCGTCAAAGTGACGAATGTGAATGTATTCATGAATCAATACGTATCGCAGCTGCCCATCGCCAAGCTTTACCATTTCTTTGGGAAGGAGAATAACCGGCTTTAGAATCCCGTATGTAAAGGGGGTTTTAATCTGGTCGTATTGTTTAATCCGTACTTTCCGGCGGATAAAACCGGTCTGAATCATATAATTCGGAAACTCACTGCCAGCCGGTACAGCAGTGCGGTATTCCAGACGGCAGCGGATGTGGGGAACCATAAAAATCAATGCGCTGATCAGCACTCCGGCAAGCCACAGGATTAACAGGACGGACTGTATACGAATGGGCGGCGGTGTTTCCTGAACAACAACATGCTCCATGGAAATATCTTTCTCTGAAGGAGCAGCGCTTGCGGCATTCACAACGTTGGTACTGCTTCCAGCATTGTCAATGGAATCAGAAGTATTGCTATTGAAATCAACAGTATGATTACCATTGTCCGGTGTAATGACAGCAGTGTTTTCCATAATGGCTTGGTTTTCCATGATGGCGGATTCCGGTGTATAAATTGAGTTGTTGGTTACCGTTTCCCCAAGGATGCGAAAATCGTTTTCAGCGGAGGAAGCAGCGTCCGATGATTCAAAGTCGTTTCCAGCGGAGGAAGCAGCATCCGTTTTTTGACTTCCGAATCCCTGAAAATTTGCTGACCTCTGCTGTATATGATTGGCTAAGGTATAAACACTTAACTGGGATGTAACGGTAAATGGAATTAGAAGTCGTATGACGACAATTCCCCACAGTACTAAAAAAGTCTTTTTCGGCAGCTTATTTACAGCCACAATCCGAATGATCAGGATGGCAATAATTAAAACAGCTGCATATATACTCATCTCCCATATTGTCATAACGGCCCTCCTATTCCAGATCCTGTACAAGCTCTTTAAGGCGTTCGATTTCCGGTTTGGACAAATCTTTTCTTCCGAGAATAGACGCGACCAGACGGTCTGCGGATCCATCGAACAT
>Ga0137302_10158_pt1 | contig 48164 bp, 54 predicted proteins | sample Ramsor2O_GlcNAcB_FD_97184 | JGI IMG/M metagenome (GOLD analysis project Ga0137302, IMG submission 97184) | Mouse cecal microbial communities from Vienna, Austria - N-Acetylglucosamine amended with D2O_GlcNAcB | ecosystem: Host-associated > Mammals > Digestive system > Large intestine > Cecum... | reverse complement strand
TTGGAAGATAAAGGAAACGAAATTACATCTGCGGGCAATTATTATTATCGCAATTCTTGTAAATATCTGAATATTAACAATATAAATATCCGGCTCGGGTAATCAAATATTAAAAAGAGAAACATTTTTCATGACTATTTAATTAATTTTGCAAAACAAAAACATTAAATAATCATGAGACACCTACTAATTTTAGCTTTGTTTTTATACTCCCAATATCTAACATTGGGACAAGTGCACAAAATAGCACACCTACTAATAGGATCAGAATACTAATACAAAAAGACAAAAAAAATAATGATAGACCGCGATGTCCGTCAAAACCCGTCATGTGCTCGTATGGCTCAAACTTTGTAACTATCGAACTGCCACCAGATGTAATATTTGCCGAAATTGAAATATCATCCGATAATAATATTATAATATCCGGCGATATAACGCAAGATTATCCAACTCTCAATTTTGCAGAATTAACGGGCAACTATACTATAGTTCTGAATACACACTCTGACGATTCAACTGTAATTACTTATATAGGAGAATTAATATTCTAAAACAACTTCATAAATAATAATTTAAACAACATGAAAAAAACTACATTTTCAGCAGCTATCAGTCTGATTCTTTGTGTTGCATCGTGTTCAAGCGATGATCCAACGATGTCAAATTTATCAATGGAATCAAATGTTCCCACAACAAAAAACACAAGAGGATCTGAAGAAACTCCTATTTTACATTTCACTGATATGTTGGAGTTTAACAATGCACTAACCCGAATAAGGTCTTTAAATTCTTCTAAAGAAAAAATTGAATGGGTACATAGTACATATCCGGAATTTAATTCAGTTCAGGATATTTATAATTCCGCCATGATTGAGATGGAAAATGAAGTAGATGAAACAAAGGAATCTTACTTAAATTTTAAGGAAAAATTCAACACTTTATACTTCCCTATGTATGGAGAAGACGCAGGTTTTTATATACCTATGTCTGATCTTGATGCTGCCTATCTCGTAAACGAGAATTATATGGTAAATATTGGCGGAAATGATATCTGCCTAAAAGACATAGATAATTATAACGAACTTATGTCAACAGGGAGAGCATATTATGAAATGCCACAACCAATGTTAACCGGTACAATGGTAGAGTTCAGCCTGTCAAGTACTGATATAAACTCCGTCGGACCTGAATACGACTCTGGATGGGTACAATATGACAAACGAAAAGTTAAAATGAAAGCACGTCGTAGATTTGTATCTTTCTCCCCTGCTCCCGGATTTAATGGAAGTAAAAGTTTATTTCATACAGAATTCTGTTTCAGGAAAAAAACAATTTTTGGATGGTCAAACTCAGATTCAACCTCAAGTATATCCGGCACTGTTAAGATACCAGGGACACGTGATCTCCAATTAAATTCGTCACACAGCGGCATGTCATCACACGATTATGATTATGAGATTCCGGTATTCATCACTGTCAGCAACGGATATTGGGTATACACTTGTCCTGAACTTACGTGCAATGCAACCGTACTATACCGAGGTGTGGCACAAGCTCTGACATATAATTGGATTATGGGGGGCGCATATGCAAAAACCCCTTATTCCGCAAATCATGCTACAATAGTTCCATGCATAGAGCAAGGAGTTAATAATTAATAGATCAATTATAATGGACTAACATGCAAATAAAGCATGTTAGTCTTTGTCATTTGAATAATATACTATATTTTTGTAAAATATTAAAAACATAGTGAATATGAAAAAGTTGATTTATTCTATCATTGCAATTGCAATGATATGTTGCGCGTTTTCGACTGCCGCACAAAACAGATGGAATATTACTGCAGGTGGTAGCATCTCTCATCAAACCTATGAACTTCTTGACGGATACTCTGTCGGGTGGGGCGGCGGAGCATTTTTAAACGGGGGATATGAATTAAACTTTAATAAAAACTGGAGTCTCACCCCTCAAATAGAAATAGAATACATCAATAATGGGGCTGTAATAAAAAATAAGCTCATTAATGATATTTCGCATTCAACCTGGAGAGATTTTTGGAATCTTAAAATTCCGGTGATTGCAAGCTTTAGATTTAAAACAAGTGATTTTGTGGGTTTCCGTTTCGGCGTAGGACCTTATCTACAGGAGTCTTTAGCAGGAAGGAAATACAAATATATAAGAACTGAAGAGAAAGAGAAAGAGAGCATGCACGGAAGTTTCCAGAACCGCTTTAATGTTGGTATTCAAGGAGAAGCGGCAGTAGAGACAGGCAACCATTTCTCCTATATGTTCAGGGTGAATTATCCATTTGCGAAAGAGAATTGGATGGGTGAAACAATAACCCTATCGTTGGGAATAAGGTATTCTTTTTAAAAGAATATCTGAAGGTATAAATTCTTTTAAAATTGAATCGGCAGCTTTTTCAAGCTGCCGATTATTTTATTAATATCACTGATGTTTAGTAATTTACAGGCATCAAACCAGCTTTGTAAGATATTATACTTTGGTGAATAAATAACGCAAGAATTTGAGGTGTGATGTAACGCGAATGCGGCCGGTTTCACAACCAGCCGCATTCAAGTGTTTTCCATAATACTTTTTCGAACTAACCTAACATCATGAAACGATTTTCTTTACTCTTATAACATAACGCACAGAAAAAAGTTCAGAAAATTCAAAAGTTTTTCTCAACTCCAACATTTACTAAGAAACAGAAGTCATCTTGACTCCTGTTTCTAAACATAATCATATTGTTCGATGTCCCAATTCTGCATTTGAAATTTAACCTCTGTCCAAACCAATCATATTTTATTTATACTCCAACCACATACAACCACGTGACAACCACTTTTAGATATGCACTCAAACGGCTTTTGCATCTTTATGTGGTTGTTACGTGGTTGTGAATGGTTGGAGTTTTCTATGTGTGTTGGCTTGGCGCAGAGAGAAATCGGAATTTTGCTTATGTCAACGTCAATCCTCATGAAAGACAAGAGGAAGGACATCAATCATCTTTTCAGAGAGGGTGTAACAGCCGAAAATGCCTATCCCGTTATTGATGTTGGATATGGTGCGCATAGGGTCGGCGAGACCGACGTCTATCATTCCTGAAGGAGTCTCGTCCATACTTTCAAAATACATAAGATTTCCTACAATATATTCATAATATGCCTTGTTAATAGCAAAAAGTTTTATACTGCGTTTCATCTCTTTTGAAATCATGCTTTCAAGAACTTTCTCTTCAACCGTCAAGGTATGTTCCATGCCGTTTATTCCCTCATCCGTAAATGGCAGACCGGAGGGATTTGACATTAGCGATGACGGAGCCATATCGCCCATATAATCCTTCAGTTTCTGAAACACGATGTTGTGGGAATAGTCTATCTGTCCCAACCCTGTGCTTTTGCCTGGGTTGAGTGGATCGCGTGGAGCTTCGCGGAACCTTAAGAAATAAAAGTCATCCCTGTCAGCATTGTCTTTAAATACAATATTGTAGGTAAACATATAATACTCACCGTTGAATTCTTCCTTGAACGGACCGCGCATCTTCACCGTAACGCTTTCTATATTGACTTCTTCCGGAACAACTTCTGTTGCATACACCTTATTGCCTTTATATTCAGTCGTTATATCTACAACATCGTTCGGCTTTGGCTTCAAATCCGAGACATATAGTTTTTTCTTGGAATCAAATTCAAGACAACCTTTATATGTTCCGTTAATAGAAAGGGAGATGTCAAGACCTTCTGCAATTATGCTTTCATGGTGAATGTCAGAAAAAAAGAATGTCTTTGTCGCTGCCACCGCTATTGTGGAATCAGGCGTTATGATCGAATTGACGGTTAGAATATCCTTACCTGCATCTTCCTTATATTTGTCAAGATCAATGTCCCTATAGCAAGAAACTAAAAATAACGGCAAGGTTGTCAGATATATTTTGAAAATCTTCTTCATTTCAGAAAATGTATGTATATGAAACGGATGGAATGATGGGTATAAAACTGAGCGTGCGGAACGCCCTGTGCCAGTTTTTCTTGTCATGAGTGAAAAGATAGTCGTTGACATGGTCTTTACGTATCGTTATGGCATTCATGCGGCAATAGGCGTTGTATATGCTCACATTCCATATTCCTTTGCGTCCATTCTTGTAAAAGCGGTTTATATTCATGCCAAGGTCAAGACGATGGTAGGCAGGTAGCCTGACATTGTTTCTTCCAGGGTAGTATCCGATACCTCCCGACGTCTCGAAATCGGACGGAGATATAGCTCCGGGTGCATCGGGAAAGAAACTTTCCGAAATATCATAGTTATACATTGAAAGTGTAATCCGGTTTCCTGTCATATACACCCATCCGGCATTAAATTCTATCTTTCTGTTCAAACGATAAGAGAGGTTGATATTGAATTTATGCCGGTTGTCAAACTTCGCAGGGAATCGTTCTCCCTGGTTGAGCGTGGCAAATTTTCGCCAATTCCACATTAGTCCGTATCCTATTGTACCGGTGAATGGACCCGAATCTTTGGTAATGCTGATGTCGAGTCCGTATGCGTCACCACTTCCTGAGGTCAGTTTTTCATCCCATGGAATGTCAGCTTTCAATACTGAAAACCCTTCTTTATATTCCAATAGGTTTTTCATGTGCTTATACCACACTTCTGCAGAAAAATACATTGACAAAGGCAACGAACCATATGTCCCGATTGAATACTGGTCGCTGACCAGAGGCTTGAATGCCGGAGTGACAGGTTGCCATAGGTCGGTGGGAAGGCTTATGTAATTGTTGGAAATCTGTTGCACATGCTGTGTCATGCGGGCATATCCTGCCTTTAGACTATAATTCGGGGTTAGCATCACTCTGGCAGTGACGCGTGGTTCAAGCGAGAGGAATGAATGTCCTTCCACCCTGAAGATGGTTCCCCTTAAACCGACATCCAAGGCAACCCTTTCTCCGAAATTGAAATTGTTGTCTGCATATATATATGCCTCTCCTGCCTTTACTCTCGGACTCGTGTAGTTATTGCTTTCACTTTTGTTCCGGTGTCTCCATTCGTTTATCAATCCCTCCGGGAGATAATTGTGATGTATGAATCCCACACCGGCATTCAAGGTGTAGCAACGTGAAAGGTTTGCCATATAATCAGCCTTGACTCCGATGTCGCGTATGTTGTTTTTAGTTTGGCTCCGATTAAAGCCATATGTGTCAATATCACTTAGGTCGGATTGGTATTCGCGGTTTTGCCGATATGTAGACGAATAGTCGGAATAATATATGGAGGTGTTTATAAATCCGTTGTTAAGGCGATAATTGAATGCACCGAGAATCCCCCAGTTACCCCATGAAAGTTTGTTTGTGTTTTCATCGAAAAACTTCAGTTCGTCAGGATTTTCCGTTTCGGATGGGGAACTTGTGCGGTAGGGAGTTTCAAATTCCCTCATGCCTATTTTGAAATCATCATGTCCTAAATAACCCATCACAAATGCAGAAGCCCTGTCATTGAACTTATGGTCTATGCGTGCATTGAAATCTGTGAAATGTTATTTTGATATATAATAACATATTGTAAATAAGAATTTTATATAAATGTTTCTCTAAATAAAGAAACAAAATAGGAACAAAAACATCTTTTTTACAATTTCCCGTTTTTTTTGCTTGCACTACTTTTCATTCCTTTCAGTTGTTCACACTCGAAGTCCTTTTTCCAACCTTCTTGCATAATCTTTGTCTTCAGACAAGCATCGCAAACCTCAAAGTGCAAACCTCGATTTTCTTTCAAGGAACATCCGTTTTACAAAGATACGCTTTTTTATAAAGACATAAACATATGGACAGGTAAATGTACCTGCCTATATTTAGTTTTATTTAGTTTAGCATATATATGGCTAATATCCTAAACTAAACTATTTCTTCGGTTCTTTTAACGGTATATTTTATGCAGCCAAAAGAGAAGAGAATCCTACAGCCTATATTTTTCTCTTTTCGCTGCAATCCTATTTTATTCCCTCTTATCGGATCTTCCGCTGTGGGAGTTGCACCATTGCGTACCGACTTTCGGTTTGTCTGATGAAAATTGTGTCGCAAAGGTATATGTCCTGCCATTCTTTTGTGCAAGGTCGGAGCCTGACGGTTCACGACCAAATCTCCACACTCTGCAATCAGAGGTAGTATTTGCTTGTGAAACCCTGCATAAAGAGCCAAGACACCTTATGAGGCGACATAATTTCAATCAATCCCGAAAGTAGTAAATACTACATGAGGGATAAAAAAAGAAAATCAAATGACAACAAAAAACAGCAATCGTATGTACGAATTAGAAGAAGTAACCGAAATTATTGGCGCACATTGCAGCCTACTCGTTCCATACAAAGGATATACAGAGGGAACGGTTGTGGGAGATTACGGCAACAAGATAGTTGTCCGTCTCAGTAATGGTAAAGAGATAGTGGAATACCGTGATGAAGTAATTATCTATGATTAAGAGGGTGATGTTATGGGACAAATAGCGTTCAAATTCGTCAAATGGGATGTGCCTGAATTGGCGACACTGAAAGACTGCAAGGTTTACAGGTTACGAGAATGCCTCAATAATGGAGGCAAATTGACCCGTGATGACAAAAATTGGCTTACGGAACAAGTACGAGGTTGCTGCCGTTTTCAGAAAGGCATCGCATTGATGGGCTATTACTTCGATTTCTCGGATGTTCTCAAACGATATTTCGTCAAACAGTACGGGCATATAGCTGAATATTACGCAATCGACAAAACGTCCTTGCGTTCCACACTTTACGGGAGAATTGAAAATATTGTTGAAGTCAAATAACCAAGAACATGAAAGTTACAATCGAACATGTCTTCTGTCGTTACAGCGATGAAGCAACGGACATTTATTTCCGCATCATCAACACAATTCTTTTTTCAATCGACGAAGCGGAATTGCGTAGCAGTATGGAACGTCTGAAAACGGAAACACATCTTGATGACTATTTCGTATTCGGCTATGGGGCACATCATCTGTGGGTCTGCCAAAGACACCCCAGCGACCAGGCTAAAATTTTTGAGAACCGGGTAATCATGGCTGAATTTTGAAGACGGGGGAACAGGCTGGAATGGGCAACGACTATTTCAGCCACCCGCCATTTCCTTTTGTATAATCCTATCTTTCTTTTTTGGCTGCGCCATATCCTTTTGTAAAACCGGTCATTCGTGAAAAGCGGACTTCTGCTTTGCCGATAAGACAGGTATTGCCTTTTTCTTCCCCTATGCTCCTTTAATCTCATCCAGTCGGGACATGATAACCACCTCTATATGCTGCCACGCCTTTTTGTTGCGACTTCGCTGATATACCCTCACAGTCATGCAACGTTTTGGAGAGTCGGTGTTCCTCTTTTTTGCTGCCTCAAATCAAGTCAAACTACCCACAGTTCCAATTCTGCCGTTTCTTGCGGACTTACCACCGAAACAGACTACATGATGTCAGCGGACGGATATGCTCTTTCATGTAACCGAATCCGAAGCTACTGTCCTCAGCTCTTTTTCGGAATGGCTTTCCGGCGAAGTCATCATCATTTTTCCGTTGCAAAGATAGTATGCAGCCGGGAACGACTTCCGGAAGTCTTGACCAATGGCGTAGCCGCATCAATCTTCCTTTATCGAGCCTTGCGGTTTTACCTGCGGTAAAAATAAAGAGTATTGATACGCTATCCTTGGTGCATCCCTTTTCTGCACCTACTTTTTGAGGCAGCGTAAAATTGATTAAAAACTTCTAAAAGCAATTCATTATGAAAAAGATTGAAAACAATTTCGCAGTAACCGGATTCGTAGGTAAAGATGCAGAAATCCGTCAGTTCGCCAACGCCAGTGTAGCCCGTTTTTCTTTGACAGTAAGCCGACTGGAGAAGAACGGCGAGGAATCCAACCGCGTTTCCGCCTTTATGAACTTTGAGGCATGGCGCAAGAACGAGAACGCCGGGTCGTTCGACCAACTGACCAAGGGCACGATGCTTACCGTCGAGGGGTATTTCAAACCCGAAGAATGGAGCGACAATGCCGGTGTGAAGCACAACCGCATCGTGATGGTGGCAGTCAAGTTCTATCCGACCGTCGAGAAGGAAGAAGCCCCCAAGGAACTTGTTAAGAAGGGGAAGAAAAAAGGCAAGAAATAATCTCCTGCCTTAAATGAATAAAGCGGCGTAATAGCCGCTTTTGTTTTACTCATTGCCATCTATCCTATTATAGCAATTCTCTTGTAAACACGATTACTTGTTCTCTTTTACTGCATTCACGAATGATTTGGCAGGCTTGAATGCAGGGATATTATGGGCGGGAATTTTGATTGTAGTGTTCTTGGAAATATTCCGAGCCGTTTTTTCAGCTCTACGCTTGATGATAAAGCTGCCGAATCCGCGCAGGAATACATCGTCGCCTGCGATCATCGACTCTTTTACATTTTCCATGAATGTCTCTACCACAGTCTGTACGACCGCTTTCTCTATTCCGCTCTGCCGTGAAATCTGAGCGACAATTTCTGCTTTTGTCATTTTCTTCTTGATTTTAATGAATACCCTGCAAAATTACAAAATATCGGCTTGATGCAACTATCCGCCTTATTTGTCATCCCGGAAGCTGCTCTTGCTGAAACCACCGAATACTCCTTTCAGGAGTTTCCCAACAACAAAGAATACTAACAATACAATTATAATATCTCCCATAACTCTTTCATTTTAGTTAATACATCTCAATATAAAGGTACGAAAAAACTGCGGATAATGCAAATAATCAGCTGATTTTCAATGTATATTATTTCATTCAAATATTGCATTGCTCCTGTCTATTTCCGTAGTCCCGGCACACGTCCGGGTTTTCTGTTAAGTTGTACCCTGTATTTATTGAGTATGCCATACACTGTACTTTTGCTCCGGACACCGCTCTCTTTCCATATGTCCCGGATTGAATAACCATCGTTATACATGTCCACAATCTTCTTATCCCGTTCCGCTTTACTCAAACTCTTTTTGGTAAGTATGGACGTATTGATACTTTGTTGCAGGCGCATAATCTTATCAGATGATTTTCGCAGTACGGCCACTTCCTCTGGAAGTGCCCCGAACATCATCAACACTTCTGCAGGTGTCGTATCGGCAAACAGTTCGTTACATGTGTCAATCTTATCATGTATGGAGATGATGCGCACCACTTTAATCCGGCATAACTCGATCAAGGCCGCCAGTTCCCGCAAGCCGCGCACGGCATTGCTGAATTTCGATACCACCAGTTCGTCCCCTCTTTCAAGATTCGACATGAGTTGTTTCCACTTCGGTCTAAGCGTCTCGTGTTGGACCGATTCCTCTATCACTTGTACACAACCGTACTGGAGCATCCATTCCTTGTCTGCGTCAAACGCATCATAGGAGTTTGCCTTGAATATATAACCAACTTTTGCCATGTCAATATACAATTCCGATGATAATAAGTGCAAAGATACGAGTTTTATTTGAGTGTTCAAATCATACTATATTAAAAAACAAGAACAGCCCTCGAATCATTCTTTTTCTTTCACTTGTTTTCATTGGAAATCATACTATTAAGTACGATATTGAAAAATGCGCAAAATACGATTTGAATGATACGAAGTATCAAAAATTATATATAGTTTTGCGCAAAATAGTACGAAATAATATAGTATGAAAACATTAAAATCAAACTTAAAACTACACATGATTATAGCCAAAACAATTGCCGTTTCTATTGCCATATTCACGTGTACATCGTGCGATAGCGGAAATGGCAAACGTATGGCGAATGTCAAAACCGACCCTGCCGGAACATACAGGGAATATCTGTCCGATGTACGTAAGCAGGACAACCTTTCCATTAAAGACTTGGCCGAACACCTCAAGCAATGGCAAACCATAAGGGATTCCGTTTTCCGGTATCTCGAACGAGACACGCTCGCCCAGCTTCATTCAGTCCATATTGAAGATTGCAAACGGACGCATGATTCCATCCGAATGGAATTTTCCCGACTGGCTTTGTCGAAGTCCCGTACCTATAAGGATGTGCTGCTGGTCAAAGAACAGGTCTCACTGCATCTAAAAGATGCAGAACTGCATCGTGCGGCTGAAGCAATCCGCCCGTTCTTTACCTCGTTGGACAGCCGCCCCGTCTGTCCGGGGAATCGGCAACGTGTTCTTACTGCCTATAGGGACGTACTGACACAAACAATTGATTACGGCATCCACTGTATAGCCGACCTGACAATTTATATCGAAAAAGAGGATGCGGCATTCCGTGCTTTCCTCTCACGTCTGCCCGATTTCGATGGTGTGGATCTTTCCGATATCACACATGACACGGAGCGATGCTGCTCACAGGTATTCCTTGCCGCCGAGCGGAACGACATCACCTATCAGGACGCAATGGTCTATTTGGCCATGCGCACCAACCGCAGGTTGATTCAGAATGTTCAGACCTGTATCGACAACATCCGCGATAAAAAAGTCAGGACACCGGCACAGGCGCAAGCCTATATCTGGATGCTCCTCCAGCCTTATTCTTCAATGGACGGCTTTTGTATTTCATTGCTTTCATCCGAGGAGAGACGGCATCTTGACACGCTTGCTATGCAGACCTCCGACGCTTTCGAGGTTTTAGGTAAAATCCTGCAATCTGGAAACAATCGACTGGACGAGTTGCCCGGAATGCTGTTGGAGGCATTCATACACACCCTGTAACGATATAACACGAAAACAATATGATTATGCTACGACACTTCTATGATGACTTTATGACGTTCGTTCCCTTGCAACTGCCCCAGTTGCTCGATGTGACGACTATGGAGGAACCGCAGTTCTACGGTGACTATGTACTGCTTACGTTTCCGTTGCACAATCCTTATGATTTGGACGAGGTGATGGATATGTTCGAGGACGATATGGAGCTGATAACGCTCTATCACCACATCCCTATGCGCTCCGAGAAATTCGGGCATAGCACCTGTGCGTACTCGAATCCGGCTTTCGGGCAGATGTTCAAGATGAACGCCAAGACGGATACTGAGGGCAAGGTAAACAGCATCATCGTCACGATCTATGATTCTTTGGAACAGATGTACGGAGACTTGTGCCTCGATTTGGAACTCCATTCCAAAGGCGGATTCTTGAAGTATAAAAAAGACAAGGCCGATGTGCTGATGAATTTTATATGAGGAACACGCTGTACAGACAAATGGTCTATTGCATCAACGCCTACCGGACGTGGATAGAGGTTGTCGATGACAATCTTTACAAGGAGAATATCATTTCGAGAACCGACAGGACTGACTATCTCGTTTCCCGCACGCTGGTGTTGCGTGCATTCAAAACGCAAGGTGAATATGCTGAAGGGACAGTATGGCATATTCCGGAGCATGAATTGGACAAAGCGTTGGCAACTTATCGCAAGCAGAACCCACAATTCAAACAACGCATCAAAAAGGCAGCGATGTACCTCTCTGCGGCAGATGCCGAAACCATTATCCGGTTGGCGACTTATGGCACTGTACAATTGGAACTCATGGTGCGTCCCATTCACATACCCGAAAAACCATACTACCTATGTTATTGAATATTCTGCAACTCATGTTCTGTGCTATACCCTTTGCGGTGTCGCTGACATTGTACAAGAGCAACAAACGGTGCATGGCAGTCTTTTACATGGCAATGGCACGAAGCGACAAGGCTCGCAAACTTTATGCACAAATTTGGCTGATATGCCTGCTACTTTTTCACTATGTATATGCGTGCAGTCATATCGGCGAATTTGGCATCCTGCTATCTACCGGAGTCTGTGCCGCCATGTTCTCGTTCAAACGGACGGATAATTGGTTCCGCAAGTTGCAGGATTGCCCTCGTGTATTTGTCATCCTTGCATTGGTCACAGTGGTCATCGGATTCGTACCGCATTTGTACACGCTGTCGGTAACTGTTACCTTTCTTCTTTTGGCTGCCCTGTTCTATCCCTCTGTTCGGGTCATGTCCGAATGCAAGGACGCGGAAAAACATACCGAATGGGTGAAGTATTCTCAAACACTGTCCGAATCGTATTACGATAATCATCACGCAGGGTTGCCGCATAATGCGGATAACGGCAACTCGGTTCATCCGCAAAATAATAATCATCAAAAACAGTACGATAATGAAAAATAAGCAAGAAATCCCTGCCGTCATAGTAGCGGATGTAAAGGTGTTCGACTACCTTAAAGAAAAAGTCGGCGAACGAAAGACGCGGACGGAAGCCTATAGTGACCTGCTGGACAAATCGCTGGCAGGTTTTATTTCCCCTTTTCTAAGGAAACAGGACTACGACCTTCAGCCTTGCCAGTGTCATGTGACCATTTCCGACCTTGCAACGGAGTGGCATTGGCATCGTGCCACTGTCCGCTCGTTTTTGGAAACGTTAGAGGCGTTCGGACAATTGAAACGCACCAAGCTCGCAAAGAGCATAGTCGTCACCATGCCCGTGCAATCCGGTCAGTCTTCGGCTGCATCCGTTGTACAGCGACAGCCGGACTTTGCCATACAACTGCAAGAGGTATTGTCCGATTGGATAGTTGGCAAAATGACCTCTGCGGATGTCGGCAATATCTGCGGTCAGGTCGTCCGTCAGGCGATGACCGGAATGACCAGATACGAGAGCCGTCACTGTCTCGACAGTCATATCGACACAGCATCGGCACACGCCAGTAAACAGGAAGAGGAGATTCGTAAGACCGCCTTGGGATGTATTGCCTACGCTGCCTTGCAACGAGTGCTGCGCAAATCGAGATTCGATGACAGCTCGCCGCTCATTGACTTCTTTCGCCATGACCTCGATGAAGAATGGGTATCCTTCATCGAGGCATCCAAAGAGCTTGCAGAGCTGATTCTCGGCACCGAAGCGTGTGAAACGACCTTCGACACGGACGATGACAAAGAACGCCTCAAATCGCTTCGCAAACCCTTTTTATCGCTTTTGGCAAGGGCACAGGAGCCAGCGGATTAAATCGGGAACCGGAAACAGATTGTATAACCTCGAACAATCCGCCTCTGTCCCGTCACAGGTATCCTGCCGGTTATAGGAGACACACGGGCTTGCCCGTATGCCACGAAACAAAGGGAAGGGGTAGCCTAATACCCCGACCGACATTCATCGGCGGGAGCGGTGTCCATACAAGCAGCAAGCTGGGACATGACGGATTGTACATATTAACATGAAAAGAGTATGGCAAATGCTAAACAGGTACTCGATGTACGAGTATCGAAAGGTGTAACAACCGCTCAGAGCAACGAGCATATGCGCAGATGGACAGAGAAAGGCTGGAATAGAGCGGTTGAGATAGGCAATTACGACCCGACTCGTGAACACCTGAACTTCGAGATTGCACCTGGTGGGAAAATACGCACTATTGACAAAAGCCGTAGCATTCCTGAACGGATTGCGGACATATTAAGTGATCGCGGAATCAAAGACCCCAATGAGGGGCTGGTTGAACCGAAGTTCCGCACTGTTGTAAATATTATCTTCGGAGGTTCAAGAGAACGGATGCACGAACTCGCATTCGGTACACAACAGGTGGACTTTGAAAACGGTGCGGACAATACACGCATCGAGAGGGAGGGCGACATCGAACGTTGGGCAAAGGACGTGTACTCATTCGTTAGTGGCAAGTACGGCGAGCAGAATATCGCCGCATTCATTGTACATCTGGACGAATTGAATCCGCACGTGCATTGTACGCTTCTGCCAATCAAAGACGGACGGTTTGCGTACAAGGAGATTTTCGCCGGAAAGGACAAGTTTGAATATAGCGCAAGGATGAAACGGCTCCATACCGACTTTTTCACCGAAGTCAATACGAAATGGGGAATGTCGAGAGGAACGAGCATATCCGAAACGGGCGCACGCCACAGGACAACCGAAGAGTATCGCCGTATGCTCTCCGAGGAGTGTACAACCATCGAGGAAAATATCGACCGTCACCGGAAGGCACTCTCCGAACTTCAATCGGACATCCAGCTGGCAGAGCGCAGGGTCAAGGGACTTACGACAATGGTCGATAACCTTGAAAAGTCAAAAGCGGAAAAAGAGGCTCTGCTGTCGGCAGCCGAACGGGATTTGAAAGCGAACAGCGGTAATGCGGCAGAGTTGGCAATCCGGATTCAAACGTTGGAAAAAGAGTTGGTAGGCATCAACAAACAACTGGCAGACAAGCAACAGAAGTTACAGTCCGCTGACCGGCAACTGACCGACCTCAAGGAGGACATGGATGCCATTAAGGATCGTACCGAAGAACTCAAGGAAGAAGCCTACAAGTATTCACGTGATGTTCACTCCAAAGTGGACACCCTGCTCAAAGACGTATTGCTGGAAAGTGTGGTCGGTGAATACCGGAATGTATCGGCACAAATGGACATGTCGGAACGGCAGCTATTCGACGGTTCACTCGTTCAATCCATTGCGGAACAGGGCGCAGACATAATGCACTGTGCAACGATGTTGTTCCTCGGAATGGTCGATGACGCCACCACGTTTACCGAAACTCGTGGTGGCGGAGGCAGTAAAAGCGACCTGAAATGGGGACGTGACGAGGACGAGGACAACCGTGCATGGGCACTCCGCTGCATGAGGATGGCGAGCCGCATGATGCGTCCGGCCATCGGCAAAAAGCCCAAACGGTAAGTGGCAAGCATCTTACGATAAATCAAAAGTATAACGAATAAAATCATTGGAATATGACGAAACAACTCATTTTTATTTTTGTTGTGCTATGCTCGTTACAGGCACACGCAAGTGTACAATCCGCACAAGGAGATACTATCCAACCACCGACATTCTATAATGTCACGGAGAGACTTCAATCGATGCAACCCGTCTATCTCGACGGAGTGGTTCTTCCGATGTCCCGTACCGGCAACTGGTTTGTCAGCATTGCCGGAGGTACGACCGCATTTCTCGGTACGCCACTCGGTTGCGAAGACCTTTTCGGACGCCTAAAACCCTCGTACAGCCTTGCCGTCGGCAAATGGTTCACGCCATCGGTCGGTGCGCGTATCAACTACAGCGGTTTGCAGTTCAAGGATGGTGCATTGTCCAAACAGGACTACCACCATATCCATGCGGATTTGCTATGGAATGTACTCGGTCGCAGGTATGCCCAACAAGATCAAGTGCGCTGGAATCTTGCACCTTTTGCCGGAATCGGACTCCTGCATAATGCCACGAATGGGCGTAATCCATTGGCTATCTCATACGGGGTGCAAGGACAATATCGTATTTCCAGACGGGTAAGTGCCATGCTGGAACTCTCCGGCACTACCACTTTTCAGGATTTCGACGGCTACGGACATCCGAACCGTCTCGGTGATCACATGCTGTCGCTGACAGCCGGCTTCACATTTCACCTCGGAAAGATTGGCTGGAAACGTGCGGTGGATGCAACGCCTTACGCCCGTCAGAACGAATGGCTCGTGGATTATGCCAACTTCCTGTCAAAAGAAAACAAGCGTTATGCAGACTTGAACGACCGGAACCGTCGGACATTTATTGAATTGAAGAAGATTTTAGAAATTGAGGGGCTGCTCGACAAATACGGCAGTCTTATCACGGAAGAGAGCATTGGCAAGCATCAAGGTTATCCCACGAATAATTACAGCGGGCTGAACTCACTTATGGCAAGAATAAGAAATCGACACTGGAACGGTATTTCCCCACTTGATTCGACAAATACCCGATATGTCAATAATGACCGCTCACCCGAAGAATTGGCCATAAACGGTTCGGAAGATATGAAACTTATGCAAGTCGGAGAATGTATCGGCTCGCCTGTTTATTTCTTTTTCAACCTGAATACGGTTCATTTAACGGATGCCTCGCAGATGCTTAATCTCGATGAACTGGCTCGTGTGGCGAACAAATACGGATTGTCCGTAAGAGTAACGGGGGCGGCAGACAGTTCAACGGGGACTCCGGTTCTTAATAATTCATTGAGTACATCAAGAGCAGATTATATCGTTGCGGAATTAGGACGACGCGGTATTCCGGTCGAACGAATCATCAAGGTGAGCAGAGGCGGAATAGCCGACCATGTACCGGCTGAAGCTAACCGACACACGAAAGTGGAGCTGTTCATCGCTGATTAATAATTTGTGAAAAAAGAGTGCTGATCATCAAATCGGCACTCTTTCCATATTTTGAAGTTTATTGGCAAATCCAAAAATACACGAATTTGGATTGTGGCTTATTCTCATATTTTCACTTATTCTTTTTTATTAAAGGATTATCAATAAACATCCAGGAAGAAGATTCGAAAACTGAACATCAGTCTGAATTAAGCCGCAGGGATGCCGTGCATTCAGAGGAAACTATGAAACTTAAAAACCGGATTGCATGGCAGAATCTGATTATTGAGAGTCTCGGCTTCCTTTTGCTCAGGACAAGCGAGATTTTTCGCAAGGCGGTACACAGTATCATCCGTTTGGCAAGGGATTATTACAAGCCACGTTTTGATACGGAGCAGGTAGCGGACATCAAGGGTGCACTTAACCTGTTCGGTGAAGACAAACAGTCACACAGAGCCGTCGGTGATTTTCTGTATTTCACGGCAAAGCGGAAAGGTGATTTTGACAGCCGGCAGCAAATCAAAGCCAGACGGGAAGTCGATAACATACTGGAGGGACATTATGACCAACAGCAAAAGATGGGGCGTTCGATGGGAAGATAAAAGATAATCCAGTAGATTTACATCCAATTCCATTCTACTTTGTTCGTATCAGTTTGATTTTGACAGGGATCAGTAGTTGTAGAATCTGTTTTCTCTTCTACATTTTTTGTCGGATTCAATGAAACAGGAAATTGAACGCCCAATTCCTTAAGCCTTTCCATTATCTCACGTGCGTGGTTAACATATTTAGGAGTTCCCAAGTTTTTATTGACTATATTTTGCACCATATATGCCAAGCTATTTCCTTTTTTACCGATATATAATGGATTTGCTCCATAATCCCACAATAAATCCACCAAGTCTAACCTTCGACCTAATACTGCTCGTTGCATTGGAGTATAATCTCCAAAAACTTGATTGATATTCGCTCCATTTTCTATTAAATAACGGACTCTTTTCTGATCTTTTCCGGGATTACCGACGCAAGCATGTAAAGGTGTTATATTAGTGTCATTTACGTTTGCCCCTTTTTCAACTAATAATTTTATATACTTTATAGGATACCAATGATTTCTGCATACGCATCCTAAAGGAGTTAATTTCTCGATACTTCCATCAGGGTGTTTTATTATTGATAATTGATTTGGGTCGGCTCCAAGTTCCAATAGAACCTTTACAATATCGTATCTCTCTAAAAAAATCGCATATAAAAGATATGTAAAACCAGATACTCCCGGTTTGTTTATATCTACTTTACCAGAACTGACATTCTCTTTAATTTGTTTCTTGTTTTCATGATATATTGCTTTCGCCATTGAAAACTCCAAATAGTCTGTACGACTAAAATATGTTTCTGGCTTAAATTTATCTACTCTCATATTACAGCAATTAAAAAGGATTAACAAAACGATGCTTGATAACAGACAACAAAACTTATTCATATTCAGTATAAACTTTTACATCAGGAGTGTTTTTTTGTTCCGCCATAAGAGTTCTTAACTGAATATGCCCCTTTGTTTACAAGCCGCCCTTCGTTCGTCACTTTAGCTTTACCGTTCTCAAAAGGAAAAGCGAATTTGTAAGTGGGAGGTATGATAAATTTTCCCAATGTATCCGCAAATCCGATGAGACCATCCTCATTGATGATTCGGAATAACCCTTCCTGCGGATAATCTGGCCCATTATCGTATTTGAATACATAAAAAAGTTTGTTGCCTTTCTTTTCGATACATGCTATCTTACCGTTTTCTTCGGTCACAAATCCTATCTGGCTAATTGTATCAGTATAGGCAAAATGATATATACAAGGTACTATGGTATCATCGCTTCCACATACATATCCGAATAAGCCGTTCTTTTCTGTCACGAACAGCCTTTCGTCAGATGTTTTTGTGCAATATGTAAAGTTTATAGCGTAGATGAATAATAGAAGGATTTTCATTATTATATCATTGTATTCCTTGATTGTATGTAATACATAAAACTTCATATTACTGTAACCATAATATTCCCCCTTATCGGAATCTCGCATTTGGGCACACTAATTCTAATTGTAGCTGCTGACATACACCACTTTCCCATTCTCGAAATTCACATAACGGTTTCGGTCAAATGCCCAACTTTCCGCTGTTTTAGTTTCATTTTGGGTTGTTGATTTACGATACGGCTCACCCCATGCCGCAAGCACCATTTCCGGTGTCATTCCCAATGCTATCTGCCGCAATGCGATTTGCTCACCGTATTTCTGACCATATTTCTTGATGATATGATCCCGGTGTTCGGTTGTGATAAACTCATAAACTTCATCTGCCACCGGTGTTGCCTTTACCTGTTCTCCCGATTCATTTTCCAAAATAAGAATAACACCGTCTTTGTTCATCTCCAACCCGACATCCTTACAACGGTATTCAGAACCAATCGCAGGTGTCACTATGCCTCCGTCCATTGTTTCGACACGCAGTCCAAGTGAAAGAAAAGTCTTTTCGATATAACGACTTTTCAGCTTCTCGTAATATCCCAGACAAATCATGGCACGGGGATAGATTGTGGGCTGAAAATAAACTATGTCGCCGGATTCCTTCTCCCTTAACAATAGTGCATATCTGAGTGTAATGCCGGCCGGCTTCGTATATACCTTTTCCACCTCAAAGTATTTTCCGACAACAGCTTCAGCCGGTGTCGAGTATTTATCATCTTTGTATGTTTTCGGTTTATCTACTGTTAAAAAGTTGTCTGTATAGAATGTGCTGACATACGAGTTCCCGGCTTTTTTCTCTCCACACATAAAGAGTGTCTGCCCCGGCAATCCCTTACAGCTTTTGACGGATATATTATTCAGACTGTCGTAAGGCTCTGCATTATTAACGGAGTATTCTTTCAACTCCGGCTTATTGCTAATTATATTGAGTTGTGCCTGAGCTATGATACTCGTAACAGCCAGAGAAAAGATAAGTATGTATTGTTTCATAATTCAATAATTTGAAGATGAATCTATATTACAAAGAACAAAGTAAGACAAGCGGCCAATGCAACACTCACCAACGCGATCTGAACCCAATGGCGAGTTTCGGGCTTGCAGTCGTCGAAAAGCCACAACTTGCCGCCAAACTGCCAGTGACACGCCCATTTCCACCGTAGCAACAGCCCCGTGAGCCATAGGGCAAGCAGGGCAGCGACAAAGAGCAGCCCGAATTTCGGATTCGCCTGCTCCCACCCGAAAAAAACGGTCAGCCGTGCCGTTCATCACCTCGTATATTCCTCCGTCTGTCATATCAATGTTCGTATTCAAGTTCAAGATACCAGTTTCCTTTGATGTGCCGTACCAGCGACATTCTGCCTACGGTATCATTCCTCTCCCTTTCATCATGCCTGATGGAAGCGTATAGTTCGGCGAGATCACCGTCAGCCACAAAGATAGAATCGGGCCGGTCGGACATATACCATACGCGGCTTGTCGGAGCGGCGGAATCAGTCGGCTCCGCACGATAGATATAATGCCGGGCAACCGCCGGGCCGATTGACAACCCTTCGGCATAATAGGTGAAGGAATACTCCGCCGGTCGGGAGGTGGCGGCGCATGAATCAGTACGGCAATAGCGGAAATGCACATTTTCGCAGCCCGTCACTCGCAAGAGGCTGTCAAGCCTTGAGGCTCTTTCCTCGCCGAGAAATTCGCGGCACTCCGCATCCTCCGGCCAATAGCCGTCACGCCAACGGTAGCCTCCGGGATTCTCGCCCTCCCAGGAGGGGAAATCCTGAAGCAAGGCAACCATTTCGGCAAAAGCCTCTTCGTTGGCCAGGAAATTGCTTGTCATGGCTTCATCGGAGGGAATATCGCGCCCGGCACAGCCGACGCAAAAACCGCCGACCGCCACAACAGCCGCGAGGCCGATATGTCCGATACCATGCTTCATATCCTCAAAAACGTGTTTCTAACTGCAAAAATAACACTTTTTACCCACACTCTCACCACTTTATGCTGAAAAATACCGTCCAAAACGCCCCATGTCTGCCCTAAAATCGCTAATTTTGCAAATAGAACTAATTTTCAATGACAGACTGGATTGAAACTGCCGGAAGCCCTTTTGTCATCATGGAGCGTGACTATGCGCAGCGTTATGATGCCGAGAAAAGCTACAACACGATTTGTGGCGTCGATGAATATGCGGGTACGGTTGAGATTGACGGTCACAAGATAGTTGTGTTGGGCGATGAGCCTATGCCTGTAAAAGTAATCCGGCAAGGCGATGAAACAATAATCATACGCTGGCGTTATGCGCCCGGCGCGAGTGAGGTCGAATCTATTGTGAATAATCTTGATTTCGAGGCGTTGACCGAGATTTCCCGTGAGGTGATTGATTTCGACAGCCGTGATTTGATGTTGTTCGATTCAGCCGCGTATTTGAAAGAGGATTCAAATGCAGTCAAGTTGCAGACACTCCACAAAACGGTGAATATAACCACTTACGAATACAACTCGGAGAGTGTTGCCTTAATCATCCACAAGTTGAAATCATAACATAATTATCGGGCAATATCGAAAATGGTACAACGACGCAAATACAAATTCAACGGACTTGACCACCTGTATTATATGGGGAAACACACCTTTGATTTGGGAGTTTGGTTTCACTTGATGCTCGTGTTATTTATGCCTCCGCTTACGCTGTTGATACTTTGCGTGATTTGCTTTTTATCTGAACGAACTTATAATGAGGTTTTAGTCCGAGTGTCAATTTGTGCAATCTGTGCGCTTGCGGTGATTTTCTATGCCAATTGGCTGCTGAAAAAACACCGATTCACCCCACAGCGTGAGAGAGCATATTATCGCCGCTATCCACAAAAGAAAGACATGAATTTCAAATGGTCGCTATACTTTATTTGCATTGGACTTTACCTAAGTGCTGGATTGTTAGGGAGTTATTTATTAATTATCGCATTTAGATGAGCCGACGAATACGACATATAGCAATAATGATTCTTCTTGCCGTCGCCGCAAGCTCGGTGTACGGGCAGGAGGTGACGGAACAGACCGTGTTTTGCCAGACAAGCGGCAGGATCGAGGCCGACAGCTCCGCCATGAGGACAGCCGAATGGCGCGACCGCATAGTCTGCGATTTCCTGAAGAGCCTCGGCGCAAGCCCGGCCGATGTTGCGGATACGGACTACTGCGACACATACAGCAGCTTGACGATGGAGGACTCCACCCGGATAAGCATAGACTGTGTGACATTCTCCGGTAGTGGCAACAAACAAATAGGTTGGCTGGCCGATATTCCCGAAAAAGGCTATGCAGATATGGATATTCCTTCGGAAACTCCTGAAAAGTGTATCACCTTCCGTAACGATTCAACGCTGATAATCGTATGGTGCAACCTTTTCGCCGACAGCGACAAAGTATATCAAACCGTAAAATCATTCTTGAAATAGTTTTTCCAGACCAGCCGGGCTGACAGGTTTTCCAATCCGGCAGCTTTTGGGAGGGTACGGGCAAAAGCCGCCCCGCGCCTTTCGGCTTGGAGTGGCTTGCTCAAACATTTGCCTATCGTTTAGGCGGCAGCTTCTTCGGTGTCGTTGTCGATTTCCTGCGGTGCGTCCTCGGCAGGGTCGGTCACGGCTTCCTCCGCTTCGTCAGTTTCGGGAGTGTAGTCGGTTTCGGGAGCCTTGGATTCGGCCTCCGGCTGTTCGGCAGGTTTGAGTTGCGCTATGCACTCTTCAAGTTTTTTGTGACGCTTCTCGTATATCTCGTTGTACTGTCTTAGCCTGTATTCTTGGCTATAAGTTCCGTACAAATCATCAAATCAGCTATTTTTAGACACAAGTATTTCCGTATCAACTCGTCAGCTATTCTTGTTCGGTGAGATTTTGTATGCAAAGGTACAGTGTTCAGTCGATAACCAAATACCGCTATCGCTAACGGCATCCGGATTCTCCAACAGCCTTCCGCAAATCGCAGATTTGGGTATTCCGTAGAATCCGTTCGCTGTTTATTTGTCTTATTCGCCCTTTTCCCACTGTTGATTCAGCATAAAAATCAATTCCGACAAGGAAGCCGAAAGAGCTTCGATAAAAGGGAAAATAAAAAATCAATAAATCAAAAGACAATGGGAAAATTCGATTTTATCAAGCAAGGCAATCTCCTTTATTGGAATGACCCCGACAATGGCAAGTCTGACGGAGAGTATAAAGTGATTTCCGTACCTGAAGAAGTGGATAGTGACAGTATTATTCTGATTTCAAGCGGTGCTTCGGAAGCAGAAGTATTTGCATCGGAATTATCACCGATACCCACGCCGAGAAGTCACAAAGAGGAGTTCCGGAAATGGAGAGCGGAACGGGAATCGGAAGGTATGGAGTTTTTCAACCGGCTTTCAGAGGTGATGGAAACAGACAATGATTTGGCAGTTGGCGATATGGTGGCGTTTACGAATGATTACGGAGTGGTATTCGGCCCCAAAGAGGTGTTGGCTTTCAGAAAGCCTTGGAATGGCGGCAGATGCGTGTATATAGACAGTGATGCCTATTGGTTTCCTGACCGTCCGAACCAACTCACAATTCTAAGCAAAGGAGGTGCGGAATGACAACAAACGGCATACTCAAACGACTTTGCGGCAATATTGCCGCAGGTCGTTTCAACTGGCGGAAATACTGCACACCGCAACTTTATTTCGGTTGGGAGATTTGTGTTACCCCTCTACATTGCTCTTACGGACAGATAGGTTATACCATTCATTTCCCTTATACCAATATACCGGAAGTGGAATACGATTGGGAATTGAAAAAGCTGACTATCGACGGCGAGAAGTGGAAAAATTACTTACACAATCAATAATAAAATCAATATGGCACAGAATTTTTATACCAAATGGCAATCTTCCGTCCTTGCGGATGCAGGCAGTTATGTTTCAAAGGAATACCGCAATTTCCAAACCGCTTTGGTGCGTGAGATTTCCAAATATGCAAAAGCCGTTGATGCAACGACGGTATCCAACTCAAAAGGACATTACGACACCTCTTGTTTTGTTGAACGTAACGGCAAATTCGTTTATATCAATCACTCATCCACCCTCTCCCGAATGGGCAGCGGTGTAAGAATCGAACTCGGTTCATTCCTTATACGGACAGCCAAGCACGCAAAGGACTACACCGGCGGACGGAATCAATATTGTGACCTGTCAGACCTACAGTCAATGATTGACTGCTTATTGAACCAATAATATGAACAAACTGCATCGTATTTATGGCATCGGGGTGCAGGCTATAAAAACGTGGAGCAGACTTTTACAGTCCGCTCCACATCGCTTATACATCGCCCTCTAACGCCGCATTCCGCCGCTGTATTCTGCCTCTTGTAACACTTCCCGATATTCTTCCGTCTCGTTCAGCTTTTCATTTACCTTTTGCAGGTTGGCGTCCAATTCGACATTGTGGTCATACGGAAACCGATGTTGAACCATAATGCCTGCATTGGCAGCCTGTCCTACATCCAATGTATCTGATTCCCGGTTGTATTCCACATACAGCACGTCACCGTTCGGCATCTCGAATGCCGGTATCTTTTGCTGTGCCATAGCGGAGAACTGCTCTGCGGCCATATCCTTGGCAACCTCTTTGATTGTCTCTCCGGCAAGATCGACACCGTAACGGTGGATATGGTCACGGACTTCCTGCTCCGTGAATTTCAACATCACTTCGTAGGTTCCCCCGACACTCCCATTGTACACTACGACAAAATTCTTATCCTCGACAAGAAGGTCGTCACCCTTGTTGTTCGTAGGCGATGAATACGTGTATTTCTCGTTGATGCCGTTGCCGTCGTAATACTCCTTGGCGAGCGTCAGCAATCCCTCATAGTCCCCTTTGTCCTTGAGTTCGTCGAGTCGCCTCGTGTCATCGGTGGACTGGAGATAAGCCACCGAAGAATAGTACACTTTTTCTTTCGGGGCAACCTCTTGTTCCTCGCCGATGTGCTGCTCCAACTCCTGCGCAATCTTATCCACCCTTTGCGTAATCAGCGAGGCCGCTTTTTTCACATCGAGCAACGTGGTTTTGATGAATTGCGGCGATTCCTTCAACTCATCGAGCCACCCTTTGAGATAGGCGCAACTGTCCTCCTTGATATGCTTGGTCATGCCGTAACGTTGGGCGACCAGTGCGCTGCCGAGTTCGGCCACCAGTTCCTCACGTGCATATTCCGGAGAACCGAATGAAGTCGGCTTGAACCGGTCAAGCACACTTTCCGCACCGGTCGAGTGCGTCATCTCGTGGAAAAGCGTTCCATAGAACGATTCTCCCGATTTGAACTGCTCCTTTTCCGGAACGATGATTTCATTCTTCGTGATTGAGTAGTAGGCACTGTCCTGATGTTTCGGCGTGATCGGGCAAATCCAAAGATTGTCCTTTATCATCGTATCGACGGGTGCGAAACTGAAATGCTCGCCACCCTCGATTGCCGGACGCACATTTTCCTCCTCCAGCTTTTTCCACAGCTCCGGACGTGCTTCCTGCAAATTGGTCTGCGCCACATTGAAGACCCGGAACACCTTCATATTCGGATAGACATTGTACTCTTTCTTTTCATCATCGGAGAGTTTCTTGTAATCCTCATACTTGATTTTCTCTTTCGTTTCTTTGTGGATGCACGTAAACGTGGTCAGCATGACCGGAAAGGATTTCTCGCCGCGCAGCACGGAGACACGAGGCAATTCCTTTCCGTCCTTGCCGGGATTATTGAGCCGCTGCACACAGTCGAACGTGCAGAAACGTGGGATTTTGTATCCCTCTTTCTCGCAATGCAGTAACAACATAAATGCGTTCATGCCGTTATACTCGCGCCCTGAAAGATTTTTCGGCCATTGCAACGCGCCCTCGGTGAACCAGGGCTTTTTCCAGTCCTTGTGGATGCTCTCGATTTTCTCGATCATCATTTCCGCGAACAGGTCAAGAGCCTTGTCTTCGCTGTTGGGCCCGTCGGCATTCTTTTTTCTGTACCCAGCCATAAGCGTCATTGATTGTGGTTAGACGAATCCGACACATGCTGGGCAAGCTCTTCCACCTTGCAGGACAGGTTGATTTTACCGTTGTGTGCCGACAGATTCATTTCCCCCTTGGCGTCCACCTTCACACCGGCCTGCAACCACTCTTCACGCTCGTAGCCGAAACTGAAGAAGCGTACCCACTGGTACTCGAAGCCGTTCTCGACCTTCTCCGCGCTGAATGCAGAGAACACCGTGTAGGGCTGTTCTTTCTTATCCCTTTTTTCCTCGATGTTCTGACCCACCTTGCCGCGAAATACCAGCTCACCCTTGATTCCATCCGCATCATCCGCCGAAGCATTGCACACTTCATTGGCGAAAAGGTTGAAATAGAGTTTCTCACCCCGGCGTTTGAGATACATCGTACCCCTCACTTCGACATGCGAGCCTTTCCGATAGCCGGCGGTCTCTTCCTGACTGCTGTCCTTGCGGACATCCACCTCGATATTCATATTTTGGCCGCCCGTTCCCGGAACCATGACTTTGAGCGGAAAGGTCAGAAATGACTTTCCTTCCTTATTCGTGCGCATCGACGCATCGCGGTCGATAACGCCGCATACCGTAACATTACATTTAATCATCTGTTTTCTGTCTTTAATGATACATGGATCATCCGACAAGTGAGACATGGGGTTTATTGATGTTGAACTGTGGGGTATGGAAACTAATCGGGAGCGCGTATCATCGCCCAGACTATCCATCCGGCGATAACCAGTTGCACGCCCACGATAATAAGTGTCCCTATCCATCCGAACAGGCGATAGCAGAACAGTACGTGCAGGGCAAGGATGGAAATCCCTGCCAGACATTTGCATAGCTGTATCATCACGCATTTTATCATATCGCCATGCCTTTATCTTTTCAGGTTCTCCGTCTGTCCCTGTTGTTGGGACATCCCTTGCTCAAAATTCTGTGAGGCCGCCTCCGACAGGATAATCGTGTTCAGCATACCGGCAATACGCATCCGTCTGGTCTCCTCCGGAAGAGCGTGATTATTCAACGTAGCCGACAACCGGCTCAGTTCGGCGGCAGTCAGCTCACGAGAGACGCGCAGTTCGCCATTATCCACCCGTAGAATGGCCTTGCCGTTCTCACCGATGGTCAGGTCGCAGTTTTTCATGTTCGGTAACAACAGCTTCAAGTCGATGTTCCGGGAGTCCATCGCCGCCGATATTGCCGCTTTCTGCTCTTCCTCGTTCCGGTTGTCAATCTGTGTCGCCAGAAGCATCAGGGAGGCGAAAGCGGTCATAGCCATTTCCACAATCGGGTCGTTACATCCTGACAAGCCCACACCACTGTCCTCCGAGGAGAGCAGCTTCTTCATCCAGTCGTCGGGTGAAAGATTCTTTTCGACTGATGGTGCTTCCGCTTCCTTATATTTGGCAAGCAGGTCATTGCCGTTATGCAGCATTTGTTGTTTGAGCTGTCCCTTTTGGGCGATTTCCGCCAGATACGCCGCAGGATCTATGTCACGGCGTGTCCCGTCGGCATAAATGTTCGCCACTCCGAAGTGCAGATGCTCACCTGTTGTCCGTGTCCCCGTGTTGCCGGATGTTCCGAGCCGCCCACCGGCTTGAACCATTTCGCCAACCTTTACGGAAATTTCGCTTAGGTGCATATAGGTACACTGTACCTTGCTACCGTCCGCACGGGCATACTCCACTGTCACCGACTTGCCGCCGGGAGTGTTCTTGTTGTGATTGACGGCTATAACTTTGCCGCCGTTCTCCGTTGCCAGTACCGCGTCGCCGTTACACCGTATATCGACACCCTTGTGCATCTTTTGCTTCGTGCCGTCCATCGGATCTTGCCGCATACCGAAAGGTGAGGTCACGAAAAGAAACTCTTTTCGTTCGACAGGGAACGAGTAGCCGTTTGCATTCGTCACCTCTCCGGATGCACGGAGTGGATTGTTCTCTACACCGAACTCCCTGCCTTGCGCTGCCATTTCCTGCATGACCAACCGGTCATACTGCTGCAAGCCGTTCTGTTCGATGATTTTTTGCAGGTTCTCGGCATACTTGCCGCCAGTGGCGTAACCAGCCTTCTCGATACTTCGCGTCCAGCCCTTGTAATCATCCGGGGACAGTTTGAAACAACCGGCATAGCGGCTGTTCGCTTTCAAAAAACGGGAATGGTGTTCGTATGAATCACCCACGCTGTCATAGCTGCAAAACTTTTCATTTGGTTTGTCATCCGAATACAGACCGTACCTGCCACCTTCTGCGATCCACGATGGCGTGGCCTTGATGCCGAAATGGTTGTTCTCGTTCTGTGCCAGCCGGCTCCGTCCGTTGCTGCTCTCCAAAATTCCTTGCGCCAATGTCACCGAGGCGGGTATTCCATACCGGCGCATCTGTTCCATTGCATACTCCGCATACTGTGCTGCATATTCCTGATTTCTGTTCATACTACTCCTCCTTATCTATGAATCCCCCGATGAGTTTCCTGCTCGATGTCCTGTTGTTCTGCGGCTTGTTCACAGATAGCGACACGTTGTCCGGCACGCACGAGTTTGGGCAAGTGGCTGTCAAGCTCTTCCTTCGGGAACTCTGCGAAAGACGAAAAACCACGTTCCGGATTCTCCTTTATCGCGATTCCCAATATCTCTGCGCCCTTTACTGCGTCCTCATTATAGAGCCGGTACACTTCATTCGTGCGGATCAGTTGCAGGGCATCGGGATGTTTTTCCTTGAGTTTGTCCCAGAACTGACGCTGTACGGAAACATTTTCTTCGTTTTTCGTATCCTCCGTATGATTTTCCACCACTGTCTCATTCTGGTGTTGTACATTTTCTTCTTGTCTCTGTTCCCCGACAGACTGCCCCTTTTGCAGCACGTCAGCAAACAGCGTGGCAGCCAGATGGCGTTTGTATTCGTTTTTGTCCTCCGCCACCCACATCCGTTGCCATTGCTGCGGAGTAACGCTGCGGGGCTGCAGCTTCTGTCCGTCGATGGTTGCCACGCACTGAATACCGTCCTGCTTGGTCTTGAAGACGGACACACGTTGAATCCGGTTCAAGTCAATTTCCGGTGTCGGGCTGCCGAACAAATCCACTTTCAGGTCGGGCTTGACCTCTGCCAAAGCGTAATACTTGTATGCCAGCTCCATGCGCACCTTGTCGAGGTTATCCATCGCCTGCTTGAGCGTGGAGAAAAAACGGTTCACGTCCTCCTTGTCGGGATATACGCTGTACCCGTTCTTGTTTTCCGGTTTGATATAGAGTGCCCAGCGGTTCTTGTCATCCTGAATCATTTGCACGGCATCGAAACCGACTTCGTTCGCCCGTTTGACGGCTGATGAAACGTCCAGCGTGGAGAGCATTTCCAACGTGCGGTTCTTTAACCGGGCCAATGTCACCAACTTCTCGGCGAAGTAACCGTCATCGGGTCTGTACCCCAAAGCACCATTGTTATTATAAAAATGTACCTGCTCGATTCCCTCTTTCTGCAAAGCCCGTTCGATACGTCCTTTGTTCATGCCCGGAATCTCGTTATCCGTCTCTGTCGAAGCTCCGGCTGGCAGGATGACATCCGCAGATTTATTCTGCCGGTCAATGACGAGGACGATACTTTTCGCCTCTTTGTCGGGATGGCGGCTGATTTCGTTCGCCACGAAATAATGCTTGGGCATCTGCTCCTGCATGGTCGAGGTCTGCCGCCTGTTGCGCATCGTGGCATACTCGATTTTCTCACCCCGTTCCGCCTTACGGATGACTTCGAGCGCATTGTTCACATCGCTTTCGAGCGCATCCGTCAGGCATGGGTTCTCCTTGAACTCCCGACACCAGTAGTCCACCGTCTTAAGGCTTTCATCGGACAGGCGTGCAGGCAGCCCCAATTCCAACATCTTGATTCCGGAAGCCACTTCCACGACAAGACGTTCGTATTTCACCGCATCCTCCGACGGAGCCATGCCGTTCTTCATCACCATGCCTTCCCGTGCAAGCCGCTGCTGATGTCCCGTAGCACTCACGATCTGCCGCAACGCTTCCTGCACATAGTCGTGGTAATGCGCGAAATCCTTTTGGCGCGGCATATAGACCGCATCCTTGTCCGTCTCGTAATGAGGGACACCGCTTCCGTCCGAGCGCACGGGAACGAGATTGTCCCGCATTTTCTGCAGAAAATCATTGAACCGGCTGCGTAGCCGGCGGTTGTCCGCCTCGGTGTAGCCTCTTTTCTGGGCTGTACCGTCCTGTGCCACCGCTTCCTCGTAACCTTCCTTGTCCACGTATGGCTGTGTTGTCTGGTCGATATTGAAAAGCGTGCGGATCTCCCGGTTATGGATGCCCTTGAACTGCGCTTTCTGCTCTTCACTTAATTGAAGATAGACAGTACGGTCGATGGTCTCTTCCGGATTGTTCCGATTGACATATTTGTTCCAGTTATAGAAAAGGAACGGGACACCCTGCTCATGCTCCCTTACCGCCGTGCCTCGCGCCTTGGCATCAGTATAGAGCGTGAACAGGTTGGTTTTGCAACCGTATCTGTCCGAATGCAACGCCATGAACAGTGCATTGAACGGGCTGGCGGATACCCCCTGCGGATAAAGGCGCGGAAATTTCTTACCCGAAGCGTTCAGCCAGTGCCCTCCGGCGTTCGATGCCTCACTCAAAGCCTTGGACAGCAAGTCTGTTTGCTTCTCCTGGGCTTTCTTTTCGATTGGTGACTTTTCTTTCATATAATCATACTTCATATTGTTCGTGGAATTATTGGATGCCTCGCGTGCGCACAATGGTTTCCTGCTGTCCGTCATCGTAATTCTGCGATGCAATCCGGCGAAGTTGGTCACTTTTGGCAAGCACGGCGTTGGCCAACGTATTCAATGGTAAGGCCCCGGCACGGTAGGCATCCGCAACGGTCGGCATGAGTTGGATAGTGCAGGGCACACGGTCTATCGTGGCTATAAGGGTGCTGCCTTGAAGAATCGGATTTATGATGCGTGGATTCAACGGCTCATCCGCATAGCGTCGGTACTGCACATCGTTTCCTGCAACCGCCTGCAGTTTTCCCTCTGCTCTCCCTTGTAAAACCTCGTGTCCGGCTTTGTTCAGCAAGTTCGCACCGCCCAAACCGACAAGGAGCATCTTCAGCAAGGGGTTACGGACAAACATGCCTGCCACGATACTCGCTATCGGCAGCAGGTTGTCCCCGAAGCGTAACGATTGTGTCTTGCCGGTGAACGCTCCCAACAAAATATCAGGCAGCATGGCCATGACATATCCGAGGTTGCCCGTGATGTCGCCCATGCCATCTAATCCCAGCGTACCGAGCAGTCCGCTCCAACCGCTTGTGTTGGTTTGTTCCGTCTGTTCTCCCAGAGTGTTTTTTTCTGGGGAAATAACAGGCTGTGTTTCCTCTGTTTCCACCTTTCCCTTCTGTTCCGCTTCCGGTTGCGTCTGCTCCGGTGTGGGTGTGGCCGACGTGCCTTTCTTTTTCGCCAAATCGTTCAGGTAGGCTTCTTCCTGTCCCGGTGCGACAACCAGAGGCACATTCTTGTAGCGTGCATCTTTCCCATGTCCCTTTTCATTGAATCCGCTTATCTTAAATTCACGAAACCCGTTTATTCCGAAAGGATTGTTGTTCCATGAGTGCATCCATCCTGAAAAATCAAAATTCAAGACCGGTATTTTCTTCTTTAGTTGTTCATTGGCTGCTGTTATAAGCTCGCTCTTTCCGGTCTGTATGGTTGCCGCTTCCTTACGGAAACCGTCGAACACGTTTCGCTTGCTACCGAACACCCCCTTGCTTATACACTGCTCTACTGAGAGCGTTTCAGGTTTCTTCGGCTCGAAGCGGGAGGCGACAGCCGATATTGCCACGTCCGCGCCGATGAACTTGGCGAGCGATGCCCACGAACCCACGCCGCCCATCATGACGGCATCCGCCGATGCGCCCAATACGTGCCCGGCTCCTTTTTCCAGTTTGCTGGGACGGTAGGCCGCTTCTCCGCGAGCTTCAATCTCTTCGGCAAGCGGCGAACGGCTCAACGTTTGCGACAGTCCGAGAAGGCTCGACTGCGCTGCCTTTCTTATAATGTAGTCGGCCGAGGACTTGGGCATACGATCCTTGACCAGTTTGTCAATCATCAGTTGCTCCACACGGTAGTCCATGTATGCGTAGGCAAGGTCGCCGCCGAGCTGTTCAGACAAGGCGTCGTACCGTTCCCGTCCCACCTCCTGTACGACAGAATCGCGCCATTTCCCAGCCAAATATGTAAGATCCTGCTGTATATCGGTAGCCTTGGAGATCTTCTCCTTGCACATTACAATGTAATCTTCTGTTGTTTTCGAGTTCCATTCGCCCGTAACTTTGAGTACCTGATAAGGGTCGCTCATCGGCTGTGCCGAAGACGCCATCATGCTCAGTATACCGCCCAAAGAGGTGGAATACTCCTTCATTTCCTCGCCCTGTTTCTTCGTGAGATAAGCCTGTGTCTTCGACATGACGGGTGCGAGGTGGCACTGGAAATAGTCGCTCACAAGGCGTTCTATCTCCGCAAATTGCCGGCTATGCTTGATTCCATCCATATAGTATCCTTATATATTTATTTGTTTCAACAGTTGTTCTTTCGTCTGCTCGATGGCGTTGTGATAAACCTCCATCTGGCGTGGGAAGAACTCTTCCAGCCATTCGTCCTTTTCGATGTTGTCATGTATGAAGCGTATAGCTTGTTCCCGTTCTATCTCTACAGAGGTTTCACCCTCTTCACGGTTATTGAACCATGCTTTCGTCCACCACCGCACGCCTGCCCGGTCGGGATATACCGAAACAATCCTCGGTATATCGAAACTCTGTATGTCGATATCCAGTTCCGCCAATGGGTCGATGAGACCGCTGAACGTTACGGCTTCGTCATAAAGTTTTTTTTTACGTCGCCGCCCATTGTGGAGAGGTAAACATCATGCCGAAAGGCAAGATAGTTCAGGAAGTCCCCGATGAGCAGGTTCTGCACCTTGCAGGCAAGAGGCATGGCCTTGTGTCCCAATCCGAGCGGATTGGACATACTTGGCATATTCTCGTAGAAATATTCCTTCATCGCGCCCATCGTGAAGATATGGCGGAGTGATTGTTCCGTATGTTCGGGCAGTTTGTATGCTCCACGTCGCAAATCCTCCATGTAATACGGCAGGAAACGTAGCATTAATTCTTCTATTTCCCTCTTATCCTTTTCATAATCAGTCTGGAATGCCATGCCCGAATCGAATGAAGAATCCGTATCGTATCCTCCCGCCTGACGCATTGCCCGGATATTCCCGTACAGCATGGTCAGGAACTCCAACGGGTTCAGCTCCTCGTCTTTGAAGCGGACTTCAAGATGCAACTTCTCACCGCTCAGGGCTACGGTCTGTCCAGCCTTGACCCGCTGCCCGAATTGGGCAAAGATGTTCGACAAGTGCCCGTATGTCACTTCATACGCTCCATAACGGATGGTCTGGCAGATGCCGTGTACAGGGTCGTTGCCCACGCCCGACACGATACCGCTTGCTATGGCCGAAAGCATATAGCACCGCACGTTGAAGTCGATGCCGTGATGAAAGAATTTCTCTCCTGTAGCGGAATCCGTCTGCTCGCCGTAACCGAGCGACAGCTCCACGTCCTTTCCCTGCGGTTCCTCGAAAGGCATACAGTAGCCGCTCTCGGAGTGCAGAATCATTTCTTCTGTATATTTCATTCCTTATTATCATTGGTTCGTTATACTATCTTCTCATCCCTCCGCTATGGTTTTGTTCCTCGACCGGAACGGACGGTGATTGCCCTCTCGCTACGCTCTCCGGAACCGATGTGCGAAAGACACCGGCATTATTGCCGATAAGCATCATGCCGAGGAACGCGCCTGCAATCTTGCCTAACCATCCGAAACGTCCGAATATGAGGAATGCGGCGGCGATTAACCCCGCAATACTCAGTCCCGACACGTTGCCGCTGCCGAGGTTGCGGAAGAAGTTGCCGAACATATCGGAGAGACCGCCACCGGAAGCTCCGCGCAGAAAATTCGATACACCGTCCAGTTTGTTGTCGATACCGGCCACCGCACCGCTTACCGCACTGACCACTTCCCCGGCTTTGTCTTTCATCTCACGCACATTGTCTGCCGTGCCTGCGATAGCGTCAGTGACAGATTCGCCGACAACGGCATCACTCACGATACGGACAACGCTTTTGTCGGAGGTTAGCTTTTCCCAACCCACATAACCGACCGCTCCGCCGATGGTTGCGGTTTTGACGGCCTGACCTGCGCCGCGTAATGTCTGCGAGGGGGTCAGTACCGCCTTGCCTACACTCTTGCCGGTCGCCGCCGTTGCCGTACCGACACCTTTTGCGGCCTTGCCGCCGTATTTCAATACTGTGTTCCAGAATCCCATACATCTCTTTTTTATGGTCTTACATTTCTTCCTATCTGCCTCCAGCGTCTTTTGGCCGCTTCCACGATGTCCCGTTTGTCGGTGACGGGGCGGGAACCTTCATCAATCTCCCGCCATATATCGCCCATCGTGGTATATTTCACCGCCTTAGTGAGCCGTTGCAGTTTCTTGTTCATCATCTTGAGTTTCGGACGGATGCCGAAGACGATTTCCATGCGCTCCTTTTCCGTCATCATGTTATCCGACAGGCACGCCATACGGATGTCATTCACGATTTCCACGCTATTCATAATCAGTTCCCGGTAAATTCGATTCCGTTGCGTCGAGAGAGCAACTGCCAACGCATTGGGACTGTTTCGGCTTACCTGCCTGGTAAAGTCGCCCATGTTGTCCGTCAGCTTTGATATTTCATGGTAGAAACCGTAAATCTGCGCTGCATAGCAGACAATCGAGCGGAAGGAGTCCAGATAATTGTTGAACTCCCGTTGCAGGTCGGTCGTGGCTTTCACTTCCTCTTTCGTCCATAGATGGCCGGTGGTCTGCATCAGCATGACCTTTTCCTGATTTTTCAGCTCTTTTTCAGCCTTGTCGGTATAGAGCAGGATCATACCGGCAAGCACGGGGTCGTTCTGCGCCTGCACCTTGCCGATACCGATGCACAGCAATAGAATACCTATCCAAATTGTCCTTTTCATATCCGGTTCCGTTTTTATCGTGCGAGAGCGGCCGCCCTGCGCCAGCGGGACATAGCCATACGTGCCGCCTCCCCGTTGTTGCGGTCGAGCATTCCGGCCGTAACGTTATTCCATAAGTCATTGAGGGTATAATACCGTATGCTCAGATAGAGCAGGTGCAACTTCCGGCTGAAAGCGGAAAGTTTATCGTTCAACGCCCATAGTGTCTTGCTGCGTTCCGCACCCGTGAGCATATTTTCATTGCCACCTTTGGCTACCGCTTCATTCAGGAGCGTGAAGACCGAAACCAGTTCCGTCGCCGTTTCGATATACAGGTTGTTCATGCTCATGCCGGCGATGATGCCCTGCGGATTATTCCGGATGGCTTTGCCCAGTTTTCCCAGCGTAATGAAGATTCTCACACCGTCATTATATAGGTGTGTGCAGGCTTTCAGTGACGATGCATAACCGCTGGCCGTCTTAAGATAACTGTTGTACTGCTTCTCCCATTTGTGGATGCGGTTGAACTCGGCGGCGATGCTGTTCTGCAGCAATGCCGTCTGCGTCTGACCTTTTATCTGCTTCTCGATTTGGTCATTTATCACCTCGTTGCCCTCTGCCAACGCCATCCATTCCAACGGATTGGACGCCGCGATCTGTGCCTTTGCCGCTTGTGGTAGCAAACCGGCAAGCAACGCCACAAGCACGGCTATGATATGCTGATTAGTGATTCGTAATTTCATAAATTCCCTTTTTTCGTTTATTGTATTCGACCCGTTCGCGGATGAGCGTCACAACATCAAGATTGCGCCTGATGCCGACCAAATCGAGCTGGGGTGTGTTCCTGTCCATCGAGAAGATGTGTACCGTCTTCAATCCGCAAAGCTGTTGCATGAAACTCTGGTGTTCCACAAAATCCACGATGCGGTATTGCTCCATATAGTCCGTCTTTCGGGACAATACTCCGTGTTTGCTGATAATCTGCTCGCTGCCTATATAATAGCGTGTCCGACGCAGATAGATGAGTCGGTACAGCAGCACAAGGGAGAGCAAAACGGCGACCCATACGGCAAAAGCGGTAAAAGGTCGTCCCTCCATTCCTCCATAAATCCATCCTGCGGCACACACGGTAATGGCTGGCAACTCGTCGATAACGAATTGCATCCGGTGCGGTTGCAGCACGATACTCTGAAAGCGTACTATGGGCTGGTTGGGCATCATCGGTGAAAACGTGTTTGTTGTTCTTCCTTGGACTGTCGCTCTCTGTCCTGCGTTTCATCGACCGATTCTTCCTGTTTCTGTTCAGACAGCAGTTGTTCGTTCCAGTCCTTGTGGGGATAGGTCGGCTGTTCGCGGACACAGGATACATCCTTTGCCTTGTCTAAACCGAGAAACTCCCGTAATCCATCACGGAACTCCTTGTAATGCCGATTCGTTATATCTACCTGATCCTGTATGTCGTCCAGGTGACAGAGGCCGCTCGAACGCATGGACATGGCTTCTTCCCAGGCGGATTCGTACTTTCCATAACTCGACTGCAATTCCTTGGGCAGCCGTTCGATGTCGCCACTGTCCAAGTCCTTGTCATTTGGGACTGTATCAAGATAGAGCTTGCGTTCGGGTGTTTCCTCGATAATGGAACGAACCACCCGGCATTTCTCATCCAACAGGTTTTTGGTGAAATCCATCCCTGCAAGGTCGGTATCGAAACAGATATGCTGCCGGGCAGGAAGGGCGGCGGAAAGCACACCGCGCATCTGTTCGACCGTCGGGTTGCCGCCCGTAGATACGAATACCGCTTTGCGCAAATCCTTGTTCTGTGCCTGATGAAGCTGGTAATAAGCCATTGCGTCGTAGGCACTCTCGAACCAGTAGATATGCTTGGCTTCCGAAAGAGGTGTCCGGGCAGGGCTGGCGATCCACAGACCTTGACTCGAATTGCTCCCCTCGGCTTTGCCTTTATAGCTGCCGCTGCCGTCCATGCGCTGCCGTCCGCGTTCCTCGAAGCCCACAACCGTTCCGTCACTCTGCGGCAGTGTCATGGGAAACGACAGGTTGGTGTACTGCGTGCCGTCCGCACGATGCTTCGTTGCCAGACAGAAATCCCGATGAAAAGCGTATTGCGTGTAAAGGTCGATGCCCCGATGCTTGAAGAAGGGATAGAACTTCTTCTGCGTCGCCCGATCCTGCGGATTGAACTTGTGGATGTCGTAGTCCTCTATATTGAATGGCTTGATGTCCTGCTTTGGACGGACAATCCGTGTTTCCCGTTCCGCTATGGGATGGTTGAGCAACCGGTTGCATACGAGGTTCACAAGCCTGTCCGGAGAGATGTCTGCATGGTACTCCGCGAAGAAATGCGGATGTTCCTTGATAAAGGAAATGATATTATATGATTTCTGCTGTTGCGGTTTGAAACAGCACTTGCCCTGCTGCGTCACGATGAACTTGTCGTTGCGGATGCGCCGTCCGTCACTGTCCAACCGGACATACGAGGGATAGCGCAAACCGTCTCGGCGGTTCAGGTGGTAACCGGCATCTATAAGCACATCCTGAATGTTCAGCCTGCTTAAAAAATCGTTATAAGTCAGTTCGCCCTCTCTCATATTCTACCTCCCCATTCTCATGTCATTGACTTCCAAGTTCATCTCTGCCTCGAAGCATCGGATGGCCACGTCCCTCGGCGTATCGACACCGGGCTTGAAGTAAGGGCGTGGAGGGCCGCCGAAACGTTCACCATAGAACTCCGGCGCATGGCGATGATGGTGGAAGCCGTGTGCAACATCCGCTGCGACCACCGCACCTGCGGTCAGGGCGGCAAAGATTTTCGTGCCGATGCCTCTCTGCGCTTCCGGGCGTGTTTTCATGTCCACTTCGCTGAAAATCTTTGAAAAGAGCTTCATCCGATGATAATCATCCACTGCAAGAAACTTGTCATAATCCCGTTGGGTTATCTCGTGGCTGATAACTTGTCCGTCTATAACGGCGGTCATTTTATATTTTTCCTCTGTTTCTGCCGGTTGTACGGATATCTCGCCGACTTCAACCTCCCGACCGTGTTTCTCTTCCCGATACCAGCCTTTACCATCATTGAGCAGCTGCAGGTCACGCCCGTCCACAGCCGCACCGATTCTGTTCTGCATGTCCTCGTGCTGTACGGTTGTTTCCTGCGGCACGAATAATTCTTGTTCCTGTCGTTGCCGGTGTTCCAAATCCTGCTGTACTTCAGGATGCAGGGCTACGGATATGCGCTGCTCGCTGTCGAGATGCCCCATTGTCACCTTTTCGGAAAAATCGGCTCCGATAACGTTGTTCAGAATTTCCAGCCGTTTCTCTATGGGTTGCTCCTCGATGTAATTGGAGGTCAGCACGACAATCTCGTCATCCGTCAAGTCGTACATCATATCGGCTGAAGCCTTTTCGGATTGTACGGTAAGCGTCCGTGCCTCGGCATCAACGATAAGACCGTGCGAAGCAAGGCACTCCTGCCATTTCTCGTTGGAGAAATAGACCGGAGAGGTGATCAGTTCCTTGTAAGGCCGTGCCGGTTCCTGACTGCGTGGTCGGCTGATCATCGGCGTGATGACCGCCTGCAATTCCTGCAGTACGTCTCGTTGTTGCAAAGGCTGCGCCGGCTGTCCTCCCTTGTAGTAGAATCCGTAACCGCCCGATTGCAGTTCGCCGGGCTTCATGCGACCGTCCGGTCGTTCGGGGACGATGGACGGCCCCGGAAAGAAAAGCTGGCCGCCGACCCTACGCAGGTGGAAGCCCCACTGGTTGCGAGGTGTCCAGCCGAGGAACGGCGGGGGCATACCCAGCCGTCCCATGTGCCCGTATTCGCCGATGCCGATGCGGTAGCCGTGCAGCCCCATCGCCACGCGCCCGTTGGCATTGCGGGCATGTACAAAATTCTTGGGCAGGTAAAAGTCCTTGGCAATGATGCTCGTAAGCACGTTGTAGGCTTTCTTGTTGGCCGTGTTCGTTCCCCAATCTGTCAGAGCCAACATCTGACGTTCGGTAATCGGATAGACCAGCAACGGCGAATCATGCCCCTGCACGATTAACCGGTAGCCCCCTCCGTCAAACGCAATATGGGCTTGCAGCCCGTTGCGCATCAGCATAGTGCGCATTTCGGGCTGCAAGTCCATCTGCCGGGGATTGGTATTCGTTCGTATCGCCATAGTCTGATAGGATGATTGTTGTTATTATGCGTCGCCGCTTTCCATTGCCGCCTCTAATTGTTCATCCTTGTGGCGGACGAACGCGGCGGCGGAATCGTTGCCGACAGTCAGATTGTTTTGCCGGCAGTAGCCGACATATTCTTCCTGCCATTCGGCGGAAAAATGATTGACGTAATCGAGCCAGCCGTATTCGCCGCTCTGCATTTTCTCGATGAGCACCTCTTCGGGATAATATTCGTTTTGTGACATAGCTTATGAATTGATGGTTCTACTTGTGGAGTGCTGCCGCACGGTTGCGTTCACCGCTTTTCTTCTGCTCGTTCCACATTTCTTCGGTGTAGTCCTCTTCCGAAACATAGTCCAGATTCCCGTCATCGTCCATGATCCAGCAGCCGTAACAACCGAAGGTGTACTTGTCCCACTCGCGCTTGGGCTGGTTACGCCATTGCTGCGCATCGCCCGAACAGAAACGGATACCGGTCTTGGCGTGCAGGTCGATTCCCACAGTGGCAGGTTCGCCGTCCACGACAACCGTCAGCGGTTCGCCATGCTGCATTCCGTTTATCTCCACCGCACCGAGGCGCATGACCTCGGCCAGCACTTTCAGGTTGCGGGCGATGATGGGCGTGGGGACATACATTACCTGTTTTGTCCCTGCGTCGATCTGTACGAAAGCCTTGCTGCTTCGTCCGTCCGCCATCTCCACATCGGCGACAATCGCTTTGCCTGCAAGCAACTGTTTCTGCTGCGCTTCGTCGTAACGTTCCAAAGGCGAGGATTTCAGTGCCGGATAGAAGACCACATCCGCCTGACCGTTGTCCATGCGGATAATGTCGAAGCGGATCCGGCTCTCGATTCGCTCACCCTTTTCATCAGTGATACGCACGGGAAGTACGGGGGAATGTCGTCCGTTGCAAATATCGTCCAATACGTGCATCGGTAAATCCTCAATCATCTCACGGGTAAGACCGAATCGTTCCAGTGCCGGGAAAGGTAATTCCTCAAACTCAAATTGTACTTTTTTCATACTATATTCATATTGTAAAATTATACTTCTACAAAGATAGTGTCACCTTATTTGGATAAGCAAAAAGCGCAACTATATAAATGATTAGAATATAGTATTTTTATGATATTAGTACGATTTCGATGATATAATCGTACTAATTAGTGTAAAAAACACAAAACAACAAGACAAAGAGAGGTAATTTATTTCCGCTATAAAGTGGACGTGGTAATTTTGTCGTATGAGAAAGATTTTACTGATGATAATATCGGGTGTCTCGTTCTGTACGATACCCGTTCACGCGCAATTCTGCACGATTGCCACGACACCCCAACGATACAAAGTGGAAGCCCTGTATGAGGATATGAAAAAGCCGGAGCCAATGCCCGGAAGCACGGTTCCCGTACAGGAAATGGCATCGGAAGTTTTAGGGGTGGCTGAAACTGCCGATGTCCGCAAGAAGATATGGATCGACCGCTATCTCAGCGTGTCTTATCCGCTGCGTCGCATCCGAATCACTTCCCCTTATGGCTATCGTAAAGACCCGTTTACCGGAAAAAGGAAGTTTCACGGAGGCATCGACCTCCATGCCCGAAGCGAAAAGGTATTGGTTATGTTGGACGGTGTGGTCGTGAAAGTCGGACAGGATAAAACGTCCGGCAAATACGTGACCTTGCAGCACGGAAATTACCTCATTAGCTATTGCCACCTTTCACGAGTGCTTGCTGTAAAAGGCGCGGTGGTTCATCCTCGTGATGTGGTCGGAATCACCGGTTCGACAGGTCGCAGTACAGGCGAACATCTGCATATCACTTGCAAACTCAATGGCAAAAGCATCAATCCCATGCTCCTGTTAGACTTTATCAAGGCCACGCAGCAGGAGTGCGTGTCGGCATTACTGCAAACCCAAAAATCAAATTGAACGGAATCTGGCCTGCAACTCCTCTATTTTTGAGATCAGTTGCTCGAAGGTAAAATGCTCGCCGTATATCATAGACTCCTGCATGGCCTTATAGTCATCTTGCCATACTTTCAGCACTTCTTCAGGAGGCAACAGGACGATACGTTTGCGTATGTCGGGCGTATAGTCCACATCCTTGATGGAAGTGAACAGCTCCCTATGATGGTGGATGGTGCTCCATAACTCGTCATCGCTGACGGCTTTTTGTGCAAAAGGCTCGTCCATCATTTTCATCAGATCGTAAAGATGGCGCGACTTGCGGTTGGCATGGCGGCAGCCGTTGGTAGTAAACAGTTCGTGAAGTAGGAATGCTTTTTCCAAAAAGGTCTTTTCCGGTACGGCCGAGATGATATCCACATCCGCAACTGAAGTGTCTATCGTGGAATTTTTACTTACCAAAGACTTTACTTTTGCCTTGGTAGTAGGCTCGAATAGCGACCTTGCACCAATTTCCAACAACACCTCAGATTGCAGATAATCGGGGCCGGTATTCCCAAAGACCGATTCGTAAGCGATATGCACTTTGCGTGGTTCCGGATAGGTTGCATCCCCTTCGCCGTCCGGATCTGGCGTTATCGTGCAATGGTCGGCCAGACCTTTTTCATTGACGATCCCCTGCAAATCCATAGCGAAAACCTCCTTGACAAACAGCGATGATGCCTTACGCAGTTTCTTCAGTTGCTTTTTTGTCAAGTCACCTTCCAAGCCGAAAACGCTTCGGTCAATGGCAAGGTCGATGTCCTCCGAGAACCTGGAAATCAAATTCCACACCTTGCTCAAAGATGATCCGCCTTTGAAAACCAGCTTATCCGCATATTGTAATGTATAGACCGCTTGTAGAATCCCTGTTACCCAAATATCCTTTTCTATCGCCTTTGGGTCATCAATGCCCAACCGCAGACTGACTTGTTCATAGATGGTACGGCGCGTATCCGCCGGAAGTTGCAGGAATTTATTCATAATGCCTTCAATATTATAGAGCGAATCCATCCCGGAACAAGTTTCAAGTCCTCGGCAATCAGCTCTTGGGGTTCATTGGATAGTAATTGTATGATACGGTTGAGTTGTTCCTCGCTCACGTTGCCTTGTCCCAGCCTTTGGAGGGCAAATGTAATCAGCATGATAAGTTCTGATTTGAAATTGAGCTTCTTGGGTACGACACGCTTGAAGAGAATACCTCTACCGTTATATATTTTTATTCTTCGGGATGTACCATCGGTGAAATAGACCGCATTCATCGGCACTTGTGTAGAGAGGCCGAGCTTGTTCAATGCAGCGTCCCCTGTAGGCACGATACGACACTTATCCCTTTGGGCAATAGCTTGTGCGACATCATCCACACTGGGATACACGATTCCGAAGCCGAACTCGGTATCGACTTTCGGCTTACAGTAGATACCTCTTGCAAGACGGATTATCTTTCCGGACAACGTGATACGCTCAAAAACCTTGTTGATGGTCTTCTGCTCTCCCATATCCGCGAAATCACTCGCAAACAGTATAGTACCGTGCTTTTTCCTGTTTATAACGGCAATTATCTTTTTATCAATACTTTGAGCGGTCATTTTTATTGCTGTTTTGTCGTAAAAAAATGTGTTTTTTACGACATTTTCCACGGCAAAAGTACAACGTTTTACCGAATCGCCCAAACAAAATTGATGATTTTGTTTCTATTTCCTGTTTTACTCCCATTTCTCCCTTCACCTCGCCGGAGCTGCCCTCCATTTTCGTCGGCGAATGTAGGACGAAGCGCATAATCGCCAAACCACATTGCCATTCGGATAACGAAAACAGACTGTTGCACGGTCGGTTTTCTATCCGGTTTTGGCTTATGATGCCGTAGCTTCTTACTTTTGTTGCCTCAAAAATAGAGAGTACAGCCCTGCAACTCGAAAGCAGGGAAAGAAAAACAAAGTGTAACGATAAGTAAAGAAGATGAAAGAAGAAATTAAACAGAATGGCAGAACGGTGTTGTCAAGCACGGACGGCTTTTCAATGTCTATGTTTTTCAACAACTTGTGTGGCAAAAATTTCTCAGGCGAAAAGTACCGTGACTATATCCGAAACATCGCTCTTGGAGTAATGGGCTTCATGTCCGGAGAAATCTCATTGTACCGTGACGGCAAACAAGTCAGAACCGGCATAATTCCGAAACTCTGAACATAAACAGACTTAATAATTTGTAGATATGGAAACTGTTACTATTCATCCGGCGGAAGCCTATCTCCGCAACGAACAAAATCCCACCTCCTTGTATGTACGAATTGGTGGACAACGTAGGCGTTTGTTTATCAACCGAGACGAAAATATCATTGGTATTATTGCACCGAGAAAACGAAAAAGAGGTCATGTTTTCACAGATTGGGCAAGCATTGAGAAAATATATTATCCGTCCCATGACCAGGAAGCGAATACGGACAGGAAGCTGATTCTGAAGTACCAGAAACTTGCACGGCTTGCCACGCATACAAACGACTGGCTTCGCAAAATCGCCGATGCGGATTTGGATAAGTCCCTTTACGAGAACCACATCACGACCGGTACACGCATCGACGGCAAGTGTATCGGGCTTGCCACAATCGAAAAATATTGCGGAACGACAGAAATGCACCTCTTCAGACAGGCAATGAAGAACAAAAAAAGTTTTTCCACATGCCGCTTTAATTTCTGTGGCTATGACGGTACGCTGTGGTGCGAGCCACGAGATAATGGCGACATGGCAGCAGGCTTCAGCAAGGAATACAGAAATTGCGGCAACGGTTATTACTACCTGCTTATCAATGACGAATATATGATTGGTTACGACATCGACTGACAATCATAGCATCGAAAGCAATCCGTGTCAGGCAAAGGCTTGGTACGGATTGTCGCTGCGGTCTGCCGACAGTTTCCTTTTCTACGTGTTACTTTCTCCCTTTTATTGAACAAGTCTTTCTTCCTTTTATAGTCTGCCATCCGGCATCGTGCGGCCAGTTTGCCTCAAGAGACTTTCCGCATTTTGTGTAACACGTTACATAAAGTACGGAAAGCCACTTTTGCAAAAGGACGGACTCGGACAGACTTGAAGTTGCGGAGGACGATATGAATATTGTCATCCGCAGTTCCAAGACAGTCCGCCGGGAAGTCCGTCTCGGCTGTCCGCTTCACTGTTTTACCTGTTCTCAATCCTTTTCTAACCATTTCCATACCGCTTTTCCGCTGCCGTGCAACCTGCCGGGGATTGAATTTTTCCGCGAAGGTAATCTGCCCGTCCCAATCTTGCCAATGCCGGCGTTCCGCCGCGAGTGAACCGTAAAAATCTTCCTCTCCGCTGTCGAGCGTATTTTCACGGATCAGCCTTGTCCGATTGCTCCTGCCACCTTCTGAATGCAGAAAAAATCATCCCGACGGTCGCAAACAGGCCGAACAAAGGGAAATAAAAAACAAGGTTAAATATGAGTTACGACAAATTGAAATCACTGGTAGCCAACGTGGAAGCCATAGAAACCGCAATGAAAATCAAGGTGCAGGGCAGAACGGCTACACAAGAGGAGAAAGCCGTATTGTCCCGATATTCGGGTTTCGGTGGCATTAAAGAAGTGTTGAACATCGGCACAGACCGACCCATAGGCGGCAACATGGACGAACCCGTCCGCAGGTTGCAGGAACTTATAGACGCATATCCCTATTTCACGGAACCGATGCGGCAAGCCGTTACCGAGAGTATCAAGGCGTCTGTCCTGACCGCTTTTTACACACCGAAAATCATTGTCGATGCGGTGGCAAGGCAGATACACGCCACGTTCCGACAAAACGGTCTGCAAATGCGCTCGTTTCTCGAACCGTCCGCAGGAATTGGCGGTTTCCTGCCCGTAGCCATGCCGGACACGTATGACTATGCCATTGAGAAAGACCATATTTCGGGGCTGATACTTTCGTTATTGCAAGATGATACGGTAACAAGTACGGGCGGATTTGAGACAATCGGAGAAATGGGTTTCGAGCATACGAAATTCGATGTCATTGCCTCCAATATCCCGTTCGGGAATTTCCGTGTATTCGATGCAGAGCTATGGAAAAAAGGCGGCGCATACGAACAGGCCACCAAAACCATACACAACTACTTTTTCGTCAAGGCTATGGAATTGCTCAACGAGGGCGGTCTGCTGGTTTTTATCACATCAAGGGGCATAGCGGACACGGCAGGCAACAAGTTCGTGCGCGAGTATCTTGTGAACAATGCCGACCTGATTAGCGCAATCCGTCTGCCTGACACACTTTTCATGCAGACAGGCGGCATCGAGGTAGGCAGCGACTTACTTGTATTCCAAAAGCATACGCACAAAGCGGCATTGTCGCTCCGTGAGCGGTCGTTTCTGCAGACCTACAAGGAAAAGGTTGAAGCCGCAGGAACAATGACGGAGAACACCAACCGGATTTTTACCATGCCCAAAACCGCATTGGCAACCGGAAGCCGCATTGTGATGAACCAGTACGGCAAGTATGTACGCAAATACCAGTGGCTCGGCGATGAAAATGCCATGTCGCAATACCTTTCCGCATTGCTCAAGCATGATTTTGACCGCTATTTCCGCAAAGGGCTGTTCATGGGTGACGGATGCGGCGAAGCTCCGGCGCAGATGTCGCTTTTCGGCAGTACAGCCATTGAGACAGCGAACAGAGGCAGACGTGCATACACGAACGAGCAGGAAGCATGGATGAAAGAGGGCGCAATGGTGGCATTCGAGGGACAGGTCGGTGTTATCCGCTTCCGCAAATCAAGTCATTATGAAGAAATGGCAGTCGATTTCGTGCCGGTGGACGAGGGCAAGGTGAACACGGACAGGGCAAACGACTATTTCCCTATCCGTAAGGCATACTTTGAACTGTCAGCCAAAGAACGGGAGGAACAAAAGGAGCAGCCGTATTTGCGTGAACAGTTGAACACACTTTATGACGCTTTCGTAGCCAAGTGGGGCTATTTCCATGCGAACGACAACAAGGAGTTTATCATGCTTGACAGCCTCGGCGTGGAGGTGTTCACGATTGAAATGCAGGTAGGCAAAGATATATTCAAAGCCGACATCATGCGCGAACCCGTAGCGTTCAAGAAGATAGACACCGACAAAAAACTGACCCCGACAGAAGCGTTGGCAAGCTGCCTGAACTTTTACGGCTGTGTGGATATGGATTATCTGATGCAGACCACCAGAAAGGACGAGGAAGAGATTATCGGCGACCTCAAAGACGAGATTTTCTATAATCCCGTCCGTGACGCATGGGAACACAAAGGCTGTTTCCTTGCAGGCAATGTCATCGACAAGTGCAAAGAGGTTGTTTCCTGTCTGCCCGACCTCTCGGACAAGAGAAAGGAGTGGACGGAAGCCGCCATTAAAGCATTGGAGGCCGCCATACCCGAACCGATACCGTTTGAAGAACTCGATATCAATATGGGCGAACGCTGGATCGACACGGCTTTATATGCCGAGTTTGCAGCAGAACTTTTCGGAACGGAAACCAGTGTGATGTACTTCGATGTGAACGACACCTATTTGGTGCGTCTGCAAGGGTATTCCCCCGTAGCCTACAACACCTATTCCGTGCGAAACTACAACGGCGAGGAGTTGTTCGTACACGCCTTGCAAGATACCGTACCCGAAATAACGAAAGAGATAGAGCGCAACGGTGAAAAGGTGCGTGTGCCGGACGAGGAAGCCATACAGGAAGCGGCGGCCAAGATACAGGAGATAAGAACCCGTTTCAATGAATGGCTCGACAACCAGTCGTCAGAAGTGCGCAACGAGCTTGCAAGGGTGTATAACGAACGCTTCAATTGCTATGTGCGTCCGTCCTATGACGGTTCGGCACAGACTTTCCCCGGACTATCTTTCGAGCAGTTCCCATACGACAGCCTCTATCCCTCGCAAAAGGATGCGATTTGGATGATTAAGCAGCTCGGCGGCGGCATCTGCTGGCACGAGGTAGGCACGGGCAAGACGATGATTATGTGTGTCGCAGCCTACGAAATGAAACGTCTCGGATTGGCGCAGAAGCCCATGATTATAGGCTTGAAAGCCAACGTTCACGAGATTGCCGACACGTTCCGCAAGGCTTATCCCTCGGCAAAGATACTCTATCCCGGCAAGGAGGATTTCACCCCTGCCAACCGCAAAGAGGTGTTTTCCAAGATCAAAAATAATAATTGGGATTGTATTATCCTGACACACGACCAGTTTGCCAAGATACCGCAGTCGGAGGAAACGATGATAGAGATATTCACGGAAGAACTGAACGACGTAGAGCGCAATTTGGAAGTGCTGGAGCAGTCCACCATGCGATACCGTAGCGGCAGGATGCAAGAGGGGCTGGAAAAGCGCAAACAGAACCTTTCGGCCAAACTTCAGGAGCTACGGATGAAAATCAATGAAAGGAAAGATGAAACGGTGGATTTTCACTCGATGGGCATAGACCACATATTTGTCGATGAGTGCCACATTTTCAAGAACTTAATGTTTCAGACACGACACACAAGGGTTGCAGGTATCGGCAACACACGAGGCTCGCAAAGGGCGATGAACCTCTTGTTTGCCATTCGGGACATTCAGCACCGGACAGGGCGTGATTTGGGCGCAACATTCTTGTCGGGCACTGTCGTTGTCAATGCCCTTACGGAACTTTATGTGATGGTACAGCCGTCCGCAATAGCGTATTGACGAATATCGGGTTATTGATGTATTTTTGTGGCTAAAAAGACATATGGGTTACAACAAGAGTCTGTCGGCAGTATATTCGGACATATGGGAACGCTATAAACATCACTGTGAGCACGAAGGCATTATTGCTCTGAACCGCTTCTGCGAAGGAGAAGGCATCAAGGCCCAGCGACTTTACGAGTGGCTTCGTCGCCGCAAGATCAGTATCAGTGATTATCAAGAGAGTCTTTCGGGGATGCCTGCCGGAGCAGGGCATCATGAAGAGGCGTTGTTCCGGGAGGTCCGGCTTCCACGCCCCTCTCATGCACGCGGAGATGCGGAAGCCGGTACGGCGGATGTTGTCCGCGACATACGCATCGAGCTTGGCGTGGGCACGGTCATGAGTCTGGGAGAGATCGGGGTCGGTGGTCTGACGATGCTGATGGAGGTTCTTACACGCAGAGGGGATGTGGGGGCTTGAGCCTGATATCCGGCTGTGGGTCTGTCAGAGGCCGGTGTCGATGCGTTACGGCATTCGCGGTCTGACCCAGATGGTGTGGTCGTGGAAGGGTCACTCTCCGGCATCGGGCGATGTGTATGTGTTTTTCTCCAAAGACCGCAAGACCATGAAGGCGTTGAAATGGGATGGCGACGGATTTTTGATGTACACAAAAAGACTGTCGCGTGGCCGTTTCCGGGAGGTGCTCAAAAAGGGCGATGACGGCGTTCGCAGGCTCCAATGGGACGATTTCTATATGCTGATGAGGGGGCTCACGCCTGTGAAGGTGACGGTCGAGAATCGCTTCAGAATGGCTGCAAAATAAGATGTAACATTTTAGCAATCAAGTAAATAAGCGGTGTAAAAGTTGCGTATGTCGGATATTTTTCGTAACTTTATGCCATGAAAAAGAACGAGTTGACAGAGTTTTTGCAACGTCAGATCGAGTACCTTCAAGGACGGCTCGATGAGGCGTTGGTCTCTGTCAACTCGCTTACTTTATCTAATGAAAAGCTACAGACGACCAACGAGAAACTGGTAGCGACTATAGAAGAGCTTCGCAAACAGATGGCCTCAATGGAGGAGGCGAT